>OLRP01002959.1_pt1 | contig 10913 bp, 8 predicted proteins | sample 1672401 | NCBI WGS metagenome assembly OLRP01 (sample SAMEA3136682, study PRJEB25190) | human gut metagenome | reverse complement strand
GCATTTGGTATAGCTATAATCCAGATGAGCTTTGTGGTATGTATTGGCTTATGAACTGCCAAGCACGTCGCGCTCGTCCTCGAGTCGAAGCTCTGCCTTACCTCCGCCGAACAGCTCAATAAAGGTCTGCCCGAAGCATGAGTTTATGCGATTAAACTGCTCACGAAACTGCTCTGCCATTTTACCGGTCAAATCATCTATCATCTTATTAAGCTCCGCGCGCGAGGTTTCGACATCATTTATCTGCCCCGATAAGAATTCGTAACGCTCGGATACCTCTTTGTATTCCTCTATTGCGGAGACGTTTACGGAGCCGAGAGCGCGGATTTGCGATTTAAGCTCTGCGAGACGCTTTGCCGCAAGGGAGTAATCGTCAATTTCTATTTCGAGAGCCGCAGCCTCGCGACGGGTGAGCTGATACTCGTCGTAAAGCTTGCTCGTCAGATTGTCATATTCGTTGCGCATTGCTATTTTGCGCTCTTCAAGACGCGCTATGTCGCCGCTGAGACGTTCGCGCTCCTCGGATTTTGCGCGCTCGTGAAGCCTTAAGTCATTCGCCTGCTTTTCAAGCTCGTCACGCTGTGAAATCAGCTCGTTTATCTGATTTTGCGCGTCGCCGTGATTTGCTTTAAGAGCTTTTTCATCAGCCGAAAGCCGCTCGGTCAAGGCTCTGAGCTCGTCGTTTTTCTCTTCGATTTCGCGTATTTCTCCGTCAAGCTCCGAGAGACGGTCAAGGTGACCTGTCTTACGATTTTTAAGCCTTGTAATCTCGTCCGTGTTCGCCTCAACATCCTTTTGGAGCGAAACTATGCGAAGTCTTATTTCAGCCGCTTTTGACGCGACCTCCTCGCGATTCTTTTGAAGAGTTTTGCTGTCGCCGGTTATGCTCTCAAGCTCTTTTTCCTTGTTTTCCAGCGTTTCTTTAAGCTCGTCGATTTGCGAACGAGCCGCCTCGGCACCCGAGCTTACAGACTCGATTCTCTTTTCGAGAGTCTCCTTTTCCTCCAAAAGCTCTTTAACGCCCGAGGAAACGGACGAGAGCTTGTCGCTTGCAAGCTTCAATTCGCCCTCGCGGCGGATATTTTCCTCGGAAACGGATTCCGACTCGGAGACCGCGCCAGCTTCGGCGACTGACTCCGACTCAAAGGCCGTCCCCACCTCGGCAAAAGATTCGGACTCAAAATCCGCACCCGCTTCGCCAACAACGTCCCGTTTGGCGGCAGCATCCGGTTCGAAGGCTGAAGCCGGTTCGGCCTGCGCCTCAACCGCGAACGGGTCGAGCGGAAGTATTTCGCCGAGGTCGATGCTGACCGGAATTTCGGTCGGAGCAGGCTCCGCCGCGGCCTCTTCCGCCGCATCTTCGCGGACAGCAGCAACAAAGTCCGCATCCGCGCCGAAACGCACGGCATCGTATAACTTCCGCAGTTTTTCGAGTACCAGATCCCGTTCGAGGGCCGCGGTCTCCTGCCGGGTGTTCCAACTGTCTATGATTTCAGAGAGCTTCTGCAATTCGCTCCGCACGTATTTCAAATCCATGATCCGTACACTTTTTGCCCTCAAAGATAGGAAAAATTTACGAACTGCCCAGCGGAATCGCCCATATAATATCGCAGCCCCTCCCCACTGCCGCCGGGAAACGGAAAAGGGGACGGCATACGCATCGTCCCCCCTATTCCGTCTGCGGAAAACATGTCACTTCCCGAAGATATGTTTCGCATAATTATATCCGCAGGCGTCGTAAATCTTCGCCAGCCTGCGTACGCGGCGCAGGTAGTCGCCGTAATCCTTCCGGTCGAGACTCCACCCCACTTCGGCCAGCGCGCTCAGGCGCGGCAGGAGCATGTATTCGGCATGGGGCCACGTAGCGATGTACTCGGTCCAGAGGTTGGCCTGCACGCCCAGTATACAGCGCTGTTCGTCAGCCGTCAGCATCTCGTAAGGATCGAGCGAATAGACCTTCTCCACAGGCAGATAACCGCCGATGGCGAGCGGTTCTCCGGCCGTATCGCGCGTCTGGTAATAGTCCAGATAGCAGTGCGTCGTCGGAGCCATGATGGCGTGGTTGCCCATCTTCGCAGCCTTGATGCCGCCTTCGGCGCCCCGCCACGACATGATCGTAGCCGTCGGCGTCACGTCGCCCTCAAGAATCTCGTCCCAGCCGATCAGCCTGCGTCCGTGGGCGTTGAGGAATTTCTCGACGCGGGCCGTGGCATAGTTCTGCAACCGGCGCGACCGCTTCAGCCGCTCGGCCTTCATGCGCGCTTTGCAATGCGGGCATTTCTTCCACATCACTGTCGGGCACTCGTCGCCACCGATATGGATATACTCCGAGGGAAACAGCTCCAACACCTCTTCGAGCACGCCCTCGATGAATTCGAACGTCGTCTCCTTGCCGATGCAGAAAACCCGGTCGTCGATGTCCCACGTCTGGCGCACTTCGTACTGCTCGCCCGTACAGCTCAGCCACGGATAGGAGGCCAGCGCCCCGACGGCATGCCCCGGAAATTCGATTTCGGGAATCACCGTGATGAAACGCTCCGCAGCGTAATTCACCACGTCGCGGATCTCATCCTGCGTATAGTAACCGCCGTAAGGCGTTTCGTCGAATTTGCAGTTCTCGTCGTACGTGCCGCCCGGATCACGGCCGATCAGCGTACGGCTGCGTACGGAACCTATTTCGCTGAGTTTCGGATATTTCCTGATTTCGATGCGCCACCCCTGATCGTCGGTCAGATGCCAGTGGAAGACGTTGAGTTTGTGCAGGGCCATGATGTCGAGCGCCTCCTTCACCTCATCGACCGTGAAGAAGTGACGGCCGACATCGAGCATCATGCCCCGGTAGCCCAGACACGGTTTGTCCTCGATCGTGACGACGGGCAGTTCGACGGCCCGCACGTCGTCGGCTTCGTACGCTGCCGCCGGAAGCAGCTGGCGCAGCGTCTGCACGGCATAGAACGCCCCCTGCGCTCCTCCGGCGACGATGTCGATCCGGCAGGGAGTTACGAAAAGGCGGTAGGCCTCCGCAGGCATCGTCTCGTCGCGGGTGACGTTCACCGCATGGTCCGCAGCCTTGTCGGCATGCCTTACCCGCGGGCCGCGGCCGAACAGCGGCATCAGCACCTCGTTCAGCGCGGCAGTCACGCCGGCCAGACGCTCGTCGTCGAACAGCAGGACCACCTCGGCGTCGGAGGTCAGGCGGAAGGTGCCCTGCCCCTCCACGATATGCTCCGGGAGCGGCACGACGGCCACTTCGCCGTCGGTCGGAATCACCCTGCCGCAACTGCAACAGCCGCACAATACGGCGAACAATGCCAAAACAGGTAAAAGTCTCTTCATATCGGATCGTTTTCGTGGGTTTCGGTGCAACTTACCCGGTAAATATAACGAAAAAACGGATTTCGCCAAAGCACCGCGTCATTTATTCGCAGGCCGAAGCTCCCAGCAGTCCTACGTGGTCGATATTCGAACAGCAGATATGCAGTCCCTCGACGGTCTTGGCATAGGGGAACCGTTTCAGCTGTTCGTACATCGCTTCACGGAAAAAGCCGAACGCATGGGCGATGCTGCCGCCGAAGACGATCGCTTCGGGGTCATACGTATAGAGCACCAGCATCACCAGCTGGCCGACATGCCCCCCGAACTCGCACCAAAGCGCCAACGCTTCGGGATCGCCCGCCGCGGCGCGCTCGTAAGCCTCCTTTCCCGTCGTGCCGCGGCCCACGAAGAAGCGGCTGCTGCAATAGTATTCGTAATCCCGGTCCAGATACGGGATGCTTCCGATCTCCCCCGCCCCGGTATCCCGGCCGCAATAGAGCTTCCCGCCGATCACGACGCCCGCGCCGACGCCCGTGCCGAGCGCCACGCACACCACGTCGCTGAACGCGCTCGCCTCGCCGAAGCGGCAGACGCCCAGCGCAAAACAGTTGCAGTCGTTGTTGACATGCACCGGCACGCTGAAACGCTTTTCGAGCAGGTCCTTGAGGTAAACCTCGCGCCACGAAGGGATGCCCACCACATTATATACGATTCCCCGCGCGGCGTCCACCACCGACGGCACGCCGATACCGATCCGCGAAACCTCAGGTTGCATAAGCTCCCCGATAAGCGATGCGATATGATCCACCACCTCCCCTTCGGGACGGTCGGCTTTGCAGGGTTCGGAAAGCAGCCGCACGATATGTCCGTCTTTCACAAGGCCGGCGCGCACGTTCGTGCCGCCCAAATCCACGCCTATTCTCATCTCTTGTCTGTTAATTGCTGTTCTTGACTTTGCTGATCCTGCCGTCGCGGAACTCCACGTGATCGACGATCCGTCCGTCGCGCTCGTGAATCCACGTCTCGAAGCCCCGCTCGCCCTCGGTCAGCACCAGCAGACGCACGCCGGGGCGCAGGTTGTTGTAGGTCGTATCGTCGCCCGAAAAACGTCCGTATCCGAGCGCTATACCCTTCTCGGCAACGACGTAGTCGATGTCGTGGTCATGCCCCACGAACACCCCCATCACGTCGCCGCTCTCGACCATCGCCGCGAACATGCCGGGATTCAGCTCGCCCGGACACTCGTTCTCGGCGGCGCGGCCGATATGCGTATTGCCGGGATTGCGCCACGCCGCGACGTATTCGGGCAGGGCGATATGGAAAAAGGCCAGCGCCGGCAGCGGTTTCCCGCCGTTGGCCGCGGTATAGGCGGCGCTCCGGTCGCGGTACCAGCGTATCTGGTCCTGCGTGAACCAGCCGTAGCCGTCGATGCCTTCGACAGTCGAATAGTCGTGCGAATCGAGGCAGTAAAGCAACGCCGCAGGCGATTTCTTTCCGGCGATCTCCAGCACCACATCGGCCAGTTCGCCGTCGGCGTTCAGCGTGTTGAGCGTCCCGGCATACGAAGTGACGATGCGGCCGATTCCGGCGCGCGGAATATCCTGTTCGGCGTCGTGGTTGCCCAGCACCACGCAGAACGGCAGGTTACGCTCCGCAACGGGCGCCAGCACGCGCTTCCACCCTTCGGCGGCGGGTTTCCCCGTCACCACGTCGCCCGTGAAGACGACCAGATCGGGCCGCTCCGCATCGAGGATATAATGCATCTGAGCGATCGTCTTCTCCGCCTGCGCCTGCCGGTAGGGATTCCCCAGATCGAGGTGCACGTCGGTGAACTGCGCGATCTTGAATTTCCCCTCCCCGTTGAATTCCAGAGCGGGCCTCTGCGCCTGCGCCGAGCACCACAAGGCGACAGCGCACATAAGTGTCGTTATCTTTTTCATAAGCAGGTTGGGTTGCTCAGTTCAGTTTCACGCTGCCGCTCTTCTCCACGCGGACCGTACGGCTCCGGCCGTCGCCCCACGTCACCGTCAGGTCGAAGGGCACGTTGGTCTCAACGCTCACGGAGGGCGTCTCGCCGGCCGAAGCGCGCCGTTTGACCTTAAGTCCCACGACGCCGTCCGGCCCGTAGGGATAGCGTTCGATGCCGTGGGCCTCGGTATGGTCGATGTCCCAAACAATGCGGCCTTCGGAGTAATCCGACTTCACGCCGAGGATATACTCGATGAAGACGGCGATGGGCGGAAGTCCGGTCCAGCCCACGAAGTCCTTGCGTGCCATGAATCCGGGTTCGATCTTCTCCGGGGCGTAGTACTCCCAGAAGGTGCCGGTATTCTTCCACACCTCGAAAACTGCAGCGTAATGGTTCGCGGCGATCTCCCGCGCAAGGTCATGATAGCCCTTGCGATAAAGGCCGTCGATGGTCATGTAATTCGTACCGGGCCACACGCCGCCCTGCCAGTAGCGGCCCAGCGGATTGTATTTCGGATGGTCGGCCGAAAGCGACGGCACGCGGTGCGGACGGTCGAACTCGGTCGTATCGCTCAGATGCGCCACCATGCGGTCGAGCCGCTCCCGATCCAGCGCATCGGCCTGCAAAGCCCAGAATGCGCCGATTCCCTTGGTCGTGCAGAGCGTTCCGTCGCCGTAGCGGTCGTACAGGAAAGCCGTCCGCTCGTCCCAGAGATGTTCGTTCACATAGGCGCGCAGCCGCTTCATCTCGTCCTCCATATCCTCGATCTCCTGCCAGCGCTCGATATAAAAACCGATGTTCAGCAGCGACTCGTCTACCAGCATCTGCTGCAGGTTGGTATCGAGCCAGACCATATGTCCGTGCGAAAAGATCGGGTTGTATTCGGGCTTCACGCGGGGCATGTTGTCCATGCCCGTTCCCCAGCCGCTCGACCAGTAGGTGCCGTCGGGCCACGTGCGGTTGAGCCGCCACCATTTGGCGTAGGCGCACAGCGCGGGGAAGACCTTGTGCAGGCGGTCGATGTCGCCGAACTGGCGGTAGTACGTCAGTTCGACCCACGGCAACAGGTTCGGGCCGGTCGAAGTCGGATCGTAACGCTCGAAACAGTCGGAACCGTCGGCCCGGATTTCGCGGCAGATGAAGCCGTCGGGATGCTGCTTCGCATAGAAGTTGTCCAGCGAACGCTGGAACGGGAAGAAGCGGTAGCCGTAGCGGGCGAACATCATCATGAACGAGGCGTCCCACATGAAGATATTGCCGTTGTAGGCGATATCCAGATACGGCGAGACGAATCCCGATCCCTCCTGCGGCTGGCGGATGTTGCCCACGGCGATCCGCCAAGCATGCCAGTACATCTCGATCTCTTTGTCGTGCCCCTCCCACACGGGTGCGGGCAGGATCTTGCGGGCCTCGGCGAACGAACGGGGCTTGATGGTTTCGGGCTTGGCGGTCCGGAATTCGTTTTCGGCCACGAAGACCTCCTTTACATAGGTATTCTTGTAAGGCAGCTCGTAAGGACCCGATTTAAGGCCCTGCGCTCCGGCCGCTCCCGCTGCGAAGACCAGCGGCAGAAGCGCCGCGATTTGTTTGCGTAGCGTCATAATATGCGGTTTATTTTATCAGCGATTTGATCCTGCGGGCGATCTCCGTATTCATATACGTACCGCAGAACTTGTCGGCTCCGGGACCGTATGCGAATACGGGAAGCATCGCGGGGGTATGGTCGTCGGAGACATAGACGCCCATCACGCGGCCCGTCCGCTCGTCGCCGTCCACCAGCACCAGTCCGCCCGTCTCGTGGTCGGCGGTGACCACGACGAGCGTCTCGCCGTTTCGGTCGGCGAATTTCAGCGCTTCGGCCACGGCAAGGTCGAAGCTCAGCATCTCGATAATCGAGCCGGGCAGACAGCGCGAATGGCCGGCAGGTGAAGATATTGAGGTAACTAATGTAGAAAAAAAATCAGGAAGAAGCCTTTGCCGCCCCGCTCCTGCAGTTTGGCGATCGAAGCCTTCGTGGCGTCGGCCAGCAAGGTGAGGTTGGCCTGCTCGGCGGCATCGTCCATCGTCTCGTCGATGCAGATCACCTTGCCTTTCCGGGCGTTGATCTCGTCGACCGAACGCACGAAGTCATACTGTTTTTCCAGCTCGCCGATCAGGTCTACGCCGTCGCTGCGGCGGGTGAATTCGCGGATGCCGCTGCCGCAAAGCAGATCCACGCGGCCGTCCATCAGGCAGCGGGTCAGCTCGTCGGCATTGTCGCGTTCGACCGAATGTCCGTAGAAGGCCGTCGGCGTGGCGTCGGCGACATTGCCGAGCGTCAGCACGCCCACCGGCATCCCCTTATCGTGGAAAAAGTCGCTCAGCGAAGGATACGGCTCGCCTTCGGAACTCATCGAAATATGGCGGTTATCGTGACGTTCGCCCGTCGCCAGCGCACTGCCGCCCGCGGCCGAGTCGGTCGTGAAGGCATCCAGCGCATTGTTCTGCTGCAGGCCCATATACTTCATCTGCAGCGTCGTAAGGCCCTTGTTGGCATAAAACGCTGCCACGATCTGCGAAAGGCCCATGCCGTCGCCGATCAGGTAGATCACGTTTTTGACTTTTCCCTTGCCGCCGTCGTTTCGATAGGTCGGCGTGTAAACGTCGATACCCTCGGTGAGCTGCAGTTTATCGTTCTGAAATCCCCTGAAATCGCGCGTGGTCTTGTCCAGACGCTTCGTGCCGGTCACGCCACCGACGGCCGTACGGCGCTGGCCGATCTGGAAATTCTTGTTGCCGAAATCGTCGAAGAATCCGGCGCAGACTTCCGGACGATCGGTGTTGATGTAGTCGATCCCCATGTCGTAAAACGTATAGTAAACCGTCGTTCCCTCAGGAGCGCCCCAGAAACGCACGGGCTTGCCCCAGCCGTGGGCGCGGTCGATGATCTTTTCCAGCTTCACACGCTCGGCGGGAATGATCGAACCTTTGCCGTTCCACTGCGAATAGGTCCTGAAGTTTACGCTTACGAGGGCGATGCGCTCCAGCTGGTCCGGGGTGTAATCGGTCTCCCAATTACCGTCGAAACGGACATAGGCGGGATATTTGCCGAAATCCTCAGGCGCGGGAACCCGTCCCGTAACGGCGATACGCACGGCTTCGGGATTCACGGCCGGGTCGAAGACTTCGGGATAACGGCCCAGCAGCGCCGTAACGGCCTGCAGCGTCGGTTCGGTCGCCGATTTGAGTTCGACCATCAGTTGCAGACGTTCGTCCGAATCTTTCCATGCGCGGCCGCCGTTGCGCCCAAAAAGCGTCACGATCGGCTCGACGTAGAGCGACTCGAAAGTCATGTCGGGCGAAAGGTCCTCGACATCGTGCCCCACGAGCAGCCGGCCGTCGTGCAGGAACACGTCGGCTTCGATCGAGTAGACCCCCTGCGCATAAGCCTGCCAGAAGGGAGCGCGGCGGCAATAGTCGTTGTGCGAATGGATCAGCATGGGGCGTTCGGCCGCAGCCGTTACGCAGAAGCACAACGCCGCAGCCAGCAGCCAGCTTTTCAGTATCTTTTTCATCGTAGGAGTCATTTAGCGATTTTGACAACGGCCATCACCGGAGCGTGGTCGGAAACATAGCCGCCGTCGAAGGTGTCGGGCAGCACTTCATAGCGGACGGCTTCGATGTCGCCGCTCACGAAGATATAATCCAGCAGGGGACGCTCGGCTTCGGGAATCTGTCCGAAATCGGAGAAGCTCCAGTCGGTTCCCGACCGCTGCGCCGCGATCGCCTTCGCGTCGCGCAGCACGCCGTCCTTCTGCACATGGGCCACCACCGACGATCCGGGTTCCGAGTTGAAGTCGCCCGTCAGGATCACGGGACGTCCTCCGCTCAGGGTTTCGATGCGTTTCATCAGCAGGCTCACGCCCTCGTCGCGCGCCACCTGCCCGACATGGTCGAGATGGGTGTCGATGAAGAAGAGTTCCCGGCCGTCCCTGTCGCGCAGCACGACCCATGTGGCGATTCGCTCGCAGGCGCCGTCCCATCCCAGCGACCCCACCACTTCGGGGGTCTCGCTCAGCCAGAACGTTCCCGAATCGAGCAGCGTGAAGCGGTCCTTCCTGAAGAACACGGCGCAGTATTCGCCCGACTCGGCGCCGTCCAGCCGTCCGACGCCCACTCCTTGATACCCGGTCAGCAGACCGCTCAGGTCGTCGAACTGGTTGGAAAGCAGCTCCTGCGTGCCGAGCACGTCAACCTCCTGCGCCTTAATCACCCCGGCGATCCGCTCGCGGCGGAAACGCCAGTTGTTCTGCCCGTCTTCGGGATTGTCGTAACGCATGTTGAAGGTCATCACGCTGAGCGAGGTCGCCGAGCCGCAGGCGGTGAACGCAACCGCTGCGAGAAGATAAATCAATCGTTTCATAACTCCATATTTTTAGTCAAAACTAATTCCCCTGAAATCCGTCATGCGCAGGTTCGCTTCGGGTATCGCTTCGAAGCCCTCCGCTCCGGGCGCTTTCCAGCCCCACGAGAGATCCTGCCCCTCGTAATCCTCGAAATAGAGCAGCGTATAGGGATGCAGTCCCGCTTCGAGCGCCACGCGCCCGGTCGCCATGACCGAAGCGTGGGACCCGTCGTTGTCCACCACCCTGCGGTCGCCGATCGTCAGCACGCTGCCGTCGTCGCTCTTGGTCATGAACTCCCAGACGCCCCGTTCCGGAATGAGGATCAATCCCGTAAAGACATAGGCGAAGTGGTCCTCCTGCGGAGCTTGGGCGATCGAAGGCGCAGGCATCGTGCCGGACGACACGTATTTTCCCTTCCGGATGTCGTTCACACACGAGAAAACGCCTTCGTAATAGCTGTAGGCGACGCCGGGACGCGTGGCGGTCTCCCCTGCGGGTGCGCCTTTGCGGAACACCGCCTTCTCGGCTTCGAGGGTCAGCGTACGGCTGGGCGCGGCGCCGGGTTTGAATCCTTTGGCCTTGAGCGTCAGCGAACGGTCCACCGGCACGGGAGCGGCATAGAGCGCCGACGTTTCGGTGGGTTCCGAGCCGTCGAGCGTATAGCGGATTTCCGCTCCGGAGGTCGTCGTCGCCAGAGCGACGGCGATCGGCTCGGTGAACAGGCTCACGTTCTGCGTGGTATAAGGAATCGAAACCACCTCGCCGCGGGTCAGCGAATGGGGCGCGGCCGCATCGTCCGTCCCGCGTTCGTAATCGGGGCGCGGCCGGAGCGCAAAGTGCAGCTCGCCGCCCTGCATCAGTTCGTCGTAGGTGATGTAATTCCGGTCGATCGGCTTCCCGTCGAGCGTCACCGAAGCGATATAGACGCTGCGGCGCGGATTGTCGGCCGTAACGGTCAGCGTACGGCCGTTGGCCAGCCGCACGACGGCTTTCGGGAACTGGGGCGCGGTCAGCGCGAATTCGTTCGAGCCGGGACATACGGGATAGAAACCCAGACTGGAGAAGACGTACCACGCCGACATCTGGCCGCAGTCCTCGTTGCCGATGATGCCTTCGGGCGTCGGGGCGTACATCTCGTGCAGCAGGCGGCGCGTCAGCTCCTGCGTCTTCCACGGCTGTCCCACATAATTATAAAGGTAAGCCATATGGTGGCTCGGCTCGTTGCCGTGGGCGTACTGCCCCAT
>OLRP01002952.1_pt1 | contig 10933 bp, 13 predicted proteins | sample 1672401 | NCBI WGS metagenome assembly OLRP01 (sample SAMEA3136682, study PRJEB25190) | human gut metagenome | reverse complement strand
AGTGGCGTGCCATCGCCTATGACCAGCAGGCAGACCGTAATAAACTTCAGAGATTCTGGGCAAATTATTTTAATATTGAAAAAGGTATTTATGAAAAACTTCTTGCTAATCCGGACGAAGTGGTAACCGGTACTGTTAAAGAACTGGCTGACAAATATGGTCTGGAAGTTCTCACAATGGTAGGTTTCCTGGATGGTATCAATGACAGTCTTAAGATTCCGAACCCTATTGAGACAATGGACGAGAATACAAAGGTATCTCTTTGCTTTGACAAAGAGCTTCTGTACAAAAATATGGTAGATGCAAGAGCAGACTGGCTCTATGAACTGCCTCAGTGGGATGCAATTTTCACACCTGAGAAGAGAAAAGAACTGTATCTGGAGCAGAAGAAATCCGGTACAGTGGTAAAAGCACATAAGATTGGACGTAATGATCCGTGTCCATGCGGCAGTGGAAAGAAATACAAATACTGCTGCGGAAGAAATGCGTAAGCAGCCTGACGTGGAATATATTATTGTCCTGGGTGCCCATGTAGATGGTACCCGGCTTACATTAGCCCTTCTGGAACGAACCAGGAGGGCTTTGCAGTATATGGAGGATCATCCGGAGACGAAGGCTGTTCTGTCGGGAGGTCGGGGGGAAGGCGAACTGATCACAGAGGCCAGGGCAATGTATCATTATCTGACAGAGCATGGAATTGCACCGGAACGTCTTTTTCTGGAAGAACGATCTGTCAGTACTGCAGAAAATCTGCGTTTCAGCAGAGAACTGATCGGAGCAGACCATTCAGTGGGAGTAGTGACAAATAATTTTCATGTATTCCGCGGCACAGCCATAGCCCGAAAATGTGGATTCCGTGAAGCATATCCCATACCTTCCAGATATAGTTCCTGGAGACTTTTGATTTATATTCCAAGGGAAATACTGGCGATTTTAAAGGATAAGCTTTTGGGAAACTGGTAGAAAAATCAGAAACAGTAACAGCAAAATACGGTAGAAGCAGATACTTCGGGATTTGCTGCTGCTGTTTTTTTTATGCCGTTTTCTGTCGTATTCCTGCGATAAATTCTAAGACCGGTCTCTGCCATTTTGACAAAATCTGCAAGGGTAATCTCCTATAATGAATAGCACTTACCAAAGGGAAGGCTTAACAGAAAAAAGAATACAGGGGGAAGGAGAATGCATTATGAAGTATACATAGATGTAGTTTTTTTAACGAATCTTCTGATGGATTATATCCTTCTCTGGTTTGTTGGAAGGGTATTCCGATGCAGAAAAAGCTTTTTCAGAACACTGCTGGGAGCTTTTCTTGGGGCATTGTTTTCCAGTTTGATTCTTTGTATCCCCTTTGAATTGTTTCCACCGACATTTATACTCCTTCACGGAGCCTGTGGAACAGGAATGCTGATTTTGGGCTGTGGACTGAAAAAGGGAAGTCTCCTTGTAAAATCGGTGCTGACATTGTATTTGGCTGCGTTTCTGTGTGGAGGCTTTTGGGAGACTGCAGATCATGGGAATCTTACCGTGAAAACCTTTCTGCTTCTTGGAACAGTGACCTGGCTTTTGCTTACTGCATGGTCCTATCTGCAGGATTCTGTAAAAATACGGATGAAAAATGTATATCCTCTTACCCTGTCCTATCAGGGGAAAACATTTTCTTTTTATGGATTTTATGATTCAGGAAATCTTCTGATGGATTCTGTAACAGGAAAACCTGTTTCTATTGGAAAACCGGAAATTCTGGAACAGATATTGTCAGAAAAAACAGCAGATCAGTTAAGGCACCTGCAGGAGAAACCGGAAGAGCTGCAAGATACTGAGATCGCAGGGCTTCATCCACATCTGATTTCCTATCGGGGAATTGACAGGGAAAAGGGAATGCTTCTGGCGGTCACACTGGAGAAGCTTTGTGTTCAGACCGCGGCAGAAGTGGTTCAGATAGAAAGTCCTGTGTTTGCATTTCCTTTTGAACCCTCCGCTTTTGGTAAGGAATATGAAGTACTTTTAAATTCCAGATTACTACAGTAGGAGGGGGATTATTATGAGTTGTTATCCAGTTCAGTTTGTATCAAGAATGGTAATGAACCGGTCAGGGGATATTTTTTATATAGGGGGAAACGATGTGCTGCCTGCACCTTTGGATCCCAAGAGGGAAGCATTTGTGTTGGGCAAGCTGGGAACAGACCAGAAGGAAGAGGCCAGATCTGTTCTGATCGAACACAATCTCCGATTGGTTGTTTATATTGCAAAGAAGTTTGACAATACAGGGGTAGGAGTGGAGGATCTGATCTCTATCGGAACCATAGGTCTGATCAAGGCAATCAATACCTTCAATCCTGTGAAGAATATTAAACTGGCAACCTATGCATCCAGATGTATTGAAAATGAAATCCTGATGTATCTGCGCAGGAACAGCAAGACCAAAATGGAGGTTTCCATTGATGAACCGCTGAATGTAGACTGGGATGGCAATGAACTCCTTCTGTCAGATATTCTGGGAACGGACGAGGACGTGATATCCAGACGGCTAGAGGATGAAGCAGAAATTTCTCTGCTGACAAAGGCCATTGGAAAATTGTCTGACAGAGAGCAGACAATCGTAAGGCTGAGATTTGGGATCGGAAGCAGGGACAGCAAGGAGCAGACGCAGAAAGAGGTAGCTGATCTGCTGGGAATTTCTCAGTCTTATATTTCCAGACTGGAGAAAAGAATTATGAAGAGGCTGAAAAAGGAAATCGTAAAATATGAATGAAGCCCCCTTGACGGAAAAGAAAATTTACAGTAAGCTATGGCTGACAAATAAGAAAGAGGAACGGAATGATTCAAACAGATGATGCAGAAAAAAACAGATGAAATAGAAAAATATATGAAAGACTGTACTCTGTGTCCCAGAAATTGTCATGCGGACAGAATGGCAGGCAGGACAGGATACTGTGGAATGACGGATAAAATCTATGCAGCGCGGGCTGCTTTGCATATGTGGGAGGAACCCTGCATTTCAGGATGCAAAGGCTCAGGGGCAGTGTTTTTTACCGGCTGCGGGCTGCGGTGCTGCTTTTGCCAGAACCGTGATATTGCCATTGGAAAGGATGGCTGTGAGATTGACGTAAAACGGCTGGCTGAAATATTTCTGGAGCTTCAGGATAAGGGGGCAGCAAACATCAATCTGGTTACAGGAGCCCATTATGTGCCTCAGATTACTGCTGCTTTGGATATAGCAGGAGAACAAGGAATGGGATTGCCGGTGGTGTATAATTCCAGTGGTTATGAGAAGGTGGAAACCTTAAAGCTTCTGGAGGGGTATGTAGATGTTTATCTGCCTGATTATAAATATGCAGATCCTTTGCTGGCACAGCAGTTTTCCCATGCAGCGGATTATCCTGAAATTGTAGGAAATGCACTGGCAGAGATGGTGCGTCAGACAGGTCCTGTTGTTTTTGATGAGGAAGGATATATTAAAAAAGGAACTATTGTGAGACATTTGATCCTGCCGGGACATACCAGAAATTCCATTCAGGTATTGAAGTATTTACAGCGTGCATTTGGAACGCAGATTTATGTCAGCATTATGAATCAGTATACACCGGTTTATGAGCAGGAGAAATACAGGGAATTAAACCGCAGGGTAACAGAAAGAGAATATGAAAAGGTATTGAATGCAGCACTGGAACTTGGAATAGAAAATGGCTTTTTTCAAGAAGGTGAGACTGCCAGGGAGAGCTTTATCCCGGCATTTGATTATGAGGGAGTTGGCAGAAAATAAAAAAAACTCCCATAAAATGGAAGGAGGCCGGTACTTTCGTACCGGCGCGTATGAAAAAGAAAAATATTTATAAGAAAGATATAGTTATCTTTCTTATTGATACTATATCCAATAAATATGGATAATATATGAACAAAATGTAAAAGATAAAATAAATTTAGAGATATATTTCTCTGAGTCTTAGAATTTTTTCCAGGTATCCCTTACAAACAGCAGCAGTAATGGGAAAATTTCCAGTCGGCCTGCCAGCATATCAAAAGTGAGGACAATTTTGGAAAACCAGGAAAACATTCCGAAGTTTCCGATAGGACCTACTAGCTCCAGACCGGGCCCGATGTTATTAAAGGTGGCTGTAACTGCAGTAAAGTTTGTGATCAGGTCAAAGTCATCAAAGGCAATCAGGAAGACAGATCCGGCAATGATCAGTATATAAACAATTATAAAGATATTGGTAGAGCGAAGCACTTCATGAGGAATGACTTTGCCATCCATCTTTATTTTTTTTACTGCATTGGGGTGCAGAAAAATATGAAGTTCCTTGCGGATTGTTTTACAAAGGATCAGGATCCTGGAAACCTTGATACCACCGCCGGTACTTCCTGCACAGGCTCCTATAAACATAAGCATTACCAGTATAGTTCGTGAAATCTCCGGCCATAGGTTAAAATCTGTTGTGGCATAACCGGTGGTTGTGATGATGGATCCTACCTGAAAGGCTGCCTGCTGAAGGGATTCTGATACACTTCCGTACATGTGATAAATGTTGCAGGTAATGATCAATACTGCAATCGCAATAATTCCCAGATAATAGCGGACTTCCTCCATTTTAAAGGCTTGGGCAAATTTCCTGGTGATAAGCAGGAAATAGGCATTGAAGTTAATTCCAAACAGGATCATAAATATAGTGATCACAACCTGAAGGTAAGTGCTGTATCCGGCCATGCTGTCGGATTTGATACCGAATCCTCCGGTACCTGCAGTACCAAAAGCAGCACAGAGGGAATCAAACAGAGGCATTCCTCCAAGAAGCAGAAGAATGATCTGTATCACTGTCATGACAAAATAAATTCCATACAGAATTTTTGCAGTGGACTGTACTTTTGGAACCAGCTTGCTGACAGAAGGTCCCGGGCTCTCTGCTTTCATCAGGTTCATATGATAACCACCTGTCAGAGGCAAGAGAGACAGGATAAATACCAGAACACCCATACCGCCGATCCAGTGTGTAAAGCTTCTCCAGATCAGTACACAGTGGGGAAGGATTTCTACATCAGCCAGAATACTGGCTCCGGTAGTGGTAAAACCGGATACAGTTTCAAATATTGCATCTACAGGGTTTGGAATGCTTCCGCTGAAGATAAAAGGGAGTGCTCCCATAATACTTAGTACAATCCAGCTTAAAGCGACTGTTACAAACCCTTCTTTTGTGTAAAATGCTTTTTTGGATGGCTTTTTCCAGGTGAGTGGAATGCCAAGAGCCAGACAGATGATAATGGTGATCAGAAAAGCAAAGCCGGAAGTTTCACCGTAGATCACAGCGGTGATTCCGGGAAGAAACATAAATATAGCTTCCAGCTTGAGAATCCATCCGATAATATAAAAAATAATAGAATAATTCACGATCAGACTCCTTTACTTCTCAAGAATGTCTGTGATATCACGAAGTCCCTTATGGGTAGTTACGATGATCACAGTATCACCTACCTGTATGGTGTCATGTCCGCGGGGGATTTTTACTACACCATTATGGTTGAGATATCCAACCAGAAGATTCTGGCGGAGATTCAGTTCTGACAGCGGGATACCAACTACCGGAGAATTATCACGGATGGCAAATTCCAGAGCCTCTGCCTTATTGTCCAGAATATGATAAAGGGTTTCTACATTACTTCCGATACTATTCTGCATGGCACGTACATACTGCAGAATCCTGTCAGAAGTGATATATTTGGGATAGATTACACTTCCAATATCCAGATTGTCAATAACATCGTCAAAAGCAAGACGGTTGACCTTGGCTACCAGCTTGGCATTGGAAATTGTTTTGGCAAACAGTGCAAGGAAAACATTTTCCTCATCCAGATTGGTAAGAGACACAAAAGCTTCAGTCTGGGGCAGACCTTCCTCCATGAGAAGGCTGCGGTTGGTTCCGTCACCATTGATAATAGTGGCACTGGGAAGCAGATCACTCAGGGTCTCGCAGCGGGCTGTATTCTGCTCAATGATTTTTACGGAAATATTCATGTCAAGAAGTGCCTTGGCCAGATAGTAGGAGATTGTACCACCACCTACGATGATGGCATTTTTCACCTGATGGGTCTTCAGTCCGATTTTTTTGAAAAAGGCAGCTGCATTTACCGGAGAAGCAAGAATAGAAACATTGTCTCCGTTGTGGATCATATGATTACCGCCTGGGATAGAAACCTGATCCCTGCTCTCAACGGCACAGAAAAGCACATCGCATTTGAGTGTCTCTGTAATGCGCGAAATCGTCATACCATCCAGTCCAAACTCAGGCAGCACCTTGAATTTCAAAAGCTCTACCCGTCCTCTGGAAAAGGTATCGATCTTAATGGCAGAGGGGAAGCGGAGCAGACGGGAAATCTCCTGGGCTGCTGCCAGTTCCGGATTAATGATCATGTTTACACCGAGACGTTTTTTGATAAAGCTGATCTCATTGCCGTAAATTGGATTGCGGACTCTGGCAATTGTCTGGCAGTGTCCTGTTTTCTGGGCGATCAGACAGCAAAGAAGGTTCATTTCGTCAGAGCCAGTTACTGCAATGAGAATGTCTGCCTTGTCAACTCCGGCTTCCATAAGCGTATTGATGCTGGCACCATTTCCTACAATTCCCATTGCATCAATGTCATCCTGCAATGAGTTGATCACGCTGGCAGAGACATCAATAAGAGTTATATCGGATTCTTCTTCCTGTAGCTGCTCGGCAAGAGTTCGGCCGACCTTTCCACACCCAACAATAATAATCTGCATAATTCCTCCAAAAGATAGTCAAGGGGCTGATGCACTTTCTGTTATCCCCAATGATAATCTATGCAACAGCTCCCCCGAAATATTTTTTAATATTATATAGCTTTTATACATATGAAAACAAGGATACTATAGCACTATTAAATCTGTTTGTAAATATGAAAATTTTGTGATTTTTTTGGCGTTAGGAAGCTACTGTTCACACACTACTATCCCGCGAGGTGTTTTGGCATGGATATGCCAAAATCCCGAGACATACAAGCCAAAATTCCATTGCCGCAGGTAATCTGGGGCACCTTTTGGAAAAGGTATCATAAAATATAGGGTAACTGAATATGGAAAATGATATCAGGAAGGATTGAATATGGAAAATTATCATATGGCCTGTTCCTGTGGCAGACCCTATAACCGAACCTGCGGCATGAACCGCCAGCAGCCAATGAATGAAATGGTTACCCGTCCCAAATCTCCGGAGCCTGCCATGGCTTATGTTCCCAGTCAGGAATTTACAGATATTTTTGATTTGTCTTATGCTTTGAATGTGGGAACAGTTTTCCCACAGCTTTGCAAGCCATTCTGCGGAAAGAGAGGTGGTTTCCGATGAACGAAAACAGGTCCGGAAAGCAGCTTCTGAATCGGATAAATCAGGTCAGCTTTGCTGTAGATGATCTGCTTTTATACCTGGATACCCATCCTTGTGATGAGAGAGCTCTGATGCTATGCAGAAAAATGGTAAAGGAGAGGAAAGAACTTCTGGAAAAATATGCCCAAAACTTTGGACCTCTTACTATAGATTGTACGGATATGTCAGAGTCAGAGAGCTGGAAATGGATGGAACAGCCATTTCCCTGGGAAAGGGAAGGAGGATGCAGATAGCTTATGTGGAATTATGAAAAAAGACTTCAGTATCCGGTAAATATTACCAAACCGAATGCAAAGATTGCACAGTATATCCTCAGCCAGTACGGTGGCCCGGATGGTGAGATTGGGGCATCTATGAGGTACCTGTCTCAGAGGTTTACCATGCCAAACCGCATGGCTGCGGCAGTGCTGAATGATATCGGCACAGAGGAACTGGCACATAGATGTTATCAGTAGTTAATTTTCATTGAATTTTCGGGAATATATCCAATAAAAAAGTAATCTCATCGCCTTTAAGAAAGTAATTCTTTGACTCTTTAGTATAATTAACTTTCTCAATCAGTTCTCTGAGAAGCTTATTCCTTGTCTGAGCGTCAAATTCCCAGTAATTTTCCAATAAATTCTCACACTTGGGAATAAATACAGCCTGCTGTTCAACTAGCTTCTTATCGTGCTCAATTTCTTCTCTCAGGCCCTTTATAGATTCGATACATGCTTCAATAGAGGCAGCAGTACTCTTAGAACGCTCCAGGAAGACATCTGTCGTGTATACTCCCTGCTCAAGCAGATCATACTGTTTTAGTTTCTGAGCATCCAATTTCTTCAATTCAGCTTCTTTCTCTTCAATCAGTTTTTCTTTAAGCGTTATAACATTATCTATATCAAGCTTAGGAACATCACTGCTGAGCTTGTATTCATCTACAAGATTCTTAATTCCATCCAGTAAGACTTTCTCTACCAGTGACAATTTACTGCTGACAGTAGAACAGGAAGTATAAGGACACAAGAGAGAATCTTCCTGTCCACGTTTCTGATAAGGTCTTCTGACCATTGCGCGACCACACTTACTACAATACACAATGCCGGCAAGAGGATTCTTGATAGTATTTGTGATCTGCACAGGGCGCGGAGGATTCTTTTTTCGGATTCGCTGTACAGTATCATACATATCTTGGGATATGATAGCCGGATGCCGCCCAGGAAACAAAAGAACATCATCAGCCTTAGCTCTGGGACGGGAACGGATAACAGCGCCATTCTGGATCGATTTAACGGTTTTACGGCCATTCCAGCGAATCGTTCCAGTGTATACAGGATTCACAAGGATAGATTGCACGCTGGCAGGAGTCCAGTCCTTTCCAAGGGCAGATTTTACTCCCATATCATTTAGCTTACGGACGATTTTAGCAACGCCAATCTGATTTCCATCTGCTCCGGAGTACCAGGAGAAAATCATCCTCACAATATCAGCCTGAGCAGGAATCGGCTGTAAGGTATATCCTTTCTCACCGCTTAATTTAACACGCTCATAGCCATAAGGCGGCTTATTGCCACAGTATTTCCCTTCTTTCACAGAAGAGATTCTTCCGGCATTCAAACGGCGTTTGATGGTCTTATATTCACGGCGGCTCATAAAAAGCCCGAATTCGAAGTATTCTTCATCGAATTCATTATTTGGATCATATGTTTTGGAAGGGGTGATGATCTTAGTATCAGAATACTGAAATGCCCTGGATACAGTACCCTGATCGATTGTATCACCTCTGGCAAGACGTTCTACCTCTACTACGAGAACTCCATCCCACATACCGGCTTCAACTTCGTGAAGAACCTGTTGCATAACCGGTCTGGCAGAGATTGTCTCTCCGGACACGATTTCCTTGTAAATAGCTCCGACATTATAGCCACGGCTTTTAGCCAGATCCAATAAGATTCGTTCATGCCTGGCAAGAGTTTCACCCTCACCACGTGCCTCAGCCTCCCGATCAGCACGGGATTTTCTTAAATAAAGACATACATTTTCAAGATTCATTAGCACACCTCCATTGCATTTTACGAAAAAAGGGTATAAAAAATACACCTTTGCAGATGTAAAGAAGTGTGCTATAATTCAACTGTTCAGGAAGAATATAGCACAGTTTTTTATAACTGCAAAGATTCTTGAAAGCCGTCTCTGTTACCAGCAGGGGCGGTTTTGGTTTTATTAATTATGTTTTACAAGTGAAACAATTGCTAAAATAACATTGATTAAGCACCATGTTGCCCAAATTTTCAAATCAGAAAAGCTTCCTGCTAATGTATAGCCAAAAAGAGCAGCGATACCAAATAAAACAATAAGCGCAATATTTCCACCTTTGCCACCTTTGCGAGTTGCAATAGATACAATGCCTCCGGCAAGAAGCATAATAGCAACGATTATTCCAGCAGAACCACTTACTTCGCCTGTTTCACTGAGAGAATTACTAATTCCGGCAGCACATGACTGAAAAGCAACCATAAAAAACAAAACAATTGATAAGATTCCAGATACTAATTTCCAAGTTTTCATTTTTATTTCCTCCGTGGTATATTAAATGTTAATTTCAAAAACAGCGGACTGTTTTTGACCATCGCTATCATAGGTATAAAAGTTGATTTTAAAGCTTCCGGCATTATCAACACCGATGCATGCCTGTGCTTGACAAGACGCGCCAATCGGTGTTTCTTGTGGATACATTGAAATATCTCCAGGATAGGAGTATCCCATTTTTCCGGTGCTGTCGACAATTCCATCTTCAAGGCTTATGTACAATCCATTCATGACGTCATCATCATATCCAAGATTTTCATAAGTGTATGTCACAAGGTAAACAGCGGCTGGAGCTTTATCGCTATACTCATTGCGAATGTCAGTTGCTTCAACAGAATCGACTGTAATTTTCCATTGACCTTCTACGGTATATGTTTCACCTATTTTATAAGTATCCTGAGAAGTAGACTTATTTTTTGATGAAGCTTCGTTGAGCTGCTTTTGAAGATCATCTATCGTCTTTTGCATTTCAACGATTTGAGCTTCAAGTTGTTCAATCTTGTCGTCTTTTTCATCAGCAAACACAGGTGGTGAAGCAGACAAAACAAGTGTGCCAGCTAACAGCATGGCAAAAATCTTCTTTTTCATCTTTTGATCCTCCTAAATGGAATATTTATTAAAACGCCAAAGCGAATTAATTCCTTAGTGTATAATAAATATTTTACTACTGTAAAATGTAATACACAAGTGTGATAAAAGTAATTTGGGATACTTTTTACAAAAAATATATAGTCATCTTGATTATTCAGTAGAAATTATTTTTATTACTACAAATGGCTCAAAATAAATTAGGTAATTATCTATAGATACATACAATCCATACTTAGCTTTATAACAATCAATAGCTTCTTCCAGATATTCTTCAGTCACATCCAGATACTCAGCCATCTCATAACGGTTCCGGCATCTGGCTTCATAAGCCCTGATCAGGCCGGCAAGCCCAATCTTTAGATTATACCCATAAAGCCGAG
>OLRP01002948.1_pt1 | contig 10942 bp, 10 predicted proteins | sample 1672401 | NCBI WGS metagenome assembly OLRP01 (sample SAMEA3136682, study PRJEB25190) | human gut metagenome | reverse complement strand
GGTTTTTTCAGAGCAGACGGCTTCGACCTCGATGGTCTCGCCGTATTCTACCTTTTCCACCTTGGCATCCCGGTAGAGCATGTCCAACACCCCGCCCTTGTCATAGGGCAGGGAGAGGGTGACCCGGTGGAAGCCGGTGTCCAGGCGCTTGCCGATCATGGCCAGAAGTTGATCCAAGCCCTCCCCTGTCTTGGCGGAGATGGAGACGATATCTTCGCCATGGGGACGGATGTCCCCCACATAGACATCGGACTTATTAAAAACCTCCACGCGGGGCGTCTGCTCGGCCCCCAGCTGGCGGATCAAAGACTCCACCACGTCCGCCTGCTCCCGCCACTCCGGGTTGGAGGCGTCGATGACATGAAGGATGAGGTCGGCGTAAGCCAGTTCTTCCAGCGTCGCCTTGAAGGCCTCGACCAGGTGGTGGGGCAGCTTACGGATGAAGCCAACGGTGTCGGAGATGAGAACGGTACAGGTATCGGAGATCTCTAGGGTGCGGGTGGTCGTGTCCAGGGTGTCAAAGAGACGGTTCCGAGCGGGGATGCCCGCGTCGGTCAAGGCGTTGAGCAGGGTGGACTTGCCGCAGCCGGTGGAGCCGATGATGGCGGTAGTCTCGCCGGGCTTTGCGGTAAAGCTGATGTGCTCCAGCGCATCGCTGTCTGCACCGGGGTAACGGAAGCTCACATCCTCGAACTGCACAACGCCCTGCCAGCCAGTATGCGCCTGTGCAGCCTTTGCGGCGGCTTCGTCCGGGTCGTGGATGGTGGCTTTGGTGCGGATGACCTCGTCGATACGATCCGCAGCCACACCGGCGCGGGGCAGCATGACAGCCACCATGGCCAGCATCAAAAAGGACATGACGATCTGCATGGTGTAGGTGATAAAGGCAATCATTTCGCCCACCTGCATAGTGCCGGCATCCATGGCCTTGCCGCCGAACCAGACGATGAGCAGACTGGTGCCGTTCATGATCAGGGTCATAAAGGGCATCATAGCCACCATAGCGCGGTTGGTGAACAGCTGGGTGCCCATCAGCTCCCGGTTGGCCTTGTCAAAGCGCTGCTCCTCAAACTTTTCGCGGCTGAAGGCGCGCACTGGCATGATGCCGGTCAAAATTTCGCGGCTGACCAGATTCAGCCAGTCCACCAGTTGCTGCATCACCTTGAATTTGGGCATGGCAACGCTCATCAGGAAGAGCAGCAGCAACAAAAGCAGTGCCACGTCCAGCACCACGATCCAGGAAAGGCCGCTGCTGCTGCCTACAACATGCAGCACGCCGCCAATGCCCAGAATGGGCGCGTAGGCCACCATGCGCAGCAGGATGACGCAGACGAACTGCACCTGCTGGATATCGTTGGTGGTGCGGGTGATGAGGGAGGCGGTGGAAAAATTCTCGATCTCTGCATTGGAGAAGCCGATAACGCTGGAGAAGGTCTCCCGGCGCAGGTCGCGGCCGATGGCGGCAGATACCCGGGAGGCAAGGAAGCCCACGGCCACAGCCACGACCACCATCAGCAGAGTAAGGGCAAGCATCTGGCCGCCCACCCGGAACAGGTAACCCATCTGCACATTCCGTGCAACGCCCTGTGCCTCGTATTCCAGCTGCACCAGCAGCAAAGACTGGCTTTTCAGGTTTTCCAGCAGGGTGCTGTCCATCTGGCTCATGGCACTGTCCAGCTGCTTTTGCAGCATACTGCGGTCAAAACCGGGCATCTGGCTCATGGCGGCAAACTGGCTGCAAACGGTGTCCAGATCTGCTGCCGTGGGGGTAACGGTCTCGGTGTCGGTGTCCGCAGCGGCAGAGGGCATCTCGGCAAGGCCGGTCATGCCCATGCTGTTCTGCCCAGCGGGGGTGTTGGCGGCCTGTGCGGCAGCCATATACAGCACGATGTCCGGGGTGGTCACGGCGTCCTCCAGTGCGGTGCGCTCGTCCTCGGTCAGGTCAGAGCGCAGCTGCAGCACGCCATCGTCCTGCAGGTAGTACTGGTAGGCGTTTTGCAGCTTTTGTGCATCCTCTTCGCTCATCAGCAGGCTCAGCGTGTCCAGCGTGCTCTTGCGCAGCGTCTGGGGCAGGGGACTTTCAATGCCGCCCTGCTGGATGCCGGTGTCCACGATCTTGCTGGTGTAGTCCGGCAGTGCAAGGTCGCAGTACGCCTGCACGAACAGCAGCGCGAACACCACAAGGCAGACCGCCCAGTGCCGGGCCAGCTGCTTAAAGATCTTTGTCATGGTTCGTTTCTCCCTTCGGGTCAATGTTGCGCGCGGCATTTTCCGCAAGAATGGCATCCATCAGCGCGCCGCGCAGCGCGTCCATCTGGGCTACCTGCTCCGGCTCTAACCGTGCCAGCACGCTGGCAAAGTAGTCGCGCAGAGCCTGCTCACACTGGTGGCACAGCTCATACCCCTTGGGGGTGACGCGCACCAGCGTTTTGCGGCGGTCGGCGGGGTCCGGTTCCCGCACCACAGTGCCGTCCTGCTCCATCAGCCGCAGCCCGCGCGAGACCGCCGGCAGCGGCTGACGGATCTCTCGGGCAAGGTCGGAGACATAGATAGCGCCGTCCTTTCCGTGGCAGTTGATGGAATGCAGCAGGCCTTCCAGCATATTAAAGTGGCATTTGGGGCAATCAGCCAGCGCCGCCCGTATCCCGGCCTTGGATGCCTTGCTCAGCTGCCCGATAAAGTGGCACATCCCCTGAAAGCTGGGGGTACTTGGCTCGGACACGACAGTCCCTCCTCGTTTGCATTTTTCAAATACTTAACAGCTGTTAAGTATTAACGCTTGATAAGAATATTCCTTTTGCAGCCGGATTGCAAGAGAATGGGGAAATATTAAACAAAAATTCACAAAAAACTTGTAGGCTTTGTCAATGCGCAAACCGGCTCTCGCTGCATAAAAATAAAGGACAGGCAGAAACGGAGGGTGCGGATGGAGCAGGGATTCCAAGTGTTGTTACAGGTATTCGGCGGATTGGCGCTGTTTTTATACGGGACGGACAGCCTGTGTCGGGCGGTGCAGCAGGGAGCGGGCAGGCGTCTGCGCGGCCTGCTGGCGCGGTGCACCGCAAACCCGGCGGCAGGGCTGCTGAGCGGGGCGGCGGTCACGGCGGTGCTGCAAAGCAGCTCGGCGGTCACGGTCATGGTGATTGCCTTTCTGGCGGCGGGGCTGTTGCAGCTGCGGCAGGCGGTGCCGGTGGTGTTCGGAGCGAATATCGGCACAACGGTCACAGCACAGTTGCTGGCGTTCCGGGTGGAAAGCTGGCGGTATCTGCTGTTGTTTGGCGGGGTGCTGCTCTGTCTGGCCTGCAAAAACTGGCGGGGCCGCTGCGTGGGCGAGGCGGTGTTCGGCTTTGGGCTGCTGTTCGAGGGCGTTACGGTGATGCGCAGCGCCATGGAACCGCTGCTGCAAAGCCCTCTGCTCCGGCTGGAGCTTGCCCGGGTGCAGCAAAGCCCTTTGCATGGGCTGCTGGCGGGCGTCTGCATGACCTTAACGGTGCAAAGCAGCTCTGCCACAGTGGCGCTGCTGCAAAGCATGGCGGCGCAGCCCGGGGCAGACGGCGTGCACAGCCTGCTGGGGCTGACGGCGGCCATTCCCATTTTGCTGGGGGATAACATCGGCACCACCATCACGGCGGTGCTTGCCGCCATCGGGCAGGGAAGAGACGCCAAGCGGGTGGCGGCAGCCCACGCCATCTTCAACCTGAGCGGAGCGGCGGTGTGCTGCGCACTCTTGCAGCCCTTTGCGGCGCTGGTGCGGCTGTGCTCGCCCGCAGGGGTGGAGTGCGCCGTGATCGCCCGGCAGATCGCCAACGCACACACCTTATTTAACGTACTGTGCGCGCTGGTGTGGCTGCCCCTGACCGGGCAGATGGTGCGGCTGGTCTGCGCGCTGCTGCCCGATAAAAAACGCCCGCAAGAACGGTTGTAAACCGGAGCGGGGAATGGTATACTGAAGCAGACGGATACTATTATATAAAGGATGGAATGCAATGAAACGGAAAATCGGCAGGCTGTGCATGGTGCTGGGCGCGGTGCTGATCTTATGCGCCGCCGGGTTGCTGGGCTACAACCGGTGGGATGCCGCCCGGGCAGAAAAGGCCTCGCAGGAAGTATTGGGCGAGCTGGAGCAGACCATGCAAAAGACCATTACGGAGCACCAGCAGGAAAACGAGACTGCAGCCCCGCAGCCGGTGCTGGACCCGACGCAGGAGATGACCACTGTGGAGGTGGAAGGGCGGGACTACATCGGGGTGCTTTCCATCCCGGCGGTAGAACGGGAGCTGCCGGTGATGGCGCAGTGGAGCTACGCCGGGCTGAAGATCGCCCCCGGGCGGTACAGCGGCACCACCTATGGCGATGATCTTGTGATCTGCGGCCACAACTACGCAATGCACTTCAGCCCCATCAAGTGGCTGGCCATCGGCAGCCCGGTCTATTTTACGGATGCGGATGGTCTGCGCTGGAGCTATGAGGTGGAGAGCGTGGAGACTTTGCGCCCCACCCAGATCGAGGAGATGACCACCGCCACCGAGACAGACAGCTGGGATCTGACCCTGTTCACCTGCACCTCCGGCGGCAACGCCCGGTATGCGGTGCGCTGTGTGCGGACGGGCTACCCCGTCCGGGTGACGGATGCGGCAGAATAATGCTTTGCACAGCAGGATGATTTGGAAGGGCTTCCGCTTTGCTATAGCCATTATCAGCGGAAAATTTATTTTTAATTTCGGGATAGCGGAGCGTCTGCGGACGCTCCGCTATCCCATTTTCACAGGAGGGGGCGTGACGGAAAACGGCAGCTCCAGCGCCTGTTTCCTGCGGAAATGCGGCGCTGCGGGGACTGCCAAAGACCTGATCTCCGAGGAAAATGGCCGTGTACAGCGTGAGCAGACTGGGGAGCATACGCTGTTTTTTACGCAAAAATCCGCAAAAACGTTTGAAAGTCCTTTTTATGGTATCTGAATTATGCGATACTGTGTTCACCGGGGAAGTCCCGGGAATAAAACAGACACACAGGAGGGAAACACCATGAAGGATTTTGAGTTGCGTTATGTGGGCAGTCATGTGGAGGTATACACCGGCAGTGGTGTGTTCCTGTTTTCGGCCGATACGGTGCGCGAGGCCATGGAAGAGCTGGCCGGGTAAGCGGAGGCATACCGCATCCGAGATGGTATAATGTAAAATGTATGTAAAATAACGGAAAGCTTTTTGTTTGCCACCCAGAAATATGTTGCGGAATGTGTGAAAAAAGTAATTTTCGTGTAAAATAAACCTTGTTGAGACGCCCCCTTTGATGGTATAATAAAAATAAGCGGCTGCCGGAACAGGGCAAGTGCTGTGCACGTGCAAGGTTTCGGCAGCTGTGTGCTGTAAAGGATAAAAAGGGAAGTTTCATATTAGGAGTATCGTTATGGATATCACACACATTACCTCTCTGCTGGGCGGCGTTGCGCTGTTCTTGTACGGTATGTCCATCATGGGCGCCGGACTGGAAAAGCTGGCAAGGGCGCCAGCCACACGCTCTCAAGCGCCGTGATGGGCAGCACCTGCGGCAGAACGAGCGGGCAGAACACGAGCAGCGGAATAAGGAACAGGATCTGGCGCGTGAGCGTGAGCACGGTCGCTTTCGCCGCCTGGCCTGTGGCGTCGAAGTAGTTCGAGCCGATGGTCTGAATAGGCAGGATGGGAATGAACATGAGGTACAGCACAAGCGCCCAAGCCGTTTCCTTCATATATATCTCGGGCAAGCCGAACAAGTGCGCGTACAGGTCGGGTGCGAGGACGACCGTTGCCCACAAAGGCGTCGTGATGGCGATACCCAGCACTATGGCCTGCACGAGCACGAGCTTCATGCGGCCGTAAGCGCGAGCGCCGTAGTTGTAGCCCACGATAGGTTGCGCCCCCATGGCGATGCCCATGGCCGGCATGAACGTGAACAGGCCCACGGCCGACAGCACGCGCATCACCGCAAGCGCTCCGTCCACGCCGAGCGCATCGGCGGCACCGTACAGCACCAACAGGTTGTTCTCTATCATAGACGACACGGCGAAGCCCAGTTGCGTGACGCACGGAGCGATTCCGAGGGCGCAGACGCGCAGCGCGATGCGCGGGTCGAGCGACAGCGACGGACGGCGCAAAGGCATGGGTGAGCCCTTCTTGAGGAAGAACTGCATCACGAACAGAGCCGACAGCGCCCATGAGCACACGGTGGCCAGCCCGGCGCCGCGCATGCCGCCGTCGAGCACGATGATGAACAGGTAGCCCAGCACCACGTTCGCGCCCGTTCCGACGAGCATGGAGCCCAGCGCTCGGTTGGGGTGCCCTGCCGTGCGGATGAAGTTGTTCATGCCGAACGCGATGAACTGCAGCGGGCAGCCTGCCACGATCACCGTCATGAAGTCGAGCGCGAGCGGCAGCACGGAGCCGTCGGCGCCCGAGTAGCGAAGGATGGGCTCGAGCGCGAAGATGGCGATGCCCCACAGCACCGCCGTGGCGATCAGCAGCAGCACGAAGCTGTTGCCCATCACGCGTTCCGCCACGCCCTTCTTGCGCTCGCCCAGCTTGATCGCCGCCAGCGCGTTGCCGCCCACGCCCACGAGCATGGCCACGGCCACCATGGCCGTCATCATGGGATTCGCGACCGTGGTGGCGGCCAGGCCGTCGGCGCCTACCGCATGTCCCACGTATACCGCATCGATGACGTTGTACAGCATCTGCACGAGCATGCCCGCCACCGCCGGGATGGAGAACTCCAGAAGCAGCTTGAAGGTGCTCTCAGTGCCCAAACGGTCGATCTTCCGATCGCTTCTCGACTTCGGTGCGATCTCGGCGACGACGCCCTCGCCGTCCACAGCCTCTTCGGTTCCGTGCATGATTCTTCGCTCCATACGTGCGCGAGCATGCGGCCCGCCGCTCGGCGCCGCGCGAAGCGGGCCGTCGGATGGGCCGCATGCTCGATGGTTTCCCGGGTTGTCCCGGCAGACGGGCTTGCGGCGGAGCAGCCTGCGAGGGGCTCGACGCCTGGCAAGGATCGGGTCATCCCGATCCTTGCCAGTATACGCAAGCCGCCTGCCGAGAACAACCAGCAGATCAGGCGGCGCCGTAGACGAGGACTTGGGCGACCAGCAGGATGCCGCCGAAGATGAGCACGAACAGCACCATAGGCCACACGAACTTGAGCCACTTGGAGTACTTCATGTCCAGCATCGTGAGCGTGGCCAGCACGAGGCCGGTGGGCGCGAGGTACAGCATGGCGTATTGGCCCCACTGGTAGGCGCACACCACCACCGAGCGCGGGATGCCCACGGTGTCGGCCAGCGGCGCCATGATGGGCATGGACAGCACGGCCAAACCCGACGACGACGGCACCACGAAGCCCAGCAGGAAGAAGATCAGCATCATGACCAGGATGAAGACAGGTCCGGTCATGCCTTGCACGAGCCCCGACGACCAGAACAGCAGCGTGTCGGAGATGAGCCCCTGCTCCATGATCAGGTTGATGCCGCGCGCGAGCCCGATAATGAGCGACACGCCCACCAGGCTTGACGCTCCGTGGATGAACGCATCCACCACCTTCTTCTCGGCGATGCCCGACAGGAACATGATGATGATCGCGATGGCCAGGAACGAGGCTGCCATCTGTGGGAACCACCAGCCCTGGCTCACGACGCCCCACACCATGATGGGGAACGCCGCCACGAACAGCACGAGGATTGCCTTCTTCTTAAGCGTGAAGCCGGTCGCGCGCGCCTCCTTCGTCTCCCCCGCCTCCACGTTGTACAGTTTGGCGAACTTCTCGCGATCCTCGTAGGTGTAGGAGAACGCCGGGTTCGCCTTGATCTTGCGGCTGTACCAGTACAAATACGCGATGACCACGATGGCGCCCACGACGCATCCCGCGATACGCCATTCGATGCCCTGCGTGAAGTTCACGCCCGCGGCGTTCGAGGCGATGACCACCGAGAACGGATTGATGGTGGAGAACGTCGTGCCCATGGAACCTGCCAGGAAAATAGCGCCGACGCAGATGATGGAATCGTAGCCGAGCGCCAGGAATATAGGCACGAGGATGGGATAGAAGGCGACGGCCTCTTCTTCGAGACCGCACGTGGTTCCGCCGAGGACCATGAGGGCGCTCACGAGGAACACGAGTAGGAACTCATGGCCCTTCGTCTTCTTCGTGAGGGCCATGAGGCCCGACTCGAACGCGCCGCTTGCGTTCACCACGCCGATGAGGCCGCCCAGCACGAGGATGAACACCATGATGTCGGCGGCCTCCACCGTGCCCGACACCATGCTCACCGTGATGTCGGCGATGCCTTTGGGCTGCTGCTCCAGGCGCTCGTACGTGTTGGGAACCGAGATGGGCTTGGACAGCGCGCCCGAGGTGAACTGGTCGATCCCGATGTTCACGCCGATAGCATCGAGCGTCTCCTGCGTGGCGGGCTCTTCGCTCACCGCGCCCTGGGGGCTCGTGATCTGAAGCGTGCCCGCGTCGGCGTTGTACGCGAGCTTCGCGTACTGGCCCGCCGGCACGAACCATGTAGCCGCCACCGCGACGATGGTGAGCGCGAACAGGATGGTGAAGGCGGTGGGGAAGCTGAGCTTCCTCTTCTTCTTAGGCGGGCCTTCCTTGGGCGAGGCGGTGCTGGTGGGCAGTACGGCTTCCGTCGACATGCGCTTGTCCCCTTTCGTCTACCTTCGTCGTTTCGTTCGGCAGGTTCCGGACGTTGTCTTCATCGTGTCGCGCGAACGAGCGCGCGGGCAGTCCTAATCTGGTGGTAGGAGCGGGTGTATTTCGGGTGTAGAGCCGTTTGATCTGGCGCGTTGCGGCGAATCGTCTATACTGTTCGAGATGTGCGCCCGCTTGGGCGCGAGGCCGGCGACCGCGAATGAGGAAGCGCATGGATCTGGGACTGGGTCTTTTCTACTACACGCTCATCGTGCTTTTGGCCGTCATCCTAACGGCGGCGACGTGCCTCGCGTCGTACCTGGTGACGCGCAACAAGACCTACCGCTACGCGTTCGCCGGGTTCCTGTTCTACTTCTTCGATGTGGCGCTCGTGTTCCAGGACGATTTCCTCATGCAGCGAGCCTCCGACGCGTCCGCCTCGCCCTTCTTCATCGGCAGCCCTGTCGCTTCCGTCCTCGTCGGCGGCGGCGCGCTCATATCGTTCTGGCTCGTGCTGTGCGAGTACCTGGAGGAGGATAGGCCGGCGGTACGCTGGATCCCGGGTGCGGCGTTCGTGCTGGCAAGCTTCGCCGTGCTTCTGCTCGCGCCCGAGGGCAACGGCCAGATGTTCCTGTTCTACAGCATGCGCGAGGCCATGCTGTACGCGATGCTCGTCTACCTCGCCGCTCGCTACATCGGCACGCGCGACGACGTGTTACGGCTTCGCATGCGGCGCCATCGTGCTCTGTACGGCGCGCTATGGGCGCTCGTCACCTGCGTCCTGCTTGAGAACGTCGTGTTCCTGCTGGTCATCGACCCGCATGCGATCGCAGGTCAGAGGCTGCCCTTCTTCCCCGAGCGCAACTTCGCCGAGAACGCGCTCGTGCTGTGCTGCGGCTTCGCCGCCTGCACGAGCGCGTGGCGCAGCCTGTCGCTACGACGTACCGAACCGCCCACGCAGGGAGGCGCATCGCTCGAGACGTTCATCGACCAGAATCTCGCAGCCTACGCAGCCGCGCGACAGTTGTCGAAGCGCGAGGCCGAGGTGCTGCGACTCGTGCTGCTGGGCAAGGACAACCAGAACATCGCCACATCCATGCATCTTGCGCCGAGCACCGTCAAGGTGCACATGCACCATATCCTCCAGAAGGCCGAGCGGGCTAACCGCAAGGAGCTTATCCAGGATTTTTGGGAATTCTCCTAGAAGATTCGCCCGCGCTGTCAGGATTCGCCCTGCTCGTTCGTATTGCAGGTGAAACGGCGTTGCCCGAAGAACGACAGGAACGGACTCTATGCGCAAACGACAACCCGATACCGAGGCGCAGCGGCTCGTGCAGACGTACGCCGACCTCATCCTGCGACTTGGCTACACGTATCTCAAATCCACGCACGACGCCGAAGACGTCTGCCAGAACGTGCTGATCAAGCTGCTGCAGACCGATCGCGCCTTCGAGAGCGCCGAGCACGAGCGTGCCTGGATCGTGCGCGCGACGGCGAACGCCTGCAAGGACGTGTTGCGCAGCGCGCGACGCCGCACGTCGGTGGCGCTCGACGCCGTCGCGGAGGCGGCCGCGCCCGAGGTTCCCGACAGCGCCGTACTCGAAGCGGTGATGGAGCTGTCGCAGCCGTTTCGGGAGGCCCTGTACCTGCACTACTACGAGGGCTACACCGCGCGCGAGATCGCGGACATGACGGGCGGCACCGAGGACGCCGTGGCGGCCCGCCTGAGCCGCGGACGCAAGAAGCTGCGCGCCCTGTTGGAAGGAGCGGACGATGATCGATGAATACAAGGAAGCCCTCGACGAGCTGCGGTTCTCGCCCGAGGCCAAGCGACGCATGGCGCAGCGCATCGAAGCGGTCGCCGCCGCAGAGCCCCTTCCCCGTCCGACACGGCGCTCGCGCGCCCTTGTGATAGCCGCAGCCGCAGCCGTGCTGGCCCTGGCAGTAGGCTGCACGGCGTATCTTGCAGGAGCGTTCGTGAGCTTGGAAGACTTCGCCGAGGATCTGTTTGGGGGCGCACCGTCGCAGACGGAGGTGATCGACAAGATCGGCCGCCCAATCGGCGCGAGCGATACGGCGGGCGGCGTGACCGTCACCGCGGATGCGATTCTGTTTGATGGCTACAACTACCTTATCTCCTACACGCTCGAAAAGGAGGACGGTTCGGCGTTCGACTGCACGAAAAACCCGGATACCGGTCTGCTGAATGTGTACTGGAATCGTGCAGACAGCAATATCGGCCTGAATGCGCAAGGCGCAATCGGCAGTAGCTATTTC
>OLRP01002943.1_pt1 | contig 10969 bp, 9 predicted proteins | sample 1672401 | NCBI WGS metagenome assembly OLRP01 (sample SAMEA3136682, study PRJEB25190) | human gut metagenome | reverse complement strand
TAGATAAATTGAATCTGTGTGATCAGGATTATGGGAAAATTCGTCACGCCTCTATATCCCCCGACGGGATATTATGTTTATAGATAACCTTATCTTTTCCGGCCAAGCAATATCCTCCGTTCAAGGTAACATAGCCATCGAACTCTTGCGTCCCGAGGTTATTGATAGATTGCAACTGGCGGCCGGTAGCGATGAAAACCTTGATTCCCTTTTCTCGCAACAGGTCCAAGGCCCGGACCGTGGAGTCCGGTAGTTTATGCGTCTTGAAACTTACCAACGTACCGTCAATGTCAAAAAATACTGCCTTAATCATACTTATACCTATTATCTTCTTTTAATGACAAAGATACACTTTATTTGTTACATTTGTATTTTCATTTCCTTCATCAAATAATAGATATAGTTTTTTATGGAATACAGACAACTAGGAGGTTCCGGATTATACGTTCCGGCACTTTGTTTAGGTACGGCTACTTTTGGTGGCACGAATGGTTTTGAAGGTTGGGGACATACCAAGGTGGAAGAGGCTACCCGTATGGTCAATCTTTGCTTGGACGCCGGGGTGAATCTATTCGATACGGCGGATGTCTACTCCAACGGTCTTTCCGAGGAAATCTTGGGAAAGGCGATCCACGGATTGAGGAATCGCCTCTTGATCTCCACGAAGGCGACTTTCAACCTCAGCCCGGAGAGCCGTAACGCCATCGGTTCTTCCCGTTTCCATCTGATACAGGCGTGCGAGGCGAGCCTGAGACGATTGAACACGGATCATATCGACATTTACCATATGCACGGTTTCGATGCGAATACCCCGGTAGAGGAGACACTCCGAGCCTTGGACGACTTGGTGACGAGCGGGAAGGTCCGTTATATCGCTTGCTCGAACTTCTCCGGCTGGCACTTAATGAAGTCGCTTTCCGTATCGGAGCGGTATGGATGGAGCCGGTACGTGGCCCAACAGGTTTATTACTCCTTGCTGAACCGGGAGTTCGAGTGGGAACTGATGCCGCTAGGCATCGACCAGAAGGTGGGCGCCATTATCTGGAGCCCCTTATCCGCCGGACGTCTGGGCGGGAAGTACCGCCGGAATAACCCGATCCCGACGGACGGGCGTGTCGCTCGCGGAGGAAGCCCGATACCTGACGAGGCTACTTCTTACGAACGCCTGTACGACATCGTGGAGGTATTGGAACAGGTAGCCGAGGAGACCGGGCATAGCGTAGCCCAATGCGCCTTGAACTGGTTATTGCAACGGCCTACAGTAAGCAGCCTTATCATAGGTGCCCGCACGGAAGAGCAGCTAAGGCAGAACCTAGAGGCCGTAGGCTGGAGCCTCAGCCCGGAGCAGGTGAAGCGCCTCGATATGGCAAGCCAGACGACCCCGATCTACCCGTATTGGCATCAAGCGCAGTTCCCGGAATTGAATTCTCAATTGAGGTTCTAGACGGAGGCTAGAGAAAGCGTATACACCTCGGGATGCGGATAGCACGAAAGTCCGCATCCCCTAAACACCCATTTTCATCCCCTTAAACGTATCTTGGTTAAGACGTTTTTTATACTTTTGTAGGCTGTTACCAACTAAATCTATCGTATGAGGAAACATTTTCTACTTTTCTTGCTTTGTCTAGCCACGAACGCCAGCCTGACGGCCCAAGAGACCCTTCGGGAGAATAACGGGGAACCTACACTCGTGGAACGATTATCGAACGGAGAGATCAAGATCAATAGCGCCGAGATGAACTTCCAGCTTTTCACCTCGGCCAACGCTGAGTTTGTCGGAAAGGAGCTAGACGGTATGAACTTCAAGCTGAACCGTGTCCGGCTGGAGATCAAGGGGGATGTAGGCAAGTGGCTGGGGTATCATTACCGGCAGTCGTTCAACAAATACTCCGATCCCTATTCGCTCGACAACCTCTCCTCCTCGCTCGAGCTGGCTTACGTGAACCTAAAGGCACGGCATAATCTCAATTTCACGATCGGCAAGCAGTTCGTTAATTTCGGGGGATACGAGTATTACGTCAATTCCATCCGGGTACGAGAGTTTAGCGAGTTCAATAATTTACTGACCGCCTACCAAGCCGGTATCTCGGGCAACTGGCAAGTCAACCCGGACCACGAGCTTTGTTTCCAGATCGTGAATAACCGCAACGGTAACGACGAGGACATCTACCCTACCGGACTTCCCGAGGGTACCGCCAAGGCCAAGATACCCTTTATGTACACGGTCAACTGGAATAGCTATTATCTGGACAAAAGCTTGCAACTGCGTTACGCCACCGCCGTCGGGCAGCAGACCCGCAAGCGCTACTCCTACTATTTCACCTGTGGCAATACCTATGAGAAAGGCCCGTTGCTAACGTACCTCGACGTTATGTACACCCGCCAAGGGATCGACCAGCATGGGGTCGTCAGCCGTCTGCCCGGAACGCCTCATACCGCCATGAACACCGAATACCTATCGATTATCGGCGACGTGGATTACCGTGTCCACCCCCAATGGAACGTTTACGTGAAAGGGGCGTACGAGACCGCCCGGGTGTACAAGGGCAACGGCGATTTCCGGAAAGGGATGTACCGCCGTTCGTGGAACGCGCAGAGTAGCGTGGAATTCTTCCCCTTCAAGCAACTCGACCTTTTCGTATTCGTCCTATACACCTACCGGGGCGTTATCCTAGAGAAAGCCGCCACGCGAATGGGAGCCATAGAGCCGGATACACACCGCATATCGCTGGGGCTGGTCTATTCGATCCCGGTCTTCTGACAAACCGCGCATACGGTAGCGCAGGCTTGCAGATATGGTAGTACAGACTTGTAGATACGTTCATGCAAACTTACAGATACGTTCGTGCAAACGTGTAGATACGTTAGTACGGACTTGCAGATACGTTAACGCGGGATGACACATAAGGAAGTACAGGCCGACACATACGGTAGTACAGGTCCGTATCGCCTTATGTGCAGCTTCCCCCATCCACCCCATAAAAAAAGCGGTGCCTTCCGTTTCCGGAGACACCGCCCTCATTCTATACTAAAAGACCTGTTATATTAAGCCTCTACATCCCAATTCTCGGCAGCCATACGTTTGTAGCTACGCAGACGCCATTTAGCGTTCTCCTCGGCGGCGGCAAACAACTCAGCGGCCTCAGCCGGATATTGTTTAGCTACGGAAGCGAAACGAACCTCACCCTTCAAGAAGTCTTGGAACTTGCTCCAATCCGGCTCCTTGCTATCCAAGGTGAACGGATTCTTGCCCTCTGCCTCCAAAGCCGGGTTGTAACGCCACAAGTGCCAGTAACCGCATGCTACGGCTTCTTTCTCCTCAGCTTGCGACTTACCCATACCCTTCTTCAAACCGTGGTTGATACAAGGAGCGTAAGCGATGATCAATGAAGGACCGTCGTAAGCCTCGGCCTCGCGGATCGCCTTCAATGTCTGGGCTTGGTCGGCACCCATAGCGATCTGAGCCACATATACGTAACCGTAAGTAGTAGCCATCAAGCCAAGGTCTTTCTTACGTACCCTCTTACCGGAAGCGGCGAACTTAGCGATAGCGCCCACCGGAGTAGCCTTCGAGGACTGACCACCCGTGTTAGAGTAAACCTCCGTATCCAATACCAAGATATTTACGTTCTTGCCGGAAGCGATCACGTGATCCAAACCACCGTAACCGATATCGTAAGAAGCGCCGTCACCACCGATAATCCATTGAGAACGTTTTACCAAGAAGTGAGACAATTCCTTGATCTGAGCGCAAACCGGACAACCCTCCTTGATGCCTTGCTCAACGAACGCCATTACCTGCGGAGCCAATTCCTTCGTCTTCTCGGCGTCGTTCTGGTTAGCGATCCAAGCGGCGGCTATCTCCTTGGCCTCAGCCGGTGCATGCTCGCCCACGGTGATCTGTTGCAACAAGCCTTCCAAACGTTTACGCATCTTCTCGTTCGCCAATTCCATACCCAAGCCGAACTCGCAGAAGTCCTCGAACAAAGAGTTTGCCCAAGCAGGACCTTGACCCTTCTCGTTCGTTGTATAAGGAGTGGAAGGAACAGAACCGGAGTAGATAGAAGAACATCCGGTAGCGTTAGCCACCATCTCGCGGTCGCCGAACAACTGGGTGATCAACTTCACGTACGGAGTCTCGCCACAACCGGAGCAAGCGCCTGAGAATTCAAACAACGGAGTAGCGAACTGTGAGTTCTTCACGTTAGACTTGATGTCTACCAAGTTTTGCTTAGAAGAAACGTTAGCCACGCAGTAGTTCCAGTTATCGGCCTCAGCCAACTGGCCTTCCAGCGGAACCATAGACAAAGCCTTGTTGCCCTTGAATCCCGGACAGATATCGGCGCAGTTACCGCAACCCAGACAGTCGAGAACGTCTACCTGCATACGGAACTTCATACCCTTCATAGCGGCCGGAGCCTTCACGTCCAACATAGCGAAGCTAGCGCCCTTCTGCTCCTCATCGTTCAATACGAACGGACGGATAGAAGCGTGAGGACAAACGTAAGCACATTGGTTACACTGGATACAGTTCGCCTCATTCCAAACCGGAACGAAAGCGGCCACGCCACGTTTCTCGTATTTAGCGGTTCCTTGCGCCCAAGTACCATCCTCGATGCCCTTGAATGCGGAAACCTTCAATAAGTCGCCATCCTGAGCGTTGATCGGACGAACTACCTCGTTGATGAAAGCGGGATCGTTGTTTACGACAGCCTCATCATCCGGAAGGTTGGCCCAAGCGGGATCAACCGTCAATTGGTTGTACTCGCCACCACGGTCTACAGCCGCGTAGTTCTTGTTAACCACGTCCTCGCCCTTCTTACCGTAAGACTTAACGATGAATTTCTTCATCTGCTCGATAGCCAAGTCTACAGGGATAACACCCGTGATACGGAAGAAAGCGGACTGGAGGATCGTATTGGTACGGTTACCTAAACCGATCTCCAAGGCGATCTGTGTAGCGTTGATATAATATACAGTGATATTCTTCTGGGCGAAGTAACGTTTTACCCTATTAGGCAAGTGCTTAGCCAACTCCTCAGCGCCCCAAACGGTATTCAACAAGAAGGTACCGTTCTCACGCAAACCGCGAGTCACGTCGTACATGCGCAAATAAGCCTGAACGTGGCAAGCCACGAAGTTCGGGGTATTCACCAAATAAGTAGAACGGATCGGATGATCACCGAAACGCAGGTGAGAACAAGTGAAACCACCGGATTTCTTAGAGTCGTAAGAGAAATAAGCCTGGCAATATTTATCCGTGTTATCACCGATAATCTTCACCGAGTTCTTGTTAGCGCCTACCGTACCGTCGGCACCCAAACCGTAGAACTTAGCCTCGAACATACCCTCACCGCCCAAGGCGATCTCTTCCTTCTGAGGCAGAGAAGTGAAAGTAACGTCATCCACGATACCGATCGTGAACTGGTTCTTCGGCATCGGCAACGCCAAGTTCTCGAATACGGACAGGATCTGAGCCGGAGTCGTATCCTTAGAACCCAGACCATAACGGCCACCTACGATCACCGGAGCATCCTCCTGACCATAGAAGCAGTCTTTTACGTCCAGATACAACGGCTCACCGTTAGCACCCGGCTCTTTCGTGCGATCCAATACGGCGATACGCTTAGCGGTCTTAGGCACGGCAGCCAAGAAATGCTTAGCGGAGAACGGACGATACAAGTGAACGGATACCAAACCTACCTTCCCGCCCTTAGCGATCAAGTGATCGATAGCCTCACGAGCGGCCTCCGTAACAGAGCCCATGGCGATGATCACACGCTCAGCGTCCTCAGCTCCGTAATAATCGAACAAACCGTATTTACGGCCTGTGATCTTGGAAACCTCGTTCATATATTCCTCTACGATAGCGGGAACTGCCTCGTAGTACGTGTTGGAAGATTCTCTGTGTTGGAAGAAATGATCCGGGTTCTCGGCCATACCGCGAGCGACCGGTCTCTCCGGGTTCAAGGCACGGGCACGGAACTCAGCCAAAGCTTTCTGGTCGATAAGCGGAGCCAAGTCCTCATTCTCCAAAGCCTCGATCTTCTGGATCTCGTGAGAGGTACGGAAACCGTCGAAGAAGTTCACGAACGGCACACGAGACTTGATCGTAGCCAAGTGAGCTACACCGGCCAAGTCCATAACCTCCTGTACGGAACCCTCGGCCAACATGGCGAAACCTGTCTGACGGGCAGACATCACGTCTTGATGGTCACCGAAGATACACAACGCATGAGAAGCCAATGTACGAGCGGATACGTGGAAAACGCAAGGAAGCAATTCACCGGCGATCTTGTACATATTAGGGATCATAAGCAACAAACCTTGAGAAGCAGTGTAGGTTGTTGTCAAGGCACCAGCTTGCAATGAACCGTGAACAGCACCTGCGGCACCACCCTCTGATTGCATTTCCTGTACCATTACAGTCTCGCCGAAAATATTCTTACGTCCGGCTGCAGCCCATTCATCTACATATTCAGCCATTGTAGACGACGGAGTGATGGGGTAAATCGCGGCTACCTCGCTGAACATATACGAGATATGAGCAGCGGCCTGATTACCATCACAGGTTAAAAATTTCTTCTGTTTTGTCATAGACCTATAAAACTATTAGTATTAAAAAAGATTCTTACTTAATATAGAAAACCGAACAACCAAAGCGGGATCATGTTCCCCTCCCCGATCTCGGTCTTATCGACAGCATAGTACATATCCGGATTGTTCTTCACTTTCATGTTTTCCTCGATCCGGAAATTATACATCGTATTCACCAGAAAGTGGGCGTTCTTGATTCCTTCATTCAGCTTATTGTCTTTCAATAGTTGGTTATAAAAGAACGACTCACGCACCGCCCCGGCATTTACCTCCATCGGACGGATGGGGTACATCAGGTTCGAGTTATACATATATACCTTGGAGGGTTTCTTCGGAAAGGATTCGCCCACCGGATACAGCATATTCATCAAACGAGCATCTGTCAAATACTTGATATAGTTCATCACGGTGGCCCGGGATGTCTCGATATCCTTGCTCAACTGACTCACGTTTGGGGTACAAGGAGCGCTCGTAGCCAATAAGTAGAGTAGTTTGCGTAGCTTTGGTAGGTAGCTTTGTTCGATTTGTTTTATGTATAACACGTCCACCTCTAGCATCATGTTCATGGTCTTCAGCAGATTCTCGGAGAAGTTGCGCTTTTCCAAGAAGAACGGATAGAAACCATGATGGAGATAATCTTGGAAATAAGCCATCGGCCTTACGACCGAGCAAATACGTTTGGCGATTTCCTGATGATTCTCTACTACCTCATCGAACGTGTACGCGGAAAACTGGTTCCCCGACATCAAGTTCAAGAACTCACGGAACGAGAACCCCCTGAGGTTATACGATACCACCTTGCCGGACAAGTCCGGGTTCTCCTCTTTCAGACGCATCACCGACGAGCCGGAGAAAACGATCTTCAAGTCCTCGAAATTATCATAGCAATACCGCAACTCTCTCGACCAGTTGGAATACTTAAACACTTGGTCTATCAACAACACCTTTCCGCCTTTAGCCCGAAACTCGGCGGCGAAATCAACGAGTGTGCGTTCCGTAAAATAGAAATGATTTAAATTAATGTATAAGCATTCCTTATTATCGGCACCAAAATATTCACGGGCATAGTCTAACAAGAAAGTGGTCTTTCCGACTCCTCGCGAACCTTTAATACCGATCAACCGATCCTCCCAATTGATCTCATCCATCAATCCCCTTCGTACCGGAGAATACAGATGCTCTACCAGATATTTATGTGTTTTAAAGAATGCTTCCACCTACATAATTGGTAATTGAAAATTTGGAATTACCGATGCAAAGATAAACATCTTTTCTCATTTGCAATGCGGAGATTGCAATTTTATTGCAAAAAGTAAAGTTCAAACTAACAATTGCCTATCAACGTATTCTGTCTCGTAAAGACGGAGCGCACTCCAGTCCTTACGAAACAAAAGATATTATTCAATGATCGAGATCCATCCGTAAGTATCCGGCTCGTCGCCATACTGGATGGCACGTAGCTTATGATATAGTTTCTCGCAAACAGGACCCGGTTTGCCATCTTTGGCGATAACAAAAGATTTGTTCTCGTCCAAATCGTCGATTTGCGAGATCGGGGCGATAACCGCGGCGGTACCACACTCGGCAGCCTCGTCGAATGTAGCGATCTCCTCGAAAGGAACCGGACGACGCTCTACCGTCAAGCCCATATCCTCGGCCAATTGCTGCAAGCTCTTGTTCGTGATCGAAGGCAAGATCGAGTGGGATTGCGGAGTGATATAGCTATTGCCACGGATTCCGAAGAAGTTAGCCGGACCGCACTCATCCAGATATTTCTTCTCTTTCGGATCCAGATACAATACGGCGGCGTATCCCTTGGAATGAGCGATCTCGCCGGCTACCAAGCTAGCGGCATAATTACCACCGACCTTGATCGTACCTGTCCCGTTAGGAGCCGCACGGTCGTACTCACGACGTATTAGTTAACGTTCATGGTGGCGGATACACAGGACAGGCTGGTGCTATCAGACATGGTGTTGCAAGAGCCCTTCTTCAGGCAGACAACGACTACAGACCAGTTCTGAAAGCTGCTGGATTCTTAACTCGTGACCCACGTATGAAAGAACGTAAGAAATACGGTCTCAAAGCTGCTCGTAGAGCACCACAGTTCTCCAAACGATAATCAGACGTTTCGGGCGAGACAATTTCAACGAATATATCAAACCCTGGAAATATTATATTTCCGGGGTTTTTCTTTTTATTAGTCTTTGACATTCCATCATCTTTTTGATACTATAGTATCAGAAAAATTTTGCAGACCTCCCATGGGAGAAATCCTATGGGAGGTTTTTGCAGTGAAGTGAGGTGTATAATGAAAAAAGAAAACAATTCTACACATAACCATCACAGGGGAAGCTTTTCGGGCAGGATTGGTTATGTGCTGGCAGTTGCGGGATCGGCAGTAGGACTGGGAAATATCTGGAGATTTCCGTATCTTGCAGCGAAGTATGGCGGGGGTATTTTCCTGCTGATCTACATTCTTCTGACAGCATCATTCGGTTATGTACTGATCATGTCAGAAACTGCCCTTGGACGAATGACCAGAAAGAGTCCGGTAGGTGCATTCGCACATTTTGGAAAAACAAAGCCGTTTAAAGTCGGCGGCTGGCTGAATGCAGTCATTCCAATGCTGATCGTTCCTTATTACAGTACGATTGGCGGTTGGGTAATTAAGTACCTGGTGGAATATTTCAAAGGAAATGTTCAGGCAGTAGCGGAAGATGGATATTTTGGAAGCTTTATCGCAGATTCCTGGCAGGTAGAGCTCTGGTTTCTGGTATTTGCGGCACTTGTCTTCATTATCATTCTTGGTGGTGTGCAGAATGGTGTAGAGCGAATGTCAAAGATCATGATGCCGGTTCTGGTAGTTCTGGCAATCGTGGTTACAATTTATTCTGTTACCCGTCCGGGAGCTGTTGAAGGTGTAAAATATTTCCTGATCCCGAATGTGAAGAACTTCTCCTGGATGACAGTAGTAGCAGCAATGGGACAGATGTTCTATTCTCTGTCTATTGCAATGGGAATCCTGTATACTTATGGCTCTTATGTACGTAAAGATATGGATATTGAGAGATCTACCACACAGGTTGAGATTTTTGATACAGGTATCGCAATCCTTGCAGGTCTGATGATCATCCCGGCAGTTTTTGCATTTTCCGGTGGAAATCCTGAGACACTTCAGGCTGGTCCGTCCCTGATGTTTATTACACTGCCAAAAGTATTCGCAAGCATGGGATTTGGCACTGCAACAGGAATCGTATTCTTTGTGCTTGTATTGCTTGCAGCCCTGACCAGTGCAGTTTCTCTGATGGAGACCAGCGTTTCCACATTTATGGACGAGCTTCACTGGAACCGTAAGAAATGTTGTGGACTGATGGTAGTGATCATGCTTGCATTCGGAACTGCGTCTTCCATGGGATATGGTCTTCTGGATTTCATTCGTATCTTTGGAATGAACTTCCTGGACTTCTTTGACTTTATGACAAACTCAGTAATGATGCCATTGGCAGCACTTGCAACCTGTATTCTGGTGCTCAAAGTGGTTGGAATTGATGGAATGGCAAAGGAAATCGAACAGTCTTCCCCATTCCGCAGAAAGAAACTGTACAGAGTATTTATTAAATACTTTGCATCGGTTTGTCTGATCATTATTCTGCTGAGTTCTATTGCGAATGTGTTGGGAATTATCAGTATGTAAAGAAAATATTTTAACCGAATGAAGCAACTTCCCAGCTTCAATTGTGAAAAGCAATAAGCAAGTAGCGAAGCGGATGGCGAATATCCGTTTGACAGATAAAAAAACCTCCTGTGGGACTGGAAAGTCCTGTCGGAGTTTCCGGTTTCTTTACAGCAATGAATTATCTGACTTTATATGGAAGCAAAGACCAGGCACTTCATCAGGAAGGATGGCTGGTAGGCGGTCATGGCAGAAAATCTGCGACTGAGTGTGTGAAATGTGGTAAGTGCGAAGAAGTATGTCCACAGCATATCAAAATCAGAGATGAGCTGGAGAAAGTTGCCGCGGAACTTCTTGGAAAATAACATATACTTGTGTGTTGTAAGGAGCCTCTTGGATGAATTTCCAGGGGGCTTTTAAAGATTGTAGGTTTGACATTTTTCGCTAAGGTGTTAAAATATTTCTAAATAATTTGGCTTTCAAATGAAATCAATGAGAAATGTAATTGACTGCCAGAAAAGTAATTTCATAGAAACTGATTAAGACATTAAGAAAAGACGAAAGTGAGAAAAGCTATGGAAGATAACAAAAAGAAAGGCTTCGGCATGGTTCTCGAGGGTGGCGGCATGCGCGGCCTGTACACAGCCGGAGTTCTGGATGAGCTGATGGAGCAGGGGATTTATGCAGATTCTACAG
>OLRP01002939.1_pt1 | contig 10973 bp, 7 predicted proteins | sample 1672401 | NCBI WGS metagenome assembly OLRP01 (sample SAMEA3136682, study PRJEB25190) | human gut metagenome | reverse complement strand
TACGAACCTGCTGTTCGTAATGCTTGTTGGAGTTGGAATGGTTGGTATCCACGATCACTGCCGGGTTGGCAAGGTTCTTTGCGTGGTATTTGTCATAGAGAAGACGAAGATCCTCATAATGGTAGTTCGGGATAGCTTCTCCGTGTTTGTTTACCGCACCACGAAGGATTGCGTGGGAGAGCGGGTTACCAGTGGTCTCAACTTCCCAGCTTCTGTAAATGAAGCGGTGAGCGCCCTGTGCTGCAACGATGGAGTTCAGCATAACGCTGTAGTCGCCACTGGTAGGATTCTTCATACCAGCCGGAACGTCCATGCCGCTGACTGTCAGTCTGTGCTGCTGATCTTCAACAGAACGTGCACCTACAGCAACGTAGGAAAGAAGATCAGAAAGATAACGGTAGTTCTCCGGGTAAAGCATCTCATCTGCACAGGTAAAACCACTTTCGCGGATGGCACGCATGTGCATCTTACGGATTGCAATCAGTCCGGCAAGAAGGTTCGGTTTCTTCTCAGGATCCGGCTGATGGACCATTCCTTTGTATCCTTCTCCGGTTGTACGTGGTTTGTTTGTGTAAACACGCGGGATAATGAGGACTTTATCCTCGATCTTTTCCTGTACTTTGCGAAGTCTTAAAAGATAATCGCATACAGCATCTTCGTTATCTGCAGAACATGGTCCGATGATAGCGAGGAATTTATCAGATTTTCCGGTGAAAACGTCGCGAATCTCAGCATCGCGTTTCTCCTTGAGAGCCTGAAGTTCAGCATCGATGGGATACTGATTGCGGATTTCCTCAGGAGTTGGCAGTTTTTTTATGAATTCAAAACTCATAGTACTTTATTCCTCCATAATTATAACATTTCGGTTATTAATTATAAACGATTATCGCCCGCTTGTCGATAGGGAAATTTTAGCGCTTTCACGTGTAGAAGGGAAAGGAGCAGTTCACCCAGAAAAATGCCGTAAAAATAGCCTCGAATCCCAATTGCCGGAATCATAAAAACAACAGAAAAAATACGGATGAGAATGCCGGCAGCGCTGTGAATCAGGCAGCGCCCCGGCCTTCCAAGCCCCTGAAGGATGCTGGCGAGCATGGTGTTGGTATAAAGAAAAGGACAGATGAAAGAAAGATACCGTATGTAAGTTCCGGCAGTTTTGCTGTGAAAAAGCAGTGTTCCAAGGAATGGTCCAAAGAGAAAGAATCCGCTTCCACACAAAAATCCCAGAAACATGCAGAGAAAAAAAGTCTGGTCTGTGACATAGCGGATCTGTTTCTGATCTCCAAGGGCATCCATTCTTGCGACAGAGGGCATCAGCATTACAGCTGCGGAAGTTGTAATGGTGGAAGGAAACAGGAGCAGGGGAAGGGCCATTCCCGTAAAGATCCCGTAAATTTTCAGTGCCTCTGAAGAAGTCATTCCACAGCGAATCAGCATCTGTGGAATCAGAACCGCTTCTATGCTTCCGAGAAGTGTCAGGAGGATGCGGTTCAGGGATATGGGGAAAGACAGGGTAAAAAGATCTTTTATCAGCGGAAAAATTTTAAAGGAAGTTTTTTCTTTTACAGGATGATTTCCAAAATGAAAAGAAACCATAAGGAGTGATATCAGAGAAGCGGCAGCTTCTCCTGCGAGGGAACCGCCGGCTGCGATCATCGCAGTGACCGGACGGCCTTCGGAGAGAAAGATCAGATACAGGATATAAGTGGCACCGATCCGGACAGTCTGCTCGCTAAGCTGCACAGCTGCGGGTACAGAAGCTTTTTTCCGGGCATAATAATAGCTGTCAATGCAGGAGTGAATGGCGCAGAGTGGTATACTGGCAGCCGTCAGCCGAAGAAGATCGGAGGTCCCGGGTGCTTTCAGGATTGTGGAAGCAAAAAAATCTGCATGCCGAAAAAGCAGAAAACCGGTTACAGCAGAAAAAAAGACAGCCGCAAAGATTCCCGTAACCAGAGAAAAATATGCCTCCTTTTTTTCCTGAAGAGCAAGTCTGGACGCAATCAGCCGGGAAAGTGCAGACTGGATTCCGGTATAGGAAAGAGCAGCCATAAGTCCCTGCAGAGGAAGGATCAGCTGATACAGACCAAGACCTTCCGCACCAATGGCATGGGATAGGAATATCCTATAAAAGAAACCAGCAATACGGCTGACAAGTCCCGTGCAGGCAAGAATCAAGGTTCCTTTGAGAAATACTTTTTTTGACATGGATAACCTGGAGCCTTTTTTGTCAGTATATGAAGAAGTTAGTCTTGACAGAACCATAGGTTTCTGATAGAGTAAACATGAAATCCGAGGAAAACACTGGGAATTGAAAAAGAGGTGAGCGGATGAAACTGTCAACAAGAGCAAAATACGGACTTAAGGCCCTGATAGACCTTGGTCTTTACAGTGAAAAAGAAGCGGTCTCGCTTCAGAGTATTGCGGGCCGTCAGAATATATCAGTCAGCTATCTGGAACAGCTGATGGCGCTTTTGAAGAAAGCGGGCCTTGTGAAGAGTGTCCGCGGTGCTGCCGGAGGATACTTTCTTGGAAGACCGGCAGAAGAGATTTCAGTGGGAGATATCCTTCGTGTTCTGGAGGGCGGCCTGGAGGCTGCTACATGCCCGGGAACAGAAGGTGACGGAGGCTGCCAGGGTTCTGATCTCTGCGTAGCTAAATTAGTGTGGAAGAGGATCAACGACAGCATCACAGATGCGGTGGATACACTGATGCTCAGTGAGCTGATCGAAGAGAGCCGGAGAATACACGAAAAATAATTATCCTGAACAGGAGGAAAAGAAAATGGGAAAAATGATATATCTGGACAATGCGGCTACCACAAAGACCGCACCGGAAGTTGTGGAGGCAATGCTGCCGTATTTTACAGAGTTTTATGGAAATGCTTCTACTGTTTATGATTTTGCTGCAAACAGCAAGGCTGCTATTGCCAAGGGAAGACAGCAGATTGCAGATGTGATCGGAGCCAAGAAAGAAGAAATCTATTTTACAGCAGGTGGTTCCGAGTCTGATAACTGGGCTCTGAAAGCAACTTTTGAGGCATACAAGAATAAAGGTAACCACATCATCACAACAAAGATTGAGCATCATGCCATCCTTCATACCTGTGAATACCTTGAAAAAGAGCGCGGTGCGAAGGTCACATATCTGGATGTAGATGAGAACGGATTCATTGATCTGGATGAGCTTCAGAAAGCCATTACACCGGAGACCATCCTGATCTCTGTTATGGCTGCAAACAATGAGATCGGTACTCTTGAGCCGCTGAAAGAGATCGGACAGATCGCACATGAGCATGGAATCCTGTTCCATACAGACGCTGTTCAGGCATTCGGACAGATCCCGATCAATGTAGATGAGTTTAACATTGATATGCTCAGCTCCAGTGGACATAAGATCAACGGACCGAAGGGAATCGGTTTCCTCTACATCCGTAAAGGTGTCAAGATCCGTTCCTTTGTACATGGTGGAGCACAGGAGAGAAAACGTCGTGCAGGTACAGAGAACGTTCCTGGAATCGTAGGATACGGCCTTGCTGCAGAACGTGCCAACAAATCCATGAAAGAGCGTACCGCAAAGGAAATTGAGATCCGTGACCATATGATTAACAGGATCCTTACAGAGATCCCATACGTACGTCTCAACGGAGATAAGGTAAAACGTCTTCCGAACAACGTAAACGTAAGCATTCAGTTTATCGAGGGTGAGTCCCTTCTTCTGATGCTTGACAACTTCGGAATCTGTGCATCCAGCGGTTCTGCATGTACATCCGGTTCTCTGGATCCGTCACATGTTCTGCTGGCTATCGGCCTTCCTCATGAGATTGCACACGGATCTCTCCGTATGACATTAAGCGAGGAGACAACAATGGAGGACGTTGATTTTGTAGTAGATAAACTGAAAGATATTACTGCAAACTTAAGAAGTATGTCTCCATTATATGAAGATTTTATTAAAAAGCAGAAAAAATAATAAAAACACTTGCCAGGAGGAAAAAATAATGTATAGTGAAAAAGTAATGGATCATTTTCAGCATCCACGTAATGTAGGTGAGATTGAGAACGCAAGCGGCGTGGGTACTGTAGGAAATGCAAAATGCGGTGATATTATGAGAATATTCCTTGATATTGATGACGAAACCCATATTATCAAAGACTGCAAATTCAAAACATTTGGATGCGGTGCAGCCGTTGCAACAAGCAGCATGGCAACAGAGCTTGTAAAGGGTAAAACCATCGAGGAAGCCATGGAAGTAACAAACAAAGCCGTTATGGAGGCTCTGGACGGACTTCCACCGGTAAAGATCCACTGTTCCCTGCTTGCTGAGGAGGCTATTCATGCAGCTCTCTGGGATTATGCAGAGAAGCATCACATTAAGATTGAGGGTCTTGCGAAACCGAAGTCTGATATCCATGAGGGAGAAGAGGATACAGAGGAAGAGTATTGATCCACGAAGATCATGATCAGAGCCATGGCATGAGCAAGCTGTACGCAAACGGAACCGTAAGCCATTGAAAGGACAGGTAAGCAAATAGCATGACAGGACTTACGAACGAAGAAGTTCAGGAAAGAATTGCGCAGGGCCAGGTAAATAATAACGAAAACCCCAACACCAGGACATATAAGCAGATCATTCTGGAGAATACACTGACGTTCTTCAATTTTCTGAACCTGGTGCTGCTGGTTCTCGTACTGCTGGTTGGTTCCTACAAAAACTCCATGTTTGTAGGAATCATTTTTATTAATACCGTAATTGGAATCATTCAGGAGATCCGTGCCAAGAAGACCATTGACAAGCTGGCTATCCTGACAGAATCCAAGACGGTTGTTCTGCGTGAAGGAAAAAAATGGAAAATTTCTACAGAGAAGCTGGTTGTCGATGATCTGATCTTTCTGAAAGCCGGAGAACAGGTTCCGGCAGATGCGAAGATTCTGGAAGGAAGCCTGGAGGTCAATGAATCTCTGCTGACCGGTGAGGCAGACAATCTTCCGAAGAATACGGGAGATGAGCTTTTTTCCGGAAGTTTTGTGACGGCGGGACAGGCATGCTGCCAGATCATCCATGTTGGAAGTGACAACTATGCGTCAAGGATCACCAGTGAGGCCAAGGAATTCAAACGCCATAATTCAGAGCTTCGAAATTCCCTGAATGCCATCCTGAAGGTGATCAGTATCATTATCGTACCACTGGGTGCGATGCTTTTTTATAAACAGTATTATTTTGTGGGAGATAATATCCGGGATTCCGTCGTCAATATGGTTGCGGCAGTTCTTGGAATGATCCCCGAGGGACTCGTTCTCCTTACCAGTGTGGCGCTGACTCTGGGTGCGCTGAAACTGGCTCAGAAGAAGACTCTGGTGCAGGAGCTGTACTGTATTGAGACTCTTGCGCGTGTGGATACGCTCTGCCTGGATAAGACAGGAACCATTACAGAAGGTACCATGTGTGTGGAAGCAGTGGAGAGCTATCCGCCGGTGTATGATGAGATTTCAGGTGAAGCAGCAGGAAATAAGACTGAGTCTGGTGAAAGTAAGAACGACAGAACTGAGAGTTCTGATCTGGTCGAGGTTTCAGCAGCTTCTGAAATTTCAGCAGTTTCAGCCGCAGAAGCGATTGCAAAAGAGGATGGGAGTTCGATTCTTTCACCACGGGAAGAGTCTGAAGCTGGCACAGAGACGTACAGCCAGGAAGATCCGGAGAAAATCCGGGAGATCGAGCATATCATGGGAAATCTCCTTTCTGTGCTGAAAGACCAGAATGCTACTGCCGATGCACTGCGGGTGAGATTTAAAGTATCCCAGGATATGGAGCTGGATCATGTGATCCCGTTCTCTTCTGACAGAAAGTACAGTGGAGCTGCTTTTAAAGATACAGGCACTTATCTGATGGGTGCTGTGCAGTTTCTTTTTCCAGAAGGGAATCCGGAGCTGGCAGAATACTGCAGCGGTTTTGCGAAAGAAGGACTTCGTGTTCTGGTTGTTGCTCACAGTGAGAATGTAAATGAAGGCACTGAGATCCCGGCAGGGCTTGAGCCGATCGGACTTCTTCTTCTTACGGATGTGATCCGCCAGGAGGCACCGGATACCCTGGCATATTTCGAAAGCCAGGGGGTGGATCTGAAGGTGATCTCCGGTGATGATCCGGTGACCGTTTCTGCCATAGCCAGACGTGCAGGCCTTAAAAATGCGGAGCAGTATGTAGATGCAACAACGATCACAACCCAGGAACAGATGGACGAGGCAGTTGCAACATACAGTGTGTTCGGACGTGTGACACCGCAGCAGAAGCAGGCGATGGTGAAATCTCTTCAGGCACAGAAGCATACGGTTGCAATGACCGGTGATGGTGTAAACGATGTTTTGGCCCTTAAAGAGGCTGACTGCAGTATTGCCATGGCTGAAGGAAGTGATGCGGCCAAGAATATTGCCAATGTGGTATTGCTGGATTCCAATTTTGCAGCGATGCCGGAGATCGTGAACCAGGGACGCAGGGTTGTAAATAATATCCGTACTGCAGCATCCATGTTTCTGATCAAGACAATTTTTTCCGTGCTGCTGTCACTGATCACAATTTTCTTCGGGGATGCCTATCCCTTTGAGCCGATCCAGATGTCACTGATCAGCGCCTGTGCAGTTGGTATTCCTACGTTTCTTCTGGCCCAGGAGAATAATTATGAGAAGATCGACCATACATTTTTGCGTCACGTGTTTATGAATGCATTTCCGGCCGCTGTGACAATCACAGGCTGCGTGTTCAGTGTGATGCTGGTATGTCAGAACGTATATCATTCCAATGCGATGCTGAATACGGCCTGTGTGCTTGTAACCGGGTGGAATTATATGGCCGCACTTAAGACGGTTTACGCACCTTTGAATACCTATCGTAAGGTGATCATTTACAGTATGCAGGTGATCTTTTTCGGGGCGGCGGTGGTTCTGCAGAATCTGCTGACGCTGGGATCTCTGGAATTCGGAATGATCATTCTGGTATTCCTTCTGATGACGTTTTCTCCGATTCTGATCGATGTGATCACAGCCTGGATCAGGAACATTTACAGCCGTTCACTGGATAAAGGAGAACAGGGAAAATTTGCCACATTTATTGATAAGCTGAGAAAATAATAATATGAGAAAAGTAAGAGGACACTACCTGGAAACGGGCAGTGTCCTCTTTAGGTTGAGTGAATAAACTGCGAAACAGATATCCGAAGCAGAGCTGTGTAGCGAATGTGGATCACGCATATCCGCTTGACGAAGATACTATTTCGTATGCATGAGCCAGATAAATCCAAAGGCCGGGATCTCTACGGCCTGTGCATCTCTTTGAACTCCTGTGAGGAGATCTGTATAAGTGCCGTCCTGTTCGTTGATCCAGGCTACTTTGTCCTGGTCACTGAAGTTGTAAATGCAGATCAGTTTCTCTTCGGAAGTTTCTCTTACCAGGGCAAGAAGGGATTTTTCCCAGGTTTCCAGTGTGTGTGCAGGAATCTCAGGGGCAAATACCGGATGGCTGGCGCGGATGGACTCCAACTGTTCCAGACTGTTAAAAATGCGTCCCTGGATCGTCTCGGCATCGGCTCTGTTCCGGGCAAGAATCCAGTTGAAATGGCCGTTGTGGAGCCAACGGGGGTCAGAAGCCCTGGAAGGGTCTGCTTTATAGGTGTAGTCGTTGAGCTGTCCGATTTCATCACCGCTTCGAAGTACCGGGATTCCAGGAAGGGAAAGAAGCAGTGCATGAAGTGCTACATCATATCGGATTCCGCGGCTGACACCATCTGTATTTCCCTCATAATCAAAACGCTCGATTCCTGCAAGGGAGGCAGTTGTTCCGCAGAGCTCGGATTCTTCTGTTTCCGGATTTACATAGATCTCACCCCGAGCAAAGGAATTCGGGAAAAGACCGGAAAGGAATTCATTCAGATAATCTCTGTGAGGACCCTCTGTGATAAAGCTGTCTTTCAGGAAATCATAGTCCAGGTTCCAGCGTACCGTGTTGCGGTTGCGGAGGTAATTCTGGAATACAGGTGCCTGTGGAAGACTGGCCGTCTTATCAATTCCGCGGCGGAGAAGAGTGGTATCTTTTGTGGCAACAGTGTGCCAGATATCGGACATCAGCTGAGTGCTGTTTACAATATGGAGTTCCGGCATATCGGAAGTTCCACCGAATGCAGCCGCTTCTGCTGGTGTGCGGTCTGTCTCACCAAGGAGAAGAACTCCAGGGCATACGATCTCGCAGACCATACGTGTCATGCGGAGAAGAGAGTGCAGTTTCCAGAGATTTTCGCTATCCATCACAGGAAGGACACCAAGACTGAATACAGAAGCGCCCTCATTTGCAAGCTCCAGGATCTGGAGAAGCATTGCATTGAAAAAGGCCGGAGTCTGAAGTACACATGGCGCGCCGGACTGTGGGTCGTCCACAGAAAGGCTTAACGGGATTTCAAGAGCCAGGCGGATACCTGCTTTCTGGCAGTTAACTGCAAGGTCGTGCAGATCTTCTGAGGTTCCGATCTCCGGGATAATGCGAAGAGAGCAGTTGGAAGTTGCCTGGAAAAGATCTGTCAGGTACAGAGTGTCTGCCTTGCATTCACTGATATAGTCCAGCTTACCGGACAGTCCGGCAAGGGTATCTGCGAAATCAGCAGGATTTACAGCCATTCCGGTAAACGTGGTCTTACGGAACCAGTCCGGATCAGCAGCACAGTTCTGGTCAGCTTCTTTCATGGAAAGAGAACGCTCGCAGTAGATCTCTTTCATTTTTTTTGTGAGGCTTGAGAATGTGCCGGCAACCTCTGGATGGTCACGGAACAGCTCGCAGTAGAGCCATTTCAGATCGTTGTAGTAGTGGTTCAGGCGTTTCTCGTAGAGTGCATCGTAGGCAGTGTCTTCCTTAGAAGTTTCGACTTTCAGAGGTTCGGTTTTGGAAGTAGTAACTTTCGCCGGTTCAGTTTTGAAAGTTTCGACTTTGATCGGTTCGGTCTTTGAAGTCTCAACTTTGATCGGCTCAGTTTTTGAAGTCTCAACTTTAATTGGCTCGGTTTTTGAAGTCTCAACTTTAATTGGCTCAGTTTTTGAAGTCTCAACTTTGATCGGCTCGGTTTTTGAAGTCTCAACTTTAATTGGCTCAGTTTTTGAAGTCTCGACTTTAATCGGCTCAGTTTTGGAGGTTTCGACCTTGACCGGTTCAGTTTTTGAAGTTTCGATTTTGACGGTTTCGGTTTTTGAAGTTTCAATCTTAACAGTTTCTGGCTTCTTTTTCAGCTGTTGTTCTTTTTTTGCCTGCATGGCAGCTTTCTTTTTCTGGAGTCTTTTTGTTGACATATAGAGTTCCTCCTTAAATAAATTGGTATTTTCGGTATAAAATGTAAACTCTCTGACTGGAGAGAGAAATAGATCTACAGTTTGTGAAAAACCGGCTGACGGTTTTTGAACACAGTATAATAGGAAAAGCCACAGTCACGGAGAACATCGGCTGCCCTGTCAAAAGCATAGGCAATTTTATCCGGGGTGTGGGCGTCTGCACCGATGGTAATGATTTCGCCGCCAAGTTCACGATAACGGCGGATTACATTCACACATGGATTTGGTTCTCCAAGACCGTAGTGATAACCTCCGGTATTCAGTTCAATTCCGATGTTTTTGCGGATCAGTGTACGCAGAATTTCATCCAGGATTTCCTTATAGCGGCCATAGGAGTACTGACGGTTCTGATTGGGGCCGTAACGCACTACATAATCAATGTGTCCGTAGACATCCATTTTATCAAATGCGGCGATATTTTCCAGAATGGATTCAAAATATTCCATATAGCAGGCGGATTCTTTCCGGCCTTCAAAATAAGAAGGATAATAGGGATCATATCCGTGCACCACATGGGAAGAACCAATAACAAAGTCAAAAGGGATTTCTTTCAGAAGTCCGGAAAAAGATTCGGAAAGATGAGGCTGAAGTCCCAGTTCGATTCCGAAATTTACAGAAATCTGGTCCCGGAAAGCATCAGCCAGTTCAAAAAGACGCTGGCGGTATGCCGGGATATCCAGTGAAAAGTCCAGATTTTCCGGTGTTTCCGGGTAATCCGGATCAAGATGCTCGGTAAAACAGATTCCAGTAAGACCTTTATCAACCGCAGTCTGGATCATATCTTCCATGGGTGTTTCGGAATCTGCGGAAAAAGAGGAATGCATATGACAGTCCCATAAAATTTTCTGGCCCATTTTGTACCTCCATATTCAAGTCTGACGAGTGTGCAACAGATGCTGTACCTGCTTTGAAATTTAGAGCTGGCAGGACAGAGATTTCTCTCACAGAATTATAACACATTTTTCATAAATTTTCTTAATATTTATTTTAATGTGCTTTTTTATAAATAGCTCTTGAATTTTTGTTTGGAATTAGGTACAATATGAGACAGGTTGATGTTTCTTTAACAAAGGAACGATTTAAATCACCATTCAATTCATAGGAGGAATTTATCATGGCAGTAAAAGTTGCAATTAATGGTTTTGGACGTATTGGTCGTCTTGCATTCCGTCAGATGTTCGGTGCAGAAGGATTTGAAATCGTTGCTATCAACGACTTAACATCTCCTAAAATGCTCGCTCACTTATTAAAATATGACTCAACTCAGGGAAGATATGCTCTTGCAGATACAGTAGTAGCTGGAGAGGATTCCATCACAGTTGACGGAAAAGAAATCAAAATTTATGCAAAGGCTAACGCTGCTGAACTTCCATGGGGAGAAATCGGCGTAGACGTAGTTCTTGAGTGTACTGGATTCTATACATCCAAAGACAAAGCTCAGGCTCATATCGATGCTGGCGCTAAACATGTTATCATTTCCGCTCCTGCAGGAAGCGATCTTAAGACAATCGTTTACAATGTAAACCATGATACTCTTACAAAAGAAGATCACATCATTTCCGCAGCTTCCTGTACAACAAACTGCTTAGCTCCAATGGCTAAAGCATTAAATG
>OLRP01002934.1_pt1 | contig 10989 bp, 10 predicted proteins | sample 1672401 | NCBI WGS metagenome assembly OLRP01 (sample SAMEA3136682, study PRJEB25190) | human gut metagenome | reverse complement strand
AGCATGAACAACGGCTACGTGAGCACGACCAGCGAGACTCACGCAGGCAGGGTTCGTCCCGTTTCCGCAATAGATTCTTTATCTCTTTAACTCTTTATCTCTTAGATAGTTACGTTTAATTAGCCCCGGTAGGGGCTTTTTAAGTTTTAAAATTCTGAAAAAATGAGTGTTAATAGTTTGACAATCATTAACTTTGCGGAGCAAAAGAAAAATTTTAAAAATATCAAAAATTAACATGGGAAAAGCAGAGGACAGACCAGTCTATCAATTAATGTATCGGTTATTAATGTTGATACTTGATGCAAGAGACAAGTTTCCGAAGAATTACAGGTACGAATTCGGTACGGAACTTATGATGTCCGCCCTTCGTTGTTGCGAGTTGATCCGTTATGCAAATTCAAGCCTTCCGCGTCGAGTGGAATACCTGAACGAATTCCTTGTTAAGTTTGATACATTGAAACTCTTATTAAGGGTATGTCGAGACCGGAAACTGATCAATATTCAGACGACAGCAGACATCATTGAGATGATTACGTCGATTGAAAAGCAAATTATAGGGTGGCGTAATTTCACCGCTTCCCAGGAAAAGACAGCTTCCGTAAAGCCAGAGCCATAATCTTCACGGAGTTTATGGGAGAGCAATCTAATTTATCTATTGGGCATTCCCCCGGTGATGAACCGGGAAAGACTAAGACAGTGAATGCTGAATCCTCGAACGCGTGGTACGTGAACATGAACAACGGCAACGTGAACACGAACAACAAGACTAACGCAGGCAGGGTTCGTCCCGTTTCCGCAACAGATAAACCGATCTATGACATACCCTTATCTTCCATCGTGCATGCATTTGACGTCTGTTGCAAGAATAAACGCAATACAGATGACTGCATAGAGTTTTCGTTTGAATATGACACGGATTTGGTTGCCGTGTGGGATGCTATCAGATACGGTCGCTACGAACCTGATTATTCAAAATGCTTCATACGGAAAAAGCCCGTTCTTCGTGAAATTTTTGCTTCCGCTTATGTTGATCGTGTAATACAACATTGGGCTGATCTACGCCTTGATCCTATTTTGGAAGAGCGTTTTCAGGCACAGGGAAATGTTTCAAAAAATTGCCGTATTGGTGAAGGAGCACTTTCGGCTGTTATCTATCTGAATGGGATGATCATGGAAGTCAGTGAAAATTATACGAAAGACGCATACATTTTCAAGGGTGATTTCAAAAGCTTTTTTATGTCAATGTCCAAATCCCTGTTATGGGAAATGATCGACCTGTTTATCCGGGATAACTATAAAGGCGACGATATAGAGTGTTTATTATATATATTGCGCACTGTTATCTTTCACCAGCCACAGTATAAATGTTATAGGAAATCACCGTTACATTTATGGGATGAGTTGCCTCATGATAAAAGTTTGTTTCATGCTGATCCGGATCATGGTTTTGCCCCCGGCAGTCTTCATGCGCAGAAATTCGCAAATTTTATCGGTTCTTGTTTTGATTACTATGTTTCCGAAATACTGGGAATCAAGCATTATGTGCGTTTTGTGGATGATTTCGCCTTTGTAATGCGTAATAAAGAAGATATTCTAAATACTGTTCCTTTGCTTGACAGTTACCTGAAAGAGCAGCTGCTTCTTAAATTACATCCTAAAAAAATATATATACAGCATCATTCTAAGGGAGTTTTGTTTGTAGGGGCATTCATTTTGCCCGGTCGAATTTATATTTCAAACCGTGTTGTCGGTAATTTATACGATGTAATCAGCAAATATAATAAAATAGCGGAGGAAGGCTTTGCGGAAGCACACGCGGACAAATTTGTTGCCACCCTGAATTCCTACTATGGATTAATGAGGCATTTCAATACGTACAATCTAAGACGGAAAGTGGCGAAACGTATTAATCCTGCATGGTGGGAATATTTTTATGTTCAGGGACATTGGGAGGTTTTTGTGTTGAAGAACGAATATAATTTTAAGAAACAATTAAAAAAACAAATAAGAAAAGGCAATGCGAAAAAATATCTTACCCCGGAAATTGGCTAAGCCGATCGAACAATTATCCGATGGAACATGGATAATACGATATGCAATACAATCCATTGACAGAACCGATAACGAAGGAAACGAACTGGTGACATTTGCCAGTTCCATATTCCTTGAAAAACCAACGTTGGAAATGATAAAGAAAAGTATTCATAGATATGCAATGAGCGTTCTTGATGATGAGGATGTTCTTCCGCTTGTTGCCAATCCTGATTTATCAGTTTACATGATCATAGATTAAAATTAAAGCCTGTTTAAACGATGATTAAACAGGCTTTAATTTTGCACCAAAAATCACATTTTGTTTTATGTTAATATGTGTTTTAATGACACATTTTGTTTTTCGGTCGGGAATTTTTTGATTTGGCGATTGTACTTCACACGAGTTGCCTGTTCTTTGGTCACACCTCTACGTGCCAGTTCAGAAGCTAGTTGTTTCTGTTCTTTACCCTGGCGGATGCCGTCCTTTACATATTCAAGAACTTGGGAGTCGCTCATGCTTTGAGCCATTAAAGGAGAAAAAACTCCCAGCAACAGAATGAATAGAAATACGTTAAATTTTCTTCGTGTTGTCATTGGTGATCTTTGTGGGTTCTACATAACCGATTGGCATATCTACACAAGCACAGCCAAGCATATTTAAACGAACGGCAATCTTACTCTTCCCGCCTACAGTCACAAGTTCGCCAACAAGTCCACTCAAAGGACCTTTTATGACACGAACTTTCTCACCACGCGCTAGTGGAGTATCATTCATACAGACTGCTTCTTCGGAATAATCGAGCATGAAACGGAAACGTGCCATCTGCTCGTCAGGAATAACGGCAGGAGTGCTCTCTCCACGCATCACCATATAACGGCTGACCGTAGAAAATGAAAGGACTTCCATACGTTCTTTTGGATTGACATGTACAAAAACCATCATTGGGAGTAAGACTGTATCAACCATCTTACGACGGTCACTCCATTGATGAATTTGCTGCTGAACGGGAACAAAAGAATCAATTCCCATCTTAGACAAACGCTCGGCAACTTTTTTCTCGTGATGCATTCGAACGAGTGCTACATACCAGCGTTTTGAGTGTGCTACGCCTTCCCCTGTCCCACTACTAGGCCCGGCATTTACTGATTTTGGTTTCGTTAAAATCATATTTTTTTACCCCATGTTCATCTGTTACTTCTTAGGTAACAGACAATACATACACGAAACGCATACTACAGTGAAAATAGAAATCACATACATGACAAAGGCGTAGAAAATGGAAAAGCCTAATATTCAATAAGAAAACTATTGAATTAGGCAATGAAAAAGTATAGAGCATGGAAATAAGATTATTTCATGTTCAGACAGTTTTTTGCTCTATGTTTCAGATAAAACGAAAAAAAATGGAAGAATATTTGCTTACTATTCGTGTTTTTGTCTATCTTTGCGTCAAATTTAAGTTCTGTTACCTAAGAAGTAACACACATATTTTACTTCTGATTATCAATATTTTATATATCTACCATCTGTCTACACAACAGTTTCTCACGTAAGATAAATTCCCTTTATTCACCTCCGTACGTTCTTTAAGTCCGAAGCCTTTCAAATAGATTTGTGTGGTTTTTATAGATTTGTGTCCCAATGATTCACTAATCATTTCAATCGATACTCCCCGATACTTCGCTGTCGTTGCCCAAGAATGGCGAAGTGTGTAAGAAGTGACAGGAGACTTCAAACGTAAAGCTCTCGCTAAGTCCTTTAAACGGTTGTTGAATCGACGGAGGGCAGACTGGTATTCCCGATAAGCCCTTTCATCCGTCCGTTTCTTATCACTACTAAGAATATCAAACAGATAATCCGGAGAATCAGGATGAGAATCCTGGTTACTACGAAGCCGGTTGATCATTTCCTTTGCAGTATCAAGTATTTCCACACTCATCGGAGTTTTAGTCTTGATACGGTTATACCGTAACACATTCTGATCTAAAGCAGATTTCTCCAGATGAGCTAAATCCGCGAATGACATTCCACAGAATTGAAACATCAAGGCAGCAATAGCCTGCGTACGACGCAAACGCTCCGATTTGGGATCCTCATACAGAAGTCTACGTAATTCACCGATAGGCAAAGCTTTCTTTTGGCGAACATCTACTCCCGTATAAACATCATGAAACAACCGAGGCACATAAGGTGCACTACCTGCTTCCACTCCTCGATTATAAATACAACGAAGCATACGCATATACGTAGAAATCGTATTAGGCTTCAAGCCACACTCATAAAGATACTGCCCGTAACGTCGTAAACGCTCACGGGTGACCTGTCTGAACGACACATTGGACGTGCCACAAAATTTGCTAAAAGAGAAGATAGCATTCTTATAGACATGCGCTGTAGAATGCCTTCCTTCCTTTCGCAAACGACCGATGTAGAACTCTGCACATCGGCTAAACCCATTTTTGTTCATCATTTGCATCACTAGTTATTTTATATATGCCATTTGGCAAGCGGCAAAAAAACAAATCTTTTTGCATACCTGACACGTACTTACTAGATGCAGTCCTATTTTTTATCATTTTTAACTTTATTACAATCAGCAAATTATGACAGTAAAAATGGTATCACTATCATTGCTGCGCTGACAAATAAACGGTAAAAGAACTAAAAAAATATCCGGATGCGCACAAAAAGAACATCCGGATATCACTCTCTTTTTACCTTCTGACTAATTACCTTTCTGAATAGTTTGCCAGATTGTAACATACCGGCTTAGTGCTATTACCTACACGGTAAATACCGAACTTGAAGTAATAACCATCATCGTCGTTACGTCCAATCATGATTTTTTCATTGTCTACAATGTGTTTACTAACCTTTTTCCCCTTTTCCTGATAGTCCATCTGCACATCGAGCATACCCGGTTTTACAATCGTTTCCGCCTCTTTGCCATAGACTGTCCAGTCGATATGAATGCGGAATGTAATCCAGCAGTCTTTCGGAAAATCGGCATAAGACATTTTGTAAGCAATGGTCGATGCTTTATAGTCTGATGTCACAGGTTTCATAATCGGCGTTTTTTCGGGATTTGCGTTGCAACGGTCGTCTTTATCCGTCAGCCACTTACGGTCGGAATTTGCTTTGATATAGAACCATCCACCGGAGAACCCGAACGCCAATGGAGGATAGCCTCCTTGTTCCACGAGCCATCCGTTGGCCTTTCCGGCCTGATATACAGGATTTCCTTGTTTGTCTTTCACCGGATTACCTTGTTTATCCAGCTTGGCTACTTTCTCGTACCCTTCATTCTTTTTAAAGATCGTAGTCTTTTCCAGTTCAACGAACTCGTCAATCGTCAGTTTCTTCACTTCGCCCTGTGGAGTTTGTACCAATGTACGATCCGGCATCCCATGCCATTGGGCAAAAATTGTCGAGACATCGCTACCCAATGAAGAAGGAATATATACGGAAAACTCATAGTCGCGGGAAGCTCCTTGCGGACAAATACCTTTCCCATGATGATATACGGTTTTGGTAATCTGCGCTTTCTGATAAACATCGGCAGGCAGGCCTTTGAAATCATCAGAAGTTGCATAACAATAAGAAAATTCCGCACGCCCTTTTGTTTCCCCTTTGGCATATCCTGACAGAGTGTTATCATCTTCCTTCAATTCGAAACGATAGGAAGGCTTACCGTTGAACATACGTGTGAAGTCGCGTTGAATTGCATGAGGCTTTTTAGTCCCTACTGCTACCCAGCAATCGTCTATAATTTGATTGACGCGTGCCGAATCCGCCTGCACGTTTACCCGTTCCGTAAGCGGAACCAACGTTTGTGTATCTTGGGGTTGAGCGGTCAGTGCCGTACATCCTACTGCTACCACACAGATAGCAAAAATGTTTTTCTTCATTCTATTCGGTATTAAGTTTGTTGACGGTGCAAAAATACGAAAGGCAACCTCATTGGCTGCCTTTCTTTTGTCTCAAATGTTTTCACATTTGTGTAATTTTACTGTCAACACCCGCCTACAAGCTTAATTAGGTGCTTCATCGTCATAATCTTCTTCAAGCATATCCACTTTCCGTATGCTCATTTTTCCATCAGCGGTAATCGTTATGGAAAGCGGCATATACAAATCTGTCTGCGGATAACAAACACTCGCTGCATACACAATTCCCTGCGGAGTAGTCTTATCATATACAATGCCTTCCAATATAGACTTAGATAGGAAGTTCGCATCGACTACCGATGAAAAATCATTCTTGGTAAAGGTCTTGTTCAACACGGTTTCGTTACCACGCGTCAGGTGCAACACTATTTTATTGTCGACATAGGTATCTCCCATCTCGTTTGTCACATGGGGCAAATTTTCATCCGGAGTACGCGAAACAAGGGAATGATAATCTTTCCCCTTAAACTTAAAGTCGGTTTCGCTCTTAGACGTCTGCATACGCTGCAATCCGTGAGCATCCACACTGTCTATCATCGCCAATGTCGACGTATTATCTGAAGATCCTTTTTTACCGCCACATGCACTCACAGCCACTGCCAACGGCAATAAAAGCCAATAAATTAGTTTTCTCATACGTAAGTTTTCTGTTTATAAATAGATAGCAAAGGAACAAAAAGAGCGGGATATTTACAAGTGTAACCGACATTTTTCCTACATTTGCAGGAAAGAAGGAATACTTTTACAACAATTACAGATTTAAAAACCTGCAAACCTAACACCATGCGCGAACGAATGACAACAATTCTTTTTCTCATCCTTGCCTACTGTAGCAGTGGCAATGTGTATGGGCAAAAAGTAAATTATCAGCAATTCGACAACATCTATCTCGGGGCCGAAGCTTCGGTGATTAGTTGCTTCCTGCAAGATAGCGAGGGACTAATATGGGTAGGTTCCAACAAGGGTTTATTCAGTTATGACGGTTATTCCACACAACAGCATTTCACGTATGGAGAACGTACTAACACACGTATCTACTGCGGTATTATAGCAGATAACACCTATTTATATCTGGGAACAGATAACGGGATTCTTGTTTATAACTATCGAACAGACAAATATGAGCAACCGGATACTGATTTCCCAACGGATGTCCGTACCATGGTACTTCAGGGAGATACATTGTGGATAGGTTCGTTGAACGGATTATATACTTATCAGTTAAAAAGCCGTCAACTGAATCATTTCGATAGCAAACAGACCGGATTGCCTCATAACACCATCTATTCCATCATTCATACAAAAGATAATCAAATTTATATAGGTACTTACAACGGATTATGCCGCTATGTACAGGCAAGTGGAAAATTTGAAAACATCCTTTTGCCAGTTAACCGAGGAGGCAGCAATTTGTTTGTCAATTCTCTGTTGGAAGATGCCGCCCGACAATGTATCTGGATCGGGATGGAAGGTTATCTCTTCCAATACAATCCCACTACAGGAGAGATGAAGGCGATAGAGGTATTTCATAACAACTCCATCAAATCACTGGCACTGGACGGAGATGAAAATTTGCTGGCAGGTACAGACAACGGACTTTATGTGTACCAGAATGACAAAGAACCTTTGCAGCATATCATTCACGATTCACGCAATATCCAGTCACTAACCAACAATATTATCTGGAACATATTCTCGGATCAGGAACATAATATCTGGCTGGGAACAGATTATGGCATTTCCCTGTCACGCTATAACAGTGCGCTGCAATTTGTACCGATTTCTCAAATCACAGGCACGGGAGACGGAAATCAGTTCTATTCCCTGTTCCGGGATTCTAAAGGATTCTATTGGTTCGGAGGTACAAACGGAGTGATCCGGTTCACCCATCCGGCAGGCAATAAACACGATGCTATCTGGTATAGAATGGGGGATAAAAACTATCCGTTATCCCACAACCGGATACGGCACATCTACGAGGATAGAGAACAGCAGTTATGGATAGCCACAGACGGAAGTATCAACCGCTATGACTATAATACCCATCAATTTGTACACTACAACATCGTAGACAGTACAGGAACTTATAATACCAACTGGGCTTATTACCTGTTTGAAGATACTGACGGGAAGCTTTGGATCGCCACCTGTCTCGGAGGTATCTTTGTTGTGGACAAACATAAACTGATACAATCTGCCGGAAGATCGTATGTAGCCGATCAAAATTATTCCATCCATAATGGGCTGTCGGGGATGTTCATTAATCAGATTGTCCCTGATGCGGAAGGTAATGTATGGGTATTGTTATACAACAGCAAAGGGATAGACAAAATCAATGCCCGTACGCGACAAGTGACAAAGCTGTTTGCCGATGAATTAAGTGGCGAGAAGAGCCCGAACTACCTTTTACGGGATGAAGACGGCATGCTTTGGGTAGGATTTCACGGAGGAGTGATGCGTATCAATCCCAAAGACTCGAGTCAGCAAAGTATCTCTTTCGGCAATTTCAGCAATAACGAGATTCTGTCTATGACCTCTGTAAAAGAACATATCTGGATTTCCACCACTAACGGACTCTGGATCATCGACCGGAGAACAATGGATGCCCGCCAGCAAAGCCTGACGGATAAACGTTTCACCAGTCTCATGTTTGATCCGGAAGATGGAAATATCTATCTGGGAGGTGCAGACGGGTTCGGCATATCCCGTCCCGAAATACAAGCCATGAGTCAGCCGGAACACTCCATTTTACTGACTGCCTTATATATCAACAATCAACTGATGTCTCCGCATACCGGAGAGAATATTCCTAACATCCGCTATACCGATGCTATCGAACTAAAATACGACCAGAACAACCTGGCTTTCGAACTTTCAGACCTCCCCTACTCGCTGGAAGAAAAACATGAATTCGTCTACCGGCTGGAAGGTATGGACAAAGAATGGAATTTCCTGCAATCCAACACGAATCGCATTACGTACAGTAATCTGGGTTATGGGGATTATCAGCTGGTAATCAGCAAAGTAGAAAAGAGCGGTTCTCCTTCCGAGCATCCATATATCCTGAATATTAAAATTCTCCCTCCATGGTATTACACACTTTGGGCAAAGATAGTCTACATTCTTTTATTCTTGAGCCTCATTGCCTGGGTTATCAACTTTTTTCGTGTCAAGAACCGTCTGAAAATGGAACGGATGGAAAAAGAGAAGATTCTGGAGCAATCACGCCAGAAAATGGCTTTCTTTACCAATTTGTCTAATGAATTAAAGACACCACTTAGCCGGATTATCGCTCCTGTCAGCCAATTGCTCCCCGTTGCAGAAGAAGTGCATGAGAAACAGACACTGGAGGAGGTGCAACGTAATGCAATGAAAATAAACTCATTGATTCATCAGGTATTAAACTTCAACCGGATAGAGGATAATAAAGATTCACTGCTGATTTTGTCGCGCATCGAACTTGTGTCATTCAGCCGTAGCCTGTTTTCCGTCTATGAGGAAAACAAACAGCTCACATTCCATTTCGAGACGAATAAAGCCAAGATTTATGCTGATATGGATGCCATCAAACTTGGAGTGATTTTAGATAATCTGCTTTCAAATGCCGTCAAATTCACCCCGGATGGCGGAAGCGTCCGTCTGTCTCTTTTCTATCGTGAAGAAACGGGATTGTTGGATATCTGTGTTTCAGATACAGGAAGCGGAATCCCGCAACAAGATATTCCATATATCTTCCAGCGCTTTTTCCAGTCTCCACATTCCGGCAATAAGGAAGGTACGGGTATCGGACTTTATCTGGTCAAGACTTATACGGAACTTCATGGCGGTCACATTAACGGAGTCACCTCGAACGAAGGAAAAGGAACTTCCATTGGCCTGAATATCCCTGTCATCGCCGTAGAGAAAGAAGAGATTCCGGCGACACAGGTGAAAAAGCAGTTGGAATCGTTGCCTGTTCTTAAACCAATCGAAGCAGAATCTCAAGATGAGAAATTTCTGTCGAACATTATCCGCCTGATTGAGGACCATCTTTCTGAATCGGAATTGAATGTGAACGCACTTTGTGAATTATCCGGTATCAGCAATAAGCAGATTTACCGAAAAATCAAACAGCTGACCGGAATGTCTCCAGTGGAATACATCAAATCGATCCGGATGAAAAAGGCGGCCATGTTGTTGCAACAAAAGAAATTTACCGTTGCCGAAGTGATGTACATGGTAGGCTTTTCCAATCACTCTTACTTCTCCAAATGTTTTCAGGCAGAATTCGGAAAAACGCCACGCCAGTACCTTAATGAAGACCTGTAGAGGCATTTTGGGGCATTTCGTCCTATTTTTATCCTTATATGTCCAATCTGTGCTTTTATTGAAATGACCAATAAATTACTTTTGTTGCTGTCAATAAACCGATAAATTTGATAGCATGAAAAGACTATTGATCCTTACCTTTATTTGTTTGATATCTGCCTTTGTCAAAGTGCAGGGCAAATCATCCTCTACACCTATTATATATATAGATGGAAATGGGGTGATGCGTTGGAGTGACACCCGCCGGGAGGCTTCCTTTTTCGGTGTTAATTATACGCTGCCTTTCGCCCATGCTTACCGTGCCATTGGATATTTGGAACTGGACCGCAAAGCTGCTATAGACAAAGATGTATATCATATCTCCCGTCTGGGACTGAATGCTTACCGTATTCATTTATGGGATGTGGAACTGACAGACGGACAGGGAAATCTCCTCGAAAACGAGCATCTCGACTTGATGGACTACCTGATTGCCAAACTCAAAGAACGCAATATTCATATTGTGATTACCGCGCAGACCAACTTCGGGAACGGATATCCCGAACGAAACATACAGACGGGCGGCTTCTCCTATAAATATGATAAATGCGATATGCACTCCCACCCGGAAGCTATCGCTGCACAAGAAACCTATCTTCATGGTTTGGTGAAGCACGTCATGGTTACGAAGCCACTGCTGCGATCCGTGCGCTTGCCGGC
>OLRP01002931.1_pt1 | contig 11004 bp, 6 predicted proteins | sample 1672401 | NCBI WGS metagenome assembly OLRP01 (sample SAMEA3136682, study PRJEB25190) | human gut metagenome | reverse complement strand
GCAGGGGATTTATGAGGCGGCAGAGATGGACGGAGCCGGAAAATGGAAAACGTTTTTCTATATCACACTTCCGAATCTCCGCCCGGTGGCATTTACCGTTGTCATTTTGTCGGTTTTAAATTCATTTAAGGCGTTCCGGGAGGTTTACATGGCAGCGGGCAGCTATCCACAGGAAAATATTTATCTGTTGCAGCATGTGTTCAACAACTGGTTCCAGACGCTCTCGGTGGATAAGATGGCGGCGGCATCTGTGATGCTCGCGTTTGTAATTGCGGTGTTTGTGCTGTTACTTGAGCGAAGCTGGGAGCGGGAAGGATAATGAACAGGAGACAGCAGATAAAAAGGAAGATGTACAATATAAATACAGAAAGAAGAATCTCATGAAGAGAATAATAATAACAGGAATACTGATTCTGGCGGCAGGCTTGTGTCTTGCTCCGGTTCTCTTTCTGCTTGTCGGCACTTTTATGGGAAACCATGAAATCTATACGTGCATCGCACCTGCACTCGGAAAGGGAGATGGGCTTGCTATCTGGCATCTTCTGCCACAATACCCGACGTTGCAGAATGTTGTGGAGCTTCTTTTCGATTCACCAGAATATTTTCAGATGTTCTGGAACTCGATTTTTTACACGGGGGCAATTCTGGCAGGGCAGATGCTTTTTGGCATGCCGGCAGCGTGGGGGTTGGCGCGGTATTCTTTCCGCGGAAGAAAAACAGTTTACCGGCTGTTCATTCTCGTGATGATGATGCCGTTTCAGGTTATGCTTCTTGGCAATTATCTGGTGTTGGATAAAATTGGGCTTCTTGACTCGCTTTTGGGGATTATTTTCCCGGCGGTTTTTTCTACATTCCCCATATTTATTATGTACCGCTTTTTCAAAGGGATTCCTCTGGCGTTTCTGGAAGCGGCAAGACTTGACGGTGCAGGTGAGCTTAAACTGTTTTTTATAGTTGCCATCCCCTTGGGCTCACCTGGCGTCATTTCTGCCATTGTTCTGGGCTTTCTGGAATACTGGAATCTGATCGAACAGCCGATGGCATTTTTGAAAACAAAAGAATTGTGGCCGCTGTCTTTGTACCTGCCTAATATTGAGTTGGAGCAGGCAGGGTTTGCATTTGCGGCCTCTGTGGTGGCTCTGGCCCCGGCAGTTCTGGTATTTTTGTCCGGACAGGACTATCTGGAGCAGGGAATTGTCTCTACGGCGGTAAAAGAATAAAAAGAGAAACAACTGGAAAGTGACGATAAAAAACGACAGTTTGATAAAATATATTGTCAATGGAATTTAAAAGAAATAGTTAGAATGCAGAGTGTTTTACAAATATGTTCAGGAACAGAATGGGAGTTTGACATGAAGAAAAAATTAATTCAGGCAACTTGCCTGTTTTTTGTAATGATGCTGATTTTTACCATATTGTCAAGAGTTTCGGATTCTGTAAATGTGATACAGATCCAGACTAAGAACCCGGCAAATCAGATGATCACTCATGAGGTGAAAGGCTCTGGAAAAGTGGAGGGTAGTCAGGAAGTGGCGGTGTTTGTACTGGAAAATCTGCAGGTGGAGCAGGTGATGGTACATGCAGGGCAGACTGTGAAAAAAGGGGATATTTTATTGAAGCTATCCCAGAACAGCATTCAGGCGGCTTTGAAGAATCTGGACGATAAAGTAAAAACTCTGGAAGGGCAGGCAAAGGATCTGGAAAGCCAGAAAAAGGTGAACAGCCAGAAGCGTGCAGCGGAGCAGACATGGGCTGGAAATTCTTATGATCTGGCTGTGCAAAGCGGAAATGTTTCCGTGGATAATGCAAGGGCGGAAGTTCAGATAGCCCAACAGAGACTTGATGAATTTTACAGGGAAAAGGAAGCAAAGACTTCCGGGGATGATTTAAGTGGCTTCACAGATGGAGAGGAAGGGTTTAATGATGGTGAGATCACTGTAACACAGGAGGATGATTCCGCCACAGAAACTGCCCTTCAGGATGATCTGCGAGCCAGACAGGAAGCATTAAATGAAGTGATCGCGGGAAGAAACCAGACTCTGGCAAGTGCTGGAAAAGCTCTGTCCGATGCCAGTACGCCGGAGGCTTCAGACAGTACCTTGGAGAACGTACAAAGAGAATTGGAAAATGCCAGAGCAGATATGGAAAAGGTTACAGTGCTTCAAAGCACAGAGGGAGTGATTTCGTCTCCTTCTGACGGTGTGATCAAAAGTCTGTCCGTGCAAACCGGAGACCTTACAGGACAGACTGCAGCAGTAGTTTTATATTCAGCCGATGGTGCTCTTCGAATGACTGGTACCATCTCAAAAGATGATATAAAATATGTATCTGCCGGCGTAGATGTGAAAATCACAGATAATAACAATAATGATATTTCTGGAGCAACAGTGGAAAATATAACAGAAAATAAGGAGGATAATGATATTCGTGACCTGTCCATCATAATGCCGGCGAACAGTCTGTCCATCGGTCAGAGCGGAGATTTTTCCATATCAAAAGATGCTGGACCTTATTCCTGCTGCGTTCCGCTTTCAGCGCTGTACCAGGAGAATGGGAAGGTCTATGTGTATGTTACAGACACAGAAAATACAGTGCTTGGAACGGTAATGGTTGCAAGAAAAGTGGAAGTTACTGTGCAGGATAAAAACCAGACAACTGCTGCATTGGTTGAGGGAAGCCTTTCTACGGATCAGGCTGTGATCGTCCAGGCAGACAGGGAACTGAAGGATGGAAGCAGGGTGAGGATTTCTGAAAATTAGCATGGAAAGTGAAAAGAAGAATTACTGTTCCAAATATCTGAAGGTTGTTATGGCAGTATTGCTGGCCGCAGCTTTATTTTATTCTGGAATGAAAGATTATGTGAAGGTGGGAAAAACAGATACAGCGGTGGTTGAACTGTATGGAGATTATCCTGCAGTAAACCTGGCGAAGCAGATCTGGGAAAATTATCAAAGTAGTGATGAGATTACAGATTTCTGTTTTGTGTGGAATGGAGGAGTTCAGGTGGTTACGAATCCAGAGGATTTCAGACAGACAAATGCCCGGGTGACAGGCATTGTGGGAATGGCTGCTTTGTATGACCGACAGGCTGCTTTATTAGAAGAGAATGATGAAACCGGATGCGTGATCGATAAAGACACAGCCCTGGAGCTTTTCGGCAGTGAAAATTGTGCGGGAAGTCAGTTGACTGTGGGAGAGCAGATTTACGAAGTGCGAGGTGTGGTATCCTGGAATCAGCATACGATGCTTATCCGTCCGTCACGAAAAAATCAGGTTTGTACTCAGGTTCTGATCAGAGGGAAAAAAGGTCAGAATCTGGAGGGTGCTGCATCTGATTTTCTCGTGGGAAACGGACTATCCGGAATATTAGTGGATGACAGCTGGCTGGAAGTGATTTTGCCCTGGTTTCCAGTGACTTTTCTTGTAATGCTTATAAGAACTGTTTCCAGGTGGCTGTATGAGATGGAGCACGAAATCTGGGAAAATGGAATTCAAAGAAATAGAGAAAAGAAAATTGATTTTAGAAAATGCAGTTGCTTTGTTATTAGAATTTTACTGTGGGGAATCGGCCTTTTTTTTTGCGTAAGGCTTTTATCCCATATTCCCCAGAGCTGGCTGCCGGACAAATGGTCAGATTTTTCTTTCTGGCCTGCGAAGATCCGGAAAACAATGGAAGCTTTCCGCTGGTACATCATGTTCCCGAAAACTATGGCGCAGGCGGAGCGGCTGATGAGCGGAATTGGCTGTATTATAAAATGTGGGGCAGCAGCACTGCTTATAGGGGCGGTGTAGGCTGTCTTTTTTTCTTTTTTGCCAAAAGAATTTTATAGATGAAGAAATATTTTGGTACATTTTTTTCGAGACTTTTCTTTAAAGTGTTTGCCAGACTGGAGCGCAGGTATTATAATAGACTTTAAGACCCTGAATAGGGAAAGAAGATTTACAGTCGCTGTTTACTGGGAAAAAAAGAACCAGCTGCCAGAAGAAAAGGCAGGACGGCGGCAAGTTTGTTACTGTTCATTGGTAAGGTTCGCGAAGCCTGTTGCTGTGAACGAAGTGAACAGGAACATGAGTTTTTATGAGATAAGGAGAGATTGAATGAGTAAGATTGCCATTGTAACGGACAGTAACAGCGGCATTACACAGGAGGAAGGACGCAGACTTGGAGTGTCTGTTATTCCTATGCCTTTTTTTATTAATGAGAAAATGTACCTGGAGGGAATTACCCTGAGCCAGGATGAATTTTATCAGTGGCTGAAGTCGGATGCTTCTATTTCCACTTCCCAGCCAAGCCCGGGAGAGACTATGGGATTATGGGACAACCTTCTGAAAGAGTATGATGAGATTGTACAGATCCCAATGTCAAGTGGTCTCAGCGCTACCTGTGCTACTGCAATGGGACTTGCCCAGGAGTATGAGGGCAGAGTGCACGTGGTAGATAATCAGAGAATTTCCGTAACCCAGCGTCAATCTGTGGTGGACGCGATTGCCCTTCGGGATGCAGGTAAAAGCGGAGCTGAAATTAAGAAGATCCTGGAAGAAGAGAAATTTAATTCCAGTATTTATATTACCTTGGAAACCCTGAAATATCTGAAAAAGGGCGGCAGGATCACACCTGCTGCAGCTGCAATAGGTACCGTTTTGAATCTGAAGCCGGTGCTGCAGCTCCAGGGTGAGAAGCTGGATGCTTTTGCCAAGGTAAGGGGCAAGAAGCAGGCCAGACGTACTATGCTGAAGGCTATGAAGGCAGATTTTGAGGGACGCTTTGCACCGTTTGTCCAGAATGGAGAAATGTGTCTTCAGGCTGCTTACACAGGTAATCCGGAAGAGGCAGAAGAGTGGAAGCAGGAGATGCAGGAAACCTTTCCTGGTATGGAAATCCATATGGATCCGCTGTCACTTAGTGTGGCATGCCATATTGGATATGGTTCTCTTGCAATCGCATGTTCTAAGAAAGTGACTGCATAGAAGCTAAGAAATGGCTATAGTTTATAAACATTAGTTTTGGATGTCACCTATAGATAGTAATTGAAAAGAATTGATTTTTTTAGAAAAGATTCCGAAATAGAATATATATTTTCGGAACGAATTCAGAAGAAAACAGAAGTATTCTCTCTGAGAAGAAAATTTAGGAGGATTTATGAAAAAACTTACAGACTACATGGCAGAAGAGCTTTCTGCAGCATTTGAAAAAGCAGGATACGATTCATCCTACGGTAAAGTAGGCGTTTCCAACCGTCCTGACCTTTGCGAATACCAGTGCAATGGTGCCATGGCGGGAGCTAAGGCTTATAAGAAAGCACCATTTATGATCGCAGATGACGTAGTGGGCAATCTGGCAGATTCCAAAGTATTTTCCATGAAAGAAATGGTAAAGCCCGGATTTATCAACCTGAAAGTCAGCGAAGAGTTTCTTGCAGATTATCTGAAAGAGATGGAGAAGGATGAGAAGCTTGGTGCAGACACAGCCAAAGAGCCGAAGACCATCGTAATCGATTACGGCGGACCGAATGTTGCCAAACCTCTTCATGTAGGTCATCTCCGTTCTGCAATTATTGGTGAAAGTATTAAGAGAATCGGTCGTTTCGTAGGCCATAAGGTGATCGGTGATGTTCATCTTGGTGACTGGGGACTTCAGATGGGACTGATCATTACAGAGCTGAAGCACAGACAGCCGGAGCTTGTATATTTTGATGACAGCTATACAGGTGAATATCCTGCAGAGGCACCTTTTACTATCAGTGAGCTTGAGGAGATTTATCCATGTGCAAGCGGCAAATCCAAGGAGGATGAGGCATACCGTCAGGAAGCACTGGAGGCAACTCATCTTCTTCAGCAGGGTAAGCCGGGGTACATGGCTCTCTGGAACCACATTATGAGTGTTTCTGTTACAGACCTTAAGAGAAACTATGCGAATCTGAACGTATCCTTTGATCTGTGGAAAAAAGAGTCTGATGCGCAGCCTTACATTCCGGACATGGTAGAGATGATGAAGGAAAAAGGCTTTGCATATGAGGATCAGGGAGCGCTTGTTGTAGACGTTAAAGAGGAGACCGATACCAAGGAAATCCCGCCATGTATGCTTCTGAAATCAGATGGAGCATCTCTTTATACTACTACAGACCTTGCCACAATTGTAGAGCGTATGAAGCTGTTCCAGCCAGATGAGATCCTTTACGTTGTTGACAAACGTCAGGAGCTTCATTTTATCCAGGTCTTCCGCTGCGCAAGAAAGACCGGTCTTGTGAAAGAAGACACAAGGCTTTCCTTCCTTGGCTTCGGTACTATGAATGGAAAAGATGGCAAACCGTTCAAAACAAGAGAGGGCGGTGTTATGCGCCTTGAGAACCTGATTGCCGATATTGATGAGGAAATGTTCACAAAGATCGTAGAGAACAGAAGTGTCCGTGATAAAGATGCAAGAGATACTGCTAAGATTGTAGGTCTGGCAGCAATTAAATATGGCGATCTTTCCAATCAGGCTACCAAGGATTATATTTTTGATGTAGACCGCTTCACCTCTTTCGAGGGAAATACAGGTCCGTACATCCTTTATACAATCGTTCGTATCAAATCCATCCTGAACCGTTATGTGGAAGCAGGCGGAAATCTTGAAGCAGGTGAGATCCTTCCGGCATCTAACGGCAGCGAGAAGAACCTGATGCTTCAGCTCAGTGGATTTGGAAGTATGATCGAGAGTGCATTTGAGGAAAAAGCTCCGCATAAAATCTGTGCATATATTTATGAGGTTTCCAATGCATTCAACAGCTTTTATCATGAGACCAAGATCCTCAGCGAAGAGAATCAGGCGCAGAAGGAATCCTATATCCGTCTTCTGCAGCTGACCAAGAGAGTGCTTGAGACAAGTATTGATCTGCTTGGATTCGAGGCACCGGATAAGATGTAATAAAATAATAAGCAGATTATGAGGGCATGGTCTGTGGTATGGAGCTGCGGCACTTTCTGGAAAAGCTGGAAGTGAGCGGCTCCTTTTTTCTTTACGCAAGCGACGTGACCAGGTTCATGCCTGCATGAGACGCTGACGGCTGCTGCGATAAGAGGTAAAGCTTACATAGTGTGTTTTGTCTCATTTTTGTATCGTTATGCTTTAAGGCAGAAAGGAAATGTCAGATGAAAGCGAAACATCATACAAATTTTCTGCCGGACAGGGTGTTTTCCTATTTTCAGAAAGAATGGAAAGTGCTTCTGGCAGTGACTATATTCGGTTTGATCTATAATATCGGCCTTCTGGCAGGTCCCTGGTTTGAGGGGGAAATGACCGGCTGCCTGGTGGATATCCTGAAAGGGGCTGACCAGTTTTCAGATATGCTGGTTCTGGTGCTGGGCTATGTGACCGCCATTGCAATTGTCCAGACTGCCAGATATATCAAGAGGTTTTATGTGCGGCGTTTTGCCAACAATGTAAATCGCAGAATGAAAGAAATCCTGTATGCCAGTCTGGTGCGGAAAAGTCGTGCAAGCCTTCGGGAAGAGGGGGAGGGAAGCATTATGACCAAGGCAATACTGGATGTGGATGACTGCGTAGAGGGAATGCGCAAATTCACTACGGAGATTTTTGATACAGGAGTTGCCCTGGCTGCTTATGCAGGAATGCTTTTGTGGTATGATGTCAGGCTTGCCTTGCTTTGCATGATTTTCCCGCCGGTTTCTTATATGACGGCGGAAAAAATGAAAAAAATGATCCAGATAACCGGAACTGCATACAAAGAGCAGTCTGGACATTTAAGTACAGCGACTCTGGATCGGGCGGAAAATGCTGTTACATACCGTGTTTTTGGATGTGAAGAGGATCGCCGCAAGGCATATGAAGAAAATCTTACCGCTTATGAAAAGTCAGCAGTAAAAGCGAATATCTGGAATTCCATCATGCCGCCTTTGTACCGGATCATTTCCATGACCGGGGTACTGTTTATCCTGTATTTTGGACAGAAAAATGTTCTGGGAACAGGCTGGAGCACATGGACGATTGCATCTTTTACTACTTTCCTGGCATGTTTTGTGAAGCTGTCCGTGAAGTCATCCAGTGCAGCGAAGCTGTTTAATGCAGTGCACAAGGCGCAGATTTCCTGGAAGCGTATTAAGCCGCTTTTGACAAAGCAGGAAGAAATTCCAAAGAGTGAGAAAAATGTGTCTGGAATTCTGGAAAATGGGAAAGTGGAAAAGATCGAAAATGTGTCTGCTAAACATGCAGAAGAAACATTGTCGCAGAAGGAACTATCTCAGCTAGAGATAGCCCAGTCAGAAATTCGTTACAGGAACGTAAAACAATTGCAGGTCCGTCATCTGAATTTTGCTTATCCGGATGGGAAACAGATTCTGAAGGATATTTCCTTCAAGGCTGAAAAAGGGCAGATAATCGGAATTACCGGACCAGTGGCCTGCGGAAAGTCTACTTTGGGAAAAGTATTTTTGTGCGAGTATCCATATGAAGGTCAGATTCTTGTGGATGGCAAAGAGCTTCAGAATATGCCCCAATCCTGGCAGACGAATATCATAGGCTATCTTGGTCATGATCCGGAGCTGTTTAACGACAGCGTGGAAAACAATGTGCTTATGGGTGAACAGAAAAAGACAGAGGATTTCCTGAAAATGGTTTGCATGGCAGAAGAAGTAAATGAGATGGATGATGGTTTACAGACTCTGGTAGGAAATGGTGGCGTACGTCTTTCGGGCGGACAGGGAAAACGTCTGGCTCTTGCAAGAACTCTTTGCCACAAAAAGCCAGTTCTGGTTCTGGATGATCCTTTTTCGGCTTTGGATAAGAGCACCGAGAGACAGATTTTTGCCAATTTGAAAGCACAGGCGAAAGAGAATATTGTGCTGCTGATTTCCCACCGTCTGTATCTGTTTCCGCAGATGAATCAGATCATCTGGATGGAAGATGGAAAAACAGTGGTGGGTACGCATGAAGAATTACTTGTGAAGGTACCGGAGTATAAGAAATTATTTACTGAGGAAGGAGGTGCAGAGAGTGAAGACAGACAGAAATAAGAACAACGTGAAATCAGAAGAAAATATGATTTTGGAAAAGAGCAGAAGGTCAGATGCAAATGTTTTTCCGGTAGAAAACAAGGGAAAAGGGAAAATTGCAAAAGCGAAAAAAAGACAGGTAAAAGGTGTGATCTGGAAAACAGTTCTGCAGCAGAAATGGCTGTCTATGGGTATTGTCTTTGCTGTAGCAGGCGCAGTGGTAACGGCTCTTATCCCGCCGCTGATCCTGGCAAAAATCGTAGATACAGTCACAGCGGGAAAAGCCGTGACATTCTGGGTGATTTTCCTTTATTTTGCAATGCTTGCACTTACCGGATTCATGGAATCTGCCAGGGAAGGTCTGCTTACCGTATTTGGGCAGAAAATCACACATGCACTTAGAAGCAGCCTTATGGAAAAATTCATATGCCTTACTTCTGACAAACTGACAGGGCTGGAACCTGGAACTCTGGCTTCACGCTTTGTTGGTGATGTAGATACTGTGGAAAATCTTTTTACCTCAGGGATCATCAGTATGTTTGCTGACGCCTGCAAGATTATCAGTATTCTGGTGGTGATCTGGTTTGAAAATAAGGGTCTCGCTGTGGTGCTTCTTGTAATACTGCCATTTCTTTTCTGGTTTACCAGACATGTGCAGAAAAACATGCTTGCAGCCCAGATTGAAAACCGTAAGGCTGTGGGAAGAGCCTCAGGACATGTGCCGGAAACCCTTCATAATATCCGTACCATCCATTGCCTTGGCAGGGAAAAATATATGGAAGAGCGTTACGACACTTACATCGGTGAAAGTTACCAGGCAATGGAGAGAACCAATTTTTATGATGCAGTATATTCACCGGTGATCTTGATTTTAAATGCAGTCGTGGTTGCAGCTGTGATGCTGCTTTCAGCATCTGGAAATAAGATGGTGCTCACGTTTTTTGGAATGTCTGCGGGAACTGCAGTGGCTGTGATCAACTATATTTCACAGATTTTTTCGCCGGTGGAAAGTCTTGGAATGGAGATTCAGACCATCCAGTCCGCGGTAGCTGGAATCCATAGGATTAATGAATTCTTTGGGCTGGAGGAGAAAGAAAATGGCGCACAGGAGAATGGAGATACCGAGAAAACCTGGAATAATCCGGCAACAAAAATAGAAGAAAACAGAAATGAAAAGATTAGCCGAAAGGAAGCGATGGCTGATATGGAAGAAAGGCACAGACTGGGAGCTTCTGGCAGTAATAGTTTTCCGTTTGTAGAATTCCGGAATGTAACCTTCGGCTATGATGAGCATGTGGTGCTGGAACATCTGAATTTCAAGGTGATGGATACCGATCAGGTGACTCTACTCGGACGAACTGGTGCAGGAAAGAGTACGATATTGAAGCTGCTTCTTGGACTTTATGAGCCGGATCAGGGACAGGTACTGCTCCACGGCATTCCGGCAACGGCTGTGAGGGCTGGAGAACGACGGAAACTCTTTGGATACGTAGAGCAGACTTTTCACATGGTGCCGGGAACCGTACGCGACCAGATTACATTATATGATGACCGGATCTCTGAGCGTCAGGTAAAGGCTGTTGCAGAGCTTACAGGTTTAAAAGAGGCAATTGAGAGTCTGGAAAATGGTTACGATACTTATTGCACCCCGGAGATTTTTTCCCAGGGACAGTGGCAGCTGCTATCCATCGCCAGGGCAGCAGTGGCAGAGCCCAAACTGCTTCTTCTGGATGAGATCACTGCAAACCTGGATGCGGAGACAGAGAAGGCTGTTCTGGCCGTATTGAAACGTGTGGCAAAGGATCGTACCGTTATTTCCATTTCACACAGAACGTCCGCAGAACTGGGAAGGACGATTCAGATTTAATCTGAGATTGTGAAAAGCACTTATAAAATTTTTATAAAGTGCTATAGTAAAAACAATGGATTTAAAAAGCAAAAGGTGAATCTCAGATTCACAGGAGACAGATATATGAAGCTTTCAATAAAAAGACTCTGGAAAATGGACGAAGT
>OLRP01002929.1_pt1 | contig 11007 bp, 8 predicted proteins | sample 1672401 | NCBI WGS metagenome assembly OLRP01 (sample SAMEA3136682, study PRJEB25190) | human gut metagenome | reverse complement strand
GGAACCATCATCTCCAGCAATACGAAGACTGTGATAATCGCCGTCTTTTCCCTTTGGGCGGCTGCCGTCCCGCTGCGGCGGGCGGGGACGGGCCGGGGAATAGGCTTTGCTTCCGGTCCGGTGCCGCGGATGGCGTTTCGGGCGGCGCCGGGCGCGGCGGCAGGGCTTTGGGGCGCATGCTGTTCTGCATACTGCTGCTGTGGGTCGTATTGCCGTTGGGCTCCTGTCGCCGGATGGCCGAGAAGGCGCAGCGAAACATCCGGCTCGAAGCGGTCGAGAAGGCCCGGCGGCAGGGGTTGTCGGGGGCCGAGATCGTATTGCGCGTAAAGAACGGCACGGGGCACAAGTTGAAACTGGAGAAGGCGTCGCTCACCGTTTACTATGCGGGAGGAGTCGTGACGAAGGTCGCTCTGCGCGAGCCGGCCGAGGCGCCCCGTCGTGCGACGGCGAGCGTCACGACGTTGTGGCGGATCCGGACTTCCGACCCGATGGCGCTCCATGTTATGACCAAGAAGATCCGGGAGGACGATATTTCGAAGATCGGCGTCTCGTTCGCCGTCGAGGGGCGCGGCGGTCCCGCGCGCGTAAAAATTTCGCGGGAGATGATGCCGTTGTCGGAATTTTTGAATATCTTTGGGCTGTCGTTGAACGACGTGAAAAACTATCTGGAAGAGTAATGCGCAGATCGCTGACCATCCTGCTGATTCTTTTTGCCGCCGCGGCTTACACGCCCCTGCGCGCGCAGTCGTTGGATGCGTTCAAGGAGCGGCTGGCCGCTCCCGTGGCGTCCGACGCCGCATTCGGCACGGCAAAGGTCACCGTTACGGAGTACGGCGACGCGGCGCGGGCCGTGGACGAAGCTTCGCGGGCGGGCGCCCGCCTGCGTTTCCCCGGTTACCGGGTCTGCATCTTCTTCGACAACGGGCAGGACGCCCGTGCCGGGGCCATCGCCGCCAAGCAGCTTTTCGAAGAGAACTATCCGGGAATCAAGGTTTACATGGTCTATGAGAATCCCTACTTCAAGGTCGCGGTCGGGGACTGCCTCACCACGGAAGAGGCCATCATTCTCAAGGGCAGGGTGTCGTCTGCTTTCCCCAAGGCTTTCGTCAAGAACGAAACCCTCTCCATTGCCGACCTTTTGAACTGAAAAACTTCCCTTTTCGAAAGTTTTTTAGTTTTTTATTTGCATTTATCCTGCTAATATCTAACTTTGCGGCGTTACAGAAAAACTAATAATTAAACATTTGACGTTATGAAAAAGATTTTCTCTTTTGTCGTCGTTATGGCTGCCGTCGCAATGGTAAGCTGCTGCGGTAATTCGAACAAAAAGGCTGCCGAAGGCGAAGCTGCCGCCGCTGCCGCTACGACCGAAGCCGCTGCCTGCACGGAGTGCACCGAGAAGTGCGACTCGACGGAGGCTTGCTGCGCCGAGAAGTGCGATTCGACCAAAGACTGCGCCGAGAAAGCCGAGGGCGAGTGCTGCAACAAATAGTTCTTGTCAGGCATGAGAGTGAAGGAGATTCGAAAGAATCCCCTTTTTTTGTGTCCGTATTTCCGGTCGCGGGGGCGGTGCGGCGCGTCTGTCCGGGCACTGCTGTTTTCTGAAAGCCATGGTCCGAGGGCCGAAAGCCATGGGCATGAGCTGAGAGTCGTGAGCCGAGAGCCGGGATGCCGGAGCCGTTGAACCGGTGGGCGGCGTCTGCGGGGCTTTGCCGCGGCGGGGCCGTGCGGAGTTCTCCGGCGCGGAATGTGCGGTGTATAGCTGAAAAAATATATCTTTGCGAAAACTCTTGATACCATGAAAGTACTGTTGATAAACGGAAGCCCCCATCGCGAGGGAAACACTTTTATAGCCCTTTCCGAGGTCGCGCGGACCTTGGAGTCGGAGGGCGTGCAGGCCGAGATCGTCCATATCGGGACCAAGGCCGTGCAGGGATGTATCGCCTGCGGAAAATGCGCCGAGCTGGGGCATTGCGTCTTTTCGGACGCGCTCTATACGACGGTGCGGGAGAAACTCGCCGATGCCGACGGAATCGTCGTCGGTTCGCCGGTCTACTATGCCGGTCCCAACGGGTCGCTCTGCGCCCTGCTCGACCGTGTGTTCTATTCCTGCGGGAAGTATCTTGCCTACAAGCCCGGTGCAGCGGTCGCCGTATGCCGCCGGGGTGGGGCGAGCGCGACGTTCGACCGGCTGAACAAATACTTTACGATTATGAACATGCCGATCGTTCCGTCGCAGTATTGGAACAGCGTCCACGGACGTCTGCCGGGCGAGGCCCGCGAAGACGCCGAGGGGCTGCAGACAATGCGCGTGCTGGCCCGCAACATGGCCCGCCTGCTGAAGGCGGGCGTCGGTCCGGCGCTGGCGCCCGAAGCCGAGGAGCGGCAGTGGACGCATTTTATCCGGTAGCGGAGCGCGGTCGGACGCGGAGCGCCGGATTGAGTGCGTCGCGGATGTGTACGAAGGGAGCTTGGCTCCCTTTTTTTGTCACACGGACTTCGTCCGGGGTGCTTCCGCTCTATTGTCCACGCATACAGCGGGGTGCGGAAAAGCCTGAAAAAATATCGGCCGGAGGAAGCGGTTTTATGGAAAAAAACGATAACTTGCCGCCATGAAAGAGACCGTGCTCGAAAAACTCAAGGTGCTGGCCGAATCGGCCAAATACGACGTCTCGTGCGCGTCGAGCGGCGTTACGCGCCGGCATCGCGCGGGCGGTGTCGGCAGCACGGCGGGGTGGGGCATATGCCACTCTTTCACGGCCGACGGCCGCTGCGTCTCGCTGCTGAAAATCATGCTCACCAATGTCTGCATTTACGACTGCGCCTACTGCATCAACCGGCGCAGCAATGACATCCGGCGGGCCGCCTTCACGCCGGACGAGCTGACCGAGCTGACCATCGAGTTCTACCGGCGCAACTACATCGAAGGACTGTTTCTCTCGTCGGGCGTCGTCCGCAACCCCGACTATACCATGGAAAGGATGGTCCGCGTGGCGCGCGACCTGCGGACGGTGCACCGTTTCAACGGCTACATCCACCTGAAAAGTATTCCCGGCGCCAGTCCCGAACTGGTGGCCGAGGCGGGGCGTTACGCCGATCGCATGAGCGTCAATATCGAAATCCCGACCGAACGCAACCTGTTGCTGCTGGCTCCCGACAAGAACTATGAAAGCATCTACCGCCCGATGAGTTACATCCAGCAGGGGGTGCTGCAGAGCGCCGAGGAGCGCGGCCGTTTCCGCCATGCGCCCCGCTTCGCCCCTGCGGGGCAGAGCACGCAGATGATCGTCGGGGCCACCGACGAGAGCGACCGCGACATTCTGCTGCTTTCGTCGTCGCTTTACGACCGTCCCACGATGAAGCGCGTCTACTATTCGGGATTTATTCCGGTGAATCCCTACGACAAGCGGCTGCCTGCGCTGGACAAAGCCCCGCTCGTGCGCGAGAACCGGCTTTATCAGGCCGATTGGCTGATGCGGTTCTACGGATTCCGTGCCGAGGAGATCGCCGACGAGCAGACGCCCCGGCTCGATCTGGATATCGACCCCAAACTGGCGTGGGCGCTGCGGCATCCCGAATTTTTTCCGGTCGATGTGAACCGCGCGGACTACGAGGCGCTGCTGCGCGTGCCGGGCGTCGGGGTCAAGTCGGCGCGGCTGATCGTCAGCTCGCGCCGTTACCGCACGCTGACCATGCAGTCGCTGCGGCAGATCGGCGTGGTGATGAAGAAGGCGCAGTATTTCGTCCGCTGCCGCGAGCTGACCACGGGGCAGGGGGTGAACGAACTGCGGCCGGAGCAGGTGCGCCGTCTGCTGACTGCGCCTAAGCGGCAGAAACCGGATAAAAACGAGGGGCAGCTGACCCTTTTCTGAATGCGATGTTGGTTTTTCGTTATGATAAATCTTTCGACGGGCTGCTCTCGGCGCTGTTCGACGCTTATGCGATGCGGGCGTTCCCGGAGCAGCTGATCGGCCCCGGAGAGCCGGAACCGCTTTTTACGGAGCGCGTGCACGAGGTCGCGACCGATCCGGCGCACGCCGCCCGTGTCTGGCGCGGACTGGAACGCAGGCTTGTCGTTCGGGCGCGTTCGATGCTTGTCTATGCATGGCACGGGGAGCAGGAGCGGAGCGATCTGCTGATGCTGCGCTGCATGTGCCGGGTTTTCGACGAGGGCGGAGGCGTGCTGGCCGATCAGGCCGATCCCGACATGAAGGCGCTGCACCGGCTGGCGCTCAAAGTTTCGCACGAGTGCGAGCGGCTCAGGCAGTTCGTCCGGCTTCAGAAGGCTGCCGACGGTACCTATTTTGCCGCAGCCACTCCCGAACACGACGCCCTGCCGCTGTCGCTGGATTACTTTACGGACCGTTTCGCCGACCAGCGGTGGCTTATCTACGACCGGCGGCGCGATTACGGATATTATTACGACGGGCGGACGGCGCGCCGGGTGACGCTCGAAGACGACCGCGGCATGATCGCCGACAAGCTCGCCGACCGTTGGCTGGCCGAGGACGAACGGCAGTTTCAGCTGCTCTGGAAGAATTATTTCCGGGCGCTGGCGATTCCCCAGCGGATCAACGAGCGTCAGCAGCGGCGCATGATGCCCCGCCGTTACTGGAAACATCTGACCGAAATGGAGTGAACGGGAGGTGTTGGCGCCGGAAATGAAAAAGTCCGCAGATTATTTCTGCGGACTTCGGTTTTGCGGGGCTTGCGTGTTTCACGCCTCTGGCGGAGAGGAGGGGATTCGAACCCCTGAAACCCTTTAGGGGTTTACTCGCTTTCCAGGCGGGCCAGTTCAACCACTCCTGCACCTCTCCTTGCGGTTCGCAAAGGTAATAATTATTTTCAGAATTTACCAATGATCGGCGATTTTCCGCTGCCGAAAAGATAAATTCGGCCCCTCCGGCGGCCCGGCCGTTTTGCCGGGCGCCGATCCGCAGCCGTTTTCGGAGGGGAATCCTCCCCGTCGCCGATTTAGAACGGATAGCCGATGGCCAGATGGAAACCGAGTCCGTCCTTGAAGCTGGAGATGTTGTAATAGCCCGTTTTGTCCGGATTCGGATAGGGTGTGTGCAGGCCGATTCCGAGATCGGCGCGGATGACCAGATAGCTGATGTCGTAACGCAGTCCGAAGCCCGTTCCCAGAGCGATTTCGTTGAGCAGCCCTTTCCATTTGAGTTCGGCGCCGGGACGCTTGGGGTCCTTTTTCAACAGCCAGATGTTGCCCGCGTCGAGGAAAACAGCCCCGTTCAGCCGTCCCATGATGCCGAAGCGGTATTCGACGTTGGCCTCCAGCTTGAAGTCGCCGGTCTGGTCCAGATAGCCGTTGCGGTCGTCTGCGGGCGGGCGGTAGCTGCCCGGACCCAGCGACCGGATCGTGAAGGCCCGGATGCTGTTGGCTCCGCCGATATAGAACTGTTCGCTGTAGGGCATCACTTCGGAGTTGCCGTAGGCGTATCCCACTCCGACGAGAAAACGGGTGGCCAGCCAGTTGTTGCGGTGTCCGATGCGGTGGTAGAACTTCACTTCGCTCACCTCCTTGACGAACTGCGAGAAGCGGTTGCCGAACAAATGCTGCGGCTGTTTGCTGCCGAACAGGCTCAGGACGCCCGAAAGGATGTTGCCGGCCGAGGTGACGCTGTTCTGCCAGTAGAAACGGCGGTTGCCGGTGCGGCCGTAGGTTTTGTCGAAGGTGTAGGTGTAGTTGATCGACGGAACGAACTGGTTGCGGAAACTCATGGCGATCGCCGGATTCTCGTCCATCGTCTTGTCGAAAGCTTCGGTCGTGTGCAGCAGTTTGTTGTAGGTCAGCTTGAATACGGTCAGCGAATGGCGGCTGTAGGGCGAAGTCTGGAAATTGTAGCCCGCCGAGCCGCTGAAGGCGATCAGCCGGAAGAAGCTGGGGCGGTTCATCAGGTCCACGCCCAGCTGGAACGTCGTGCTGCCGGGGTATCTCAGCCTGCGCGTTGCGAACGACGGCAGCAGCAGCCGCGGAATGTTGAGGTTGGCGTTCAGCCCCAGTTCGTAGGAGTTGAGCCGCGACGAACGGCCCCCGGAGTTCTTGTTGCCCGTCTGCCATTCGTACGAGCCGTTCAGCTTCACGGCGAGCACCTCGCCGCCCCGGAAGAGGTTGTTGTTGCTGACCTTGAAGGTGATGCCCGGACCGATGAAGCTGTTCGACTTGGAGGTTACGTCGGTCTCCAGCGCCGCTTCCAGCGGATAGTCGAACTGGGCGTCGATGACCACGTCCAGCGTGTCGGCGCCCCGCAGCGAGTCGAGCGGCGTGACGCCCAGATTGACCGAGCGGAAAATGCCCAGTTTGTTGAGGGCGGTCTGCGTGCGGTTCTGAGCGTCCACGGTGAAGAGCTGGCCGGGTTCGAGCGAGAGCGTCCGGGAGAGTATCTTCGGGCGTATTTTCATCGGCCTTTGGGCGATGACCCGCACGTCCCGCAGGCGGAACGTATCGGCCGGACCGGGTTTGATGTTGGTGAGGCGGACCGTGATGTCGCCCACGCGGTAGGGTTTGAGGGCCACCTCCGGGACGTTCGGTTTGAGGTTCAGCCGCAGGTCGACCCGTCGTCGTTCGACGGTCGTGTCGGCGAGGTATTCCATGTATTCGGGCCGGAAATAATAATAGCCCCTGTTGCGCAGCAGCTGCGATATGCGCTTGCGTTCGAGCGTCAGCGAGTCCATGTTGTACTGCGCCCCGACTCGCAGCAGGGAGGTCGCCCGCATGCTGTCGATCAGGGGCTGCAGGCTGCCCCCGGCCTGCGGGTAGGAGATGTTCGAGTAGTACCACGGCGGCGCGATGCGGAGCGTATAATAGACCTTGGCCTTTCTGCCGTGCTTGCGGTAGAGCAGGGAGTCTTCGGCTTGGGAGCCGAAATAACCGTAGTTTTCGAGCACCTGCTCGGCGACTTTGGTCCGCAGTCCGGGCTGTACCTTGGAGATCAGCACGGGCTGTTTGGCCAGCCGCTTGTAGAGCCAGTATTTGAATCCCTTCTCCTTCGGCGTGTAGAGGTAGTTGTAGGCCCAAAGGCCGATCGGCAGCGGCGTGCGGAGATAGGGGCTGTAAAGCGGGTTGTTCGGGGCCACGGAGAGCGGCTCCTTCACAGCCGATTCGGCCGCTGCGGAGAGCACGACGCCCGAGTCGGGTTCGATCCGGATCTTCCTAACTCCCGTGTACAGGACTTCGTCCGTTCCCAGACGCCGGGTCGTGGAACAGGCCGCCGCGAGCAGTGCGGCGCAGAGGAGTATGCAGCTATTTCTGACGCGCATCGGACTCGTTTCGTTTTTGTTTTTCCTTTTCCGCTTTGGGACGCATCGGTTTGAACAGGTCGCCCAGCCGGAGCAGTTTCTTCCGGATGACGAAGCCCACGCCCGTCTCGGTGATCTCGCCTTCGAGGATGCTTTCGTAGCCGGTGTGGCGGAAGACCTTCAGATACATGTTGTCGCGTTTGGTCAGCATGTATTCGAGCGAAATGTCGTCGATCAGGTTCTCCTTCAGGTTCTGCGACGGGTCGGCGTCGGTGCTGAACTTGCCCCCGATGACGGCGCGCACGCGGTTGCTGAAGAGACTTTTGGACAGCCGGTACGAATAATCGGTCCGCTGGCCGTTCGGGTCGTCCTCGCCGTAGGAGTCGATGCCGAAGCTGAGGTCCACGCCCTTCAGGTTGTTCTGCGCCCACTGGTTCAGCTCTTTCTGTATGAACGAGTTGAGAGGGTTCTCGGTGCTGACCTTGGCGGTCGTTCCCGGACCGGTGTAGGTGTTGTAGATGAGCAGGTTCATCGCCTGATTGGCCCGCTGTTCGGCCGTCAGCGAATTGAGCTGGTTCTGCATCGTGAGGTCTTCGGGGGCGGACAGCCCGAAGCTGACTTCGAGGTCGTTCAGCGTATTGCGGATATTGATGGAGATGTTGAAATTCACCGAGCGCGAATCCTGCCCGTCCGCGGAGACGCTGGCCCGGACGGTTTCGACCGCCGTAATGTTGAAGGCCGGGTCGGCGACGTTTCCGACCCAGTCTACATAGCTGTCCGGCGTGATCTTGAATATCTTCTGGGAGATCACGGGCGGATTGTAGCGCACCGTCCCGCCCGAAAGGACGTATTTGCCTGACAGGCTGACGTCTCCCAGCGGATTCATCGTGAAGGTCAGGTTGCCGCCGCCCTGCAGGTCTATCCGGTTGCTGCCGTCGGCGGAGAGGTCCACGGCGGCTTGGACGTCGTCGTTGATGTCGACGTTCAGGAGGATGTCCATGCCGCCGATCCGCACCGTCGGGGTGGCCTCGGCGAAGCTTTGGTTGTCCATGTCGCGGAACGAAACGAAGGTCACGATGTTCTGCGGACGCTCCTTCACGTCCATCGGCGAATCCTGCATGACATAGTTGATGTCGGTGTTTTTGAGCAGTGCGACGCTGCCGCGGACGACGAGTTCGTCCAGAGGGCCTTTGGCCGTCGCGTCCAGATCGAGATAGGCTTTCCCGTAGACGGCCGTTCCCTCCTTCCGGGCCACGTTCACGAACTGGAAATCCGACGCCCGCAGCGCGATGTCGGCCGTTATGCGGCCGAAGTCGGTCAGATCGACGTAGCCTCCGATCGTCAGCGGGCTTTTGTTGGGGGCGGTGACCGCAAAGTCGTCGAACAGGACCCGGCTGTCGTCGATGCGGATCGTGTCGGAAGAGAGATGGAACGAAGTGCCGATCATCGGCACGCGGACCTCCGTCTGTGCGAACTGCAGGCCGCCGTTCAGCTGCAGCCGTTGCGGCGTTCCGCCCGCGTGGAGCTTCCCGGAGAGTATGCCGGAGAGACGGAGCATGTCGGCGGGCAGAAAGACGTCGGCCCGCTGCAGGGGGAATCCGGGGATCGACGCCGTGAGGTCGAGCGGGCTTTCCCGCTCTTTGCGGTAGTCGCCCCGCGCGGTCAGGACGTTTGCACAGGAGCGAGGTCTTGTAATGCATCGGCGCCGTCCAGCGTGAGCCGTACGTCGGCCTGCTGCTCCCGCCCTTGTGCATAGCGTACGCCCAGCCCGACGTCCCCGAAGCGCTGCTTGTCGTACGAGAGTCCGGCGACGGAGACGTCGCCCCGGACGGCCAGCGAGTCGGCGCCCGTGTTCAGGGTCACGGCGGCGCCCAGCACGCCGCCGACGGGCGGGGCGGAGGGGAGCATCGCCAGCGCCCCGCCGATGTTCAGCCCTGCGATGTCGAGCCGGATGCCGCGGAGCGAGTCGGTTTCCGGAACGGTATGGATCGCAAACCGCTGGTCGCCGTGAGTCATGTCGAGGTCGGCGCTCAGGTTTCCGTCGAACCGGTAGACGAGGTAATTGCCGGGATTCACCGTCCACGGCTCGGAACCGAATACCGGGGCGAGGGGCGTTACGGATGCACGGATCAGGCTGTCGTTCCACGCTGCGTCCACCCCGAAGCGGAATCCTTCCCGGCCTGCGCGGTTCTTTTGGTAGAAATTCACCGCTCCCGTGTTCCGTACGACGTGGCCGTACACTCCCGCGAGGGCTATGTTGTCCAGATTTCCGGGGGCGTTCGCCACGCGGAGGGCATATTCCAGCCGGCTCCCGTTCTGCACCGCGGATGCCGTCAGGGTGTCGAGAACGATGCTGCCGTATGCCAGTTTTTCCACGCGCATCCGGAGCGATACGGGCAGGGAGTCGCAGTTCGTGCCGGCGATGTCGAGGTTGCTGAAAGCGATTCTTTTGGTTCTCAGGAAACTGCTGAGGATGTTGTCGCGTCCTGCCGAGACCCGCAGTCCGAAATCGGGCAGGACCGTTTTGAGCGAATCCATATCGACGTGCTGCGAGCGGATCTGCTGCGCCAGCACCCCGGCGCTCCGGGACGCGGCGGCGGTCAGTGAATCGAGCGGTTCGGGGGCGGCGAACGAGAGCGTCAGATCGCCTGAGGTCAGTCCGGCGCGGGTGGCTGCGGTGTCGGTGCCGAACGTGACGTTCGTCCGGCGGATGCGGTCCGTGCGGTTTTTGCTGCGGATTACGATGCTGTCCAGCGTGAGACGTGCGGCCATGCCGCCGGCATCCGAAGCGGAAGCGTCGGCGTCGAGCGCGAACGATCCGCCGATCTGCTCCGGAGTGATTCCCATGTCGGCCAGATCGAAGTCGAAGACATTGCCCGACACGCCGATCCGCTGTTCCCGCTCCGTCAGCGTTCCCGAAACGGACAGCAGCAGACGGAGCGCTTCGTCGCGGTCGGAAAGACGGCCGGAGAGGTGCTGGTTTTCGAGGTCCGCATCCAGCTCTATTCCGCCGAAATCATGGCTCCGGTACTCCGCGCGGCCGATCCGCATCCGGACGCTTCCCCGTGTCTGCGGCAGCAACGGATCGAATCCGGCGCCCCCGGCCGTCAGCGTGAAATCCAGTGCGCCCAGCGAGTCGGCCGGAAGGAACCGGTTCAGCGGAAGGCTGTCGCATCGGACTTCCGCATCGTATATCTGTTTTTCCGGGTCGATCCGGCCGTTCAGCGTCAGCTGGCCGCCGTCGGCGTTCAGCGTCGAGGCGAGCGAGTGCTTAGCAAGATGCCGAAAGGTGCCACGATAGTCAATACCGCCCGCAAGGAGTTTATCGACGAAGAGGGCCTGGCAAAAGTGCTCGCAGAGAGGACCGACCTCAAGTATGTGACCGACATCGCCGCAGACATGCAGGTAGTTCTCAACGAGAAGTTCGGCAACCGCGTATTCGCTACACCGAAGAAGATGGGCGCCGAAACTCAGGAAGCCAATGTCAATGCCGCTCTGGCAGCCGCGAACCAGATTGTCGCTTTCTTCACCAAGGGCGAGAACCGGTTCCAGGTCAACAAGTGGTAAACGATTGAATAAGGGACCGGCATACATTGTGGAAACAGTGGTGCCGGTCTTTACTGTATCCGATACGGAATCATTTAAAATTAGACACAATGGTAAAGATAAAACCTTTTAAAGGCACTCGTCCGCCCAAGCAGTATGCGGCGGTGCAAAGATTTACTTAAATGTTGGTATAGTTATTTTTTG
>OLRP01002923.1_pt1 | contig 11015 bp, 5 predicted proteins | sample 1672401 | NCBI WGS metagenome assembly OLRP01 (sample SAMEA3136682, study PRJEB25190) | human gut metagenome | reverse complement strand
TCAGAGTGCCGTATGCCCTATAATCAGCCTGCCCAGAAGCAGAAAAACGGTGATGACCGTGAGCGATAAAATAAAATATGACTGCACGACCTGTCCTTATCCCCGATATAAGGACGGGTCAGTTATTTTCTGCGATGTCTGTATCCGCAAGATTTTAGACGAGCAGAAGGAGAAAAAGGAAAGAAAGGAGCAGCCGAATGAGTAATGAAATAAAGACAAGACCTTTAACCCCGACAGAACAGAAATACACCTATGCCCAAAGTATGCAGCTTGAGGGGCAGACAGGCACTATCGGGCATCTGCGTGGTGACTTTGCCACAACGGGCTATGGCTTTTACACCACTTGGTTTGATACCAGACCCCAATGGAAATCTGACGAATTTAAGGCAGAGCTTGATACGGTCATCAATGCTTTACGGGAGGATAAAGGGCTTTTGCATAACCGCTATGATATGAGTGCGTTTGCAAGGCATTTTCCCGAAAGTGCTATCAAGGGTAACTATTGTATGGAGTACGGTTTCCGTGTGGATACGGAGAAACACGCTTTTCTGCTTCGGTGCAATCCCACCAAAGGCGACTATAATTTTTATTGCTATTGCTATGTGAAGGAATGGCTTGATAAGCATATCCAGAAAGCAGAACAAGGTATCCGATTTATTGACCCTCAATATAAAGAACTGTTCCGTATCCCCGACGGCGGAAAGGTCATTGTCACGACTTCTTGGGGAGAAAAACGGGAGTATCCCTGCCGCTTCATTGATGAATACCATACCGAAGTCGGCAGCAATCTGTACCACATCTGCGAGTTTGCCGAGCGTATGCAGAAAAACGGGGCGACCTATGAGCCGAAACCTGCGGAGCAAACGCCGCAGAAAGAACCGAAGCACAAGGATTTAGAACGATAAGGAGGATTTAGAATATGGCTGTTAATCAGAAAGCCGTCAAGGTCTTGAATAAGGTCTTGGAAGCAGGCTTTACCGATGAAAAAGCGATTGCCGCTATGACTATGGACGATATTCTTTCTATGCAGGGCATCACGGTTGGGGATATTACTCTCATCAATGACCTGCAAAAGAGCATTAAATCGAACAAGGTCATTTCTTTTCTTGGCGGTGGTGCGGAGTGAGCAAACAGGAATATTTGAAACAAAAACGATAAGGAGGTGTAGGTTGAATGGCTGCGAAGTATCAGCTAATCACAGAGCTGTATCGGCGTACAGGCGTTGCGGTTGCAAAAAATCCGCAGGCGTGGCAGGGCTTTCTGTCCTCTGCCTGCCGCAACTATAAATGCCGTTTTGACGAACAGCTTTTAATATACGCCCAACGCCCCGATGCTGTCGCCGTTGCGAAGCTCGAAACTTGGAACAGGCAGTTCAAGCGTTGGGTCAATAAGGACAGCAAGGGTATTGCCGTATTTGACCCGAAAGGTCGCAGGAATACGCTGAAATACTATTTTGATGTGTCCGACACCCACGAGGGCTATTATGGCAGCCGCCCTGTTCCGATATGGCAGATGGATGAGCGATACGAGCAGGCTGTTATGGAAAGGCTCTCGGACAGGTTTGGAGATGTGGAAAGCACTGACCTTGCTTCTGCCTTAATGGAAACGGCAAAGAACGCCGTGGAGGACAATCTGCAAGACTATTTTTCTCAGTTAAAGGACTGCACGAAAGACAGCTTTTTGGAAGAACTGGACGACTTTAATATAGAAGTCATTTACAGGCGGCTGGCAGCAAACAGCGTTGCTTTTATGCTGATCAGCCGCTGCGGTCTGGATACGAATGAGTTTTTTGACCGAGAGGATTTTGCGGATATTGTAAATTTCAATACCCCTGCAACGATAAACGCCATCGGCGTTGCCACGAGCGATATTGCGGAAATGGCGTTACGGGAAATCTCACAGTCTATCCGAAATGTGCAAATGGCGGAAAAAGACCAGAATCGCACCTTTGCACAAAGAACGCAGGCTCAGTATGATAAAGGCAGACAACAACCCGAAAGGAGCGAATACAATGAGCGAAATCACTTACAGCAGACAGGGGGATTATCTTATTCCCGACCTAACATTACCGACAGAGCCAGAGCTTCCGCTTGGCAGGTACGCTTTGATGCACAGGGATTATCTGGAGAAGCACAAGCGAGTGACCTATCTCAATCTGCTGACATCGGGCAGGCTGAACGGGCATCTGCACGAGGTAGAGCAGACAGCACTCCAGAGGTTGGAGCTTCTGACGAAGCAGCTCTCAGCCGAGCAGGGCGTGACAGAGGAACTGAAAGAGAAAGCTCCGATGCAGTGGGTCGGACTGATGAACAACATCCGCAGCCAAGCGGAGGAAGTGATACTGACCGAACTGATTTACAAGTAAGCGTTGCCAAAGAGGATGAGGTCAGGGTCAATCTTCCAACCGTAGATGAACAAATCGAAATGATAGCAAAAGCAGAGGACGAAAAAGCCTCTGCTTTTGCTATTTCCAAAGAAGATATTGACTCCGTACTTCAGAAAGGCAGTGGCGTTGCGGACGGAAAATACCGCATCTACCGCCAATTTCAAAAGGGCGAGGACAGACAGAAAAATATTGAGTTCCTTAAAAATGAGTATGGAACGGGCGGCGGTACGCACATCTTCCCCGATGGTTTCAGCGGTCATTCTTGGCATGACAGCAAAGGTCTTGCCATTGACCGAAACGGCACTTATACCAATCACGACCTTGTGTTGAAATGGTCACAGGTTGAAAAGCGTCTGCGTGAGCTGATTAAGGATAACCGCTATCTCAATCCGAAAGAAAAAGAGCATTATGCCGATTATCTGGAGAGCGTGTCAGCCCCTCAATATGAGATTGACACCCAGAGGAAAATAGCAAGGCAGCGTTTTATCGACGCCCACCGTGACCTGCCGCCTGCCGACAAACGGGATACCCTTGCTTTGCGGCTATCTGACTTTATCCGTGACTTGGACAGGTACGAAAAAGACCTGTTATCTGTTGTGGAACGAAGCGACCTTGCAGATGTTACCGCCGAGCAAATGGAACAGCACTTATCCGACCCCTCAACCGTTCAACAGCTCATAGACTTTCTTGCACAGGTACAATGGAAAACGACCTCAGTTTTCAGCCGCAGTAATGGGTGGAAGTTTACCGAGGAATTAAGGGAGCTGCACCCACTCCGCTACCTCTACAATGAGGGCGATGTGGTGTATATCGGTGCGGATAAATATGAGATTGCAACACTTACCGAGGAAAAGGTCTATCTGCAAAATGCCGAGTTCCCTATCTTGGGGCAGGAATACAGCCGAGCCGACTTTGAAGAAAAGCTAACGGAAAATCCTGCAAATGACCATCTGAAAGTGGTCGTAACCGAGAAACAGAGGACAGAAACACCGTCCGAGAAAAAGCAGGACGGAATACAGTTTTCTATCGGTTTTTCCGAACACCCTGCCTTTTATGACAGACAGCTTAATGACCGCTATACGGATTTGAGCTTTGCTCTGGGGAATAAGCTGCTTGGTATTTTGGACGAGAAACAGCACCGTGAGCGTGAGGGCGATAAAAATATCGGGTGGTATCACAAGACCGATTTTGTTATCAAGGCTGTTATCGGCGGCGAGGAATTTAACTATGAAGGGCGGTTTGATATTGGCGATGGTGAGGGCGATTTAATTGCCCACATTAAGAATTTTTACGATTATGCCTTATCGCCAAAGGGCGAACAGCTATATGGAGATGACCGAGAAAGCCTGCTCCGTGGCAGAGATGAGTTTATCCCATTCTTGGAACAGCACACCGAGCTGACCCAAGAGGAGGAAAAGCTCCTTGATGAGATTATGGCTACCGAAAGTGATTGGTACAGGACAGCCGAGGAAGCCGAAGAAAAACCACAGGCGAATGCCGATAAAGTGAATGGCTCAGAAGCTCCTGTCATTGAAATGGAGCAATCCACAGATGACCTCATAGGCAGGGAAATCATCATAGATAACCGTAAATATCTCATTGAGAGCATTGGGAAAATCAGCGGTGATGTGTCCCTGCGTGACATCACATTCCAGAACAATGTGGGCTTTCCGATAAACCGAGTGGAGAAAATCGGCTATATCCAAAAGCTATTGGAACAGGAAAAAACCGTACCACCCGAAGAAAAAACGGAAACTCTTGCCACAGACCGTCATAATTTCCGTATTAACGATGACGCCATCGGTGTCGGCGGAGCAAAAGAAAAGTTCCGAAACAATATGGCGGCAATCAACCTGCTGCACGAGCTTGAAATCGAAAACCGCCTTGCCACACCCGAAGAACAGGAAGTCCTATCTCGATATGTCGGTTGGGGCGGTCTTTCTAAGGCATTTGATGAACACAATGCGGCGTGGGCGGAGGAATTTAAGGAGCTATATGCCAGCCTATCCCCAGAGGAATACCGTGCCGCTATGGAGTCAACGCTGACCGCTTTTTATACGCCGCCTGTTGTTATCAAGGCGATGTATGACGCACTTGACCGCCTGGGCTTTTCACAGGGCAATATCTTGGAGCCGTCCTGCGGTACAGGCAATTTCTTTGGTCTGCTTCCCGAAAGTATGCAAAACAGCAAGCTCCACGGCGTGGAAATCGACTCTCTCACAGGCAGGATTGCAAAGCAGCTCTACCAAAAAGCGAACATTGCCATTGAGGGCTTTGAGAAAACAAATCTCCCAGACGACCATTTTGATGTAGTCCTCGGTAATGTGCCTTTTGGGGAGATAAGGGTCAATGACAGCCGATACAACGCCCAGAAATTTCTCATACACGACTACTTTTTCGCAAAGGCTCTGGATAAAGTCCGTGCCGGCGGCGTTGTGATGTTCATTACCTCAAAGGGTACGATGGATAAAGCAAGTCCAGAGGTACGCAAGTATATTGCCCAGAGAGCCGAGCTTTTAGGTGCTATCCGTCTGCCAGACAACACCTTTAAGGCAAACGCAGGCACGGAGGTCACGAGCGATATTCTTATCCTGCAAAAGCGTGACCGAGTGATGGATATAGAGCCAGACTGGGTACACCTTGATACGGACGAAAACGGTGTTACGATGAACAGATATTTTGTCGAACACCCCGAAATGGTGTTGGGCGAGATAAAGATGGAAAACACACGCTTTGGTACTTTCGAGCCTGTCTGTAAAGCCCGTAAGGATATACCACTTTCCGAGCTTCTGTCCAATGCAGTTCAGAGGATAAACGGCGAAATCCCAGAGCTTGATAATAGGGTTGATGAAATCTCCGATGAGCAGGAGCTTTCCGTTCCTGCTGACCCGAATGTGCGTAACTTCTCTTTTACTCTGGTGGACGGCAGGGTTTACTTCCGAGAGAATGACCGTATGCAACCTGCTTCTGTGTCGATGACCGCAGAAAACCGTATTAAGGGACTTATCCAAATTCGTGACTGTGTGCGTAAGCTCATAGAGTATCAGACCGATGATTACCCAGAGGAAATGATACGCACCGAGCAGGAAAACCTCAACCGTCTGTATGATGTTTATACCGCAAAATACGGTCTAATCAACAGCCGAGGAAACTATCTTGCTTTTGCTTCAGATGAGAGCTACTTCCTTCTATGTTCTCTGGAGGTGCTTGATGATGAGGGCAACTTCAAACGGAAGGCAGATATGTTCACAAAGCGGACTATCAAACCCCACCGAGAAGTAACTTCGGTTGAAACTGCAAGCGAAGCCCTTGCCCTCTCTATCGGAGAGAAAGCCCGTGTTGATTTGCCTTATATGGAGCAGCTCACAGGCAAAACGCAGGCTGAGCTTGTACAGAATTTACAAGGTATTATCTTCAAAGTACCGAACTGTGAGCCTGTTTCCTATGTAGCCGCAGACGAGTATCTGTCAGGAAATGTCCGAAACAAGCTGACGGTTGCGGAGCTTGCTGCGAAGAATGACCCAGAGCTTGCAGTTAATGTGGAAGCCTTGGAAAAGGTCATTCCCAAAGACCTCTCGGCGGCGGAAATCTCTGTCCGTCTGGGTGCAACTTGGATACCGCAGGAAGATATACAGCGGTTTGTGATGGAGCTTTTAACTCCGTCAAGTTATGCTGCAGGCAGATTAAAGGTACGATACACCCCGATAAACGGAGACTGGTTCATAGAGAATAAAAGCTCCGATATGGGGAATGTAAAGGCGGACAGCACCTATGGTACGAAAAGAGCTTCCGCCTATCGCATTATTGAGGACACCTTAAATCTGCGTGACACCCGTATCTTTGATTATGTGTATGACGAACACGGCAATAAAAAAGCGGTGTTCAATGCAAAGGAAACTACGGCGGCACAGGCGAAGCAGGAAGTCATCAAGCAGGCATTTCAGGATTGGATATGGAAAGACCCAGAACGGCGAAACCGTCTTGTCCGTTATTACAACGACACTTTTAACTCTGTGCGACCCCGTGAATATGACGGAAGCCATATCACTTTCGGAGGTATCAGTCCAGAAATCACACTAAGAGCACATCAAGTCAACGCCATCGCCCATATCCTTTATGGCGGCAATACGCTCCTTGCCCATAAGGTGGGAGCAGGAAAAACCTTTGAAATGGTAGCCGCCGCACAGGAAAGCAAACGGCTCGGTTTATGCCAGAAATCTATGTTTGTTGTGCCGAATCATCTTGTCGGTCAGTGGGCTTCTGAGTATCTGCGGCTCTATCCGAGTGCAAATATCCTTGTTACAACAAAGCAGGATTTTGAAACAGGAAACCGCAAGAAGTTCTGCGGCAGGATTGCCACAGGCGACTATGACGCAGTCATTATCGGGCATTCGCAGTTTGAAAAAATCCCGATGAGCATAGAACGCCAGAGGGAGCAGTTGGAAAAGCAGCTTGATGATATTGAGCGTGGCATTGACGATGTGCAGGCTTCCAAAGGCGAGCAGTTCACGGTCAAACAGCTAATGAAAACCCGAAAGGCAATCAAGACGAAGCTCGAAAAACTCAACGACACCAAGCGTAAGGATACGGTTATCGACTTTGAACAGCTCGGCGTTGACAGGCTTTTCATTGATGAGAGCCATTTTTATAAGAATTTGTACCTCTACACCAAGATGCGAAATGTAGGCGGTATCGCCCAGACCGAAGCCCAGAAATCAAGCGACCTCTTTATGAAATGCCGCTATCTGGACGAAATCACGGGCAACCGTGGCACGGTTTTCGCAACGGGTACGCCTGTCAGCAATTCAATGGTTGAGCTGTACTCCGTTCAGAGGTACTTGCAGTATGACACCCTTGCACAGAACGGTTTGCAGCATTTTGACAGTTGGGCTTCTACCTTTGGAGAAACGGTTACAGCTCTGGAATTAGCACCCGAAGGCACAAATTACCGAGCCAAGACGAGGTTTGCCAAGTTCTATAACCTGCCAGAGCTGATGCAGATGTTCTGTGAGGTGGCGGATATTCAGACCGCCGATATGCTAAAGCTCCCCGTGCCAAAGGTCAATTACCACAATATTAAGACCAAGCCGAGCGAGATACAGACCGAGATGGTAGCTTCCCTTGCGAAGCGGGCTGAGAAAGTCAGGGCAAGGCTTGTCGAGCCGAACATCGACAATATGCTCAAGATAACCAATGACGGGCGGAAACTGGCTCTTGACCAGAGAATGATTGACCCGATGCTGCCAGATGACCCAGACAGTAAAGTCAATGCCTGCGTGGATAATGTGTACCGTATCTGGGAGGAACACGCCGATACCAAAGCGACACAGCTTGTGTTCTGCGACCTGTCCACCCCGAAAAATGACGGTACTTTCAATGTCTACGACGATATGAGGGAGAAGCTGATAGCCCGTGGTATCCCTGCGGAGCAGGTACGCTTTATTCACGAAGCGACCACCGATGCACAGAAAAAAGAGTTGTTCGGCAAGGTCAGAAGCGGCGAAGTCCGTGTGCTGTTCGGTTCTACTCCTAAGATGGGAGCAGGTACGAATGTGCAGGACAGGCTCATAGCAATCCATAACCTTGATTGTCCGTGGCGTCCTTCCGACCTTGAACAAAGGCAGGGGCGTATTGAAAGGCAGGGCAATATGTTCCCAGAGGTGGAGGTTTACCGCTATGTGACTGAGCAAACTTTTGATGCCTACCTCTATCAGTTGGTAGAGAGCAAGCAGAAATTTATCAGCCAGATAATGACGAGCAAAAGCCCTGTCCGTTCTGCCGAAGATGTGGACGAGGTTGCGCTGTCCTTTGCCGAGGTCAAAATGCTTGCCACAGGCGACAAGCGTTTCAAGGAGAAAATGGACTTGGATATACAGGTATCAAAGCTGCGTGTACTCAAACAAAGCTATCTGTCCGAGCATTACGACCTTGAGGACAGGATACTCAAGTTCTATCCGCAGACCATAAAGGAGTATGAGGAACGCATTGCGGGCTACGAAAGCGACACGGCACTTGCCGAGCAGCACAAGCCACAGGGCGAGGATAAGTTCTGCCCGATGACTATAAAAGGCGTGACCTTTACCGAAAAAGCAGCCGCAGGCGAAATGCTGCTTGCCGTCTGCAAGGAAAATACTCTTGCAAATCCCGTGGAAATCGGCAGCTACCGTGGTTTCAGAATGGAGGTCTATTATGATACGCTCAACACCCATTACTGCCTAAACCTTTGCGGAAAAGCAAAGCACAAGGTGGAATTAGGCAGCGATGCGCTCGGCAATCTGACCCGAATTGAAAATGAGCTTGCGAAAATCCCCGTAAAATTGGAGGTCGCAAAGACAAAGCGGACGGAAACAGTCGAGCAGCTGCAAACCGCAAAAGCAGAGGTTGAAAAGCCTTTTGCCTTTGAAGATGAGCTGCGGGAAAAGACGGAACGGCTGAACGCTCTCAATATCGAGCTTAATCTGAATGAGAAAGACCGTTCCGTTATGGATACCGAGCCAGACCAGAGCGAGGAGCAACCCGAAAGAAAATGTGCAAATCGAGAGAGATAATGCTGTTTGTATATTTGTAATGACCTTTTTGGGGCAGTATAATAGGTACAAGAAGTATTAAATCGGAGGTGAAAACCGTGCTTGATAATTTCAAATTTGAAACCTTTGTCGATGCGCACAGTAATATTTTCGAGGAATATCTAAGCTCCGTCATATCCAAGCTGAGAGAAACCAATTCCGAATACCGTTCCATAGAGGAAAAGATAGAGAGCCTTTACAGGCAATGTCCGAAAGTAATGGCGGTGTTCGATACGGAGAAATCAAGCGATTTATCCGAGCAGGAATGTGCGGCGCTGATAGAAATTCTGGAGCTTCGGGCAAGGCTCTGCGATATGCAGCAGGAAGCAATTTATTTCCGAGGCTGCTATGACAGCGTGGGTTATCTGAAAAAAGCAGGCATTTTATAACCGAGAACGGCGGCATTGGCGATGAGTTGATGCCGCTTTTACATAGCCGGGGGTAGAAAAACTCATAAAGATATTGTATTATAGAAATGAAATTTCTAAGGAGATGACCTCACATATGGAAAAAATCATTACAATCAACCCCTACTCTATGACATCATACTATGTAGATGTATTTTTTAATGATATTAAATTATCTAATGCGACTTGCTTTTTTACTAAAATAAAAGATGCTTACTATTTAGTGACGAATTGGCATATTGTAAGCGGACGAAATGCGGATACCAAAGAATGTTTGAATAAGATGGGGAGTGTTCCAAATAAACTTCGTGTGTATGTTCCGAAAGAAGACGATAATTCCACTATTAGCCATTGTGATAATTTCTATATGGATGTTGAACTGTTAGACCAAGATGGTAATAAGTTGTGGTATGAAATGCAAAGGAATAATAGAATGATTGATGTTGCAATAATTCCGCTTAAAGATATAAAAGGTGTTTGTACAACCATAGAACAAGCAGAAGAACCTTTCAATGAACAAGTCCATTTTGAAATTGCATCAGAAATTTATATTATTGGATTTCCTTTTGGAAAGCAGACAGGTTATGTTCCAATCTGGAAAAAAGCCAGCGTTGCAAGTGAACCAGAATTAGATGTTGAAGAAATGCCATATTTTTTTGCTGATACGGCTACTAAATCAGGAATGTCAGGCTCTCCTGTGATATTATACAAGGATAGACCAGCTGTTTTATTTAACGAAAAAGAAAAAAAGATGAGTAGACATTGGACAAAGTTTATTGGTATATACTCTGGAAGAATTGGGGCTGACGATGGAGAAAAAGGCGATGCTCAGTTAGGAAGAGTTTGGAAGTCTTCCGTTATTCAAGAGTTGATTGATAAATACGAAAAATAAATTAGCTTAGTCATAGACTACATAGCCGAGAGGTTTTCTTAACGGAAAATCCCTCGGCTTTTTCTATTTCTGGAGGTGATTTGATTGAATGAAAAGCAGCAGACCCTATGTGCAGCTTGACTCTGCGGTTATCGAACAGGCACGGCAAATGGACTTACTCTCCTATCTCAGATCTTATGAGCCGAACAATTTGGTGCGTGTCGGCGGCAGCGTTTACTGTACCAGAGAACACGACAGCTTAAAGATTTCTAACGGCAAATGGTATTGGTGGTCGAGAGGTATCGGCGGCATTTCCGCCCTTGACTATCTTATCAAGGTCAAGGATTACGGATTTGTCGAAGCCGTTGAAACTCTGACGGGCGGTGCGGTTGAATGGACACCACCACAAACGCCGAAAAAAGACGAGCCGAAAGCTCTGCTTTTGCCGCCGAAGAACAAGGATTGTAACCGAGTAATGCAGTACCTTTTCGGGCGTGGTATTGATTATCAACTCATACAAAAGTGCATTGCAGACGGTACGATTTATGAAAGCGCCGATTATCACAACGCCGTTTTTGTGGGCAAGGATAAAAACGGAACGCCTAAGTATGCCGCCTTGCGCAGTACGCTTGGCAGTCCCTTTAAGCAGGACGCTTCGGGAAGTGACAAGCGATATTCGTTCCGATTGCTTGCAAATGAGCCGACAAACACGGTGCATTTATTTGAAGCAGCCATTGATTTACTGTCCTATGCCACTTATCTGAAATGCGAGGGCAAGGACTACA
>OLRP01002918.1_pt1 | contig 11036 bp, 9 predicted proteins | sample 1672401 | NCBI WGS metagenome assembly OLRP01 (sample SAMEA3136682, study PRJEB25190) | human gut metagenome | reverse complement strand
CCACTTGCCGGTCTTGGCGGTGGCACTGTCGGCAGGGATGGCCCAGTAGGTATCGAAGCCCCGGAAGTGGTCGATGCGCAGCAGGTCGTAGATGCCCAGGGCATGGCGCACCCGCTGGACCCACCATGCATATCCAGTCTGTTTATGATACGTCCAGTTATACAGCGGGTTGCCCCACAGCTGACCATCGGCGGAGAAATAATCCGGCGGGCAGCCTGCCACACGGGCAAAACGGCCCTCGGCATCCAGCTCGAACAGCTTGCCGCCCACCCAGGCATCCACCGAGTCGGCAGAGACATAGATGGGGATATCGCCCAGGATCTGCACACCCTTGTCGTTGGCATACTGCTTCACAGCCTGCCACTGGGTGCTGAACTTGTACTGTACAAACTTCCAGAAGCCGATCTCTTCCTCGTTTTCGGCAGCAAAGGCGGCCAGCGCAGCCTTGTCCCGCAGGCGGTAGGGGCGCTCCCACTCCACCCAGTTCTTCATGCCGTTGGCCACTTTCAGAGCCATGTACAGGGCATAATCCTCCAGCCATGCCTCGTTGCTCAGGGTGAAGGCATAGTAGTCATCCGGGAAGTAATCGCTGCAGCCGTGCAGGCCCTTGCAGGCCTTGCGCCAGGCCGCATAGGCGGTGCGCAGCACCTTGTAGCGGCTGGTGTACAGGGTGCCGTAGTCCACCTGCTTCGGGTCATCGCCCCAGGGCTCTGCCTTGAGCTGGGCTGCCGTGAGCAGGCCTTCTTCCTTCAGGGCATCAAGGTCGATGAAGTAGGGGTTGCCCGCAAAGGCGGAGCAGCTCTGATAGGGGCTGTCGCCGTAGCCGGTGGGGCTCAGGGGCAGCAACTGCCAGATCTTCTGCCCGGCATCGGCCAGAAAATCCACAAATTTGAATGCTTCCTTGCCAAAGCAGCCAATTCCATAAGGGCCGGGCAGGCTGGACACCGGCATCAGGATTCCACTTTCACGCATGGTTTTACCTTCCTCACATTCCACATTTTGACCGGAAACTTGTTGATTCTTATCATAACATAATCGCAGACTATTTTCCACAGGCAAAAATCGTGGTATACTGTGGTATACTTGGTATTTGTCTGCCGCTTGCACGCGGTATGGGCCGGTGCGCCGGCAAACAGCATCAGGAGGTCTTACGCACCATGCAGTGCACTGAAAAATATTTTGAAGCGGATGCCTTCCGCACCCGGGCCGAAAGCGTCCTGCTGGCCGCCGTGCCGGACAGCCGTACCGGCGGCGGACTCATCGCGCTGGAAGGTACGGTGTTCTACCCGGAAGGCGGCGGTCAGCCTGCCGACCGTGGCACCCTGACCCTGCCGGACGGCACCGAGCTGGCCGTGACCGATGTCCACGAGCAGGACGGCATCCTCTGGCACAGCGTTCCTTCCCTGCCCGACACCGCCGTGCCGGGCATCACGGTAGAGGAAGCCATCGACTGGGACTGGCGCTTTGACAAGATGCAGCAGCACACCGGCGAGCACATCCTTTCCGGCATCCTGCACCGGATGTTCGGGGCCGAGAATGTCGGCTTCCACATCGGGGCCGAGGCCGTGCGCATGGACACCAGCGTGCCCATCTCTGCCGAGGGCCTGCGCGCCGCCGAGCTGGAGGCCAACCGCATCGTCTGGCAGGATGTGCCGGTGGTCATCACCTACCCCACCCCGCAGGAGCTGGCCGCCCTGACCTACCGCAGCAAAAAGGAGATCGACGGGCAGGTGCGCATCGTGACCATTCCCGGTGCCGATGTGTGCGCCTGCTGCGGCACCCACACCCGCACCACCGGTCAGGTGGGGCAGATCAAGATCCTTGCCAGCGAGAACTACAAGGGCGGTGTGCGGCTGAGCGTGGTGTGCGGAGCCCGTGCGCTGGCGGCGGCGCAGGCCATGCGCGCCCGGCAGGCGGAGATCGGCGCGCTGCTCTCTGCCAAGGCCGACCAGACCGCTGTGGCGGTGCACCGGGTCTACGATGAGTATACTGCACTCAAGTTTACACATTTCGGACTGTGCAGCCAGCTGTTTGACGCCCTTGCGCAGCTGACCGCACCCGATGCGGATGCCATCCGTACCCTGCCGGGGCTGGACCCGGACGGGCTGCACCGGCTGGCTGTCCGTCTGACCGAAGCCACCACCGGCCTGTGCGCCGCTCTGACCCCCACCGAAAAGGGCACCGGCTACTGCCTTGCCCGGCGGGACGGCGATGTGCGCGCCCTGACCAAAGCACTGAACGCCGCCCTGAACGGACGCGGCGGCGGCAAGCCCGGTATCTGTCAGGGCAGCTGCGCCGCCACCCCGGAGCAGGTGGAGAGATTTTTGAAGGAGAACAACAAACTATGAGAATGCGTTTCAAACCCTATGCCCACGACGAACTGATGGCCGCGGATTTCCATGTGCACGAACCCCTCATCTGGGGCGGCAAGTGGCACGGCCAGTATGCCCGCCCGGAGCAGCCCTTTATTCTGGAGTTGGGCTGCGGCAAGGGCGGCTTCATCTCTCAGCTGGCCTGTGCCCACCCGGAAAACAACTATCTGGGCATCGACATCACCGATAAGGTGCTCATTCTTGCCAAGCGCAAGATCGAGGCCGCCTATCAGGCAGCGGGGCGCCCCATCGACAACGTCAAGATCATGAGCACCGATATCGAGCGCATCAAGGGCGTCATCACCCCGGAGGATGAGGTCAGCCGCATCTATATCAACTTCTGCAACCCGTGGAGCAAGAACGACTCCTCCCACAAGCACCGCCTTACCTACCCGCGCCAGCTGATCGCCTACCGCGAGTTTCTGAAGGACGGCGGCGAGATCTACTTCAAGACCGACGACGATGATCTGTTCCGGGACAGCGTAGAGTACTTCCCCGCTTCCGGCTACGACATCGAGTGGATCACCTACGATTTGCACGAGAACGAGCCGGAGTGGAACATCCGCACCGAGCATGAGGGCATGTTCACCGAGATGGGCATCAAGATCAAGGCACTCATTGCCCGCAAGAAGCCCGGTGCCGACAGCGTGACATGGGTAGACCCCAAGGTGCTCAAGCGGATGGCACGCGAAGCTGCCGCTGCCGAAGCCGCCACGCAGGAAGGCGAAGGAAATGTCTGACCCCTGTGAGCTGTGCCTGAATAATGTTCAGGACGAATACGGCAGCTATTACTGCGCCCAGGGCGCTGCGCTGGACGAGGACGAGATGGCACGCTATCTTGCGCATAATACCGCTGCCTGTCCCTTTTTTGAGCCGGGGGACGAATATAAGATCGTATCCAAACAGAACTGAAGAACGGAGGTGCCTATGGTAAGCTTTCTTACCGATACCATGGTGTGCGGGTTCTCCCTGTACCATATTCTGGCCTATTTCCTGATCTATTCCTGCATAGGCTGGTGTCTGGAGGTCATCTATGCCGCCGCCACCACCGGTCAGCTGGTGAACCGGGGCTTCCTCAACGGCCCGGTCTGCCCCATCTACGGCTTTGGCATGATCATCGTGTTGTTTGCCCTTACGCCCTTGCAGCACAGCATCCTGCTGCTGTATATAGGCGGCGTCATCCTGCCCAGTGCACTGGAACTGGTGGGCGGCTGGGCGCTGTATAAGCTCTACCACACCCGCTGGTGGGATTACAGCGATTTTCCCTTTAACATCGGGGGCTATATCTGTCTGGAATTCTGCCTGCTGTGGGGTGTGGGCACGCTGGTGGTCATGCGTATCGTGCACCCGGTGGTGGCTGACCTTGTAGACCTGATCCCGCCCTTTGTGGGGGTCATCCTCATGTGCTTTTTGTACGCCGTGTACGCGGCGGACGTGGTGGCTACCGCCATTGCTGCCTCTGCACTGGCTGATACGCTGGACACCATGGAGCAGCTGGGCGACAGTATCCACGCCGTCAGCGATGCCATGACCCAGCTGCTGGGCACCACCACCCTGAACGCCGACAAGAAGCTGGACGAGGGACGGCTGCAATTCAAGCTTGCCGCCGCCGAGGCGCGGGATGCTGCCGGAAAGCGCCCCTCTGCCCGTGAGACCATGGCTGCCATCCGCGCCAAGGCTGCCGAGGCTACCGAGGCTGCCCGCCGCGCCAGCGAGGACGCCCGCCTGAACGCTGCCGAAGCTGCCAACGCCGCCCGCCTTGCTGCCAAGGGCACTGCCGAGCGCGCCGCCGAGCTGCTGCAATTGGAACAGCTGGCCGCAGAGCTGCAAGCCCGCAGCGAGGAGATGCAGGCGCAGCTGCTGCGCACCCCCCGCATCGTGGGCCCGCGCCGTATGCTGCGTGCCTACCCGAAGCTCCGGCACGGCAGCAAGCTGCGCAGTCTGCCCACATTGCGGGAGATGCTGCACCGCGCCGAACAGGAAAACAAGGACGACAACAAGAATACCAAATGACCCCGAATGCCGCACCGGCTCCGCCGTGTGTGGCATTTTTGTTGCACTTCGCTCGAATAATGTTGTTAAAAAGTGTGAAAAAACTATTTCAAAACGACTTAAACCGTGTTATACTGATTATAAAGTATACAAACCGACCGCAATCGGCTTATCCGTATTGAAACTATCCAAATTGTGAGGAATCGTTATGTCAGAGGAACGAAAGACCAAAACAGATGCCGCCGCACCGGCATCTGCTGCGTTGGGGCGGATCGACCGCAAGGACGCATTTTTACAGGCCCTGCATACATTCCTGACCGCGCATCAGGGAACAGAATGGGCTGTTGCCGCTGTGGATATCCAGCACTTCAAGCTTTATAACGAGCTTTACGGCACCGAAAAGGGCGATGCTCTGCTGGAAACTGTGGCAAACTGTCTGCTGGGTTACAGCAGGCAGACCGGCTATCCTGTGGGCTATTTTGGAAACGATGACTTTTTCCTGTGCCTGCCGGACGAAAAGGCCGAGCAGACCGCCGTGCTTGCCACGCTGCAGGCCTGCATGGCTGCCGGAAGGCAGGATGTCACCTTCTTTATGGTAATGGGCGTGTGCCCTGTGCAGGCAAACCCCGGTGCAGATGCCGCCACCCTGTGCAACTACGCGCAGATTGCCGGTGTGACGACCGACAGCGGCTACCTGCACCGCTTTGAGCCCACCATGCTCAACGAGCTGAAAGAACAGCAGCAGCTGCTGGGCGAGCTGGAGCGCGCACTGGATAACCACGAATTCTGCTTCTTTTTGCAGCCCAAGTGCAACAGCATCACCCGCGCCATCGTGGGCATGGAGGCGCTGGTGCGCTGGAACCACCCCACCCGGGGCTGTGTTCCCCCTGCCGAGTTCATGCCGCTGCTGGAGCGCACCGGCCTTGTAACGAGGCTGGACCAGTACATCTGGGAATCCGTCTGCCAGACCCTGCAGAAGTGGCAGGAGAGCGGCAGCAACCTTGTGCCGGTGTCGGTGAACGTTTCGGTGCAGGATATCCTGAACCTGGATGTGCCGCAGATCTTTGCGGATCTGGTGGAAAAATATAAGCTGGAGCCAAAGCTCCTGCTGGCCGAGATCACCGAGACCATGGTAGCCGAGGACACCCAGATGGTGGAAAGTGCCATTCAGGGCCTGCACCGCAAGGGCTTCTCGGTGATGATGGACGACTTCGGCAGCGGGTATTCCTCGCTGAATATGCTCAAGGATACCAACGTCGATGCCATCAAGCTGGACATGAAGCTCATCGACATGAATCAGGAGAACCGCAGCAAGGGCGTGCAGATCGTGGAGTCGGTGGTGGATATGGCACACCGGCTGAACCTGCCCATCATCGCCGAGGGTGTGGAGACCCCGGAGCAGGTGTCCATGCTGCAGGCGGCAGACTGTCTGTATTCGCAGGGCTACTACTTCTTCAAGCCCATGCCGGTGGAAAACGCCGAAAAACTGCTTGCAGATCCCACCAATCAGGATTACTGGGATCTGCGCCGCGACCTGATGCGCCGCGACCGCCGGGTGGAGAACCCGGGCACCGAAAAGACCGCGCTGGCCTTGCAGGCCTACCAGATCTTTACCGACAACGTGCTGGAGATCTCGCTGCTGAACCTTGCCACCGGTGCGTACCGGGTGATCAAGCGGGACGCCCGCCTGCTGGGTGCAGATCTGGAAAAGGAAGAGGATTTTGTCAACTACTGCGACCGCTTGGTGAACGAGAAGATCGTGCACGAAGAGGACGCAGACCTGTTTTTGGAGCAGACCGATCTGGAGGCCTTGCGCTCTGTGCTGTACCACGCCACCGCGCCGGAGTTCTACCGCTACCGCGAGAACGTGTCCGGCCAGTATATCTGGGTCACCACAGAGGTGCTGCCCTGCCGTGGCTGCTGTGCCCAGAACCCGTGGGCGACTGTGCTGGTGCGCAACGACGCACAGGCCGACCAGCTCAGCGAGGAGCTGGACTTCTCTTACAGCCACGATACCCTGACCGGCCTTGCCAACCGCAGCCGGTACGAAGCCGACCTGCGGGAGCTGCCCAACAGCGGGTACGAATCCGTGGTGTGCACCTACATTGATGTGGTGGGGATGCACGAGGTGAACGAGCATCTGGGTCACCGCAGCGGCGACACCCTGCTGTGCTGTCTGGCAAACGCCGCCCGCAAGTTCTTTGCTACCAGCCGGGTGTACCGCATTGGCAGTGATGAATTTGTCATCCTGACCCCCAACGAGCCGCCCTACAGCGTGTGGAGCACCGCAGACCGGATGCGCGCCTTCCTGAAGGAAAAGGACTACGCCATCTCGGTGGGCATCCAGCAGACCACCGACCTGCGCCATGTGGACGAAGCCGTGGCCAAGGCCGAGGCTGCCATGCGGCAGGACCGGCAGACCTACTACGAGCACAACGGCCGCGCCCGCCAGCTGGAAGGCCTGAACGAAAAGATGGAGCGCACCCTGCAGGAAAAGCGGGATGCCGAGCACTTTTTGAAGGTGCTTGCCCCCAAATACAAGACGGTAATCGTGGTGGACCTGCAGGAGGACACCGTGCGCCCCGTTATTGTGCCGGACGACTTCCAGTCCGTTCTGGACACCTGCGGCGGCTCTTTCCGCGCTGCGTTGACCAACTACCGCGACAAGCTGGTAGCGCCCGAGGACAGAGAAAACTTTGCAAAGTTGTTCGATTTCGGCTTTGTGCGCAGCACCGTGTTCAGCAGCAACCTGCTGGAGCACCGCTACCGCAAGACGGACGGCCGCAGCTTCTGCATCCGTGTGACCCCATACTCCCGCAGCGGCTCCCACATCAACGAGGTGCTGTGGATCTTCGCGGATGAAGAGGTAGAGTAAAATATTTTTATAAGCATAAAAGCAGCCAGACCGCCCGGTCTGGCTGCTTTTGCGTTTGACGCCTGCAGGGCAGTGGGCTCGCCCTCTCAGGCGCTAACCCTCTCAGTCACGCCTGACGGCGTGCCAGCTCCCCCGAAGGGGGAGCTTTGGATATCTGCCGGTCAGCGCAAAAAGCTCCCCCTTTCGGGGGAGCTGGCGAACGCAGTGAGCCTGAGAAGGGACCCGCCGCGCGGCTGTTTCCGCAGGAAACAAGCGCGGCAGCTGCCGTTTCCCGCTGCGTCCCCTCCCGTGAAAAGGCAATTCCGGAAAATCCGCAGATTTTCCGGAATTGCGAAATTCTAAATCATTTTTCCGCTGAAGATGCGCAGAGCAACGCGGAGCGCATTCCAAATCGTCCCGGCAGCAGGACACCAGCCGTCTTGCAAAAGCGCAGGGATGTGCTATAATAGAAATCACTTATTCCATACAATCTATGTGGGTATATGGGCGGCCGCCCGCTGTTCCCACAAAGCAAGGAGCTTTTTTATGCAGCATCTGTCCCGAACCGTTTCCCCTGCTCTGCCGCACCCCTGCCTGCGGGCGCTGCGGGCGGCTTTTCCGCAGACGATCCCGGTGCTGGCAGGTTATTTTGTGCTGGGGCTGGGCTACGGCATCTATGTGCAGTCCTTGGGGCTGCCGGTGTGGATGCCCATGCTCATGGGCACTGTCGTGTACGGCGGCTCGCTGGAATTCGTGCTGGCAAGTCTGCTGCTGGGCGCGTTCTCGCCGCTGTCGGCCTTTCTGATGGCGCTGATGATCCAGGCGCGGCACCTGTTCTACGGCCTTGCCATGCTGGAGCGCTACAAGGGCTACGGCTGGCGCAGCTTTTACATGATCTTTGCCATGAGCGACGAGACCTTTTCCATCACCTGCTCGGCAACGCCGCCGGAAGGGGTGGACAAGGGCTGGTTCATGTTCTTCATCACCCTGCTGGATCAGCTTTACTGGGTGGGCAGCGCCGGGCTTGGGGCTGCGCTGGGCACGGTGCTGCCCTTCAGCACCGAGGGCGTGGATTTTGTCATGACCGCAATGTTCACGGTCATCTTCCTGAACCAGTGGGAAAAAGATCAGCAGCACGGCAGTGCCCTGATCGGGCTTGCCGTGCCGCTGGTGTGCTTGATGGTATTCGGCTCCGGCAGCTTTCTGCTGCCGTCCATGGGCGGCATTCTGGTGCTGCTGCTGGCCTTGCGCCGTCCGATGGAAAAAGCAGCCGGGGAGGTAGAGGAATGACGGCAGTTCAGATGGGGCTTACCATTGCGGTGTGCACCGCCGCCACCATGCTTACCCGTTTTTTGCCGTTTCTGATCTTTTCCAGCAAGGAGCAGCAGCCGCCGGAGGTGGTGCGGTATCTGGGGCGGGTGCTGCCCGCCGCCATCTTTGGCATGCTGATCGTTTACTGCCTCAAGAGCGTGACTCCCTTTGCGGGCAGCCGCGGTGCCCCGGAGGCCATTGCGCTGCTGGTGACCGTTGCCCTGCACAAATGGAAGCACGAAACGCTGCTCAGCGTGGCGGGCGGCACCCTGTGCTATGTGCTGCTGGTGCAGCTGGTATTCTGATCGGAAAAAGCTCCCCCGTCATGGCGCTGTGCCATGGGCGGAGGAGCTTTTTGCTCAGTGATAGAAGGTATCGAAGTTCACCTGACGGTAGAACCGCTGCTGCAGCTGGTCGAAGCTGTCGCAGTTCTGGGCCAGCAGCCACATGCTCTTGGTGACCACGGCTTCGATGGTCATGTCATGGGCTTCCAGGAAGCGGAATCGGTTCTTCACCCGCTTGCCCACCTCGTACACGCCCACGTCGCTGCCCTCATAGGTCACCTGCGTGGTCAGGATGAGCACCTTGTGGGTCTGCTCGTAGTGGCCCAGCCCCTCGGCAAAGGCGTCCATGAGCCGCTGCGGGATGCCGCCCACGCCGAAGCTCTCCACGATGACGCAGTCGTACAGGCGGAAGATCTCCGGGATCATGCCGGGGTCCATGCCGGGGATGAGCTTGAGCAGGAACACCCGGGGGTTCATGGCGCGGCCGAACTCCACCGGGCCGGTGGGCCAAGGCGAAGGCACATAGCGCACCAGACGGTCGCCCTGCACCAGTGCCAGCTCCGGGAAGTTGACCGAGGCAAAGGCGTCGTAGCTGATGGTCTTGTTCTTTTTGGCACGGGTGCCGGCAATAACGTGCCCGCCAAACACCACCATCACGCCCCGGCTGCCCGGGTCCAGTGCACAGATCACGCTGTCGCGCAGGTTTTTTTTGGCGTCGGTGATCTCGTTGGAGATGGGCTGCTGGGCACCGGTGAGGATGATGGGCTTGTCCGCGTTCTGGATGAGGTAAGAAAGTGCCGCTGCGGAATAGGCCAGCGTATCGGTGCCGTGGCAGATGATGAAACCATCGTACAGGGCGTAGTTCTCCTGAATGGCGCGGGCCATCATCAGCCAGTGTTCCTGGCCGAGGTCGGTGCTGTCGATGCTGCACAGGGCCAGCGTTTCCGGGATGCACAGGTCGTTGAGCTGTTCGTCGCTGCTGAGCACGGGCCGGAGGCCCTGCGGAGTATGTACGCTGGCAATGGTGCCGCCGGTGGTAATGAAAAGAATGCGCTGTTTGGTCATAAAAAGCCTCCATGGCAGAAAATCAGAGAAACGAACCCAGTATAACACACTCTTTTCCGGCTGAAAAGTGCCCCGCAGCGGCAAAAGGCTGCTTTTTGCGACCCGGTCACAGAAGTTTTGCGGAAAAAGGTGTATACTATAAGAAAAGTTTCCGATGCAGTGGATGTGGTGAAGCCGCCCGCTACGACCCCATCCGCAAATTAAAAATCATGTTTCCTCTGATCATGGCCAGAGCGAAGCGGAGGCCATTTTAAATCGTGACTCTGAAAAGGAGGACCAACTATGTCCAACATTGTGATCGTAGGTTCCGGCCCGGCGGGCGTGTCTGCCGCACTGTATGCGGTCCGCGCGGGGGTGGACACCACCGTGCTGACCAAAGGCCCCGGTGCGCTGGACCGGGCCGAGAAGATCGAAAACTACTACGGCCTTGCTCAGCCGGTTTCCGGTGCGGAGCTGGAGCGCCGCAGCATTGAGAACGCCAAACGCCTGGGGGTGCGGTTTGTGACCGCCGAAGCCGTGGGGCTGACCTATACGGATAAACTCACGGTAGAAACTATAGGGAAAGATTACCCGGCGGACGCGGTGATCCTGGCCACGGGGGCCTCCCGTGCGGTGCCGCGCATTCCGGGCCTTGCCGGGCTGGAGGGCCACGGCGTGAGCTGGTGTGCCGTCTGCGACGCCTTTTTCTACCGCGGCAAGGATGTGGCCGTGCTGGGCAGCGGAGCCTATGCCCTGCACGAGGTGCAGGCCCTGCTGCCAGTGGTGAAAAGCGTCAGCCTGCTGACCAACGGCATGCCGCTGACCGCAGAATTCCCGCCGGAGGTGACCGTATACCCGCAGAAGGTGGAGGCTGTTCTGGGCGAACAGGTGGTCACCGGGGTGCAGCTGTCCGACGGGCAGGAGGTTGCCCTGTCCGGTGTGTTCGTGGCGCTGGGCGTGGCGGGCAGCACTGCGCTGGCCCGCAAGATCGGGGCCGCCGTGGAGGGCAGCCGCATCGTGGTGGATGAGAAGATGCAGACCACCGTGCCCGGCCTGTACGCTGCCGGGGACTGCACCGGCGGCCTGCTGCAGGTGGCAAAGGCCGTATACGAGGGGGCACAGGCCGGCACGGAGGCCGCCAAGGCCCTGCGGAAAGGATGAGTGCCATGCAAAAGACCC
>OLRP01002917.1_pt1 | contig 11042 bp, 8 predicted proteins | sample 1672401 | NCBI WGS metagenome assembly OLRP01 (sample SAMEA3136682, study PRJEB25190) | human gut metagenome | reverse complement strand
TGGTATCATTTCTACGACAGTGGAGTAATGGAGACCGGGTGGACATATTATAAAAACAATTGGTATTACTTATCTCCATATGGTGATATGTTAGTGAATGAATGGGATTATATCAATTCAAATTGGTATCATTTCTACGACAGTGGAGTAATGGAGACCGGGTGGACATATTATAAAAACAACTGGTATTATTTGTCTCCATATGGTGATATGTCAGTGAATGAATGGGATTATATCAATTCAAATTGGTATCACTTTGATCAAAATGGAATAATGCAAACAGGCTGGTTTTTATATGATGGAAATTGGTATTATTTATATCCGGCTAACAATAATGCTGGAAAGTCTGTAGGTGTGATGGCTCAAAATACAACAATTGATGGCTATTTTATATCACAGGACGGTATTTGGATAAATGATGAAGCTTATCAGGGTGCGTATAATGTGTTAAATCAGGTTGGTTGGGATCTCTGGTCTGCATATAGCTGGTCAGCAAGTCTTCCTTATGTAAATTATTCGAATGACCCATCACCAGGAAGTAAGAATTTTGCAATCCATGGTTTCCAGACAAAAACAGGAGACTGTTATGTGATGGCGGCGACATTTTATTATATGGCGAAAGCGTTGGGGTATGATGCACATCAGATGGCAGGATATGTTCCGTTGCGTGGAGGCGGACTGGGGGTACATTCCTGGGTGGAAATAGACATGGATGGATCAACATATGTATTCGATCCGGATTTTACGCATGAAGCAAAAAGAAATGGTTATCAGATTACATATGGCATGTCTGGAACATGGAGATATTCAAATTATTACAGAATGAATTAGCGAGAAAAGGGAAAAATAATGAAAAGAAAAGTACTTATTGCATTATGTTTTTGTATGATTGGTGTGGCCGGTATGACATCGGGATGCGGAGATAAAAAGGAAGAAACACCGGTTGTTGAAGAAAAAGAGCCAGAATTGAAGACAATTGGTCAGGAAGACAAGGAGGCATTCAAAGTAGAAATCAAGAATGCTACTGGAAAAAATATTAAAGGAATAACAATTAAACAGACAGATGAAGAATCTTATCCGGAAAATATGCTGGAGGATGGAGATGTTTTTACAGATCAGGAAAGCAGAAATCTTTATTATAAAGTTCCGGAACAGTCAACAGAAGTGTCAGAGGAGAGTGCAGAAGATACAGCTGTAGAAAGTGAAGGAACACAGGAGAAAGAGCTGGAGCAGGGATATGACATTCAACTTACTTTTGAAGATGACAGCACGGCAGAGCTGCATGCTTTTCCATTTGAAGACATTGAAAAGGGCGAAATTTGTTATGAGGATGATGTAGCATATCTTACATATACGAGTGTTGCATCAAAAGAAGAGCTAAACACGAAAGAAGCTGAACTTGCAGTAAAGGCAGCAGAGCAGAAAGCAGCAGAAGAAGCAGCGGCTCAGGCAGCAGCGGAGCAGAAAGCAGCAGAAGAAGCAGCGGCTCAGGCAGCAGCGGAGCAGAAAGCAGCAGAAGAAGCAGCGGAGCAGAAAGCAGCAGAAGAAGCAGCCGCAGCTGCAGCAGCACAGAAAAGTAGAAGTTCTTCAAGTAATAGTTATTCCAGCAACAATTCTTCTAATGAAAGTGGCAGTTCATCAGAAAGCAGTTCGTCTGCAAGTGAACCAAGCAGTGATGCGGGGGCAGGTTCTTCCGATTCATCAGGAGATGACGCATGTTTGGATGATGGATTGTTATACTAGAACAGTAAGAATGCAGAAAGTATTCTTGAATAATTAATTAAGAAAGAGAAAAAGAGATGGGGGCCGTGTGTTCCCATCCCTTTTAAGGTATAAGAAGAAATATGTCATTAGTATCAAATTTATTTATTATATTTGTAGCCGGGGCTGTGCTTTTGTATTACCTGCTTCCAAAAAAGATGCGATGGTGGGGGCTTCTTTTAACAAGCTACATTTATTATCTTGCTGCAGGGACAAAGTACTTTCCATTTTTACTTTTCTCAACGATAATCACTTATCTCTGTGGATTGGCGATAGAACATGAAGTGAATCAAGATAAAAAGAAAGCAAAACGATATCTGATCATAGGGCTGATTCTTAATTTTGGAATGCTTGGTGTTATCAAATATACAAATTTTATTTTGGAAAATATAAACCTTGCATTTCATCTTGAATTACCTGGAATGCAGATTTTATTGCCGTTAGGTATTTCATTTTACACGTTTCAAACATCAGGATATTTGCTTGACATATATTGGAAAAGAGATCATGCAGAGAAAAATATTTTCCGTTATGCATTGTTCGTATCCTATTTTCCACAAATTTTACAGGGACCGATTGGGCGACATAGTAGATTAGCAGAACAATTATACGAAGGACATTCCTTTGATCTACAGAGAATTTGCAGAGGAATTCAGCGTATTTTGTGGGGATTTTTTAAGAAGATGATTCTTGCAGACTGGTCAGCAGTGTTTGTAGATGCTATTTTTGGTAACCCAGATCAATACAATGGATTAGCGATTTTTGGTGTACTGTTTTATTCCATCCAGTTGTACGCTGATTTTTCCGGAGGTATGGATGTTGTTATCGGTATTTCTGAAATGTTTGGCATTGTGTTGGATGAGAACTTTAAAAGACCTTATTTTTCCACATCAATTACTGATTTTTGGCATAGATGGCATATTACACTTGGAACATGGATGAAAGACTATGTGTTTTATCCACTAACACTTTCCAAAAGCATGGTGAAATTTAGAAAAGCAGCTAAGAAAAAACTTGGTAAGAAAATATCAGTAAAACTTCCAATTTGCGTATCGAATCTAATTGTATTTTTTCTGGTCGGAGTATGGCATGGTGCTGCATGGAAATACATTGCATATGGAATGTTTAATGGAATCATTATTGCATTCAGTGGAATGATGGGGGACCAATATAAAAAGTGGAAGAAATCTCTGCATGTTACAGGAAAAGAAAAATGGTATCATATTTTTATGATCGTAAGAACATTTATTTTAGTAAATATTAGCTGGTTTTTTGATTGTTCAGATACCGTTGGACAGGCTATCAGAATGATGAAAAATGCAGTAACTTCTTTTTCACCGGGACAACTTCTTCTGATACCAGCAGGAAGAGAGGGAGTAGCATTTACACCGTATGCACTTGTCATTCTTTTTGTAGGAAGCATGATTTTATTTACAGTGAGTTTATTACAGGAACGTGGAGTGAAAATACGAGAAACAATTGCAAAGAGAAACTTTGCAGTTCAGTTTCTTATTTATGCAGGGCTGGTGCTTTGTATTGGATTTTTTGGTTCCACCGCAGCAGTGAGAGGGTTTATCTATGCACAGTTCTAAAAGAATAAGAAGATTGATTATAGCAATTATTTTAATGTTGGTCATTATATTAGGGTTGGACTTTGTTTTATATCCATGTACTTTTATGAGAAACGATATTCATAAAGTAACTACACAGGCACATCAGGATATATTTCTAGGAACATCGCATGGAAAGATGAATTTGGATCCAAATTCGATTTCTTCTATAACAGGAAGAAGTGGACATAATCTATGTGTCGGAGGGGAATATGGAATTGATGCATATTACCTTGCAAAATTATTGATAGAAAAACAAAAACCGGAGCGTATTATCTATGAAATTGATCCTGGATATTTTGCAACACAAAAAGAAGAGGGAAATAATTATTTGCTGTTTTATCATCAATTTCCAATGTCAATAGCGAAAGCAGAATATTTTTCATCCTTACTATTAGATTGCGATTTTAGAACAGTACTGTTTCCGTGGTATGAATATTCCTTATCTTATGAAGTTGAAGCAATACCGAAGACGGTTTCTTTGAAATGGAATAAGGATTATGATGTTTCTAATCTAAAAAGTGAATCGCAAGAGTATCATGAAAATGGGTTTATTGAAAGATATGCAGTAGATACGTCAAAACTGAAAATGACACAGCCAAAGCTCTTCACAAAAGAAACTGCAAATAAACAGAGTATAGAGTACTTGCAGAAATTAATCGAACTTTGTAAACATGAGAATATTGAGTTTGTAGCTGTAACAACACCTATTCCGGAAGAAACACTGAACGAATATCAGGAAAGCTACAAGGAAGCATGGGAGTATTTTGGAGAGCTTTTTGAAAAGGAAGAGGTAGAATATCTGAATTTTAATACGGAATATTATGATTTGTTTTCGCATGACATTACAAAGTATACAGATTATGATGGTCATATGAATGGAGAGGCGGCTAGGAATTATTCAACTATTTTGGGGTATTTTTTGAGATAATAAGAGTATAATAAGAAAAAATCATCAAAAGTCATAAAAAAGAGATAAGATGATGTATTGTAAAATGATACAAAATTTGTTATTATATAATCGTGTGTAAAAAAATCGTAACAATTTATAAAAGAGGATATAAAGATGAAAAAGATACTTAATTTGCATAATTCCAGAAATCGAATGATTTTACTATGTGGAGTAGATATATTAACAATTATTATGCATTCATATTTGTCATTAATACTTCGGTATGAATTACATTACTCGTGGATTCCAATAGAATATATTCATAGTATGAAATCCTATTTGCCTATTGGAATAATTTCAACACTTGTAATATTTATGATTTTAAATTTGTATAATAGTGTTTGGTCTTTTGCAGGATTAAGAGAGCTGACGATGATAGGCGTTGCTTGCTTCTTGTCAACAGTATGCCAGGGGTTTGGAATGCAACTTTTAGTTCTTCCTGTTCCGAGAAGCTTTCATGTATTTTACTTTTTTTTACTGCTCAGCACTACAGTTTTAACAAGATTTTCATATAGAATTTATTGGGTATTGAAAAGTGGACTAAGAAAACCTCAAGGTCACGTATATCATACATTAGTGATCGGAGCTGGTGAGGCCGGAAGTATGATCATTCAGGAACTGAAGTACAGTGCACATTTGAACAGTAAGGTAGTAGGCGTTATTGATGATAATCCACACAAGAAAGGAAAACTGATTCACGGTGTTCGTATTCTTGGTGGCAGAGAGTGTATTTTAGATGTAGCAAAGAAATATGAAGTTGATGAGATTATTCTTGCAATCCCTTCTGCATCTCCGAAAGTAACAAGAGACATCCTTCGCATCTGTAATCAGACAACTTGTAAGCTGAAGATCCTTCCGGGTATGTACCAGTTGATCACAGAGGATGTGAGTGTTTCAAAACTAAGAGATGTTTCTATCGAAGATTTACTTGGGAGAGATCCGATTAAAGTAGATCTGGAAAGTGTGCGCGGATTTATTGAAGGTAGATGCATCATGGTAACTGGTGGTGGCGGTTCTATCGGTAGTGAACTTTGCCGTCAGATAGCAAAATATAAACCATCAAGATTGATCATTTTTGATATTTATGAAAATAATGCGTATGATATTCAGCAGGAGTTGAAATTAAACCATCCAGAGTTGAATTTGACTGTGTTGATTGGATCTGTAAGAAACACAAGCCGTATTGAATCCGTTATAGAAACATACAGACCGGATGTGATTTATCATGCGGCTGCACACAAGCATGTTCCGCTGATGGAGGATAGCCCGAACGAGGCGATTAAGAACAATGTATTTGGAACTTATAAGACAGCGAGAGCTGCAGATAAGTTTGGAGTAAAGAGATTTGTCCTTATTTCAACAGATAAGGCAGTAAATCCAACCAATATCATGGGTGCATCTAAGAGAATGTGTGAGATGATCATTCAGACATTCAATAGATACTCTAAGACAGAATATGTAGCAGTACGTTTTGGAAATGTTCTTGGAAGTAATGGAAGTGTTATTCCATTGTTCAAGCGTCAGATGGCTGCAGGAGGTCCGCTTACAGTTACACATCCGGACATCATTCGTTATTTCATGACAATTCCGGAAGCAGTATCACTTGTACTTGAAGCAGGTGCGTTTGCTAAGGGAGGAGAAATTTTCGTATTAGATATGGGAGAACCTGTGAAGATTGCAGATCTTGCGAAAAACCTGATCCGTCTTTCAGGATATACACTTGGTGTGGATATGGATATTAAATATACAGGATTGCGTCCAGGAGAAAAATTGTATGAGGAACTTCTGGTAAAAGAGGAAGGAATTCAGAAGACTGATAATAATCTAATCTATATTGGAAAACCACTTGAGTTTAATGAAGTGCATTTCCTGAGTGGATTACGAGAACTGGAAGAGGCAGCAATGAATGAAAGCTTGAGTGTAAAGCAGATCGTATCTGAAATCGTTCCAACTTATCATATCAGACAGGAAGACTTGAAACGAGATGAAGAAGTGAATAAGGAATTACGTGAACTTGGAAAAATCAGTCATGAAAAACCTGTAATGGAGGATTAATACAATGGAAAACAGACATATAGCATTTTCACCACCGGATATAACAGAAGAGGAAATAGCAGAAGTTGTAGATGCGCTGAAAAGTGGCTGGATCACAACCGGACCAAAGACAAAGAGATTTGAGAAGGAATTGGCAGAATATATGGGAACAAGCAAGGTGGCTTGTTTGAATTCTGCGACAGCTGCAGCAGAATTAATTCTTCGTGTGCTTGGAGTCGGAGAAGGCGATGAAGTAATCACAACCGCATATACATATACTGCAACTGCAAGTGTGATTGCTCATGTCGGTGCGAAAATTGTCATGGTAGACGTCGACAAAGATTCCTACCAGATGAATATGGATCAGGTAGAGGCAGCAGTTACGGAAAAGACAAAAGCAATCATTATGGTAGATTTGGGTGGACGAATCTGTGATTATACAAGAGCATTTGAGATTGCAGAAGAAAAGAAATATCTTTTCCAGCCAAAAACTGACATTCAGAAGAAGATGGGACGTATTGCAATTCTTTCAGATGCTGCACATGCAATGGGTGCAAAGCAGAATGGCAAGATGTGCGGAAGTATTGCTGACTTCACAAGCTTTTCTTTCCATGCAGTGAAGAACCTTACAACAGCTGAAGGTGGTGCAGCGACTTGGAGAGATATTGATGGTGTAGATAACGAAGAGTTATACAAGCAGTTTATGCTTCTTTCACTTCATGGTCAGTCTAAGGATGCTTTGGCAAAGACTCAGCTTGGAGCTTGGGAATACGACATTGTAGCACCTTATTTTAAATGTAATATGACTGATATCATGGCATCACTCGGACTTGCACAGTTGAGAAGATATCCGGCACTCCTTGCGAGAAGAAGAGAAATCATTGAGAAATACAATGAAGCTTTAAAGGATGAAGATGTTACAGTTCTTGAGCATTATACAGAGAATAGTCAGTCAAGCGGTCATTTATATCTTGTTCGTGTGAATGGAAAGACAAGAGAAGAGTGCAACAAGATTATTGAGAAGATGGCAGAAAAGGGAATTGCGACGAATGTACATTATAAACCACTGCCGCTTCTGACAGCGTATAAGAATCTTGGCTTTGATATTAAAGATTACCCGAACGCTTATGCAATGTTTGAAAATGAAATTACACTTCCACTTCACACGAAGTTATCAGATGAAGATGTGGAGTATATTATTAAATCATTTAAAGAATGTCTGTAGTTTTGAGTGAAAGTTACGGATACTTATAAGGATAGTATATATGAAAAAATGGAATGAATTGCCAAAAGTAATGCAGAATGATAAAGTAAAATACTATTATGATATTTTACAGGAGCATGAAAAAGAGTTGAAATTGAAAAGAGCATTTGATATTATATGCTCTTTGATTATGATCATTATTTTATCTCCAGTTCTTATCATACTTAGTGTTATGATTAAATTGGATTCTAAAGGACCTGTTTTATTTAAACAGGTTCGTGTGACAACCTACGGAAGAAAATTTAAAATTTGGAAATTCAGAACAATGGTTAATAATGCAGATAAACTTGGAACACAGGTTACAACAAAAGGTGATGCTCGCATCACAAGAATGGGACATCTGCTTAGAAAGGTACGTCTGGATGAGTTACCGCAGTTGTTTAATGTCTTAAAAGGAGATATGACTTTTGTTGGTACAAGACCGGAAGTGCCAAAGTATACAGCTCACTATACAGAAGAAATGATGGCAACATTCCTTCTGCCGGCAGGAGTAACATCTCGTACAAGTATTGAATACAAAGATGAAGAAAAACTTCTTGAAAATGCAGAGAATGCAGATGAAGTATATATAAATGAAGTATTACCGGCAAAGATGGTATATAATTTGAGAGAGATTGAAAAGTTCAGTTTCTTACGAGATATCAGTACAATGATTAAAACCGTGATTGCTGTGATCAAGTAATGAAGTAGGGGAAATGTAAGATGATAGTATCTGTTTGCGTTGTTGCTTATAACGAAGAAAAAGTTTTAGGAAAACTCTTGGAAGATATTCAAGCACAGGATTATGATCATGAGAAGATGGAAATCTTGTTAATTGATAGTATGTCCACAGATCATACAAGAGACATTATGGAAAAATTTCGAGAAACAGAAAAAAGTTTTTTGAAAATAAGTGTTTTTTCAAATGAAAAGAAAAAACTTGCGCCTGGATGGAATGTTGCATTGAAGAATTATATTGGTGATGCAATTATAAGAATTGATGCACATGCGACAATTCCAAATAATTTTATAAGAAAAAATGTAGAAATTTTGGAAAGCGGTGAAAGTGTATGTGGTGGAATTAGACCAAATATAATTGATGAGCATACACCATGGAAAGATACATTGCTATTAGCTGAACAGTCAATGTTTGGTAGTAGTATAGCACCATATAGATCAGGAAAGAAAAAAACTTATGTTAAGTCATTGTTTCATGGTGCATATAGAAGAGAAGTATTTGATAAAATCGGTTTTTATAATGAAGAGTTAGGTAGAACAGAAGACAATGAGATTCATTATAGAATGAGAAAAGCAGGATTTAAATTATGCTATTGTCCTGAAATTGTTTCATATCAACATACACGTAATACATTAAAAGGAATGTTAAAACAGAAATATGGAAATGGATATTGGGTTGCACTGACATTAAAGGCGTGCCCAGAGTGTTTAGCAATTTATCATTTTGTGCCTTTTGCATTTGTAGGAGGCATTGTTGTGACATCTGCGCTTGCAGTCTGTCACCATTCTTTGTTAGCTAAACTCATGTGGGGAGCATATAGTTGTCTGGCAATCCTTATGTCATTTATGGCAGTGAAGGGGCAGAAGAAATATTGGCAGCAATTGTTGTTACCGATTCTATTTTTCTTGTTACATGTAAGTTATGGAATTGGAAGTGTTGTAGGATTTTTGAAACTTCCATTTTGGAAATATGAAAAAAGAACAGGGGTTTAAATAGGAGAGACTCTATGAAAGATATAAGGCTTAATGCGTTAGCCAATACACTTGTAAGACTTTTAAATATATTTTTTCCACTTATAACTACTGCTTATTTATCACGTATTTTAAGTAAACAGTTATATGGTGAATTTAACATAGCTAATACATACCTTAACTGGTTTATACCATTTGCAACACTTGGTGTTTATAACTATGGTATAAGGGAGATAAGTAAGGTTAAAGATAACGCAGAAAAACTTAATACAATGTTTTCTACATTGTTTTATATATCTCTTTTCTGTACAGCTGTAACAACAGTTTTTTATATTATTATAATGCCGATTTACAGCAAGAGTCCAAGTGTGCATTTACTTATGCTTATTCTTGGTGTTCAGCTTATTGCCCAGATTTTCTATATTGAATGGATAAATGAAGCTTTCGAAAATTATACGTTTTTATTCTATAAGACACTTTTTATACGTATTCTTATGTTAGTATCTATATTTGCATTCGTTAAAGAAGCAGATGATATTGTTCAGTATGCGATAATTATGTCAGCAAGCCAGTTTCTTAACTATTTTCTTAGTTATTTATGGATAAAGAAGGAGGTTAAGTTTGTTAAGGTTCCTCTTGAGAACTTTAAACATCTTATTAAACCACTTATTGGCCTTTTCCTTCTTGCCAATGCTGGAATGCTCTACACTAACCTTGATCTTACTTTTGTATCTAAGATAGGTGCGCCTGAGCAGGTTTCATACTATGCCAATGGTCAGAGAATGATCATGCTTATATCGGGTGTTATTAGTGGTGCCATAAGTGTCAGTGTTCCACGTTTGAGTTACTATATAGGTCTTGAAGATGAGAAATCTTACCAGGATCTTATAAATAAGAGCAGTAGTATTTTCAGTTTCTTTATGGCTCCTATTGGTATGGGACTTGTTGCTCTTGGTGTTCACGCAACTGTTATAATGTATGGAACACGTTATATGGCTGGTGGTATCGTAACACAGGTATTTGCTTTTAGAGCTATATCATGGGCTCTTGAAATTGTCATGGGTACACAGGTAATCCTTATAAGGGGATTTGAGAATAAGTTGTCTATATTCTATATTATTGGTGGTATATGTAATCTTATATTTGATAGTATATTATTTGCATTTGGCGTATCATCACCACAGTATTACATTATGACAACTTTACTATCTGAATATATATTATTATTTATTGAATACAGCTTCATTAAAAAGAATAATCTTGTTGATTTGAAAATAGTTATACATTCATTTAGAAAATATACTTTTATAACTGTAGGATTTTTACCTTTATCATTTTTGGTAAATCATTTAATACCTACAGATATGAATATGGGTATTCCATTTATACTTAATATTGCAGTTACTATTATTGTATGCTGTGTATATTACGGTATAGCTCTTATTGTTACTAAAGATGAAGTGTTCATGGAAATGTTTAATAAAGTAAAGGGTAGATTACATGGATAAGATAAGTGTTGTTGTTCCGGTATATAACGTTAAAAAATATTTGGAAAAATCATTTGAATCTATTGCAGATCAAACATATGATAATCTTGAAATTGTCTTAGTTGATGATGGAGCCACTGATGGAAGTGGTAAGCTTTGTGATGAACTAGCTAAAAAAGATAACAGAGTGAAAGTCTGCCATAAAGTTAATGGAGGACTTTCATCAGCACGTAATCACGGCCTTT
>OLRP01002893.1_pt1 | contig 11136 bp, 9 predicted proteins | sample 1672401 | NCBI WGS metagenome assembly OLRP01 (sample SAMEA3136682, study PRJEB25190) | human gut metagenome | reverse complement strand
TGACACAAGTGAAGACTTTCTCCGGGGACTCTCCCTGTTCGTCAACACCCGCGGCCTGGAACAATCCCCCCTGTTCCGCCAGGATGCCGTTGAGATGGCAGCCCATTATCTTGGCATACGCATGAATGAAGCCATCCGGGCCGCCCAGGAAGCTCTGGACGAACAGGATCAGGAAAACGCGGAAAAATGCATGGCCTATTTCCGCAAATACGCCCTTCTGGCAGATTCCCTTCTGGAAGGGCACCCCACATGGAGGCTGTCGCGCTGGATATCGTTTGCCCGGTCTCACGGAACTTCTCCGGAGGAAAAAGACGAATATGAAAAAAACGCCAGACGGCTGGTGACCAGGTGGGGGCCTCCCATAGACGACTACGCCGCCAGAATATGGAGCGGCCTTATTCGGGACTATTACCTGCCGCGCTGGGAACATTTCATGCAAAGCCGGCTTTCCGGCAAAAATCCGGATATGGGTGCATGGGAGGAAAAATGGGTCCGTTCCACCGGCGTAAGCGCCGCACATGCGCCAGAGGATTTGCTCCAAGCCTGCCGCCAGGCCGTCCGGGAGGTGCCCTCTCTTCCTTCTTCCCTGAAAAGAAAAGCAGGCGGATCAATTATAGGAACCTGGACGTCCGCGACGGTAGCCGCAGAATGGAGTTACCTGGAGTGGCCCGTTTCTTCCGCCGATCTTGAAAAACTCCGCGGAGTGCGGTTCATTTTCACTTCCGGAAACCATGCTCTGGAAATAGAAGGCGTCGAACTCCTGGAAAACGGCAAAGTGATCGCCCGCGACCAGCATGCCGGATTGGCAGGCAAGCCTTCCCATGGAAATTTCTATCAGCTTTCCCTTCCCAAGGGGATTCATGCCAACAACGGATGCTCCCTCAGAGCCAGGGTCCGCCCCATGGGAGGAAAATCTTCCAATGGGAAATTGGAACTGGTTAAAGAATGAACAGCTTCAATTTCATTTGCTTTCCGGCTTATTCCTCATTGATTTCGTGCCTTTTACGTTAGAAAACTCCGCCGTCCGAACCAGAAGGCGGCATGGCCGGCGCCTCCCGGAATCTCCGTTCGGCCCAACCGGGCCGAAAGCTACATTTCAAACCGGTGCAGGTTTTCCACATGGGAATAACCCATCTTCCTGAGCGCTTCCAGCGCCTTGTCCGCTCTCTTTCCCGTACGGCAATACAGCATAATCACGGCGTTCTTATCAGGAAGAAGCCGGGGGGCCAGTTGTTCCACCTCATCTGCCGGAATATTCAAGGCGCCCTCCTTATGTCCCGTGCGGTACTCATCCAGAGTCCGGACATCCACCAGCACAACAGGACGCGCGGCGGCGCCTTCCGGAGACACAACCATGGCGGAGGAAGCAGGGTCACGTTCCGCATTCCTGCCTTTCAGCCAAACGAAGAGGGCCGTCAGCCCGGTCACCATGACCACGTACAAAACCACATTTTTCACGCGGCCACTTCACTAAACCGCGGCGAAGTAATCAAGAGAAAACAACGCCCTGCCCACGTGCGCAGGCGTCATTTGCCGCCCACGCAGCACCGGCGGCTCCGTTCCACGGGAAAACAATGCGCCGGATACAGAAGAAATACGCAGAAGCGGGAAGGGACAGAACTTTCCCTTCCCCCCTCCACATTCAACAAGGCCGGAGAACCATTCCCCTACCCCTCATCATCAATCACCACAGCCTGGGAAGCGAAGCCAAAAGCGGGGCTTCCCCATTCCACCACATCCCCGGGTTTCAAATATACCGGAGGCTTCATCCCCATCCCCACGCCTCCCGGAGTGCCGGTGGAAACCACATCTCCGGGCCATAAGGTCATGAACCGGGAAACATAGGCAATCAGACGCGGAACAGGCCAGATCAAGCCGTCCGTATTGCCGCTCTGGCGCACTTCCCCGTTCACTTTCAATTCCAGAGGAATGCCGGAGCCGTCCCCAAGTTCATCAGCGGAAATGAACGTGGGCCCCATCGGGGCAAAGCTGTCATAGCTCTTCCCCTTGGTCCACTGCCCGCCATGTTCCAGCTGGTTGGCCCTTTCCGAATAGTCGCACATCAGGGTATAGCCGCTGATAGCCCGTGCGGCCTCCTCCGGGGAAGCGTTTTTCAGCACATCCTTAATCACGACGGCCAATTCAATCTCATAATCCAGCTTGTCGCAGCCGGGCGGATACAAAACAACATCACTGCAGGAAGTAATGGCGGAAGGCGACTTCAGAAAAACAGCCGGTTCCTGCACGGAATCCCCGTCAAACTCCTTCGCATGGTCTGCATAACTTTTTCCCAGGCACACCAGCTTGGAAGGGGAACAGGGCAGCGCGGTATCAATCATCCATTCAGGGTTGACTGCTTTGGCGGCGGCACTATCCAGAAACGCGGCAATGCGCTTCATTTCCTCTCCGCAGGAACCCGTTTCTCCGCAAATGCAGGCATCAGCCTCGGCAAGCACGGAGTCCGCCGCCAGGTATTCCCCGCGGCTTTCGCTCCACAGAGCCATAATGCGCTCCGCCTGGTCATTCAGGTAAAATCTGATCTTCACCCTTCCATCCTACAAAGCTCCTCCTTTTAAGCAAAGAGCGGTTCCGTCATTCTTCTCTCCGGCGGCCCCTCTTCCGCCGCCCGGACGCTCTGTGAAAGCATGCAGCGCGTAGGGCTTGCGTTGCCGGAGCAAAACATTATCATGCCATTGCTTAACATCATTAACCTATGTCCGATCAAATCTACTTTTTTGACACTACCCTGCGCGATGGAGAACAATGCCCCGGAGCATCCATGAACCTACGCGAAAAGCTGGAAGTGGCGCGTCAAATGGAACGGCTGGGCATGGACGTGATTGAAGCCGGCTTTCCCTGCATCTCCGACGGCGATTTTGAAGCCGTGCACACCATCGCCCGCGAAATCAAAAAATGCCGCATCGCCGGGCTGGCCCGCTGCGTAAAGGCGGACATTGAAGCGGCGGCCAAAGCCCTGGAACCCGCCGGGGAACGTGCCCGCATCCACATTTTCCTGGCCACCAGCAAGCTGCACATGCAGTTCAAACTGAAAAAAGCGGAATCCGAAATCCTGCGCATGGCCGCGGAAGGCGTATCCTATGCCAAACAATTTGTCCAGGACGTGGAATTTTCCCCGGAGGACGCTTCCCGCACAGACCTGGACTTCCTGACCAAAGTCGTGGAAACAGTCATCGATGCCGGCGCCACTACCGTCAACATTCCGGATACCGTGGGCTACACCACACCGGACGAGTTCTACCGCATCATCCGCCACCTGAAGGAAAATGTGCCGAACATCGGCAAAGCCGTCATCTCCGTGCATTGCCACAATGACCTTGGCCTGGCCGTAGCCAACTCCCTGGCAGCCGTCCGCGCCGGAGCCCGCCAAGTGGAAGGAACCATTAACGGCATCGGCGAACGCGCCGGAAACGTGGCTCTGGAAGAGGTCATCATGGCCCTGCGCACCCGCGCCGGACAATTCGGAGACGTCACGGACAACATCAACACGAAGGAAATCGTCCGCACTTCCCGCATCGTGGCCCGCATGAGCGGCATGCAGGTGCAGCGGTCCAAAGCCATCGTGGGGGAAAACGCTTTCGCCCACTCTTCAGGCATCCACCAGCACGGCATCCTCAACTGCCGGGAAACCTATGAAGTCATGGACCCGCAGGCGGTCGCCATGGGCAACGGATCGGTCGTCGCCCTTGAGGACGGACAGAAGCCCGTCTTCGCGCATTCCGGACGAGCTGCCGTCAAATCCAGGCTGGAACAGCTGGGTCATGTCCTTACGGAAGAGGAAGTCAACACCGTCTTTGAACGCTTCAAGAAAGTGGGCGACTCCAAAAAATTCGTTTATGATGATGATCTTTCCGCCATTGTGGACGACTCCCTGCATGCCTCCACCGGCCTGTGGGAACTGGACTTCCTGCAATTCGTGGCAGGCAGCCACGCGCGGCCCACGGCTACGGTGGGACTGCTCAAGGAAGGCAAGAAATTTGAAGACAGCTCCACGGGCAATGGTGCCGTGGACGCCGTTATCAAAGCCATTGAGCGCATCACCAGACGTAAAGGTACGCTGAAAGGCTACAGCGTCAACGCCGCTTCCGAAGGGAAGGACGCTCTGGGAGAAGTAACAGTGCATGTGGACTTCGGCCAGCCCAAGCCCATTGTGGGCAAGGGAGCCTCCACAGATGTCATTGAAGCTTCCGCCCGGGCCTACCTGAACGCGGTCAACCGTTCTATCCGCATGGAAAACATGCCCCAGCCCAATAATCTGGATGCAGGAACCATCTAACACGGGAAGCGCCCCGTTTGCCCGAACGGGGTGCAACTCCGCCCATCAGCCTGCCAGCCTCTGCGGGGCTTGCTTTTCCATTGCTCCCATGCCATAAGGTTCAAAACTCTTACACCACCCCATGAAAGCGACATTACTCCTTCTTTGCCTGGCGTGCAGCGCGCTGGCCGCGCCGCCGACAAAAAAACAGCCGGCCCCCGTTGAACCGCTGCCCGCCCTGGAAAAAAACACCATTGCCATTGACGGCCATCCGGAAAGCGTTGCAGCGGATGCCGAGGGCAATATCTATTTCACCTGCATCGGCTCCAGGCTCACGCCTACGGAAAAAGACAAGGACGGCTACCTGGGCGTCATTCCGCACGGTTCCACAGAGCCGAAAAAAATCACGGACGTAGATACCCTGGACGCGCCGAAGGGGTTGCTGTATCAGGACGGCTTCCTTTACTGCACGGACGTGGACATGGTATTCAAAATAAACGCCAAGACCGGCGCTATTGAAGGATACGTGGACTTGTCCCCATCCCGCATGAAATTCCTCAATGACCTGGCGTTCATCAATGGCAGGCTCATGGTTTCCTCCACGGATACCAACCAGATCTTCTATGTGGACACGAATACCAGCTCTTATGGGGAACTGGTCACCAAACAACCCATCTACAAGCCGAACGGCCTGGCCTGGGACCCGGAAAGAAAGGTCATTTACCTCTGCGAATACGCAACGGATGAAAAAGGCAAACCCAGCGGACGCCTGCTCTCCATTAACCCCGTTTCCCGGGAAGTTACGGAACTTTCCAAGGAACGGGGACAGTATGACGGACTGGTTTACCGTGACAACGCCCTTTACTACAGTGACTGGTCCAAGGATAAAAAACCGGAAGCTGTCCGCAGGCTGGATTTGAAGACGGGGCGTTCCGCCCCGGTAGCCACCGGCCCTGTTGAAGGGGCGGCGGACTTTATCCTGTATGACTCCATGATGGTGGTTCCGGGCATGACGGAAAAGAAAATCCACATCATGCCCATTGGCGGAAAAAAATAAACACGGCTGTTCCGCTTTTATTCCCCTTATCCGGGCCGCCGGCGGCATTCCCCGCGCTGGCGGCCTTTTTCAATTTACGGCTTGAAGTACACCTGGGGATGCGCTTAGTTAATGGAGATATGAACACGATTTCCGACCAAATCATGGAGGGGATGAAAACCGCCATGAAAGCAAAAGACTCCGTTACCCTCAATACCCTGCGCGCCCTCAAGACGGCTCTCACGAACACGGCCATCGCCAAGGGAGGCTTGGGAACCCGGCTGGAAGAAGCGGAAGAACTGGCCGTGGTCCGCAAGCAAATCAAGCAGCGTGAGGACTCTGCGGAACAATTCCGCGCCGCCGGACGCCCGGAACTGGCGGAAAAGGAAGAGGCAGAAATCACCGTTCTCAAGCAATTCATGCCTGCGGAACTCACAGCAGAAGAAACGGCGGCCATTCTGGAAACCGTGATGAAGGAAACGGGAGCCTCTACCAAAAAAGATATGGGGCAGGTCATGAAACTCATGCAGGAACGCACTGCCGGCAGAGTCAACGGCAAGGAGTTGGCTCGCATGGTGTCAGCCAGACTGTTATGAAATGCTGCGCCGCCATCATCGTTGCGGCCGGGTCCTCCCGGCGTGCCGGATTTGATAAGCTGCTGGCCCCCCTGCACGGCGTCAGGGTGCTGGAACGCAGCATCCGCGCCTTTGCCAACTGCCGGGAAATCACGGAAATCGTAGTCGTTTGCCCGGAGGAACGTTTTCATGCCATTAACGGCGCAAACCTGGAAACGGAAATACCCGTTACCCGTGTGGACGGAGGGGCGGAACGGCATGAATCCGTGCAGAACGGACTGGCAGCCCTGCTTTATACCCCGGCATTCGTGGCCGTGCATGATGGAGCCCGCCCGCTCATTACGGTGGAGCAAATCTCCCGCTGCATTCAAACCGCCAGGGAATATGGGGCGTCCGCTTCCGCACATCCCGTAACGGACACCCTGAAGCGTGCGGACAAAGAACGCTTTACGCTTCCGGAACAGGTGGAACGGGACGGGCTGTGGTGCATGGAAACCCCGCAGGTCTTTCAATATCCTCTTCTCCTGGACGCCTATGTGGAAGTCACGGAACGGAATATTCAGGTAACGGATGAAGTAACCGCCCTGCAACTCATCGGCCATCCTACGCGCCTGGTGCATAATCATGAGCCCAATCCCAAAATCACATGGCCGGAAGATATTTCCCGCGCTGAAATGCTAATGGAACTCAAGCACCTCCGCAATGACTCATGACCGGCCTTCTGTGTAAGAATCCCCGCATCGTTCTCATTCTGGGAACAGGGTATCTGGGAAAAGCCCTGGCGGAAAGCCTGCGGAAAGCGGGACATACGGCCCTGACGGCGGATATTGACCCGCAAAAAGCCATTTACGAAGCAGACGTTGCAGACCAGGCCTCCATGCAGGGGCTGGCCGCCCGAATCCCCTCCCCCCAGATCATCGTCATGTGCGCCAGCACGAGGGGAGGCGGAGAGGAAGCCTACCGCAACCTTTACGCTCATGGAACGCGGAACACGCTGGAAGCCTTTTCCGGAACGCCGGTCATCTTCTGTTCCAGCACAGCCGTCTATGGAATCACGGACGGACGCTGGATTACGGAGGAACACAACGTCTATCCCTCCTCCGGAAAAAACGGGCTGCTTATTCAGGCGGAACAGGCGGTTCTGGCAGCGGGGGGCACGGTCGTCCGGCTGGGAGCCCTGTACGGGCCGGGCCGCTGTGCTCTCGCCTCCCAGTACGTCACGAAGGGGAAGGCCCTCCCCGGAGCCATGGACAGATGGCTCAATTACATCCACCGGGACGATGCCGCAGCCGCCCTGCACCTGCTCTGCACCCTGCGGGAACCGCCTGCCGGCATTTACAACCTGACGGACCGCACCCCCATGCAAATGGGAGAAATATACTCCTACCTTTCCAATTTGCTGGGGAAACCCGCTCCGCAGCCTGAACCGCTCCCGGCGGAAGCGCGCCGGGGCTTCTCCAACCAGAGGATTTCCTGCTCCCGCCTTATGGCCCTGGGCTGGGAACCGCTCTACCCAAGCTTTGCGGACGGTGTGCACAATGTGCTGGAGGCACTGGAAGAGTAATTTTCACCCCCATCCTTTTCCACGTTGACCGGCCCTTTCCGGACGTTCCATGTGAAAGAAGCAGCAAACCTTTTGAAAAAACGACGGAATTGTTCCCCCTATCCGCACCCCTTCCTTCCAAGCCTCTCTCAAAATTTCATGACTGCCTTCCCCACCCTGAAAAACAATTATTATATCCGCCGTCTGGCGCCTTTCCTGATTGTATATCTTGTTTATGAACTCATTGAAGTAGCCATCCTGGCCTTTCTTCAGCAAACGGGAACGGACTGGAACTCCTTAACGCTCCTCCGGCTTCTGGGCAACCTGCTCGTGGAAACATGTTCCTCCTTCCTTTACCTTATCATCCCCTACCTTCTCTATCTGGCGGCGCTCCCAAAAGCATTCCATGGCGGCAAAACGGATCACGTGCTCACCACGGCTTTTTTTACGCTCTTCTGCCTGTTGAACTGCTGTGAAGAAATGGCGGAAATTCTGACCCGTGAGCACTTCTCTTTTTACTCCCGGCAATTCCTGCAATCACCGGGACACGCCTGGGCTCAAATAGCGGAGGGCGTCCCCATGATTCCCGCGCTACTTGCTGTCCTGACAATTTCCACAGCAACAGTCGTCCTCTTTTCAAAAAAACTCGTACCCCTGCAGCCCCCTCCTTCCGCTCCGGTTCGGGCATCCGCCCCCGTCCTTGCATGCGCCATGGCCTTCATCCTCTCATGGGGAAGCAGCGGCCCCCTGCCCGCCTACGGGGGAGAAAATGGGGAAATAGCCAAGGACGGCCTTTTCTCCTTCTTTGGGGATCTGTTTGCTGTTACTACGCTCCCCCATCTGCCTTCCATCTTTGGAATTCCCGTACTCATCACGGGAAGCATCATTCTCCTCTTTCTGCTGGCGGAATATATTCCGGAGCGGTTCATGTCCGCAACCCTCCGCCCGTCCTTTCTGGCGGGCAATCTCTTCCGGCGCATGAAAAAACGTCTCCACCTCCGTTCCGATTTTACACTCTGGCTCCTTTTACTCCTGGCAGCGGTACTTCTCATCCGCCTCATCAGCATGGGAGCCTACCCCCTCATGGACACGACGGAAGCACGCTATGCCGAAATGTCCCGGAAAATGCTGGAAACAAACCAGTGGCTCGTCCCCCAGTTCGACTACGGCATTCCCTTTTGGGGCAAGCCCCCTCTCTCCTTTTGGGCAAACGCTGTCACCATGAAACTAGGAGGCGTTAACGAATGGAGCGCACGCCTGGCCCCCTTCCTGGCTTCCCTGGCCATGGGCCTTCTGTTTTTCGCATGGCCGTTCCGCTCTCAATCTGTGCAAAAGGCGGCCGCGTGCTTCCTGGTCCTCGCCGCATCAGGCATAGGTTTTGTCGCCTCAGGAGCTGTCATGACGGATGAATTTCTGGCTCTGGGCATCATGCTCTCCATGATCTCCTTCTGGAAAACGGTGGCCCAACCCTCCAAGCAGCCGTGGTGGAAATACCTATTTTTTGTCGGGTTGGCCATAGGCCTGATGAGCAAGGGACCTCTTGCCCTCGTCCTTACGGGATTCCCAATAACACTCTGGACCGTATGGAACCGGGAATGGAAAAACGTCTGGAACAGTCTCCCCTGGATAAAAGGCGCCTTGCTGATGCTGGCGCTGAGCCTTCCCTGGTATCTTCTGGCGGAAAGGCAAACTCCCGGCTTTCTTCATTACTTCATTGTGGGAGAACACTTTCAGCGCTTTACCGTCAAAGGATGGCAGGGAGACCTGTACGGCTCCGGACACGCTTCTCCCCTGGGAACCATCTGGCTCTACGGACTGACCATGTTCCTGCCCTGGACCCTCCTGCTCCCCCTCCTGCGGATGAAAAAAACTTCTCCGTTATCTGAAAAAACTACCTTTCCGGGAGAAAATTCCTTCCTGTGGCTTTGGGCGCTCAGCCCCCTGCTCTTCTTCACTCTGGCCCGCAATATCCTTCCGGCCTATGTGCTCCCCGGCATCCCGGCCTGGTGCATCCTGACCGTACAGGGGCTCTGGCAATGGAACAACCGCCGCCCGGGAATCAAACATCTTATCTTCCTCCCAGCCTCCATATTTGGCATCATGGCCATTTTCCTGCTGGGGCACGGATTCGACCAACTTGAATACCGCTGCCAGAAACAGCTGCTCCAGGCCTGGGACGGGAAATCCCCCCTGTACTATTGGGACAGTGTCCGCCCTCCCTACTCCGCTCAATTCTACTCATCCGGAAAAGTTCAGCGACTGGAACCGGGAACGCTGCCTCCGGACAACGGAACAACCTATCTGGCGATGAAACGGACGGACTATCATCAGCACCGTTCCCTCCTGTCCGGATGGAAGCGGGAAGCGGAAGAACGGCTCTGGCTCCTGCTTTCCCTCCCCGCCGGCCCAGGCAACGGAAAACACGCGCCAATTCCGCCCTCTGAAAATTGAAGGGGGAAATGCACTTCATGAGTCCGGTACATGCCGGGAAAAAATCCAGCCGGCGGCCCCGCCCGTCTTTGACTCTCCCCTTTCTTGACTTGCCGGGCGCGAACAGGCAAAATCCCGTGCGCAATGCGTATCATCACAGGTCTTCAACCCAGCGGCAAGCTGCATGTCGGCAACTACTTCGGAGCCATGGAACCGGCTGTCCGCATGCAGGAAAGCGGGGAATCTTTCTACTTCCTGGCGGACTACCACGCCATGAGCACCGTTCACGACGCAAACACGCTGAGGGAAAACTGCAGCAACCTCGCTACGGACTTTCTGGCCGTGGGCCTGGATCCCGAAAAATGCGTCTTTTTCCGCCAGTCCGCTGTGCCGGAAGTCAATGAACTGGCCTGGATACTCAGCACCGTCTGTCCGATGGGCCTGCTGGAACGCTGCCATTCCTACAAAGATAAAATCGCCAAGGGATTCTCCCCCAGCAACGCCCTGTTCACCTACCCCGTGCTGATGGCTGCCGACATCCTGATGTATGACTCCGACCTGGTGCCCGTAGGCAAGGACCAGAAACAGCATCTGGAAGTCACACGCGACCTGGCGGGCAAAATGAACGAACAATTCGGAGAAGGCACCTGCAAACTTCCGGATGCGCTCATTGCGGAAAGCACAGCCATTGTTCCGGGGCTGGACGGGCAGAAAATGAGTAAAAGCTATAATAACACGCTCCCTATTTTCGGAGAGGAAAAAGCTGTCCGCAAACTCATCATGAGAATCCCCACGGATTCCACCCCCGTGGAAGATCCCAAACCGACGGAAGGTTCCGTCATCCTGCAGCTTTACAAACTCTTTGCCTCCGCGCAGGGTTATGAAGACATGGTGCGCGGTTTCCAGAACGGGGGATGCGGCTATGGAGACTTCAAAAAGCGCCTCTTTGACGCTTACTGGGAATACTTCCGGCCCGCGCGCGAACGCAGGGCGGAACTGGAAGCCAATCAGGACTATGTGCGCCGGACGCTGGAAGAAGGCGCCCGCAAGGCGCGCGAGACGGCCTCTGTAGTGCTGGACAGGGTGCGCCGCGCCGTGGGGCTGGCCTGAAACGGAATAAAACGGAACACCCGGGAAAGCCGGGGCAGCACACGTTTTTTTGTGGCATGGAAAAGTACGGAATGTTATACAGAAAGATATGAAGAATATTCTGGTAGCTATTGACTCGCACTGAGCAATGATATCGGTCGCCGTTACAAGCCCGGCCACACCCACATTG
>OLRP01002892.1_pt1 | contig 11138 bp, 7 predicted proteins | sample 1672401 | NCBI WGS metagenome assembly OLRP01 (sample SAMEA3136682, study PRJEB25190) | human gut metagenome | reverse complement strand
GGGTTTCACGCAAGGGAACACCGGCTGCTGCCGTTGGTTTTAGGGCTGATTGCACTGAACAGTTTTTATCGCATTACCTATTATGTTACGGGAGAGGCACAGACACTTCGTATACTGACAGATTTACTGGCCATTCACATGCTGTATCTTATGATTCATTATGTGGGTGATTTTATGAAATTCCAGCTGAAACTCAGGACGGAAGTGATTTTGTTCTGCAGTCTGGTGCTGTTTAATTCCATGTTGATTATACGTGCTGCGCAGCGCGAGACGTATCAGGATGCGTTTCGGATTGCGCTGCTTTGTTATACGGGAATTCTTCTGGGGCTGGCTACTTATGTGAGAGTGAAAAGCGAGGTTTCTGTCTGGGAGGGACATGTAAATGATATGTTGTATCTTGGCATGGCACTTCCGGGAGTTGCAATGTTGTTTCGCGCAGTTACGCCGAAAGCGGAAGAATTTCTGGTGCCGGGAGCTTTTGAAATTTCCTGTCTGATTGTCTTTTATCTGATGATGACGGGAAGATTATCCAATGTGACGAACATTATCCGGGAAAACTTTTATAATATCAGTGATATCCCTACGTTTTTGTTTGACAACAGAATGCGTTACCGGGATGCCAATGCCAGTGCCAGACGATGGTTTCCGGAAATTGTGGGGGAACTGACGGACGATCCGCAGGAGTACCCTTTTTATACCAAAATGATGCGTTGGAGTAAAGACCCGGATCAGGATTATGTGGTTCAGTGGAAAGAAAGTTATTGCAGGTGTCAGCTGCATCCGGTCTGCAGTGAAAATGTGGTGAGAGGATATATTCTTACTCTGCTCGACATCACACAACAAAAGAAGGAAACGGTTCTGATGGAGGATCTGAAAAAGAAAGCAGAAGAACAGTCATTTTTAAAAAGCCGTTTTCTGGCATCGGTCAGTCATGATCTGCGCAGTCCGCTGCATGCGATTATCGGAGGTTCGGACATTTTAAAGAGGCAGAATCTTCCGGATGAGAGCAAAAACATTCTTGAATATATCTGTATCGCGGGAAATAATCTGCTTGAACAGGTGGATACCATCCTTGCATATTCGAAGCTGGAAGCAGGAATGTTGACGCTCAAAGACAAAACATACAATTTTTATGAGATGATCGAGGAACAGGCCCGTCTTTGTCTGCTGAATATCCGGGAAAAAGATATCGTATTTACCGTGAGGTTTCTGGACCGGTTTCCGGAGCAGGTAAGTGGGGACTATTTACGTGTGGCACAGATTTTTCAGAATATTTTATCGAATGCCTGCAAGTTTACGGAACAGGGAACGATCACGCTGTCACTCCACTGTAAGATGGAAGAAGGACAGGTATGGTTTGACGGCTGTGTGGAAGATACCGGTGTGGGAATGACAAAGGAAAAACTTGCACAGGTATTTGCGGAATATGTCTCGTTTTCCGAGGATATGGGGGTAGAGGGCTTTGGCCTGGGTCTGTCAATTGTCAGACAGCTCGTAGAAATGATGCATGGCTGGGTAAGAGCAGAGAGTGATCCGGGAAAAGGGACACGCGTATCTTTTGGGTTTTATCAGAAACAGGTTATGGCTGAGATATCAGAGCCGAGAAACATCGGACGGGAAATATTAAAAGAACAGAATGATCCGCAGGTCGAAGAAATACAGCCGAACTGGATTTATCCGCGGGCACGTGTCCTTCTGGTGGATGATATGGAAGCAAACAGGGTGATTTTTCAGGAACTTGCGGCTCCATGGAAGTTTATACTGGATCTGGCGGTGTCAGGAGAAGAAGCTGTACAGATGGTAAAAGAACGGGAATACCAGATGATCATTCTGGATCAGATGATGCCGGGAATGTCCGGATTTGAGACGGCGGATCAGATACAAAGATACAGTCATGCACCGCTTGTTCTTATGACAGCGGATATTTCTGACGAAGTGAGAAGCCGTTCCATCCGGCATGGATTTACCGATTTTATGCCGAAACCGATCCGGCTGCAGCGGATGAGGCAGGTTTTAGAAACCGGAATTCCGGTAAGATACAGGGAACTTCCGAATCCGGTCGATGCGTCAAAGAAGGCGAAAGCCACAGGGCAGAGGAACGCTACGGATATCCGTACGCTGGAATCTTATTGGAAAGAGGTGGAGGGTTTACTTCCGAAACTTCCGGAATATGTCCAGCGGGATCTGCATATGTTTCAGACAAAAGTTCATGGAATCAAAGGGATCAGCCGCCAGATTGGAAAAGAGGAGATTGCCCAGCAGGCAGAAATTATGGAGATGGCGGCAAAGACCGAAAACCGTGCCTTTATAAACCGGAATCTGCATATCTTCTTAGAGCAGCTGCGGGGGACGGTGAAAGAAATAAAACAGGAGACCAAAGATTTACCGGAGAGTGGTCACATACTTCGGCAGGGAAAACTCCCCATGATGGATGAAGAGCAGCGACGACTGTGCTGGAAAGGGTTAAAGTATGGATTTGATACCTATGATATTGCACAGATTGAGGAGAATATAAAGATACTTTCTGAACATGAATTACCGCCGGAAGAAAAAGAAAGGCTTCCCGTGGTAAGGGAAGCCTATGAAAATCTGGATTATGAAATCGGAAGCAAAGCCTGTATGTTTTAGACACGGCGGCGCAATAACGCATAGAATTTTTCAATATGGAAAGGTTTTCCCTGAACCGCCTGGACTTTCAGGCGGTTTTCTTCATTGAAACCTACCAGAATGTTGTGATTGGCTTCTGCCAGGTAATCCATAATACCGTCAATATCGGATTTGGTATTTTTCGGACAGTTTACATACATATGTTTGTTTGCGGTAATATGCATGGTATAAGAGATGCTGAAATGATACCAGAGCATTTTGTGGAGCGTCGAATGTTTATAGATCCACAGAATCTCCTGAATAGGCACAATGGCATTTCCATATGGTGATGTCATGATAAAATAATGTTCGGTAATAAACATATCCTCCGTTGCCAGCTGTGGAAGTGTTGCAAGTTCTTCCTCGGCCTCGGCGAGAATCTGACCCGGATGTCCGAAGACGATCAGGTTCTGGCACGGTGGGGAAAGCACCGGGAACCGGATATAGACCATACAGACAAAAAGATACAGGACGGTATAAATCATGGAACCGAAATACGCGAAGAATAAAATGCGCGTCGTGGTTAAATGATAGTCAGGCTCACTGAAATAATACGAAGACAGCTGATTGCGGATACCGGTTTCGGTCCAGTTCAGGTCAGAGGAAAGCTGGGACAAAAGTGCCAGATAAGATTCTTTTCCTTTGACGATCCGGCCGGTGACGGTCAGACGGTCGATCGTAGGGAGTCCTTCCTCACATGTATGCGGGGTAAGGAGAATGATGCTGCAATTATTTTTCTGTGTGGTGTAATAATAATATCCGCGGGTCTGTCCATAGGTTTCACAGGTATATCCGCTGAATTTCAGATCTGTGAAGGTCATGCGTACATAACGGTGATGGTTCTTGTAGGCGTCCGCAATTTTGGTATTGTCGGAAAGCTGTGCAGGCCGCAGCATGGCACCCAGTGGAAATACGATCCAGAGAACTGCAAGCAAAACCAGATATATCATTGGAGAAAAAAGTCTTCTGCGATAGAAGGCCTGAATATTTTTGGAAATATAATGTTCGTAGTTGTCAGGCATGGAAAATCCTTTCTGTATTTCAACTTATGCATTCAGTATAAAGGTTTCGGGAAGAATAATCAACCTTGCTTTTGCCATAAAAACTTGCTAAACTATGATACAAAGCAGGAGGAAAAGAATGGACGCGTATACGAGTTTTGCGCAGGTTTACGACCTGTTTATGGATAATGTGCCCTATGATGAATGGTGTGCATATATTTGTGAGACATTAAAAAAGCATGGAATTGCAGACGGACCGGTGCTGGATCTGGGATGCGGAACCGGAGAACTGACCCGGAGACTGGCTGCCTGTGGGTATGATATGACCGGTGTGGATGTTTCTGTGGATATGCTGCAGAAAGCCATGGAAAAGCAGACAGATCCGCCGATTCTTTATCTGCTGCAGGAGATGCAGACACTCGAACTGGATGGATGTGTGCGGGCAGTCTGCTGTACCTGTGACTGTGTCAATTATGTGCTTGAGCCACAGGAACTTTCCGATGCATTCCGGCGGGTTGCCGCCTGTCTGGAAAGCGGTGGAGTATTTATCTTTGATATGAATACCGCCTATAAATACGAACAGCTTCTTGGAGATCACACATTTGCGGAGAGCAGGCAGGAAGGAAGTTTTATCTGGGAAAATTATTATGACGAAGAGACCAGAATCAATGAATATGACCTGACACTGTTTATCCCGGAAGAGGGAGAGCTGTACCGCCGATATGCGGAAACACACTATCAGAGAAATTATAAGGTGGAACAGATAGTGGATTTTCTGCAGCAGGCGGGACTGGTCTGTGAAGGAATGTATGATGATTACACCGACGCCGGGGTCAAAGCCGACAGTGAGCGTATCACATTTGTTACAAGAAAAGAATAAAGGAGAAATGATACATGGCAGATTATATTGTTAGAGCAACCGCAGCAGGTGCCGCAATCCGGGCATTTGCAATTACATCGAGGGATCTGGTGGAGACCGCCAGACAGGATCACAATACGTCCCCGATCATGACGGCAGCCCTGGGACGTCTGTTGTCCGGCGGTGCGATGATGGGAACAATGTTAAAAGGGGAAAAGGATCTTCTGACCCTGCAGATTCAGTGCAGCGGTCCGGCCAGGGGACTTACCGTTACTGCGGACGCCAATGGACATGTCAAGGGATTTGTCAATAATCCGATTGTGGAACTTCCGCCAAACAAAGACGGACATTTAAATGTAGGGGGCGCGCTGGATCTCGGTATTTTGAGCGTCATCAAAGATATGGGACTAAAAGAGCCATATGTGGGACAGTGTCAGCTGCAGACAGGAGAGATTGCAGAAGATTTAACCTATTATTTTGCAACTTCCGAGCAGATTCCGTCTGCGGTAGGATTGGGTGTGCTGATGAACAAAAACAACACGGTGCGTCAGGCCGGCGGATTTATTATTCAGCTTATGCCGTTTACGAGTGACGAGATCATTGAAAAACTGGAAAAGCGTATTGCAGAGATCGATTCTGTGACTATGATGCTGGAGCGAGGATTGACACCGGAAGGAATTCTCGAAGAAATTCTCGGAGATTTCGGGTTGGAAATCACCGACAAAATTCCGGCAGCATTTGTCTGTGACTGTTCTAAGGAGCGGGTATCGCGTGCACTTTCAACGCTCAGCAAAAAAGATCTCGATGACATCATCAATGATGGGGAGAGCATCGAGGTAAAGTGCCAGTTCTGTAACAAGGCATATGAATTTTCCGTAGAGGAATTAAAGGAGTTGAGAAAGTGAGACAGGGATTTGTAAAAGCAGCTGCAGTCACACCGAAAATTAAAGTGGCAGATACAAAATACAATGCAGAACTGATTCTGGATATGATGAAAGAAAGTACCCGGCAGGGAGCAAAGATTGTAGTTTTTCCGGAACTTTGTCTGACCGGCTATACCTGTCAGGATCTGTTTTTGCAGGAACGTCTGCTGCAGGGCGCAAAGGATGCGCTGATGAAATTAGTAAAAGAGAGTGCTTCACTGGACGCCATTTTTTTCGTGGGACTTCCCTTTGAAATCCTTGGAAAATTATACAATGTGGCGGCAGTGTTTTCCCATGGAGAAGTGCTTGGACTTGTACCGAAGAGTTATCTGCCGAATTACAATGAATTTTATGAGGCGAGACATTTCGTATCCGGAGCAGAGCTTGCGACAGAGGTGGTTCTGCCGGACGGAAGCTGTGTTCCTGCGGACCGGGATCTGCTTTTTGTCTGTGAGCAGATGCCGAAACTCAGAATCGGTGTGGAACTGTGTGAGGATCTGTGGACACCGAATCCGCCGAGTATCTCCCATGCACTGGCGGGGGCGTCTGTTCTGGTGAATTTGTCGGCTTCGAATGAACTGACCGGCAAAGACAGTTACCGCAGGGAACTGGTAAGTGGCCAGTCTGCACGTCTTCTTGCGGCATATATTTATGCGTCAGCGGGAGAGGGAGAGTCTACACAGGATCTGGTGTTCTCCGGGCACAACATCATTGCGGAAAACGGACAGATTCTTGCGGAATCCAAGCGTTTTGGACATGGCATCCTGTATTCGGAGATTGATGTGGAACGTCTCTGTGCACAGCGCCGCAGAATGACAACTTTTGTCACTGAGGATCAGACACATACCGAGATTCTGTTCTCTTTAAAAATAGAAGAAACAAAACTGACGCGGTTGATTGATCCGGCACCGTTTGTGCCAACAGACAGACAGAACAGGGAAAAGCGTTGTGATGAAATTCTGATGATTCAGGCAATGGGACTAAAAAAACGTCTGGAACATACCGGAGCCAATGCTGTGGTAGGTATTTCCGGAGGACTGGATTCGACGCTGGCACTGCTGGTGACCGTGCGTGCCTTTGATCTGTGCGGGCGGGATCATAAGGGAATTACGGCCGTCACCATGCCGGGATTCGGGACAACCGACCGCACATATGACAATGCTGTCAAACTGATTCAAAGCCTTGGGGCAGAATTTGTGGAAGTGGATATCTGTCAGGCGGTAAATGTGCATTTTTCGGATATCGGACAGGACCCTTCGGTGCATGATGTGACATATGAAAATTCCCAGGCGCGGGAACGCACGCAGATTCTGATGGACATTGCGAACAAAAAAAATGCGCTTGTGATCGGAACCGGAGATCTGTCGGAACTTGCACTGGGGTGGGCAACGTACAACGGAGATCATATGTCCATGTATGCCGTGAATGCTTCTGTGCCAAAGACACTGGTCCGGCATCTGGTGCGTTATTATGCGGATACCTGTGAGGACAAGCAGCTTTCCGATACACTGTATGATGTATTGGATACACCGGTTTCTCCGGAACTTCTGCCACCGGAAGACGGAAAAATTTCACAGAAGACCGAGGATCTGGTAGGACCGTATGAACTGCATGATTTCTTCCTGTATTACATGCTGCGTCAGGGATTCTCCCCTGCAAAAATTTACCGTCTGGCAAAAATCGCATTTGCTGGAACCTATGAAGCTGCATTTATTTTAAAATGGCTGAAAACGTTCTGCCGCAGATTTTTTGCGCAGCAGTTTAAACGTTCCTGCCTTCCGGACGGCCCGAAAGTCGGATCTGTTGCTGTTTCTCCGAGAGGAGATCTGCGTATGCCGAGTGATGCGTGTGCAACATTGTGGATGGAGGAACTGAATACGATTTCTTAGAAAAATACATTTTTTATTCGAATCTTAACCGCCATTATGCTATAATGAAACATACGGATGCAAGAGATAAGGAGAAAGAAGATTCGGATGAAAAAAACATTGTATATCATAAGAGATATAGCCATTACCGTCGGGATTCAGCTGGTGTGTTTTATGGTCTGTTTGTGGATACAAAACAGTACTGTGGAAAATGCGTTGATCCCGGCAGTATCTATTTTTGGAGTCTTTCTGACTTCTGTGATCACACCGGGGTATCTGTATGGTGTGGCAGCTGCAATTCTCAGCGTTCTTGAATTGAATTTTGCTTTCACATTTCCATTTTTTCACTTTAATTTTTCCATACCGGAGAATATGGCATCGGCAGTGATCATTATACTGATGGCTTTGATTACCTGTGGGTTTACCACCAAAATAAAGTATAATAAAATTCTCGAAGCAGAGAGAGAAAAAGAAAAAATCCGTGCAGACATATTCCGTGCGGTTTCCCATGATCTTCGGACTCCGCTTACCACGATCTATGGCTCCAGCTCGGCGCTGCTTGATCCGGATAATGATTTTACGAAGGAACAGCGGACAAAGATGCTGCAGGACATCCAGCAGGATGCACAGTGGCTTTTCCGGATGGTTGAGAACCTGCTTTCGATCACAAAACTTGACAGTGGAAAAGTAAAAATCATTAAGACACCTACGGTTTTGGATGAGCTGATTGATTCGGTGATTTTAAAGTTTCATAAAAGATATCCGGATCAGGAGGTTGAAATTGATATTCCAGATGAATTTGTGGTAATTCCCATGGATGCAATCCTGATCCAGCAGGTGTTGATCAATATTTTAGAAAACGCGGTGCAGCATGCAAAGGGAATGGTGCACCTGGGACTGAAGGTATTTCTTGTGGCGGACAAAGCCGTATTTGAAGTACAGGATGATGGATGTGGAATTCCGGAAGAAAAATTAAAATCCGTTTTTTACGGGAGTCATGAGGCGTATGAGGTATCTTCCGATTGCAAACGGAGCAATGCAGGAATAGGACTGGCAGTGTGCGCAACAATTATCAAAGCGCACGGTGGAAAGATCAAGGCAGAAAATAAGAAAAATGGAGGTGCACTTTTCCGGTTTTATCTGGATATGGAGGAGAAGGAACAGGCATGAACGGAAATAAATATAAGATTTTAATTATTGAGGATGATGAACATATTAACAATCTGGTGGCTACACTTCTGGAGGCAAACGGATATCAGACATTATCGGCATATTCCTGCGAAGACGGAATGATGATGTATGCTTCTCACAGACCGGATCTCGTTGTTTTAGATCTGGGACTTCCGGATCAGGACGGAATGACTTTTTTAAAGCGGTTACGGAAAGATTCCCTGACGCCGGTGATTGTGCTTTCTGCCAGGTCAGATGAAAAAGATAAAGTGGAGGCTTTGGATATGGGAGCCAATGATTATGTTACAAAACCATTTGGCTCCAATGAATTTCTTGCGCGGATACGTTCTACGCTTCGCATGACAACACATCGCATGCAAAACGGAATGTTTCCGGGTGGAAAATTTAAGGCCTCCGGTCTGACCATTGATTACGATGCAAGAAGAGTTTTCTTGCATAAAAAAGAAGTGAAGCTGACACAGACAGAGTACAATATCATTGCAGCATTGTCGGAACATGCGGGAAAGGTTATGACATACTCAGCCATTATCAAAGAGATCTGGGGGTATAACGATGAGGGCAGCATCAAAAAACTGCAGGTCAATATGGTAAATATCCGTAAGAAGCTGGGAGCCAGACCGGGAGAAAAAAATTATATTGTAAATGAACTGGGCGTAGGGTATCGTATGTGCGAGGCGGATGAGGAAACCTTATAGCTGTAATTTAGAGGAGATAATACAAAAAGAGGAAAAACGTTTTTTTCGTTTTTCCTCTTTGATTTTTTGCTTTGTTTATTTTATTATGTAAAATAAATTATAAGAGCTGAATACCATGTTCCTCGCAGGCTGCAATTGTTTCTTCCGGCCAGAGAGAACTTTGCACTTCGCCGATATGAGCTTTGCGAAGGAAGAACATACAGATACGGGACTGACCAATTCCTCCGCCGATGGTATAAGGAAGTGTTCCATCGATGATGGATTTCTGGAATGGCAGATCCTTGCGTTCCGGACAGCCGGCTTTGTCAAGCTGGGAAATCAGTGCAGTTTTGTCTACACGGATACCCATCGAAGATAATTCCAGTGCAATATCAAGAACCGGATAATAAACAAGAATATCTGCATTTAAAGCCCAGTCATCGTAATCCGGAGCACGTCCGTCGTGCGGTTCGCCGGACTCTAAGGTGTCACCGATCTGCATGATACATACAGCACCTTTTGCCTTGGTAATATAATACTCACGTTCCTTCGGTGTGTTGTCCGGGAACAGATCCTCCAGTTCCTGGGAGGTGATAAAGAAAATTTCCTTTGGAAGGATCAGATCAATGTAATCATACTGGATGGCCATGTACTGTTCTGTTTTGCGAAGACACTTATATACGGTACGAACGGTCTCTTTTAAATAGTCCAGATTACGGTCTTCTTTATGAATGATTTTTTCCCAGTCCCACTGATCTACGAAAATAGAATGAATGTTGTCCGTACTTTCATCGCGGCGGATGGCATTCATATCAGTGTAGATGCCTTCTCCGACCTGAAATCCGTATTTTTTCAGGGCGTAACGTTTCCATTTTGCGAGAGAATGGACAACTTCGGCATTTTTATCGTCCTGCTCCTTAATACCGAAAGTAACCGGGCGTTCATAACCGTTTAAGTTATCATTAAGACCGGTTGCCGGGTCTACAAAAAGAGGAGCAGAAACACGTGTCAGATGCAGTCTCTGCGCCAGCAGTGCCTGAAAGAAATCTTTGACTGTCTTGATGGCAAGCTGTGTGTCATGAAGATTCAGTTCTGATTTGTATTGTTTTGGTAAAATAAGATTTTCCATGAGATCTCCTTTGTTATATTGTTACTCTGTGTTTCATTATAGCACATGAACTATGGAATTCAAGTCAAAAAGGTGTTAGAATTAGGATATGATTTTACAGAATGAAATGGAGAAAAGCAGATGAAAAAAGAAGATTTAACCGTTCCGGCAATTTTTGCGGAGGCGATAGGAATGATCCTTGGAATTGTCTATATCGGACTGCAGATCTATTATGGGATTGCCTATAAAGTTGCGCCATATAAATTTATCTGTAACATTGCAGGAGTTGTTCTGATCTATGTGGGACTCAGCCTGGTAAGCTGTCAGCCGGAAAAAATAAACCGGCTTCCGAAAGAGGTGTGTGCGGGAAAGGTGCGTAAATATTCCATCCGGATGATCCGGCTGGTCAAACTGGTGTTTATCATCGGTCTGATGGTTCCGTGTGTGGGAGATGTGATCGGGATCGAACTCAAGGACGCGTACAGTCTGCTGGTGATTGCCGCTATCCTTGTGATCACCGTGTTTTATGAGTATCGGATCATTCAGCTGCTTCGAAATGATCATCATGATCAGGGGCAGCCATAAGGCGCGCCGCTTTCTGATCGCGCCATTTCGTTCCCAGGCGGAATAAGGAAAAGCCCAAAACGAGAGAAACAATCGTAAAGAGAAAGATGATAATTCCCAGAAGATCCGTTTCTTTGAGATTGTTCAGTAGCGGTCCGATGATGGTTCCCCAGAAGTTGAACAGGATGTGGAAGAACATTGAGAAATAGATGCTTCCTCCTTTTTCACAGATCCATCCCAGTACAAGACCGAGAACAAATGCATAAATTCCCTGAATCCAGTTCATGTGAAAGATTCCGAAGAG
>OLRP01002880.1_pt1 | contig 11163 bp, 10 predicted proteins | sample 1672401 | NCBI WGS metagenome assembly OLRP01 (sample SAMEA3136682, study PRJEB25190) | human gut metagenome | reverse complement strand
CGTTTTCAGAAGAAGCCTCCGTGTCTGATAAGGATACGGAGGCTTTGTTCGTTTTTGGCGGTCTCATAAACTTTTCTTATATTTGCGCCGAACTAATTTTATATCAACGTTTAAAGCAAATTGAAAGTATGAAGACTAAAGTTTTATTAGCTGCCGTTGCGGTAGCGTTTTCTTTCGCAGTAACATCTTGTGGCAACAAAAAGGCTGCAGATTCTAATGCAACTGAGGCAGATTCTTGCTGTGCTGCAAAAACAGAACAAGTATGTGACTCTGCAAAGGCATGTTGCCAGGCTGCTGATTCAGTAGCGTGTCCTAAGGCTGCATGTGATGGTGCCAAGTGTGACAAACCTTGTGAGAAGAAGTAATTCAGAACTTGTATTGAACTGAAGAATAAGGAAAGGCGTACCTTGAGGTACGCCTTTTTTTGTGATATATTTCAGCGATAAATGAATACAAACTTATAAAATGATATTTTTTATCGGAAAAAAGTAACGAATTTGTTTGTGTGGTACGAAATAATATCTACCTTTGCAACGTCAAAACAAAAAAGAAGATGATTCAGAACTTTACATATATTCTACTGTGTGGTATTATTATTCTACTGGCAAAGTTTAGTGGAAGTGAGTGCTGTGCGTGAATATATATGTAAGATGCAATGATATATGAAGCCTTTCTCACTTCCAAGTGTGAAAGGCTTTTTTTATGGAACATAAATTAAATACAATAAAGCAATGAGTGACAAATTATTTATTTTCGACACAACGCTCCGCGATGGCGAGCAGGTTCCGGGATGCCAATTGAATACAGTGGAAAAGATTCAGGTAGCCAGACAACTGGAAGCCCTGGGGGTGGACGTGATTGAAGCCGGATTTCCGATTTCAAGTCCGGGAGATTTCAATTCGGTCATTGAGATATCAAAAGCTGTGACATGGCCCACCATCTGTGCCTTGACACGTGCCGTACAGAAAGATATTGATGTGGCGGCAGAGGCTTTGCAGTTTGCCAAGCATAAACGTATCCATACTGGTATCGGTACATCTGACTCGCACATTAAATATAAATTTAATTCCAATCGCGAGGAAATAATAGAGCGTGCAGTGGCTGCCGTAAAGTATGCACGTAAGTATGTGGATGATGTAGAGTTCTATGCCGAAGATGCAGGCCGAACGGATAATGAATATTTGGCACGGGTGGTAGAAGCTGTTATCAAGGCAGGTGCGACTGTGGTGAATATTCCCGATACAACGGGGTATTGCTTGCCTGATGAGTATGGCGCGAAGATAAGATATCTGATGGAACATGTCAACGGTATTCATAATGCCATTATTTCTACTCATTGCCACAATGACTTGGGCATGGCTACTGCCAATACAATGGCTGGCGTACTGAATGGTGCCCGCCAGGTGGAGGTAACCATCAATGGTATTGGTGAACGTGCCGGCAATACTTCTCTTGAGGAAGTGGCGATGATTATCAAATGTCACAAGGACATAGAAATCGAGACCAACATCAATACACAGAAGATTTATCCAACCAGCCGTATGGTGTCCAGTCTGATGAACATGCCGGTGCAGCCCAACAAGGCTATTGTAGGTCGCAATGCTTTTGCCCATTCGTCGGGTATTCACCAGGATGGTGTGTTGAAGAATGTACAGACTTACGAAATCATTGACCCGCATGATGTGGGTATTGATGATAATTCCATCGTATTGACAGCCCGTAGCGGACGTGCAGCCTTGAAGAATCGTTTGTCGATATTGGGAGTACAACTGGATCAGGAGAAGTTGGACAAAGTGTATGAAGAGTTCTTGAAACTTGCCGATAAGAAGAAGGATATCAACGATGATGATATTCTGGTATTGGCAGGGGCAAACCGTACGCAGAACCACCGTATCAAACTGGAATATCTTCAGGTGACCAGTGGGGTGGGGGTTCGTTCGGTTGCCAGCTTGGGATTGAACATCTCTGGCGAGAAGTTTGAAGCCGCCGCCAGTGGAAACGGTCCGGTAGACGCTGCTATCAAGGCTTTGAAGAAGATTATTGACCGCCATATGACATTGAAGGAATTCACTATCCAGGCTATCAGCAAGGGTAGCGACGATATGGGTAAGGTACATATGCAGGTGGAATACGATAATCATATTTATTATGGGTTCGGTGCCAATACGGATATTATCGCGGCATCAGTGGAAGCGTACATCGACTGTATCAATAAGTTCAAGATGTGATTTTAATCGTAAATTGTAAATAGCTAAATTGTACATAAAGAGATGAATACATTATTTGATAAAATCTGGGATGCCCATGTGGTACAGAAAGTGGAAGACGGTCCCACACAGCTTTATATTGACCGGCTTTATTGTCATGAAGTAACCAGCCCGCAAGCCTTTTCAGGATTGCGCGAACGTGGAATCAAGTGTTTCCGTCCGGAAAAGATTTTCTGTATGCCCGACCATAACACGCCGACGCATGACCAGGACAAGCCGATTGAAGACCCGGTTTCAAAGACTCAGGTAGATACACTGGCCAAGAATGCGGAAGAGTTTGGATTGGCCCATTTCGGCATGATGGACAAGAAGAACGGAATTATCCATGTAGTAGGTCCGGAACGCGGGCTGACCCTGCCTGGCATGACCATTGTCTGCGGTGACTCGCATACTTCCACCCACGGGGCGATGGGAGCAGTGGCTTTCGGTATCGGTACGAGTGAGGTGGAAATGGTAATGGCCTCGCAATGTATCCTTCAGACCCGTCCTAAGACAATGCGCATCACTGTCGACGGCAAACTTGGCAAGAGAGTGACGGCAAAAGATGTAGCATTGTATATGATGTCGAAGATGACGACCAGCGGCGCTACGGGATATTTCGTGGAATATGCCGGAGAAGCTGTGCGTGGTCTGACTATGGAAGGCCGTCTGACCTTGTGCAATCTGAGTATAGAGATGGGTGCCCGCGGCGGTATGGTTGCTCCGGATGAGACCACTTTCGAGTACATCAAAGGACGCGAATATGCTCCGAAGGGTGAGGCATGGGACAAGGCATTGGCCTATTGGAAAACATTGAAGAGTGATGAGGATGCAGTGTTCGACAAGGAAGTCCGTTTTGCTGCCGAAGATATTGAACCGATGATTACATACGGTACCAACCCGGGCATGGGTATGGGTATCACACAACATATTCCTACTACCGAAGGCATGGGAGAAGCTGCCCGGACCTCTTTCATGAAGTCTATTAGCTATATGGGTTTCCAACCGGGAGAACCTTTGCTGGGTAAGAAGGTTGACTATGTGTTTTTGGGTGCCTGCACCAATGGACGCATTGAGGATTTCCGTGCATTTGCCTCCATTGTGAAAGGCCGTCGGAAAGCCGAGAATGTAGTGGCATGGCTGGTTCCGGGCTCCTGGATGGTAGATGCACAGATTCGCGAAGAGGGACTGGACAAGATTTTGGAAGAGGCCGGTTTTGCCATTCGCCAACCGGGTTGTTCTGCTTGCCTGGCAATGAACGACGATAAGGTGCCTGCCGGAAAGTATGCAGTGTCTACCAGTAACCGTAATTTTGAAGGACGCCAGGGACCGGGTTCCCGAACACTGCTTGCCAGCCCGCTTGTAGCTGCAGCAGCGGCAGTGACTGGAGTAATTACTGACCCGAGAACGCTGATTTGATGTACGATTGGACGATTTACGATTAAAATTACTTCGTAAATCAAACATCGTTCAACAAAGGTAAATCAAGAGTATTTTCAATCGTAAATTGTAAATCGTAAATACAAAGATGAAGACAAAATTTGATATAATAACCAGTACTTGTGTGCCTCTTCCATTAGAGAATGTGGATACAGACCAGATAATCCCTGCACGTTTTCTGAAAGCTACTACCCGTGAGGAAAAGTTCTTCGGAGATAATTTATTCCGCGATTGGCGCTATCATCCGGACGGTTCTCTGAACAAGGACTTTGTTTTGAACAATCCCACTTACGGTGGACAGATTCTGGTGGCGGGAAAGAACTTCGGTTCCGGTTCCAGCCGTGAGCATGCTGCATGGGCCATTGCCGGTTACGGTTTCCGCGTGGTGGTATCGAGTTTCTTTGCCGATATACACAAGAACAATGAACTGAACAACTTTGTGCTTCCGGTGGTGGTAAGTGAGCCGTTCCTGAAAGAGTTGTTCGACTCTATCTCTGCCAATCCGAAGATGGAAGTGGAAGTGAATCTGCCCGAACAGACCATCACCAACAAAGCTACGGGCAAGATCGAACATTTTGAAATCAATGCCTACAAGAAACATTGCCTGATGAATGGCTTGGATGACATCGATTTTCTGGTTGAGAATAAAGATAAGATAGAAGCTTGGGAGAATAAAAATGAAGCATAATCATCCGAAGATAGAAATCATGGACACTACGCTCCGCGACGGTGAACAGACCAGCGGAGTCTCCTTTGTGCCCCATGAGAAGCTGATGATTGCCCGTTTGTTACTGGAGGAATTGAAGGTAGACCGGGTGGAGGTGGCTTCTGCGCGGGTATCCGAAGGAGAGTTTGATGCCGTAAAAATGATTTGTGACTGGGCGGCACGCCGTAATCTGTTGCCAAGAGTAGAAGTGCTTGGCTTTGTAGATGGCCACACGTCGGTGGACTGGATACATGCGACCGGTTGCCGTGTCATCAATCTGCTGTGCAAAGGCTCGCTGAAGCATTGCACCTACCAGTTGAAGAAGACTCCCGAAGAGCATATCGAGGATATTCTGTCCGTAGTGGATTACGCCAACGAGCAGGATATGGTAGTGAATGTCTATCTGGAAGACTGGAGCAACGGCATGAAAGATTCTCCGGAATATGTGTTCCGTCTGATGGACGCCTTGGAGCAGACCAATATCCGCCGCTATATGTTGCCTGACACGTTGGGCGTATTGAACCCGCTGCAGGTCATCGAGTTCATGCGCAAGATGGTGAAACGCTATCCGCATGCCCATTTTGACTTCCATGCCCACAATGACTATGACCTTGCCGTGAGCAATGTGCTTGCCGCCGTACTTAGCGGTTGCAAGGGACTGCATACTACCATTAACGGCCTGGGCGAACGCGCCGGCAATGCTCCGCTTGCCAGTGTGCAGGCTATCCTGAAAGACCACTTCAATGCCATTACCAACATTGACGAAAGCCGCCTGAACGACGTAAGCCGTGTGGTGGAGTCCTACTCGGGCATCGTCATTCCCGCCAATAAACCGATTGTTGGCGAGAATGTATTTACCCAAGTGGCAGGCGTCCATGCCGACGGTGACAATAAAAGTAACCTCTACTGCAACGACCTCCTGCCCGAACGCTTTGGTCGCAAGCGAGAGTATGCCCTGGGCAAGAACAGCGGTAAAGCCAATATCCGGAAGAATCTGGAGGACTTGGGGTTACAACTGGATGAAGATGCCATGCGCAAAGTGACCGAACGCATCATTGAGTTGGGCGACAAGAAAGAGCTGGTGACGCAAGAAGACCTGCCCTATATCGTTTCGGACGTACTGAAGCACGGAATGGCAGAAGAACGCGTCAGCCTTAAGAGCTATATTGTGAATCTGGCGTATGGATTGAAGCCGATGGCTACGTTGAAGATAGAAATTAACGGAAAGGAATATGAGGAAAGTTCCAGTGGAGATGGCCAGTATGATGCTTTTGTGCGCGCCTTGCGCAAGATATATAAAGTGACACTGGGTCGTAAGTTCCCGATGCTGACGAACTATGCCGTGACCATTCCTCCCGGTGGGCGTACCGATGCCTTTGTGCAGACGGTTATTACCTGGAGTTTTGAAGATACGATATTCCGTACACGCGGATTGGACGCAGACCAGACGGAAGCGGCCATCAAGGCGACGGTGAAGATGCTGAATATCATAGAAGACGAATACGAATCATAAAAAATGGATCTCATGGAGAAAAAGAAATCGTTTTTTGAGAGGCGTCCTTATGTATGCTATGCGTTGTATGCAGGCTTGCTTTTTGCTTTCAACCTCTTTCTGCGTTGGTGGAGCGGCGAGTTGGATGCGGACGAGTATCTTATGTCAGCCATCAATACCCTTATATTGACAGCAGGTTTTGTGTGGGGTGATCGGTATCGCCGCAAGAATCTTGCAAACAAAAAGAAGATAGATGAACTTTTAAATAATAAAGAAAACAATGGATTTTAAAATTGCAGTGTTGGCCGGTGACGGTATCGGCCCCGAAATCTCTACCGTAGGCGTGGATGTGATGACTGCCGTGTGTGAGAAGTTCGGACATAAAGTGAACTATGAATATGCCATCTGCGGTGCAGACGCGATAGACAAGGTGGGTGACCCGTTTCCCGAAGCCACTTATGAGGCTTGTAAAAATGCGGATGCTGTATTGTTCTCTGCCGTAGGTGACCCGAAATTCGACAATGACCCTACTGCCAAAGTGCGTCCCGAGCAGGGCTTGCTGGCTATGCGCAAGAAACTGGGACTATTTGCCAACATCCGTCCCGTGCAGACCTTCAAATGTCTGCTCCATAAGTCTCCCCTTCGTGCGGAACTGGTGGATGGTGCCGATTTCCTTTGCATCCGCGAACTGACCGGTGGCATGTACTTCGGTGAGAAATACCAGGACAATGACAAGGCGTATGATACGAACATGTATACCCGTCCTGAGATTGAGCGTATCCTGAAAGTCGGATTTGAATATGCCATGAAACGCAGTAAACATCTTACGGTGGTGGATAAAGCCAATGTGCTTGCCTCTTCCCGTCTTTGGAGACAGATTGCCCAGGAGATGGCACCGCAGTACCCCGAGGTGACAACCGACTATATGTTTGTGGACAACGCCGCCATGAAGATGATTCAAGAGCCGAAATTCTTTGACGTAATGGTTACGGAAAATACGTTTGGTGATATTTTGACGGACGAGGGTTCCTGCATCAGTGGCTCTATGGGATTGCTGCCTTCTGCTTCTACGGGAGAGAGCACGCCGGTATTCGAACCTATCCATGGTTCCTGGCCGCAGGCGAAAGGCTTGAATATAGCCAATCCGCTGGCGCAAATTTTGTCTGTAGCCATGCTTTTCGAATACTTCGACCTGAAAGAGGAGGGGGCGTTGATTCGTAAGGCAGTTGATGCTTCACTCGATGCGAATGTACGTACACCGGAGATTCAAGTAGAAGGTGGCGACAAATACGGTACCAAGGAAGTGGGCGCGTGGATTGTAGACTATCTTAAGAAGTCTTGATAACAGTGTCTCATTACCGTTCTGTTCATCAGTAACTTCTCACTGCAAAGTTCTGCAAACCTTTTGCAGTGTCACTGCAAAGCTGTTACAGTTGCGCTGCAAAGCAGTTGCAGTACCACTGCAAACCTATTTGCAGTAACGCTGCAGCTCGTTTGCAGTACTACTGCAAAAAGCATGCACCATCTTTGCAGTGGGAAGTCGCTGATTGTCAGATATGGTTCTTCCTCCTCATCCTGCCTTCTTCAATCGTTTCATATCCTTTCATCCTCTTTATTCGTGTTAAGCTTTGATAGATGGCAGTATAATCTTTCCTTTCCCGCACGGTTTATTTCTTGGAATTTCCATATCTTTGTCAGCATATCCATGTTACATAAGTGTGTACGGGAAGAATGTATTAGACAGTGAGATTATGGCGAAAATTGCAAAGAACCTGACGGAGTTGATTGGGCATACTCCTTTGATGGAATTGGCTGAATACAGCCGTAAATACGGATTGAAAAGAAATATTGTGGCTAAGCTGGAATCTTTTAATCCGGCGGGAAGCGTGAAGGACCGTGTGGCATTTGCCATGATTGAGGATGCCGAGGCACGTGGGGCTTTGAAACCCGGAGCCACGATTATTGAACCTACCAGTGGCAATACCGGCGTGGGACTGGCGATGGTGGCAACCATCAAGGGATATCATTTGATATTGACCATGCCGGAGACCATGAGTGTGGAACGCCGTAATCTGTTGAAAGCCTTGGGTGCGGAGATTGTACTGACCGACGGGCTGACAGGTATGGCCGGCTCCATTGCCAAAGCGAAAGAACTGCGGGATGCGATACCCGGTGCGGTTATTCTGCAGCAGTTTGAGAATCCCTCCAATGCCAAGGCTCATGAACATACTACGGGGGAAGAAATCTGGACGGACACGGATGGTAAAGTGACTGTTTTTGTTGCCGGTGTGGGTACGGGCGGTACGGTCTGTGGAGTGGCGCGTGCCTTGAAGAAACATAATCCGGATGTCTATGTTGTGGCTGTAGAACCGGCCTCCTCTCCGGTTCTGGAAGGAGGGGAAGACGCACCGCACCGCATCCAGGGGATTGGGGCCAATTTTATTCCTTCCATTTATGATGCTTCTGTAGTAGACGAGATTATTCCGGTGCCCGATGACGAGGCCATTCGTGGAGGACGAGAGCTGGCTTCTACGGAAGGCTTGCTGGCGGGCATCTCATCCGGTGCGGCGGTATATGCGGCACGGTTGCTGGCCGAACGCCCTGAATTTGCGGATAAAATGATTGTTGCCCTACTGCCCGATACGGGGGAACGCTATTTGTCAACAGAACTGTTCGCTTTCGATACCTATCCTTTGGAATAAATACTGAACTATTATATGAAGAAACTTATTTTTTCTTTCTTCTTGTGTGGAGCCACGATGTTCCCTGCCTTTTCACAAACCTATCAGGAACTGAGCGAACGTGCGGTTGCAGCCACGGAGCAAGACAGCTTGTCATTGGCCGAAAAATACATTGAACAAGCTTTGAAAATGGAGCCCGCCAATCCTCATAACGCTTTGCTGTTCTCCAACTTGGGTACGATACAACGTCGGCAGCACCGGTATGAGCAGGCTCTTGACTCGTATACGCTGGCATTGAACATTGCTCCGCGTGCCATACCCGCCCTGATGAATCGTGCCGCTCTTTATCTAGAGTTGGGAAAGGATGACTTGGCCCGGATAGACTATTCTTTGGTGCTGGATATAGAGAGCGATAATCAGGAAGCCTTGCTGATGCGTGCCTATATCTATATGCGGCAGCGCAACTATAATTTTGCAAAGTCTGATTATGAACGTCTGCTGAAACTTGCCCCCCAGAGTTACAATGGCCGTCTGGGGTTGGCTACACTGGAGCAGAAGGAGGGCAAATATGAAGCGGCGCTTTCGATATTGAATGCCATGATTGCAGAAAAAGGAGGAGAAGCTACCCGGCTGACTACCCAGCAATATGCCGTACTTTACGTAGCACGTGCGGGTGTAGAGCAGGATATGAAACATGTGGACCTGGCCATGATGGACTTGGAAGAAGCCATCAAGCTGGATGCTTCGCAGACAGAAGCCTACTTGATACGGGGGCAAATTTACCTTTCTCAAAAGAAAAAGGAGTTGGCAAAACGTGACTTCGAAAAGGCCATTTCACTTGGTGTGCCGCAAGGCGACCTCAGGGATTTGCTGTTGCAGTGTAAATAATATTTAACTGTATTTCCGTATCAGTTCCACAAACTCTTTTCCGTATTTCTTCTTTTTATATTCACCGATACCGCTGATATTACCAAATTCTTCTATGGTAGTGGGGCGGGAGGCGCTGAGTAGGTGGAGCACTTTGTCGGACAGTACGATATAGGCAGGAAGTGCTTCCTGGTCGGCAAGGCGTTTGCGGAGAGTGCGGAGAGCTTCGAAAAGTTCCCCACTTTCTGTATTGGGCAATCCCAATGGCAATTCTTTGGTTGGAACTGTAGCCTTGCGTTTACGGCCTCTTGTAGCTTGTACAGCTTCCTCGCGGCGGATGGTGACAAGCAGGGCGCGTGCTCTGCCAAACAAGACATCTGTTCCGCTTTGAGTAATTTTCAGATGGTTGTTTTCATTGTAGGCTATTTCGAAATAGCCGAGTTGCAACATTTGCAGCAGGTAGTCATGCCAATCTCTGACAGGTACTTCACGCCCGGCTCCAAAGGTCTTAAGGCGATGGTATCCTCTTTCTGTAACTTCAGAACTCATGTTTCCTCGGAGGATGTCCACTAAAATACCGGTCCCTATCTGCTGCTCGGAACGCGCGATTGCACTAAGTGCCTTTTGTACGATTATTGTACCATCGAAACGTTCGGGGGCGCGCCTCTGGGCCTGCATCTGGGCGGCTTCTTCATGGGGCGTCCGGGCAGCGGGGATTGGACCATCCCCAACATAGGGAAGCATCCGGAGGAGCGCGACCCCGCCGCGTGCGCGTCGCAGGTGACGTGCGGCCACGCGCGCCAGACGCTCTACCTGTCCCCGGAGGCGCGGATGCTGCCGTGCATGGCGCTGTCGTCCATGCCGATGCAGGAAAGGTACCCGCTGGCCACCGAGATCGGCTTGAGGCAGGGTCTGTCCGACTCGGAGTACCTCTCGCTCATCGATACGCGCGTGAGCGCGCTGTGGGAGCACAACCCCGAGTGCGCCCAGTGCGAGCACCGCGGCGCATGCGCTGGCGGGTGCCGCGCGAGCGCGCTGTTCACCGCCCCTGACGACATACTGTCGCCCGATCGCGCCCAGTGCCTCATCCTGAAAGGCGGCTACGCGCCCCGCATCCGCGAGGCGGTAGAAAAAGCCCAGGCGAGGATCGCCGAGAGAAAGGAGAACGAATGAAGCAGGACATGAAGGAATTCATGGCGAAGGTCAGCGAGGACGAGGGCCTGCGGGTCAAGCTGGAGGCCCTCGCTGGTCTGCCGGAAGACGAAGTCGCGGCGAGAATGGCCGCCATCGCGTGCGAGGCCGGTTTCGAGGTGGCGGTCGAGGATCTCGACCCCGCCGAAACGGAGCTCGACGAGAGCGAGCTTGCTGCCGTGTCCGGCGGCTCCGTAATCGTGTCCCCACTCTTCAAGTGCAATTACCAACAAGATAACACGCTTTGCTGCGCCTCCTGCGCGTATAGCCGTTTTTCGTACCCAAATCTCTACTGCTTTTTAGATAAAAACGAAGGCGGGCCGAAGCCTGCCGAAGTCATGCCTTTGCAGTCCAACGGAAACCTTCAATAGAGAGGAGCGCGCATGAACGAGCAATTGAAAGGCTTTTTGAAGAAGGCGAGCGAGGACGAGTCGATCAAAGACGAGCTGAAAGCGCTTGAAGGCCTGTCTGCGGAAGAGAATGCAGAACAGGCGGCTGCAATCGCGTATTTCTGCTTTATTGCATTTTTTTCTTCTGAAT
>OLRP01002879.1_pt1 | contig 11173 bp, 10 predicted proteins | sample 1672401 | NCBI WGS metagenome assembly OLRP01 (sample SAMEA3136682, study PRJEB25190) | human gut metagenome | reverse complement strand
GCCACCCTCAGGGTAAATATTGGTAAACTGAAGTTCTTGAGCACGCATGGTTGCAACAGTCGTTTGACCACCACCCATATCAATAACAGTAGCACCAAATTCACGCTCACCTTCATTCAAGACAGCACGAGTCATTGCAAGAGGAGAGATGACGATATTCTCAACCTGAATACCTGCACGCTCAACTGTCTTACGAATATTGTGAAGAATTGTTGTTGGTCCTGTGTAAATGAGGCCTCTCATCTCAAGACGAATCCCCATCATTCCACGAGGATCATGAATCCCTTGAAAACCATCAACGATAAATTCTTCAGGAACTAGTGAGATAACCTCACGCTCAGGTGTAATACTCTTAGTCAAGGCTGAGCGAACAACACTTTCAACATCTTCATCTTTGATTTCTTTTGATTCACTTGATACAGGAATCATACCTTGTGTAGGCTCAATTTGAAGAAGATTGGCTGGAAGCCCAACATTCACTTGTTCAATCACAATACCGGCTTTTTCTTCTGCTTGCTCAATAGCTGTTTTGATTGATTTTGCTGCAGCGTCAATATCAACAATGATGCCATCTTTCACACCAGAACTCTTAACATTACTTACTCCGATGACATTCATTGATCCATCAATAAACTCAGCAACAAGAACCTTAATCGAGCTAGTTCCTATATCTAATCCTGTAAAAAAGCCATCTCTAGCCATTCACTGACCTCTCAATCTTTCCATTCAATATCTTTGTAAACTGTATAAAAACAGAATTATTCGGATACTATTGTACCATAAAAAAACGTAAAATGTCAGCATTTTACGTTTTTATTATTCAATATTAGTCTTGACTAGGGGAAGGTTGAAGAGTTTTATCTTGATTAACAGTCGGTTTTCCTCCTCCCTGAATATCTGAATTTTCAGCATTAGCTTCTTCCTCAGTATTTTGTTCAGTTAGTGTCGTTGTTTCCTGACCCTCGTCAGAAATTTCTTTGTCTTCCTTCTTATCTGTCTTGCTTTTATCTTTCTTTTTATCTTTATCAGTTTTTGATGCTTCTACTTCAGGAGTTGTTGTATAGAGGCCAACCTCCATATCTACAATACATCCATTTGAAAGCTTACTCTTAATTTTCTCGTAATAAGGTAACTTAGTCGTTAATTGAGAGAGGGGAACGCGAATAGAATTTCCATCATATAACTCAATTGTCAACAAATCTGTAGTTGCTTTTGTAGGCGTTAAATTAATAATTTGAATATTATTCTTGATTTTACTATCAAGTTTATGCAACTCTTTTACTAAATCTTCAATTTTCTTTTCATCATCCATCTTTAAAGTGATAAATTTATCTGGTAATTTTCCTGCTGAAACAGTCCCTCCAGTCTTACCACTTTCAAGAATAGAAACATATCCATTTGATGTTTGACGATAAGCCACGATTGGATATTCTTTCACTGCAATATTAAATTGATTTGGAAAACTATAAGTTACCGTAGCCTTTTTAACCCAAACGTTGGTTTTTTCAACAGTTGATGCAACCTTTCCTTGGTTGAAAAAGACATGAGTGATATAGTCTGTATCAAGAATACCACTTGCAACTTTCACATCTTCTGGTAAAGCATTTTTTGTTCCTGATACTGTAAGAATCTTTTGCTTAGACCAAGGCGAGATAAAGAAGAGTGAAAATACGATTAAAATCACAGCTATAAAAATAACAAGCCCTGCAAGATTTTGTTGTGCAGTTGGAATGTTGCTAGTCGTATGGACTTTTTTTCTTTTTTTCTTCTTGACCTTTTTTTTTACCGGTATTTTGTTCTCCTGAGATGTGGCTTTTTCTGGATGAACGCCTGTTTTGTTAGTCATCTCTTCTGAATCTTTGGTTTCTTGTTTTCTCAAAAATTCTAGATTTCGCTTCTGCCACTCCGTCAGAACTTTTTTTTCTTGTGATTTTTGATCCTTTTTTGCCATGAAATTCCTTTATTTATTTGAAATACTAGTCACTAATAGGTTATAAAAATCATCAGGAGAAGTGATTTCCTCAGATTTAGCCATAGCTTCTTTGTAAGTCTCTGCATGTTCAACAAGTTGTTCAAGCTCATGATTCAAGGTTTCCCAACTTAATTCTGTTTCCTGTAATTGACGTGCGTAACCTTTTCGTTCAAAATAGGCAGCATTTTCAAGTTGGTCTCCTCGGCTAGCTTCTTTCCCTAAAGGAATAATTAAATGAAGTTTTTTCATAGCCAACAATTCGAAAATCGTATTTGAGCCACCACGAGTTACAACTAAATCTGCCGTATCCATAAGAGGTTGGTACAAATCTGTCACATAATCAACTCTATAAAGATGACGTTCTAAGGTATTCAATGAAGAGTCCCCAGAAATATTAATGACATTATATTTTTCAGTCAGTTGTGGAGTATTACTAATAAAATCATTAAATACCTTTGCACCAGCTGAACCACCAATGAAAAGGACAGTTTTTAAGTTGTCATCAAACTGTTCTTTAATCTTATCTAGTTGATCTGAATTATCAAACCTTGTCATACCCACCTTAGTAATAGCACCAACATGCCGTGTCTTCACCAAAGTTTTTGATTGTTCAAAAGTCGTAAACATAGTAGTTGCAAACTTGTATGCGATTTTATTGGCTAAGCCCATAGACAAATCAGACTCGTGAACATATACAGGGACTCTTAATAATTTAGACGCGATAACTGGCGGTACAGATACAAATCCGCCTTTTGAAAAGAGTGCTTGGGGACGAATCTTAGCAATAATTGCAATTGACTGTAGAATTCCCCAACCAACTTTAAAGACATCCAACATGTTTTGCCATGAGAAATAACGACGTAGTTTACCTGTAGCAATACTATGGAAAGTCACATCCAAGCCAGATTTATCAATCTGTTCATGTTCAATCCCGTGCTTATCACCGATATAGTGCACTTCCCATCCATCTTTTAGAAACTTTGGAATTAAGATAAGATTTAAAGTCACATGTCCAACTGTCCCTCCACCAGTAAAAACAATCTTTTTCGATTTTGCCATAGCCTATCCCTTCAATCGCTCAACAGTTGTGATAAATTCATCACCACGCACTTCGAAATTCTTGTACATATCCCAACTCGCGTTAGCAGGACTCAACAAGACAACATCACCTGCACTAGCTTGTTCAAAGGCAATGCGTGTCGCATCAGCCACATCTTTGGCATCCAGATAGGTTACACCAGCTTTGTCTGCAGCACGTTTGACACGAGGAGCTGATTCTCCCAAAATTACCATTTTCTTAAGTCCAGTAATATCAGGAATGAGTTCATCAAATTCATTACCACGGTCCAAACCACCGGCAATCAAAATGACTTTACTATTATCAAAGCCAGAAAGTGCTTTTTGTGTCGCTAAAATATTTGTTGACTTACTATCATTATAGAATTTTACATCATCAATCGTATCAACAAATTGAAGACGGTGTTTAACCCCACCAAAACTTGAGAGAGTTTCTTTAATTGCCTGGTTTGAAACACCTGACAATTTTGCTACAGCAATTGTCGCTAAGGCATTTTCAACATTGTGACTTCCTGGAACTCCAAGCTCATCAGCATGCATTAGCAATTCACCTTTGAAGTAGAGGCCACCATTTTCCAGATAAGCACCATCTACTTTTTCCACAGTTGAGAAGGGAACGACTTGTGCATTTGTTTGCGTAGCCAACTCTTTAGCCAAATCTTGATTAAAGTTTAAAATAATAAAATCGTCTGATGTCATTTCGTTTTGAATATTCCATTTGGCAGCTACGTATTCTTCAAAGCTACCATGATAGTCAATATGCGTCGGCATCAAGTTCGTAATCACAGCAATATGTGGATGGAAACTCTCAATTCCCATTAATTGGAAAGAAGACAACTCCATGACCAAAGTATCCTGATTTGTCACTGATTGCGCTACTTCTGATGCAGGGAAACCAATATTTCCAGACAAGACACCTGACTTTCCACCATGATTTAAAACATCAGCAATCATAGTTGTTGTGGTTGTCTTACCGTTTGAGCCTGTAATACCGATAATTGGTGCTTCAGAGACTAGGTAAGCCAATTCAACTTCAGTCCAAACTGGAATTTCTTTTTCAAGCGCACGAGCTACCATTGGATTATCATACCGAATCCCAGGATTCTTGACCATTAATTCAAAATTTTCATCCAAAAGTTCAAGAGGATGTCCACCACAAACAACCTTAATGCCTTCTTCAAGAAGGGATTGAGCCGATGGGTTTTCCTCAAATGCTTTTCCATCATTAACAGTAACAATAGCTCCTAGCTTAGCCAAAAGACGAGCCGCTGCTTCACCAGATTTAGCCAAACCAAGGACTAAAACTTTTTTATTTTCCAATTGTGTTATTGATTTCATAATTCGTCCATTCTCTCAAATTGTATCATAATCATTTTACCCTTTATCCCAAGCTATTTCAAGGAGTTACCTCTTCTTGGCAAAAGAAAAAGCCAATCTATTCGATTGACTTTTAATCTCATGCTACTTATTTATCTTCATGTTCAGCTTTTTCATGATTAAGCTCTGACATAGCGAAAAAATCTTTCAAGGTGAAATAGCTCAATACAAGCATTCCCACCGTAACAAAGAACTCACCAGGTAAACTGAAGAATTTAATGATTGATAACACTGCTAAAAGCAAGAGCAATGCTAAGGTAGCCATGACAAAGAGAAGATTCATAGTGTTTTTAACCGACTTTGGTGCAATAAAGAAATAGAATGATGCAATCAATATAGCAACAATCAGATAAAACATCTCTTCTCCTCTCTAAAAATTACTCAGCTTCCGCTGCTTTTTTCTTACGTTTATTAGCTTTATCACGCTCTGCTTTATTCAAAATTTGTTTACGCAAGCGGATAGATTTAGGTGTTACTTCCATGTATTCATCATCATCCAAGAATTCAAGTGATTCCTCAAGTGTCAATATACGTGGAGTCTTGATAACAGCCGTCTGGTCCTTAGTAGCTGAACGCACGTTTGTCATTTGTTTTGCTGTAGTAATGTTAACACCAAGGTCATTTTCACGAGCATTTTCACCAACAATCATACCTTCATAAACTTCAGTACCTGGGTTAACAAAGATTGTACCACGTTCTTCAATACGCATAATTGAGTAAGTTGTCGCTTTACCTGTATCGATAGAAACGAGAGCACCACGGTGACGTCCGCCAATCTCACCAGGAACAACCGGCAAATATTGATCAAAGGTATGGTTCATAATACCGTAACCACGTGTCATAGACAAGAATTCAGTAGAGAATCCGATAAGTCCACGAGCTGGCACAAGGAAGATAAGGCGTGTTTGGCCATTACCAACCATTTGCATATCAAGCATGTCACCTTTACGTTCTGAAAGAGCTTGGATGATTGAGCCTTGGTACTCCTCTGGAGTATCAATTTGAACACGTTCAAATGGTTCGCATTTCACTCCATCAATTTCCTTGATGATAACTTCTGGACGTGATACTTGAAGTTCATATCCTTCACGACGCATTGTTTCGATAAGGATTGACAAGTGCAATTCACCACGGCCTGAGACAGTCCATTTATCTGGTGAATCAGTTGGTTCAACACGTAGTGAAACGTCTGTTTGCAACTCAGCCAAAAGACGCTCTTCGACTTTACGTGATGTCACGTGTTTACCTTCGCGACCAGCAAATGGTGAGTTATTCGCCAAGAAAGTCATTTGAAGTGTTGGTTCATCAATATGAAGAACTGGTAATGGTTCAACAGCATCAGTTGGTGTGATTGTTTCACCGACGAAGATATCCTCCATACCCGAGATAGCAATCAAGTCACCAGCCTTGGCTTCTTCAATTTCACGACGCTCCAAGCCAAAGAAACCAAAGAGTTTCGTAACACGGAAGTTTTTAGTTGTTCCATCAAGTTTTGAAAGGGTAACTTGGTCACCAACTTTTACAGTCCCACGGAAGATACGTCCAATACCAATACGTCCAACAAAGTCGTTGTAGTCAAGAAGTGACACTTGGAATTGAAGAGGCTCATCTGAGTTATCTACAGGAGCTGGGATGTGATCAATAATAGTGTCAAAGATTGGAGCCATAGTGTGCTCTTGATCGGCAGGATTATCAGACAATGATGACGTTCCATTAATAGCTGATGCATAAACAACTGGGAATTCCAATTGATCATCATCTGCACCCAGTTCGATGAATAGCTCTAGGACTTCATCAACAACTTCTTCAGGACGAGCTGAGGGTTTATCAATCTTGTTGACAACAACAATTGGTGTCAAATTTTGCTCAAGAGCTTTTTTCAATACAAAACGTGTTTGAGGCATTGTCCCTTCATAAGCATCGACGACAAGAACAACACCGTCAACCATTTTCATGATACGTTCAACTTCTCCGCCAAAGTCGGCGTGCCCAGGTGTGTCCATGATATTAATACGAGTACCATTGTAAGCAACGGCTGTATTCTTAGCAAGGATGGTAATACCACGTTCTTTTTCAAGATCGTTTGAGTCCAATGCACGCTCATCAAGTTCCATACGTTCATCAAGGGTGTGTGATTGTTTCAACAATTCATCTACAAGTGTTGTTTTTCCGTGGTCAACGTGGGCAATAATGGCAACGTTACGGATGTCTTCTCTAAGTTTAGTCATCTTTTCCTCTTTATTATTTATTTCAACCTTTCAAGTATACCACATTTTCAATAAAATGGCAGAGATTGGATAATTGTAAACGTTTTTCAACAAAAAAGTGCTACCTTCCCTTATCCGGTTAGGCGCACCTTATCTCATTATTTGTCAATACTATAAGCAAGACTAGCAGCTCCAATGATTCCTGCATCATTTCCAAGCTCCGCTAATTTCACTTTTGTTGTACGGCGAACTTGTGGGAATGCATAACGTGTAAAGTATCCTTCAACACGACTACGCAAGAATTCTCCTGCGGCAGAAACACCACCACCGATAACGACAGAATCTGGGTTAAGAATGTTTGAGATGTTTGCTGTTGCAAGTCCGAGGTATTTAGAGACTTTATCAACAATGCTGTCAGCAAACTTATCACCTTCAGTAGCAGCTACGATAATATCTTTACTTGTCACAAACTCACCATTGTCTACAGCAGCTTTAATAGAAGAGTTTCCTTCGTATTTTTCTGCCAAATGATGTGCTACACGTACAATACCTGTTGCTGAAGCTACAGTTTCCAGACACCCCTTGTTTCCGCAAGTACACTCAAATCCTGTGTCAGGTTCAACAATAATGTGACCAATTTCCCCACCAGCACCGGCAACACCATGAATTAAGTTACCATCAGCGATAACACCGCCACCAACACCTGTACCCAATGTTATAAAGACAACATTCCGATTGTTAGCACCAGCACCAACCCAACGTTCACCCAGTGCAGCCACATTAGCATCATTATCAATAGCGAATGGAATACCAAGTTCTTTTTCAATAACAGAGCCAACTTCTTGAGTTTCTGCCCAGTTCAAGTTAAAGGCACCCGTTACTGTTTTATTTTCTCGGTCAACTGCACCTGGAGATCCCATACCAATTCCAATAAAATCTTCAGCAGTAAGTCCATACAATTCCAAACGGTGTTTCAAAGATTCTACAATGTCAGGAACAATGTGGCTACCATTTTCAAACGTATTTGTTTCAATAGCCCATTTTTCTTGAACTTCACCATCTGCAGTCAAAATACCAAACTTAACAGTTGTTCCACCAAGGTCAATTCCCAAGAGTTTTTTACTCATTTTCTTTCTCCATTTCAATGCGATGTTCACGTCGTAAAATCATTTCAGCAATAAGATAGTTTTCCTTGTCTATCAAAGCACTCTTATAAAGCGCTTCCAGTTCAATCTTCATCATCTCGATATCATAGAGCCTTTTACCCAAGTAAACTACTACCCCAAACTGCTTCAACAACTGTTGAACGTCATATAATGTTTTCATAGAAATATTTTAGCAAAAAGCTTAAGGCATGACAAGATAATTTTGAAAACCTTTATAGATTATTATGTACCTAGACAAAAAGACCAAGTCTATTTGACTTAGACTCTTATCTATTGACAATTCGGACAAACGCCATGCAAAATCATTTGCTCACGAGTGATGCGAAATCCTGTTTGCGATTCTACCTCTTCTTTGAAAGACGGAATCGGGAAATAATAACCAGTAATTTGACCACATTTTTCACAAACAATGTTTAAGTGGTCATGCCCCATAAAATCATAATATGTTGTATTATCATTATTAACCTTAATTTCAGAGACAATCCCTTCTTCAACCAACACCTTCAGGTTGTTATAGACCGTCGCCAAACTCATCCCAGGATTGTCAGGGAGTAGGTCATAATATATCACATCTGCACTAGGATGTTGATCAGACATCATCAAATAGCGAATAACAGCTTTACGAGATTCCGTCAACCGAATTCCTTTAGCTTTTAACTGATTTAGGACATCTTCATAAACGCCTAGACTACGTCGATGCTCAGACATATCGCCGCCTCCCTTCTTCTAAAAGTATTTTACGATTATTATACACTTTTAGAGGAACTCTTGACAATCATCTTAACTCAAAAATGCTTATCTCAAGCCTGGCGCTTGTCCAAGCTCAGCAGTCAACATCCAGATTGTCTTATCAATTTCAGATTTAGCTGCAGTGAAGATATCATTTGAAGGAGCATCTCCTTCTTCATCTGTGATATCCAAGCCAACTTGGAACAAGACAGACAAGTATTTGTATATATCAACCAATAGCTGAATTCGATCAGACATTGGTTGATCAAATGTACCAGTAGTTTCAGTCAAACCTGAATTAGATGAAAACTCTACCAAAGTTGAGTATGGTTCACCACCAATGGTAATCAAACGCTCACTAATCTTATCAAGATGGGAATTCAAACTATCCATTAATTCATCCATTTTTGGGTGAAGATAAAGGAAACCAGGACCACGCATATACCAATGAACTTGATGCACAATAGAAGCTGCTACAGACAAATCGGCAACCGCTTGATTTAATACTGCTTTGGTTTTTGTGTTTGTTGGTGTCTCTGCTTGATGGTTAACTGTTTCCTTGATTGTTTCTTTAATTGAATCTGTCATATTCTTTCTCCTTATTTAGAACCATTATTGTTTATGTCTATATTTTAAAATATTTATAAATAAAATACAAGTAAAACGCTTTTTCTGTCTTTTTTCGAATAGTTAGGTATGCTTAGTATTTTATATTTTTTTCTTGGTACCTCTTTAGGCTCGTTTATTGGATTGATTTGTGATCGTTTTCCTGAGAAGTCGATTATTTTTCCTAGAAGCCATTGCAATCAGTGTGGGCATCCGTTACGTTTTTTCGAAATGATTCCGATCCTATCACAACTTTTCTTAAGGTTCAAATGTCGGTTATGTCAAAGCTCTATCCCATACCGTTATCTCTTCTTGGAATTGTTTTGTGGAGGAATACTTCTTCTTTATTTCTATAACTACCTAGATTTTGGAAGAACCTATTTGCTTTTTTTCAGTCTTTGTCTAACTATTTTTGATTTAAAAAATAAATCATATCCCCTTCTAATTTGGATTCTTGGAACACTACCTCTCCTATGTTTGGGAAACCACTACCTCACTTTTAGCTTAGGAATAAGTTTAGCCGTTCTGTCATATATCAAACGTTTAAATATTGGTGAAGGTGATTTTCTCTATTTGGCCAGTGTCTCCCTCATTTTCCAAAATACTAATAGCTATTGAACTAGCTTGCTCATTTGGGCTTATGTACTTCCTAGTACGTAAAAACCCTAATGAAACAGTCGCTTTTGTCCCATTTCTCTTTATTAGTGTTCTAATTCTTACCTTCATGTAATAGTATAGAAAAAAAGCCGAAATAATCGGCCTTTTCAGTATTAATTCATATTGACACGGTGCCATTCATTAATAACATAAGCGAGCATCCCCAATTGTTGAAGACCCCAACCGCTAATTTCATCTGATTCCTCAGTTGAACCACCAAGGTAACCGGTATAGATTGCTACCATATAAGGTGTATCTTCCATGACAATAGCATCAACGTTGAGTGCTTCACGAACGTAGCCTGGTTTTTGATAGATGGTTAAACCAGGAAGATAAGTTTTGTAGTATTCATTTGAGAAAGACTCACCAATATAGTGGAGAATATTCTTATAATTCTCTTGGTGTTTCCAAAGGTAATCCAAGACTTGGATGTAATAATCCGTTGTTGTCTTATTACCATGCATTTGAATAGTTTTAACTTTCCCTTTTGACTTACCGTATTTATCAAGCATGCCATAGAATTTTTCCATACCGCCAAGACGTTCTGCCAATGCATAGGCAGGCGTATTCTCAGAATAAACTAGAGAATATTCTTGCATCTCTGGGATGGTCATTGCACCACCAAAGGAGGCAACATACTTATCATGTTCTCCTTGATATTCATATTCAGTATTATTAATATCAAAACGTTCAGTTAAAGAAAGCTTCCCTCTATTAACCTCATCCATAACAAGCATGTTTAGTGGCAATTTGTAGGTTGATCCTGCAGTCATTGGCTGAGTATCATTCATAGAGAATTGCTCATTTGTCTTGGTATTTTTATATGAGAAGGCAATTTGGCTAGACTCGATTCCCTGATCAGCCATAAAGGCTTCAACCACTTGGTTCAATGTCATGTTAGCATAATCATAATACAATCCATTAGCATACATCGTATCTGCATCTGCTTCCATGACTGCTTTTTTAGCTTCAGCTGACTTGTTGGTTGGAGTTACCTTTTCTTCTTTTTTCTTATCCTCTTTTTTAGTTACCTTAGAGTTAGAACCAAAAATGTTCCCAAGGTCCCCAGTGTGACCAGCCTGTTTTCCTCGCCCTGCTAAGGCAAGCATAGCAACAAACACAAGAATAACTACTACACCCAGAAGAATTAAGATAAGATAAGGTTTCTTATCATCACTGAATGATTTCGCTCTAGATTTTTTAGAGCGTTTACTTCTAAGTAATAAGGTTTCAGTTTTTTCTTCTTTTTCCTTGTGTCCTACTGGTACCGATGTTTCCTCAACTGGTTTCTTTTCTACTGATTTTTTAGAAACCTTTTTCTTATCTTTTTTGTTATTCTTCTCGTCGCTTCTTTCGACATCTTTTTTACTATCTTTACTGTC
>OLRP01002876.1_pt1 | contig 11183 bp, 7 predicted proteins | sample 1672401 | NCBI WGS metagenome assembly OLRP01 (sample SAMEA3136682, study PRJEB25190) | human gut metagenome | reverse complement strand
ATTCGCCTTCGCAAGTACCACAGCTTACACATTCATCACTAATTACGTGTGCCATTGTATGTACCCTCCTTTTTTGGATTACGATAGGTTTTTCCCTTTTCGTTATCCTCATTTTAATACAAGATGGGGAAATATACAAGAGTTCCTGATGTATTTATTTGAGTAATTTATAAGTTAGTCTTATAGAACTTGTAAACGTGGAAAATAGAAGATTTCTATCCTAAATTAGTAAAAAACAAAAATTCACGAGATTTTAAGAAATTATCTCTTCCATTTTTCAAGGATTCGTGTATCATAATGGATTGAGAGTTAAAAAGTAGAAAACATAGAGATAAAATTGTGTAAATGAAAAGAAGGAGAAGGTTATGCGGAAACGAAATGTAAGAGCAGCGATTGCGGCAGCACTTTGTATGACGGTACTTGCAGCCGGCTGCGGAAAGAAAGCAGATGATCCGGTTTTTACAGGAGATAAGACAGAAACACCGGTATATCAGGCGAATCTGGATGCAATCAAATCTTCTGCATATGCATCGGTAGACAATCTAGATCTGGAACCTGGAACTTATATTTCTGTAATCGGAAGGGCATCTTCAACACCATATTGGAATCAGGTAAAGGCAGGGGTAGAGCAGGCAGCAACGGACTTGAATACAGCACTGGGCTATTCAGGAAATGATAAGGTAAAAGTATTATACAGTGCACCGGATGAGAATGATAATATCGATCAGCAGGTGAATATTCTGGATGAAGAGCTTGCACGTTATCCGGATGTGATCGCAATTTCCAGTGTAGATGCAAGCGCATGCTCCGTCCAGTTTGATCTTGCGATTGAGAATGGAATTCCGATCGTAGCATTTGATTCGGGAAACAGCTATCAGAATATCCAAAGTACTTGCAAAACGAATAATATAGAAGCGGTAACAACAGGAACAAAGAATTTCTGTGAGAAGATCGGTGACAGTGGAGAAATTCTGCTGCTTGTGCATGATACAGTATCAGATACGGCGAAAGAGCGTGAGGCAGAAATCAAAAATGAACTTGCAGCAAATCATCCGAATGTGACTGTTACAGAGACAATTTATCTGGATCAGCTGGAAATGTTGAAGAAACAGATTGTGGCTGAACAGGTAGGGGTAACACCAGAAGAACTGGCAGCTGCAGAAGCAGGAGAAAAGAAGGAAGAGACAGCAGGAACAGGTGATGCTTCCGAGACAATTGCAGATGCAGCATCGAATGCGGCTTCTTCATCAGCAGACGAAAGTGCGAATGAGACAGCACAGGAAGCGGACAATGAATTGTCCGAGAAGATGCAGCAGGTCAACGATGGCGCGGCAAAGATGAGTGATGAAGATGCAATTCAATATTATATGGAGAAACATCCTGATTTAAAGGGATGTATTGCTACGAACGAGACAGTAACCCAGCTTGCAATTAGGACGCTGGATCAGTTTGATTCAGAAAAACATATTACATTAGTAGGGTTTGATGCAGGAAAAGAGCAGGTCAATGCATTGAAAGATGGAAAGGTGGATGGACTTATTGTGCAGAATCCTTTTGGAATGGGATATGCGACAGTAGTTGCAGCGGCACGTACAGTTCTTGAGATTGGAAATGAAGCTGAGGTCAACACAGGATATGTGTGGGTGACAGCAGACAATATGAATGACGATACGATAACACCGTTCCTTTACGAATAAGTTGAAAATAAATCGAACAATTTCATAAAAGAAAAGAGCTTGTCAGGCAAAAGAAAAACATCAGGATTTTATTACTTCTATATTTCTGAATTTCAGAATGAAGTATAAAACCTGATGTTTTCTTTGTTTTATTCACGTTGTCCTTTAAGCTTTGCTTAAAGAAAAAATAAATTCGGTGCCAACCCCTTCTGTACTGATCACATTGATATGTTCATCGTGAGCCTGTATGATTTCTTTTACGATCGAAAGTCCAAGTCCGGTTCCTTTCTTATCCTTTCCACGGGAAAGATCTGATTTGTAGAAACGCTCCCAAATCTTATTGATTTCCTTTCTTGAGATTCCGATTCCATGATCCTTTACAGAAACAAAGACTTTGTCATTTTTTGTTGTTACTTCTACTGTAATAGAAGAGTCATTCTCACTGAATTTGATCGCATTATCCAGAAGATTATAAAGAACCTGTTGGATTTTGCGTCGGTCAGCCATTACATCAATCTGTTCAGACAGTAGAAAGAGCTTAATGGATATATGCTTCTGAGTACAGACACCCTCGAAAGACTGGGCAGTATGTTTGATCATCTCCTGAATATCAAAGGAAGTTTTATTGAGCAGGAGCTCTTTTGTATCAAATTCGTTCAAAGTAAGAAGATCCGTTGTCAGGTCAGTCAGTCGTTCCGTTTCGAAGAGAATGATATTTAAGTATTTCTCATGAAGCTCTGGTGGGATTGTTCCGTCTGCCATTGCTTCTACATAACCCCTGATTGAAGTCAACGGAGAACGGAAATCGTGGGATACATTTGCTACGATCTTTTTCTGATAATCATCAGAATCCTTCAGTTGTGCAGCCATAAAATTCAGTGATGCGGATAAATATCCGATCTCATCATGCCTGTTTACCGGAATCTCGTAATCCAGATTGCCCATGGCATATTGCTTCGCAGCTTCTGTGATCAGCAACAATGGCCGATGGACGAAGAAATGGAACCCAAGCAGGAAGATGAAGGACAACAGGAAAATAACTCCAAGAGAAATATAAACCGGAACCATCAGCGTGCGGCATCTTTCGTTGATCAGAGAGACAGGGCTGTGAATGATCAGATATCCCTTTGTATAAAATCCCTGTGTGACAGGAGCCATTACAGTAATCATATCTTCCTGAAAATAATTATGATAGGTTCCGATCATGTACTGGTTGCTCCCGATTTCGGCCGGATCAAAATTATTGACTGATTGTGGTGCAGTAGTATCCTTCAGGTTGGCAGAGGTGATCATTGTACCATCTTTTTCAACAAACCACAGAGAAGAATTAAGATACGTCTTCATAGCAGATAACTGAGAATGAACAGCCCAGCTGGAAGATTCGTTTGAAAAATAGGAAGGCAGATAATTATCTGCAATCATGGTTGCTTCTCTGTATAATGTCTGTGAAGTATCTTTTTCCAGACGTTCGGTGATCAGTTCTGTGGTCAATGTTGCCGTTGTGAAAACACACAGAAACCCGAAAATAATATAAAGTACAATAAATTTTAAATGCAGAACTGCTTTCATAATTTCTCCCTAAGTACTCATCGGTCACCAGATGCTGTTTACAGTATCCAGGATCGATGATTTAAATCTATTTTGTCTCAAATTTGTAACCAATTCCCCATACAGTACTGATATTCCAGTGAGGGTGGTCTTTAATTTTTTCACGCAGACGTTTAATATGAACATCAACGGTACGAGTGTCTCCGATATATTCATAGCCCCAGATACGGTCTAAGAGCTGCTCTCTTGTGAATACCTGATTCGGTGATGCAGCAAGACAGTAAAGGAGTTCTAATTCTTTTGGCGGCATATCAACAGGATGTCCGTCACAAACAACAGAGTAGTTTGTAAGGTTGATTGTCAATCCGTCAAACTCTGCACATTTTGTTTTTTCAACAGAAGTATCATTCTGTTGTCCAACCTGATATCTTCTCAAGACAGCTCTTACGCGGGCCACCATTTCCTTAGGGTCAAATGGCTTCATGATATAATCATCTGCTCCGAGTTCCAGTCCGAGAACTTTGTCAAATACTTCACTTTTTGCCGAAAGCATGATAATCGGTGTGGCAGCTTTGGAACGAATCTCACGACAAACCTGATACCCGTCAATTCCTGGAAGCATCAGATCAAGAAGGATCAGATTTGGCTGATAGCTGTTAAAAGCTGCAAGCGCATCTTCTCCATCATATACTAATTTTGTATCAAAACATTCTTTTGTGAGATAAAGAGAAATCAGTTCAGCGATATTCTCATCATCATCTACGATTAGGATTTTCTGTTTTCCAAACATTCTTTTTTCCCCCATTAACCATGATAAGGTAGTTGATAACTGTTTAAAATAATTAGCCAAGTTCTACAATTGTTACACCAGCGTCACCTTCACCGAATTCGGCAAGGTGATAGGATTTTACATGTTTCTGACGACGCAGATATTCATGAATTCCCTTTCTGAGTGCTCCGGTTCCCTTTCCGTGAACTACACGGACAGTATTCAGGTGAGCGAGGATTGCGTCATCCAGGTATTTATCCAGCTCAGCAACGGCTTCATCAACAGTACGTCCGAGCAGATTGATCTCAGGTCGGACAGAAAGAGATTTTCCCATTTTAATTTTGCCTTTTGAAGTACGGTTCATTTTCTTCGGTGCATACGGAGAGACTTCCTCGATAATCTCCAGATCAGAGATGTTGACCTGGGAGCTGAGGATTCCCATACGTACGGTAAGATTCCCTTTGGCATCAGGTAGAGAGCTTACGGTTCCTGTCAGGTTCATGCTGAGAACTTTAACGGATTCTCCGAGCTTGAAGTCAGATGCTTTATGCTCTTTCTTTGGTTTCTGTGCTTTCATTGCAGACGCAGATGCTGTATCTTTGATCTTCTTACGCAGCTTCTCACGTTCCTTTTCCATCTCTGCAGCAGAAATGTTTTCCTTGCCGAATTTACGGAAATCCTTGATCGTCTTGTCGGCAACTTCTTTTGCTTCACGCAGAATGGCGTTTGCTTTTTCATTTGCCTCGCGTAAAATGCGGTCGCGCTGATCATCTAATTTCTCCTGGCGCTGTTTCGCCTGGGCTTTCAGGTCTTCCGCTTCTTTCTTCAATCGTGCGATTTCTTCCTGTTCCTTTTCAATCGTCCGTTTGCTTGTCTCAAGATCAGTGAGAAGATCTTCAAAGGAAACGTCCTGTTCACTGAGCCGTTTCTTTGCATCTTCAATAATATAATCCGGCAGACCTAACTTCCCGGAGATCGCAAATGCATTACTTTTACCAGGAATACCGATCAGCAGACGGTAAGTCGGACGAAGACTTTCTACATCGAATTCACAACAGGCATTCTCCACACCCGGAGTGGAAAGTGCATAGACTTTTAACTCGCTGTAGTGTGTGGTAGCCATTGTACGGATACCTCTCTGGTGAAGATGGGACAGAATAGAAATTGCAAGTGCGGCACCTTCCGTCGGATCTGTACCGGCTCCAAGTTCATCAAAGAGAACCAGCGAACGTTCATCTACTTTCTTAAGGAAAGAGACAATATTGGTCATATGAGAAGAGAATGTACTAAGGCTCTGCTCAATACTCTGTTCATCTCCGATATCTGCATAAATCTGATGGAATACAGCCAGTTCACTGCGGTCTCCGGCAGGAATGTGAAGTCCGGACTGTCCCATCAGACAGAATAAGCCGACCGTTTTCAAAGAAACAGTTTTACCGCCGGTATTTGGTCCTGTGATGATCAGCAGTGTGAAGTCTTCCCCAAGTGTCACGGTGATCGGAACAACTTTTTTCGGATCGAGCAGTGGGTGACGTCCCTCACGGATACGGATGCGTCCCTCTTCATTCAGAAGCGGCCGGCTGGCGCGCATGGATATTGCCAGAGCACCTCGTGCAAAAATGAAGTCAAGATCCGTCAGAGAACGGTAATCCACACGGATTTCCTCGATATATTGTGCGGCTTCTTCACTTAGATTTGCAAGAATCACCTGAATCTCTTCCTGTTCCTTTGCATAAAGTTCTTTTAAGTCATTGTTCAGTTTTACGATTGCCATAGGTTCAATAAAAAGAGTAGAACCTGTTGAAGACTGATCGTGAATGAGTCCCTGTACCTGTCCACGATATTCCGCTTTGACAGGTACACAATAGCGGTCTCCACGCATGGTAATGATTGCATCCTGCAGATAAGTGCGAAGGGAACCGTTGACCAGTGTAGTTAAAGTGGCGTGTACTTTGTCATTGATGTTATTAATGCTTCGACGAATCTGCTTCAGTGTGGAACTGGCATCATCACTGTATTCATCTTCGCCGATAATACAGCGGTCGATTTCATTTGAAAGTGGTGTCAGTGGTTCAAGCAGGTTAAAATATTCATCCAGGCAGTCACAAGCGTCCTCTTGTGTATCATGTCTTCCGTAGGCCTTAACCCTGGCTGCATTTACAAGCAGGCGGGAAATACGGAGAAGTTCTGTGCTGCTGAGTGAGCCGCCAATCTCCAGACGTTTCATGGACTCTTCAACCGGTGCAGCGTCACCAAACGAGATACGTCCCTTTTGCACGATTCGTGTATAAGCGGCAGCAGTCTGTTCCTGATAAGTGTTGATCTTATGCAGGTCGGTCATTGGCTTCAAACGACGGCAGAGCTGTCCTCCACGGAAAGATGTCGCTTCCTTTTCAAGAAGAGCAATGATCTTATCATATTCCAGTTTAAATAATGTTTTTTGATTCATTTATGTTCCTCTGTCATTTCAACTTAATACTAATTTTTTAATCATGTAGCTGTTCACAATACATGTGAACAATAACTATTTCCGAGTCTTATTGTACCTTATTATTTCATTAAATAAAAGGCTTTTATAGATATTGAACAATCTATATGAATCAGTTATACTAAGTAATGGAAATGTCCGTGTCGGTTGATTTTGTAGTTGACACGGAAGTGAACAGTCACGAATGAGGTTCATGTCAATGTCAGAAAAGAAAAGTAATGGTCAGGTTCCGGAAGAGGGTCCTGACGGGAAAAATTTAGAACAGTCAGAAAAAAAGGAATCTTTTGCATTTCTCGAAGAGACGATAAAACCAAAGAAGATCAGCAGACAGCAAGGAATGAAACAGCTCATCCGGATTGCAATATGCGGACTGGTTTTAGGAGGCTCTGCATGCCTGGGATTCTTTGCATTGCGCCCGCTTGCACAGCATTTATTTCCTGAAAAGACACAAGTTGTGACAATCCAGGAGGACGATCAATCAGAGGAAGATTTAGCAGAAGGTGGCGACACGACAGAGCAGAATGACGTGCAGGATCAGCAGGAGATCAGTTATGTACAGATGATGTCCAAAGCATATGAGAAAGCACTGACAGCGAAGAAGAGTGTGGTATCTGTTACGAAAGGAGCAGAACAGGAGAACTGGAATGCAGAAGCGACCGGAATTGATGAGAGCGTATCTGGTGTGATCGTTGCGGATAACGGACCGGAGATACTGATTTTGTCCTATGCTTCGATCTGCGAAGATGCAAAAGAGTGGTGCGTTACATTTTCAGATAAATCAGAATATAAGGCAAGCCTGAAAAAAAAGGATAAAAATAGTGGATTTGCAATATTTGCGGTAGATAAAAAAAGCCTTTCAGATGCCACATGGAGTGCTTCAAGTGTAGCATCACTTGGCAATTCGAATCTGACAGAACAGGGTGATGTTATATTCGCACTGGGAAATATTTTCGGTTATGCCGGAGGAAGCGGATACGGAATTGTCAGTTCGTCAAACTATAAAGAAATCGGACGCGACGGAGAGTATAGCGTGATTGCGACCGATATGAGCAGTGCATCCGAAGGAACGGGTATTTTATTCAATCTGGATGGAGAAGTGATCGGAATGATTTCTTCTGATATTTGGAAAGACCGGGGAGTACGTACCGCAAATGCTTATGCGATCTCAGATCTGAAGTTGGTTATCCAGCTGTTAGCGAACGGTGCAAGTGTACCATATATCGGTGTGTCAGGAACAGCAGTGACAAGTGGAATTCAGAAAGAAGAGGGCATGCCGTCAGGAATCTATGTGATTGACGTGGCAGCAGATTCACCTGCAATGGCAGCGGGCATACAGAGTGGAGATGTGATCTGTTCTGTGAATGGAGAGAAAATTGTAAGCATGAGTGCTTACCGTAAACTGATGTTGACGCTGAAAGCAGGAGATCAGATCAAAGTGGAAGGGAAACGCCGAGGATCTGAAGAATATGTAGATATTAAATTTGATGTTATGATTGAAAGTAAAGAATAATAAGTGAAAGAGGCAGAAAATGAGATTTATAGATGGATTATGCGAGGGAGAAACAATCAGGAATGTATATCTTTGTAAAGGAAAGCGTTCCGCAGAGACAAGAAATGGAAAGCCGTATGATAATCTGATTCTTCAGGATAAGACAGGAACATTAGATGGAAAAGTATGGGATCCGAACTCCCAGGGAATCGCAGATTATGATGAGAAGGACTTTATTGAAGTTTTTGGAGATGTGATCAATTATAACGGAAATCTTCAGTTGAACATCCGTCAGATCAGAAAGGCGGAAGAGGGAGAATACAATCCGGCAGATTATATGCCGACAACAGAGAAAAGTGTTGATGGAATGTACGAGGAGCTGACAGCTTATATTCGTCAGATCTCTAACAAATATTTAAGACAGGTGTTGGAATTCTACTATATAAAAGATGAAGCATTTATCAAAAAATTCAAGGCACATTCCGCAGCGAAGACAGTACATCACGGATTTTCCGGGGGATTGCTTGAACATACACTCAGTGTAACTCGTATGTGTGATTATTTTGCAACAAGCTACTCTATTTTGAACAGAGATCTGCTCCTTAGCTCTGCAATTCTTCATGATATTGGAAAAGTGAAAGAACTTTCTGATTTTCCGGACAATGATTATACAGATGAGGGACAGCTGATCGGCCATATCGTGATCGGTGTCGAGATGATCGATGATGCGATTCGTTCTATCCCGGACTTTCCGGTGAAGCTTGCTCATGAACTCAAGCATTGTATCGTGGCACATCACGGTGAACTGGAATACGGTTCTCCAAAGAAACCGGCACTGGCAGAGGCAGTGGCACTGAATATGGCAGATTCAACAGATGCAAAGCTTCAGACATTGACAGAACTGTTCAAAGGAAAAACAGGAACAGAATGGCTTGGATATAACCGTTTGTTTGAGTCTAATTTAAGAAGAGCATCCGAGGATTAAATTTAACAATGAGAACAACAAGTGTCACTGTTTGCAGAATCTATGTGAGCAGTGGCTATTTGTATGATACAAGGGTCAAAAGGTCATGCGTTTCTTGCTTGCATGAAAAAGCATGACTTATTGACCCGCAAAACACCGAAAAGTAGCCATTTTTCGTAGAAAAATGAGCGGATTTGAGGTGTTTTAGGATTGCGAGAGCATGAAATGCGAAGCAATCCGTGTATCATAGGGGTCAAAATACCTTTTGACCCCAACATCTTTGTATAATTAAGAGTAAAATAGAAGAGAGAAAAGTATGAATAAAAATGATATTGTAACAGTTGAAATAACAGATATCGGAGTGAGCGGGGAAGGAATTGGCCATGTGGATGGTTACACGCTCTTTATCAAAGACGCAGTGATCGGTGATGTGGTTGAAGCGAAAGTCATGAAGGCAAAGAAGAATTATGGCTATGCCAGATTAATGAAAGTCATCACACCGTCAGAATATCGCGTAGAACCAAAGTGTGCATTTGCCAGAAGATGCGGAGGCTGCCAGATTCAGGAAATGTCTTATGATCGTCAGCTTGTGTTTAAAGATCAGAAGATCCGCGGAAATCTGGAACGAATTGGTGGCTTTACAAAAGAGCAGATTGAAGCTGTGATGCAGCCGGTTGTTGGAATGGAGCATCCGTTTAGTTATCGTAATAAAGCACAGTTTCCATTTGGAACAGACAAAGAAGGCAATCCGATCACGGGGTTCTATGCCGGAAGAACACATGATATTATTGCAAACACAGATTGCGCTCTTGGCGTAGATCAGAACCGAGAAATACTCGAGATTATTTTACAATATATGCGTGAAAACAAGATCAAATCGTATGACGAGAAGACTGGAAAAGGTCTGATCCGGCATGCATTGATCCGCTATGGATTCAAGACAAAAGAAATTATGGTCTGTCTTGTGGTCAACGGAAAGAAACTTCCGAAAGCAGAGCGTCTGATTGAAAAGCTTATTCAGATTGAGGGCATGACAAGTATCACGATCAGTCCGAATACACGAAGAGATAATGTGATTATGGGAGATTCCTATGAAATTCTCTGGGGACAGGGATATATTACAGATTATATCGGAAATGTAAAATATCAGATTTCCCCATTATCATTCTATCAGGTAAATCCGGTACAAACAGAGAAACTATATGGACTTGCACTTGAGTATGCAGACCTCAAAGGTGATGAAACCGTGTGGGATTTGTACTGCGGAATCGGAACGATTTCCCTCTTCCTTGCCCAGAAGGCAAAACAGGTTTACGGAGTTGAGATTGTGCCGCAGGCAATCAATGATGCCAAAGAAAATGCAAAGATTAATGCGATTGATAACGCAGAATTTTTCGTTGGGAAGGCAGAAGAAGTTCTGCCGGAATATTATGCAGAGTATGAGCGAGAGCATAATGGCGAGACAGCTCATGCAGACGTGATCGTTGTGGATCCACCGAGAAAGGGCTGTGACGAGACACTGCTGGAGACAATCGTGAAGATGCAGCCGGAGAAGGTTGTGTATGTAAGCTGTGACAGTGCGACATTGGCGAGAGATCTGAAGTATCTGTGTGCGAATGGGTATGAGGTTATGGTGTGCAGGGGCGTGGATCAGTTCCCGCAGACGGTGCACGTGGAGACGGTTGTCTTGCTTTCCAAGGGCGAGGTCGACTCGAAAAAGATTCGGGTTGAGTTCTCTTTGGAAGATATGGATATGTCCGAATTTCAGGATGGGGCAACCTACACCCAGATCAAAGACTATGTGCTGGAGCATAGCGGGTTAAAGGTATCCAATCTTTATATCTCACAGATTAAGAGGAAATGTGGGATTGAAGTTGGCAAGAATTACAATTTGCCGAAGTCCGAGGATTCCAGACAGCCACAGTGCCCACCGGAAAAAGAGAAAGCGATCCGAGAAGCATTCAAATATTTTGGGATGATCTAACATCCTGCAAAATGGAGGTTTCTTATGGATAGATTGATTTCTTGTGAGTTTAACATGGATACCGCTTGTGTGGAATTGAAATTTTTTGATGGCAGCAAGATTGCCATTGATACGTTTGCGGTGGAAAACGAGGTTGCCGACAATATGTATCAGCGGTCAGAACTGGATTATCTGATCTACAATGACCCGATTGGATATGCAGACCTTGTTTTGAACGGAAACCCCGAAATTTATCTAAAAACTGTAACTGAATGTAAACCCTTAG
>OLRP01002871.1_pt1 | contig 11196 bp, 15 predicted proteins | sample 1672401 | NCBI WGS metagenome assembly OLRP01 (sample SAMEA3136682, study PRJEB25190) | human gut metagenome | reverse complement strand
CAAACAGGGAGTATATTTATATGTTGGATATCATTTTGTAAAATACCTAGGTGTCAGTTGTTTTACTAAAAAGAATCATCCTGATAGTAGAATCAGCACGCATGATTCTATGAATCGCTATATTACACTGGTAAATATTAACCCAACGAATCAAGATGTAGCAATTCCGGTTAATAAAACTAAAACTGATGTAGTTTGGGAAAGTACTCTAGGTAAAGAATACGCTAAAATCATCGATGATGCCTGTGGAAAAGTTTACAAAGATGCCGCTTTTAGATTGGATGAAAGAAATACCGATGAAGGCATTTCAAATTTGATGGAGTCTATGTTAGCGGGAACATCGCAATCATATATTCGCCAATGTGCAATTTGCAAAACTAAAACGGCTAAAAACACTCTTAGACCAGATGCGTTTATTGTTTCAACCGAAGATGGTCATCCAATCAGTCTTAAAGAAAAGCGTCCTACACTTAGTAAGAAGTTTATGGAAGCTCACAAAATCAAAAAAATCGAAAAAATTGTCGAATATAAAAATGCTTGCGAAATCACAAAACAGCGTATCGGACAATTAGTAGATTATTGCGACGATTTTGTCCTTGATCCGCTCGGCTCTGGCGCTCAAAGCGCCGAAAAGCGTGTCGCTGGCCATCGGATGGGCGTTCATCGTCATCTCGATATCCAGCGGCCTGTCCGGCAGCATCTTTTTGATTACGCGGTATTCCAGGCCGCCCTGCCCGATTTCCACGCCCGCATCGTCGATGATTACAAAACTGTTTTCCCGCAGAGCGCCGCCAACGCCGCGCACGGGCTGATAAATTCTCATAATTAGGAAGACACCCTTCATCAAACCGGCTGATGCGCACGCTCTCCCGTTTCCAAATACCGGAAAAAGTTCGCATTCGCCGAAATTGCACATGTGAACACTTTATTATAGCACATGTACCTGTCTTCCATCTACCCCCAGTTTTTCCGCGCAGAAAAGTCGCACGCTTTCCGGCAGAATTTCGTGTTCGACGGTCAGCACGCGCGCGGCCAGCGTCTCCGGCGTGTCGCCCTCCAGCACGGGCACGCTCTTCTGCATGATGACCCCGCCGTGATCGACCTGCTCATCGACGAAGTGCGTCGTCGCGCCGGAGATCTTTGCGCCATAAGCCAGAACCGCTTCATGCACATGATGGCCGTACATGCCCGGCCCGCAGAACGCCGGAATCAGCGCCGGATGGATGTTGATGATCCGATGCTCATACGCCCGAACGACCTGGCGGCCCAAAATCGGCAGATAACCCGCCAGCACGACCAGATCCGCGTCCGCCGCTTTCAGCTTTTGGAGAATGATGTCGTTGAAAGCCTCGTCGCTCCCCGCCTGCTTTTTGCTGACAAATTCCGCCGGAATGCCGTGCTTTTTCGCCCGCTCAAGGGCAAACGCTTTGGATGCGTTGGCAAGCACCAGAACGATCTGCCCGTCGATGGTTCCGGCTTCCACCGCATCGATGAGCGCCTGCAAATTCGTGCCGCCGCCGGAGCAGAGCACCGCAATCCTCTTGCTCACAGCAGAACCAGCCTTTCGCCATCTGCGGCCGTCTTGGCCACGCGGCCGATGCGATACGCCTTTTCGCCCTGCTCTTCCAGCGTCGCGACGAGCTTATCGGCCTCTTCTTCCTTCACCGCAAACACCATGCCGATGCCCATGTTGAAGGTGTTGTAAGCCTGCCTGTCGCCCAGCCCGCCGAGCTTTACCAGCTCCGTGAACACAGGCAGAACCGGCCACGTGCCGCGCTCGATCTGCGCGCTCAGGCCGTCGGGCAGAATGCGCGGGATATTCTCGATGAAGCCGCCGCCCGTGATGTGCGCAATGCCGTGCACATCGCAGGCTTTGCACGCCGCCAGCGCGGGTTTCACGTAGATTTTGGTCGGGGTGAGCAGGGTTTCGCCCCAGCTTTTTCCGCCGAGCGCTTCCACCGGCGTGTGAATGTCGCGTCCCTCGGTCAGCACCAGCTTGCGCACCAGCGAATAGCCGTTGGAATGCACGCCGGAGGAGGCCATGCCGACCAGCACGTCGCCCTCCGCCACACGTTCGCCGGAGATGGATTGTTCCCGCCCGACGAGACCGACGGTGAAACCCGCCAGATCATATTCGCCCGCCGGGTAGAAATCCGGCATTTCGGCCGTTTCGCCGCCGATCAATGCGCAGCCCGCCTGTCTGCATCCGTCCGCCACGCCCGCGACAATCTGCTCGACCTTCGCCGGGTCGAGGTATCCCGTCGCGATATAATCCAGAAAAATCAACGGTTTTGCGCCCTGGCAGACCACGTCGTTGACGCACATCGCCACGCAGTCAATGCCCACCGTGTCGTGCTTATCCATCAGGAAAGCCAGCTTGAGTTTGGTACCCACGCCGTCCGTGCCCGCGACGAGCACGGGTTTGTCCACGTCTGCGTTTTCGATGGAATAAAACCCGCCGAACGAGCCGAGGCCGCCCAGCACATTTTCATCAAACGTGGCGGCCACATGCTGCTTCATCCTGCGCACGGCCTCATAGCCGCGTTCAACGTCCACGCCCGCATCCTTGTAGGTAATCACGATGAACCTCCTTTTAGGGCACTGCCCCAAACCCCGCCAAGAACCTGATGTTCTTGGATTTCCTTCTTGACGGATTGCTTTGCAATCCGTCAATTCATACTTTCCTGCTTCCGCCCCAAAGCGAGAGCGTTTCTTGGGCTGCAACCCAACGTCACCCTTCTATATCCTTCATTTCCCCCGTTTCGGGGTCGATGGGATAGTCGCCGTCAAAGCAGCCCGTGCAGAACTGGCAGCCCGAACCGGCCACCGTCTTGAGCAGATCGGGCAGGGAAAGAAATTTGAGGCTGTCCGCCCCGATGAAGCGGCAGATTTCCTCCACGCTGCGGCTGTGGCCGATCAGCTCTTCGCTCGTCGCCGTGTCAATGCCGAAATAGCAGGGGTTCAGCACCGAGGGCGAGGAAATGCGCATATGCACTTCCTTTGCGCCCGCCGTGCGCAGCATCTCGACGATCTTGCGGCTCGTCGTGCCGCGCACGATGGAATCATCCACCAAAATCAGCCGCTTGCCGCGCACGTTGCGGGTCAGCGCGTTGAGTTTCGTGCGCACGCCCAGTTCGCGCATCCCTTGCTCCGGCTGGATGAACGTGCGGCCGACATAGCGGTTTTTGGCCAGTCCGTCGCCGTAGGGAATGCCGCTCTGCTGCGCATAGCCCATCGCCGCCGCCAGCGCGCTGTCCGGTACGCCGATGACCATATCCGCCTGCACGTCGTCGCCGACGGCCAGACGTTTGCCCGCCTCCACACGGGATTGATACACGTTGATGCCGTCGATGACCGAATCCGGCCGCGCGAAATACACAAATTCAAACAGGCACAGGCGACTGCGCATCGGCGTTTTCACGTGGGTCGAGTGAATGCCTTCTTCGTCGATGACCACAATTTCACCCGGCTGCACATCGCGGACAAATTCCGCGCCCACCGCGTCGAGCGCGCAGCTCTCGCTCGCCAGCACGAAGCTGCTGCCCACGCGCCCCAAGCAGAGCGGGCGGATGCCGTAAGGATCGCGAATGCCGATCAACTTATCCTTCGCCAGCAGCACCAGCGCATAACTGCCGCGCACTTTTTCCATCATGGAGCGGACGGCCTCGATTAAGCCCTTGCTGCTTTCCCGCGCAATCAGGCTCAGGATGACTTCGGTATCCACCGTCGTCTGAAAAATCGCGCCGTCATCCTCCATCTGGCTTCTGAGCGCGTCCGCGTTGACCAGATTGCCGTTGTGCGCCAGCGCCAGCATGCCGATTTTGCAGCGCGCCACCAACGGCTGAGCGTTGATGACGTCCTTGCCGCCAAAGGTCGAATAGCGTACATGGCCGATGGAAATATGTCCCGTCAGCCCGTGCAGGATTTCTTCGTCAAACACCTCCGGCACAAGGCCGAGGTTGCGATAATGCTTAATGCCCTTTCCATCAGCCACCGCAATACCGGCGCTTTCCTGTCCGCGGTGCTGCAAAGCAAACAGACCGTAATACGCGGCCTCCGCCACGTTGATGGCCTCATCCTGCGCGTAAATGCCGAACACGCCGCAGGCTTCCTCCATCCGGTCTCCGCATTCCTTGATTTCCGTCATGCTGCCTCCGCCTTACACTTCATGCTGAATCTGTCTGTCGTCTGCCTCAATCGCCGCCGCCATCTGCTCGCGGTGCGCCAGCAGCTTTTCGGCCAAAATTGGGTACTTGATCGAGAGCATCTGCGCCGCCAGATAGGCCGCGTTATCGCCGCCGCCGACCGCGACCGTCGCCACCGGAATGCCAGTGGGCATCTGCACGGTGGAAAGCAGCGAATCCAGCCCGTCCATGAACGACGATTTGACCGGAATGCCGATGACCGGCAGCGTCGTGTGTCCGGCGATTACGCCAGCCAGATGAGCCGCTTTGCCCGCCGCAGCAATGATGACCTCAAAGCCGTTTTCACGCGCGTTGGCCGCGAACGCCGCAACGGTTTCGGGCGTTCTGTGCGCGCTGGCGACATGCACCTCAACCTCAATCTCGAACTTCTTGAGCACATCTACGCAGCCCTTGAGGGACGGCCAGTCGCTCTTTGAACCCATAATCAACGCAACTTTCGGCATCGTTTTGACCTCCAAACCTCGAAATCAATCTTAGTATAGCAAGAGTCGCTCCTGTTTTCAATAAAATTCCGGAACTTATTTTCTCTTTTTTTGATTATTGTTCGTATTTTTGTCTCATTTTGCGTTCATTTCATGTTTGCATGCCTGTTTTTCCGTGCTTTTTCCGGACTTTGATTGGTCTGCTTTTTTGGATGATGAATTTCAGCGTAAGCAGTGACTGCGAAAAAAGCAAAGCCCCCCTCTTTGAGGGAGGTGGCACGGCGCATCTGTGACGGAAGGAGTTTAAAAAAATCCCTCCGTTAAGGAGGGACTCGTTTTATTGAAATGTCTCTTTTCCGATCGGCGTCGGGGTTTGATCATAAAACACCCGTCGGACAGTGGGCGTCGTTTCCAAAATGCGCTCAACCGTGCGTTCCACCAGATCATATGGCAGCCTCGCCGGAACAAGCATCGCGCCGGAAATCGTCACTGCGCGCAGGATGATCGTGCTGGTTTCCTTTTGCGCGTCCACCATAATCGGGAAGTATTTATAGAGCTTTTTATTCAGCCCTGCTTCGCGAATCTCCCCGCTGAAAATCGCGTCGGCTTTGCGCAGCGCCGCCAGTTTTTCCGGGGTCACTTCGCCGATGATCCGCGCCCCCAAGCCCATCAGCGGGAATGGCTTGCGCTGCACGATGCTGCTGTCCATGCCCAGCGTCTCGGCGATTGCGCGAACCTCCTCACGGAAGAGCAGCGCCAACGGCTCAAGCACCGCCATGCCGCAATCCTGCCATACCGCATTGTTCGCGCCGCCCAGAAAGTCGCTGTAATTGGTGCCCATGACCAACGTCTTCGCGCCGGGAATCGCCTCCGTCTGCCGAATCATCTCTTCGTGCAGGCAGGCAACGACGACCTCCCGCTTTTCCCGCATGGTCTGCTTCCCGCGAAGTCCGGCAAGCACGCTTTCTGCGCGATCCGCCACGCGAAGCGGAATCCCCAGCCGTTCAAACGTCTCCTGCACGGTGGCGCTTTCCCCTTCGCGCATCAAACCCGTTTCCACATAGATGGCCGTCATCCGTTCGCCAAACGCCTGATGCGCCAATACGGCGGCCACAGCCGAATCCACGCCGCCGCTCACGCCGCACACCGCAAAACCGCCTTCAATCGAAGCGTCCGTCAGCATACGCCGCGCCTCGGCCAGCGCAGCGTCCATGGTGAACCATGGCATGCATCCGCAGATGTCGCGCGCAAAATTCTTGAGAATGGTCGAGCCATCCGGATCGTTGCGCTCCAATTCAAATTGAATGCCAAAAAGCGAGCGTCTGTCGTCCGCAAAGGCGATGGTGCAGCCGCCCGCGCCTGCCGTCACCTGCACATCGGCAGGGAGCATCAGCGTCATGGCTTCCTGAATATAGCGTTCTCCGGCCTCCACGCCTGAAAACAGCCGACACTCCGCATACTGAACAGACGCTTTCCTGTTCGAAATGGCCGTGCCCGCGCATGCGCCGCCCATCGCCGTGATGAGCATATGCGCGGCATGGCCCAGCGCCAGCACGGGAATGCCCAGTTTCAAAATTTCCGCGTCAAACACGCCCGCGGCGCTTTGGGGTTCGCCGCAGAGCACAATGCCGCGCGGCGCGGCCTGCGCAATCTGCGCAGCCGTGGTCATACCGCTGATGATTTTGCAAAACACCTGCTCACCGCGAAGCCGCCTGGCCGCCTCGACGGCAAACTCATCCGAGTAATTGAGAATGAGAATCATGTCGTTCATGCTTCGTTCCCTCCCACAGGGCAGCTGCTCTTCTCCCCGATTTCAAAAGAAGCTGCTCCGCATTTCGGCGAAACAGCTTCTTTGGTAACACAGGGGATTAGATCAGCTCAAGAATGACCATCTCGGCAGCGTCGCCGCGGCGCGGGCCCTTCTTGAGAATGCGGGTGTAGCCACCGGCGCAGTTCTTCTCGGCGTTGCGAGCCTTGTACTTCGGCGCGATCTCACGGAAGAGCTTCTCCACGCAGGGATACTTCGCGTCCTTGGTGCGCTCGGCATAAGCCTTCTTGGACTCGTCGTCCTGCTTCGGCTCCTTCACGTCGTACAGATACGCCATGATCTGACGGCGGGCATGCAGCTTGCTCGGGGCATCGTTCTGCACGGTCACGGTCACGGACTGGCCCTTGTCGTTGTTAAAGGTCTTCTCGACGGAGACCGTGTTATCGCACTCGCGGATGGCGAGAGTGATCAGGTGCTCGGCGGCGCTGCGAACTTCCTTGGCGCGGGCCAGAGTGGTCTCGATACGGCCATACCAAATGAGGTTGGTCACCTGATTGCGCAGAAGCGCCTTGCGCTGAGCGGCCGTACGGCCAAGTTTACGCTGATAAGCCATTTTGTTTATCCTCCTATTACAGCCCGCCTCCTGCAAATACAGTTCTTCACGCGGCACGCAAGAAGCCTGCTCCGCCGATTGGGCAGATCAGGCCTTGCCTTGCCGCGCCCATATTTCCCTTAGGCGCGACCTTGATAGCCCTTTCGGGCAGTGTATAATTTGTAACCGGTTTTGCCGGATTACTCGTCGTTGGCACGCAGGGCCAGACCCAGAGCGGCGAGCTTCTGCTCGACTTCTTCCAGAGACTTCTTGCCCAGGTTGCGAACCTTCATCATGTCTTCCTGATTGCGCTGCACAAGCTCGGCGACGGTATTGATGCCGGCGCGCTTGAGGCAGTTGTAGGCACGGACGGAGAGATCGAGCTCTTCGATCGTCATTTCCAGCACCTTTTCGCGGTGATCGTCTTCCTTCTCGTTGAAGCCGATGGTCACCACCTGATCGGTCAGATCCATGAACAGCTTCAGATGACCGTTGAGGATCTTCGCGGCGGTGCTGATGGCCTCATCCGGCTGGATGCTGCCGTCGGTCCACACTTCGAGGGTCAGGCGATCGTAATCGGTCTCCTGGCCGACGCGGGTGTTCTCGACGGTGTAATTCACCTTGCGGATCGGCGTGAAGATCGAATCCGTCGGGATGACGCCGATGGGCGTATTGGGATTTTTGTTGTTCGCTGCGCTCACATAGCCGCGGCCCTTTTCCAGGGTCAGGTGCATGATGAGGTCGGCGTCCTCGTTGAGCGTGGCGATATGCAGATCGCGGTTGACCACCTCGATCTGATCGTCCACGGCGAGGGCCGCCGCCGTCAGCTCACAGGGACCCTTGACGTTGATAGACACCGTCTTGGGGCCGTCGCAATACAGCTTGGCGGAAAGCTCTTTCAGGTTGAGGATGATCTCTGCAACGTCCTCTTTCACACCGGGAACGGCGGAAAACTCGTGCTGGATGCCCTCAATGCGGATGCTGGATACGGCAACGCCCGGCAGAGAGCTGAGCAGCACGCGGCGCAGGGAATTTCCCAGCGTCTGGCCAAAGCCATGCTCAAGCGGCTCTACGACAAACTTGCCGTAGCTGTCGCTGGCTTCCACACGTTCGATGCGGGGCTTTTCGATTTCGATCATTGGGCAGATTCCTCCTCACAGTTACCGTGAACAGCCATGGATTAACGAGAATAGAGCTCGACGATGAGGTGCTCTTCGATCGGGCAATCGATGTCCTCGCGGGCAGGCATCGCAGCCACGGTGCCGGTGAGATTCTGCGCGTCAAAGGTGAGCCACTTCGGCGTCACAACGCCGGTGCCCTCGCGCAGCGCCTTGAAAGCGGCCTGCTCGCGGGAACGCTCACGCAGGGTGATCACGTCGCCGACCTTCACGGAGTAGGAGGGGATGTCCACCTTCTTGCCGTTGACCAGGATGTGGCCATGCACGATGATCTGGCGCGCCATGCGGCGGGTCTTGGCAATGCCCAGACGATAGATCACGTTGTCAAGGCGCAGTTCGAGGAGCTTCAGCAGGTTTTCACCGGTGATGCCCTTCATGTTGGCCGCCTTGAGGTAGTAACGGTGGAACTGCTTCTCCAGCACACCGTAAACAAACTTGACCTTCTGCTTTTCCTTGAGCTGCGTGCCGTACTCGGAAACCTTCTTGCGCTTGTTGCCGCCCGGGTTGCGAGTAGACTTCTTGTTGCCGTAGCCCATGACCGCCGGAGAGATATCCAGGCTCCGGCACTTCTTGGCGATCGGCTCTTTATTGTTAGCCATGTACTTTCGTCCTCCTTACCAATACCTTACACGCGACGGCGCTTCGGCGGACGGCAGCCGTTGTGGGGGATCGGCGTCACGTCCTTGATCATGTTGACCTCCAGGCCGGCAGCCTGCAGGGAACGGATGGCGGCCTCACGTCCGGAGCCCGGGCCCTTGACGTAGACCTCAACGGTCTTCAGGCCGTACTCCATAGCGGCCTTCGCGGCGGTCTCCGCAGCGGTCTGCGCGGCGAACGGCGTGGACTTCTTGCTGCCGCGGAAACCGAGTCCGCCGGCGGAAGCCCAGCTCAGCGCGTTGCCCTGGGTATCGGTCAGGGTCACGATGGTGTTGTTAAAGGAGGAGCGGATATGCGCCGCACCGCGCTCCACGACCTTGCGCTCGCGGCGCTTGCGGACGACTTTCTTCAGCTTCTGCTTAGGTGCCATTGTCAATCACTCCTCTATTATCTGGTTGCCTTCTTCTTGCCGGCGATGGTCTTCTTCGGGCCCTTGCGGGTACGAGCGTTCTGCTTGGTGTTCTGGCCGCGAACGGGCAGACCCTTGCGGTGACGAACACCGCGATAGCAGCCGATCTCCATCATGCGCTTGATGTCCAGGGAGACATCGCGGCGCAGATCGCCTTCCACCTTCAGGTGGTGCTCGATGTACTCACGGATCTTGTTGACGTCCTGCTCAGTCAGGTCCTTCACGCGGGTGTCAGGGTTGACGCCGGTAGCAGCGAGAATCTCCTGAGAGGTCTTCACGCCGATGCCGAAGATGTACGTCAGTCCGATTTCGACCCGCTTCTCACGAGGCAGGTCAACGCCAGAAATACGTGCCATTATTTACCTCCGATATCCAATTACGGTAGTGTGTTCTGCTGGATTTCTTTTATGAAAAGCCGCATGGTTCACAGACAAAGTCTGTGCAGCCGCCCAAGCGATCCTTCCTGTCTTTGATCCTAACGATAAGGTGATTAGCCCTGCTTCTGCTTGTGCTTCGGGTTCTCGCAGATGACCATGATACGGCCCTTGCGCTTGATGACCTTGCACTTCTCGCAGATAGGCTTGACAGACGGTCTAACCTTCATTTTGTCCGTTCCTCCTCGAATTTGTTTTCTCAACCCTTGCTGCGCCAGGTGATGCGACCCCTGGTGAGATCATAGGGAGAAATTTCGACTTTGACTTTATCGCCCGGATAGATGCGGATGAAGTTCATACGGATCTTGCCGGAGATCTGAGCCATGATTTTATGCCCGCCGGCCAGCTCGACGCGGAAATTCGCGTTCGGCAGCGCCTCGACGACGACGCCTTCTACCTCGATATTGTCGCTCTTGGGCAAGTTTTAACCCTCCTTACGCGGCAACAAAGCCTCTTGATAGCCGATAGCATCTAGTTTATTTCGCACTTCAGAGTCAAAAATCCTCTTTTTTGCAAAAATTTTTTCACGAATTTCTTCAAGAATTTCGGGTTTGGCAACCAGATGCTTGATCTTCTTCTTTTTGGGATTGTCTACCTTTCGCTGACAACCGTTTGCGATGGCCACATGATCCTTGTCAAGGACGGCCACGACCACGAAGTAATGCCCCGCGTCGCGTCCGGCTTTGGAAAAGACCACCCGGCCAACTTCCATAGGGAACGAGCTCATCGCTTCTCCTCCTTATGATATCCGGGCAGCGAAAGCAATTCGGGTTCGCCATCCGTGATGAGGATGGTGTGTTCGTAATGCGAGCAGAGGCTGCCGTCGGTGGTGACTACCGTCCAGCCATCGCGGAGCGTTTTCACATTGTAGCTGCCCGCGGTGATCATCGGCTCAATGCAGATGGTCATGCCCCGGCGCAGCCGCACACCATGTCCCGGCGCACCGAAGTTCGGAATGCTGGGATCCTCGTGCATCTCGCGCCCGATTCCATGCCCGCAAAGGTCTCGCACCGCGGCAAAGCCGCGCTCCTCAACATATTGCTGAACGGCATGGCCGATATCGCTGACGCGATATCCTTCGCGCGCCACTTGAAGGGCGGCGAAAAAGCTCTGCTCCGTCACGTCAATCAGGCGCTGAGCCTCTGGGCTGACAGTACCGACGCCCACCGTAAAGGCGCTGTCGGACTGCCACCCATCCAGGATCAGGCCCGAATCAATCGAGATAATCTGGCCCTCGCGCAACACCGTGGATTCATTCGGAATGCCATGCACCACCTGAGAATCCACCGACGCGCAGATCGAGGCAGGATACCCCTCATAGTTCAGGAAGGAAGGGACGGCGCCGTAACCGCGAATGAGCTTTTCCGCATAACGGTCAAGCTCCTTCGTGGTGATACCGGGCTCGATCTTCCCTTTCAGCTGCTCAAGAACCTCATGCAGCAAGGCGCCCGCCTCGCGCATCTTGGCAATTTGAGATTCTTTGTCCACTCATAGTCATCCACATTTGGACCACAGCAGATTTTATTGATTG
>OLRP01002859.1_pt1 | contig 11250 bp, 9 predicted proteins | sample 1672401 | NCBI WGS metagenome assembly OLRP01 (sample SAMEA3136682, study PRJEB25190) | human gut metagenome | reverse complement strand
GAAAGATCAAGCGCAAACACGCTTATCACAGTCACATCCTGACCAAAAAGACGACGAAACAGAAGCGCAACCTCTGCTATTCGGGTACCGTTTCTGCGGCTGACGAAGCCAAAATCAAGAACCTGCTCGTCAAGTAATTTCCGGGCGGACATTTTATTAATCGGAGCGAAACAGCCCCAAAGAATGCGGGAGAACCGCATCGCTGACAGCTCTTCAAAAACTTTACAGTATGCCACGTTCAGTCAACGTTGTTGCGTCACGCGCAAGAAGAAAGAAAGTTTTGAAACTTGCCAAAGGTAACTTTGGTTCAAGGGGAAACGTTTGGACCGTTGCGAAAAACACGGTCGAAAAAGGTCTGTGCTATGCTTATGCACACCGTCAACTCAAGAAGCGGACGTTCCGTTCGCTGTGGATCACGCGTATCAACGCCGCAGTCCGCGCGCAGGGAATGACCTATTCGCAATTTATCGGCAAAGTCAACGCCAAGGGCATCGCCCTCAACCGCAAGGTTATGGCCGATCTGGCGATGAACGAGCCGAAAGCATTCGAGGCAATAGTTAAAGCAGTTAAATAACCTCTCTGCGGAAAGGTTTATAGCGGCGGATACCTCGGTATCCGCCTTTTTTTGGTTCCGATATATAACCGAACGAAGCGGTTTTCGATAAAACCGGCAGTAATTTCCGGATTTTATCGTACATTTATACACTTATATTTAAAATAAACCATATGCGACACTTTTTCCTTTCGCTTGCCGCCGCGTCCGCAGCGCTTCTCTGCGGTATCGGAACTGCGCACGCCGTTCCCGCCAAGCCGGGCCTCATCCAAGTAACCCAGAGCGACGGCACGCAGCTCACCGTCCGCCTCGTCGGTGACGAGCGCCGCCACTACATGCTCTCCCCGGAGGGCTACACGCTGACCGGAGGTCCCGACGGCGATCTCTATTACGCCGAACTGTCGGCTTCGGGGAAACTGGTCCCGACAAAAGTCAAGGCCCGCCCGGTAAACGCACTCACCGCCGATGAGAGAGCCGTCGTCTCACGGCTGGGGAAGGAGCTGAAGCCGACCTACGTCAAACCGATGAATATGCCGGCGCCGCAGCAGACACAAGCCCCCGTGCTTCCCGCCGCCGGAAAGCCCGCCCCTCCGCGGCGCATCACCTCGGCCCAAACCACCGGCCGGCTCAAATCGCTGATTATCTTGGTGGAATCCTCCGACAAGAAATTCGCCTCGGCATCGGCGCAGCAGGATTTCCGCAACCTGCTCATGCAGGACGGCTACAGCGTCAACGGCGCGACAGGCAGCGCATGGAATTACTATCAGGACAACTCCAACAGACTGTTCGATCCCGAATTCGTCGTGGTGGGTCCCTACAAAGCCTCGAAAACATCGGCGTACTATGCCGGAAGCGACGGCAGCGAAAATGTAGCGGAACTGATCGTCGAAGCATGCCGGCTGGCCGATAACGACGTCAACTTCACCGATTTCGCCGACAACGGAGTCATACGCGACGTCTTCGTCTTCTACGCCGGGCGCGGACAGGCAGATTCAGGCGATACGCAAACCATCTGGCCGCACCGGTGGGACGTCCGCTACGGCGGCTTCAACGTCTATCTGGACGGTGTACAACTGCAGGGATACGCCTGCGGCGCAGAGCTGAACGGCGGTTACCAGATGACCGCCATCGGCACCTTCTGCCACGAATTCGGCCATGTGCTGGGCTGGCCCGACTTCTACGACACCGACTACTCGGCATCGGGCGGCACCGCCCCGGCGCTGGAGAGTTTCTCGCTGATGTGTTCGGGCAGCTATAACAACAACAGCCGCACGCCGCCGTCGGTCAACATACTGGAACGCTGGATGGTCGGCTGGGCCGAACCCGATGAGGTCACGGAAAACGGGCTTTATACGCTCGCTCCGGTCTCGGAGAACAAAGGTTATCTGGTGCAGACGCCGACGACGAACGACTATTTCCTGCTGGAGAACCGCGACACCCGGAACAACAAGTGGGATCAGCCCCTCAACAGTGCAGCAGCGTGCCGCGGCCTGCTGGTATACCATGTCGATTACACCAGCAGATACGCCCCGCAGTGGTCCTACAATACGCTCAACAACAATCCGGCCCACGAATGTATGAAACTCGTGCGGTCGGTTCCGGGCCGGTCGTCCTACGACGTTCCCGAAAAGACGTTCTTCCCCGGCGCGAACAACATCACGTCGCTCTCGCCCGAAACCAACGCGGACTATACTTCATGGAACAGCGGCAAACCTTCCGTTTCGTTCAGCGATATAAAACTCGACGGTTCGCAGGTCCGGCTGTCGGTCAAGACCAAGGCCAATCTCAAGGCCGAGGTCAGCGCCAGACAGTACGACGCCCTGCTGACATGGGAGGGCGATCCGGCCGCCGAGTGGGAGATCACATGGAAATCGGCAGGTATACAGCGTTCGGAGACCGTAACGGGATGCAATGCCTTCCACATAACGGGTCTGTCGCCCGCCACCGAATATGCACTCTCCATCGCACAGGTGTCCGACACGGTGGACAGCAGCAAAGACCTGATCTTCAATACGGAGCCGACCTACACCTATAAAAGCGTACGCATCTGCGTCCCGGATGAGGGATACACGCACGACACGCCGGTCATGCTGAGTCTGCTCGACTACCGCGGCAAGATCGGCCGGATCGACTGGTACATCGACAACCGGAAGACCGAAAACACCTACACGACTCTCGCGGCAGGCGAACACACCATCATGGCCGTCGTCACCGACGCCGAAGAGGAGTCGCAGCAGTATATCGTCAAATACATCACCGTCAAATAACATCCGCCATGAAACACCTCAAATATCTTCTGCTGATCTGTCTCGCGGCCGCAGCCGCCTGCTCGAAAGACAAAACCGAAGACCCGACGCTCAAGGCCCAGCGCACGGCGCTGCAGGAGACCCAAGCCGTAGGAATCTACCGCAGCGGAGAAGCGCTGCGGCTCTTCGACAAGGCGAAGCAGCAGTTGTTCGTCGATCCGACGACGCTTACGTTCCGCATTCAGGACGACGCGGGCCTGAAATTTGTCAGTCTCCAGCTGGAGTCGATGCCCTCCGACGGACAGAAGGTCCGCGGCACCTTCACCGACAACACGGGACTCAACATCGGCAGCATCGAAGATTTCGTGCTGCTCAAATCGGACAAACAGCACTATTGGTTCTGGTCCGATCAAACGCGTGTAGGCTTCGTCTTCCCGCGGATCGGCATGTAACCGCAAAAACGCAGCGTGGAAAACTGGAAAAAGACATTCGCCGTCATTTGGAGCGGACAGCTGGCCTCGATCCTGAGCAGTTCGGTCGTCGCCTTCGCCATCATCTTCTGGGTGAGCCTCGAAACAGGCTCGGCGCAGGTGCTGGCGCTGGCCGCCATTGCCGGCATGCTTCCCCAGTCGCTGCTGGGTCCGCTGGTCGGCGTCTATGTGGACCGCTGGGACCGCAAATGGACGATGATTCTGGCGGACAGTTTCATCGCGTTGTGCACTCTGCTCCTCGCCGTACTTTTCTGGCTCGGCGTCGCCCGCATGTGGCATATCTACGTGCTGCTGGCCTGCCGTTCCATCGGGTCGGCTTTCCACACCCCCGCCATGCAGGCTTCGGTGCCGCTGCTCGCGCCCAAGCAGCAGCTGACGCGCATCGCCGGCATCAACCAGATCATCAGTTCGCTGTCGAACATCATCGGGCCCGCGTTCGGCGCCCTGCTGATCAACCTGACGGGCATCGGCAACATCCTGCTGCTGGACGTCGCGGGGGCCTTTATCGCCTGCACCACCCTGCTGCTGGTCCGCATTCCCAATCCCGAACGCAGCACGGCGCAAAAGCCCAGTCTCTGGCGCGAGTTCCGCGAAGGGTTCGGCGCCATGCACGCCGTTCCGGGCATGGGCTGGTTTTTCACGCTGGCCGTCCTCGTGTGGTTCTTCATCATGCCCGTCGGTGTGATGTTTCCGCTGATGACGCTGCAGCACTTCGGCGGAGGGGCCTACGAAATGAGCCTGATCGAGATCGTGTGGGGCGGCGGCGCGCTGATCGGCGGCGCCGTCATGGGCGCCCGAACCTACCGCGTCAACCGCATCGTGCTGATAAACCTGATGTACCTGACCATCGGACTGCTGTTCGCCGCTTCGGGCATGCTGCCGCCCACGGCATTCGCGCTCTTCGCCGCCCTTTCCCTGATCGAAGGCGTCACGAGCAGCGTCTTCAACTCGTCGTTCGTCTCCGTCATCCAGAGCCGCATCGACGCGGGAGTGCTGGGGCGCGTCATGTCGCTGTACTACAGTTTCGGACTGCTCCCCTCGGCGATCGGACTGCTCGGCACGGGCTTCCTCGCCGAGCATGTCGGCCTGACGACGACCTTCGTCATCGCCGGCACGGTCATCTGCGGCATCGGACTCGTCGCATTCTGCATCCCTTCGGTCATGCGGCTCGACCGGCAATCTTCCTGACGACGGAAATACAGGGCGACAAAAAAAAGAGCGAGGCCGACAAGCCCCGCTCTTTTTCATTCGGATAAAATTCCCTAAACCGTCACAATGTGACCGGCATAGGTGATCGTCTGACGAAGCCGCGTACCTTCCAAGGTGATCTCCACGATGACATCCTTCGACGGATAGAGACTCGGATTGTAACCGTCGCCCAGCGACGCTTCGATCTTGCCGCCGTAGAGAGCCGACGAAGAGTAATACTCGCCGTTGGTCATCCTAAGACTCATCGTCGTCGCCGAAATGCCGTCATAGGTGTTGAACGTGCGGCCCGTAGCCGTGCCGTTCAGCATGAACTTCTTGCCGGCGCAGTCCGTATAGGTGAAATTCACGTTCTCAGGCTTCACCGTAAATTTGCCGTTCCAGTTGGAGGTCAGCTCCTCGGTCTTGCCGACATAGGACTGCTGAGCCTCCAGCCCGATTCCGTAAGCGCCCGACGACTCGACGAAATAGAGTTTCGTCAGACCGCCCGTCAGCGTGATGGCCTGCATGTCGCCGCCCGAATAGCCCATCGTCAGTTTATCCTCGAAAGTAACGGTCCACGGCTTGCTCTCCGTAGCATCTTTCAGCAGCGCCGTCTCGTTGGTGTTGATCAGCAGCGTACCCTTGCGGACATAAGTGTCGAGGTCGGCATAATCGGCATCGAACGTGATTTTGTAACCGTTCGCCGTAGTCTCGACTTTGGCATTGCCCAGCAACTGCCTTTTCAGCAGTGTATTGCTGCTGCCGACCGTCACTTCGTCGATCGTTTTCTGCTGTTTGTCGGCCTCGGCCACCAGCATCGCAAGCCGCAAGCCGAAGTTGGCCTGCTGCATCGACACGATATTCTGGTTCATGGCACCGGTGTAGATGTTAAGCCCCGGTTGTACGGGCTTCAATTTCTTGTAGGTGTCGTCTTCCTTCATACACCCGCTAAAAACCAGCGACATAGCCACGGCCGCTACAAATAAAACTTTTTTCATCATAAGAATTTCAATACTAAATTATGCGATATAAACGTACAAATTCGAAAAATACTGCGCCCCGGCGCAAAAAAATGCACATTTATTCGATTTTTTGCCAATAGACCGAACGGCTGAACCCCAGCAGCGATCCTTTGACGCGCAGCGTCCGGTCGTCCTCGAACGACACCTCGACCTTATAGCTCTTGCCCTTGGTCGGGTCGTACACGCGGCCGCCGTTCCAGACGCCCTTCTCCGCGTCGTATTTCACGCCGTCCACCACCACGACCCGGTCCGCACGCCCCGACCGCTTCGACTTGTCGGGATTCTTCACGTCGAGTTTGGGCGTCCCGTCGGGGGTGTTCGGGTTCCTGAGCCAGACGATCTGCCCGCGGTAGGTGCCGTCGGGCCGTCGCGAGAACTCCACTTTGGACTCCTTGCCCTCCTCCACGGCCTTGTAAATGCCCACAATCCGGTCGGCATCCTGCGCCGCGACTCCCGCGGCGGCAAACAGCGCGGCCGCCAGCACGATCAGTTTTTTCAAAGTCCCTTTCATCGTTTTTCAAATTCGAATGCAGGCCAAAGGTACGAATATTTCACTTTTTTTCACTATATTGCCCTTGTTATGTACAATATTTGAGGAATGAACCCAAAACTCTTGTTACTTATGTCCCTCCTTTCACTGCTCGGCTGCGGAAAGAAAGCAGCGCCCGAATACCCCGCCGACACGCTGACCACGCGCGACGGCACGCAAATCACGATCACTTTCTTCCGGCACGCCTCGCTTTCGATCGAGGTCGGCGGCAAATACGTCTATGTCGATCCCGTCAGCGGCTACGCCCGATACGCGGCGCTGCCGAAAGCCGACGTGATCCTGATCACCCATTCGCATTACGACCATCTGGACGTAGCGGCCGTCGAAGCGATCCAGACGCCGCAGACCGAGATACTCTGCGACCGCACCTCGGCCGAAGCGTTCGAAATGAACTGCTACACGATGCGGCCGGGCAGCGTCGCCGCACCGCGCGACTACCTCAAGGTCGAGGCCGTAGCCGCCTACAACACCACCGACGGGCACCTGCAGTTCCACCCCAAAGACCGCGAGGACTGCGGCTATATCCTTACCGTCGGCGGCACGCGCATCTACATCGCGGGCGATACGGAACCCACGCCCGAAATGAAAGCCCTCAAGAATATCGACATCGCGTTCCTTCCGGTCAATCAGCCCTACACGATGACCGTGGATCAGGCCGTCGAAGCGGTCAAGGCGATCCGTCCGGCGGTCTTCTATCCCTACCACTACGGCGAAGTCGAAGAGAAAACCGACACCGCCCGTCTCGCCCGCGAGCTGGAAGGCGTCACCGAAGTCCGCATACGGCCGATGGAATAGGCCGCGCAATCACACAAACGGCAGACAAAAAAAGGAGGCCCCAAAGTCCTCCTTTTTCAATAACAAAACCCGGCCGCCGCTATTTCTTCGCGCCGGCTTTCTTCGGCTCGGCCTTCACCTTGAGCGAAGCAAAGCCCTTGACGATATTCTCGTCGTTGTTCTTCGTGCCGTCGTATACCACGGTCACCTCTTTTTTCGGCAGATCGACCTGCACGTCCTTCACGCCCTTGCCCAGCGACGGAACGTTGTTCATGATCTTCTTGACGCAGTGCTCGCAGTCGATGTCGGTCGTAAACACCGTCGTCACCGTTTTCTTGTTGGCAGGCTTCTCCGCCGCGCACATGCCGACGCCCATCACAAGGGCGAGGCAAAGCATTAAAATCTTTTTCATCTTCGTGTTATTTTAAGGTTTGAATCTCTTTTTTCCGCGGAGCGCATCAATAGAGGTTGAAGCGCAGACCCGCGTAAAACTTGCGTCCCATGAGCGGACCCCAGACGTTCATCGAGTTGAATCCCGTCGAGAAGGGGTTGTCCGCATTCAGAATCGGGTCGTGCTGACGGTAGTCGGCGATATTCTCGCAGCCGACATAAATATCGAACTTGCCGATCTTGCGGCTCACCTGCGCGAAGAACATCGGGTAACGGGGCGAATACTTGTCGTCGGCCAGATTTCCGGTCTGCGTCGGGATGCGCGCGGGACCGTTCAGCTGCGCCGTGGCGTCGAACACCCAGCGGCGGAATTTCGTGGCGTACTGGATATTGAGCAGCGTTTTGTACTTGCTCACCAGCGGACGCTCCACGCGGGCCGTCGTTCCGTCGGGACGGTCGATCGTCATTTCGCTGTTCGTATAGCGGAACGTCGCGAAAATATCGAGCCGCTCGACCGGCGTCCACGAAAAGTCGATCTGGTAGGTATCCGTATAGGAGCGTTTGTCCGAGTTGTAGAGCATGATTTTGTCCGCATACATCTCCTGATCCGCAATCACCGAGTTGTAGAACTGCGTGCGGAAATAGTCGAAGCTCAGCGTCGCGTCGTCGGCGCTCATGCGGATGGAAAGGCCACATATCGTTAGAATACGGCAACCCATAATATTCATCGAAGCCATTTTGCAAGGGGAGGAACTCCTTTTGGCTACCTAAATGCCATTTACCGAAGATAGCGGTACTATATCCTTTCTGTTTCAATACCTCTGCGATCGTCATCTCCTCTGGATGGACACCGTAGTTCGAATCTGGCCCCGGAGCGCCGGAAAAACCGATACGATTCGGATAGCAGCCGGTCAACAAGCCGGCACGAGAGGCTCCACTGATCGGCTGTCCTACCAAAAAGTGCGTAAAACGAATGCCTTCCGCCGCCATCTTATCGATATTCGGAGTGGTATATCCGTAAGCTCCATTAAAAGAAAAATCTCCGTAACCCACATCATCCAAATTGATTAGGACGATATTCGTGTAATCAGCGGCTATGCCTGCCATTGAAAAAGCTGAGGCGGCCGTCAGTAACATTAGTTTATTCTTCATGATATTATTTATTGAAATATTGGCTTTGAAGTGCCATCCTGTGTTTGGCACTTCAAAGATAACAGTTTTTAATTTACCCAAGAATTAATCCCAGTTCGGATTTTGCTCCAAATTAGGGTTCAAGACTGTTTGGTTATAAGGGATCGGCCATAAATAATCTCGTTTCGGATTAAAAGAACGTTTCACGACTTCTATTCCCTCATAATTATGCATCATACCATTATTTTCTTTCTCGGCGGTTTTCCAGCGCAAGATATCCGAATAGTAGAGTCCTTCAAAGGTCAACTCGATACGGCGTTCACGGCGGATTACCTCACGCATCTGATCTTTCGTCAAACCTTTTGGTACTTCCGGCATATTGATATCCGGACGCCTACGCAATTGGTTGATGGCATCATAAACTGACTGATCAGGACCACTCGCCTCATTCTGCGCCTCGGCATACGTCAACAGAACTTCCGCATAACGAATCAAAATGAAATTGAAAGCCGAACGTTCTACTAAAGGAATCGTTACATCATCCTCATAAGAAGTGTATTTCTTCACACCGAAACCCGTAGTCGCCACATCTTCTTTTGTGATCGTCTTTCCTAAATACGGATAACCGATGCAAACGATCGATTTCAATAAACGGGGATCTCTGTTCTCATACGGACGAGTCGGATCATAAAGTGGTGACTCTTCTATCGTCTTCCCGTCAACACAGAGATATGTATCAACCAGTTCCTTCAAGGGAGCCGGACGATTCAAGCGCCAGATATTCTGATCATAATCCGTTGGATACTCTGGCAATTTCGCTTCTATATCAAAGATTACCTCACAATTATATTTATTATCTTCGCTAAAGAAATGACGATAATCATTGAATAATTGATAAACGCCAGACTCCATTACCTGCTTAGCAGCTTGGGCCGCCTCCGCCCAACGAGAATTATATAATAAAGTACGGGCTTTTAACGCTAACGCAGCACCTTTTGTCGCACGTCCCAAGTCTGAGCTAGCATAGGTGTCCGGTAGCACGGCAGCGGCCTCCTCCAAATCCTTGACAATCTGATTCACTACCTCTTCCTTGGAATTGCGAGGTAATTCGGCTTGCTCATCCGCATTGGGAGCATCTATAATCAGTGGCACACCTCCGAATTTATCGACCAGACTTAAATAATAGAAAGCTCGTAAGAACTTGGCTTCACCCACCATCTTCGCCTTCTCCGACTCGTCCATATCGACACCTCCGACATTAGCGATGAAAGTATTCGTACGGCCAATGCCAACGTAACAGTTCTTCCATAAGCTTCCGATTAAAGCCGTAGTAGACAAATGTTCACCTTTTCCAATTGCTTGCGTACCATTCGCCTCGTTATAAGGCATCGCATTCGCTGTCAACATATCGAATTCCATCGTATGCAATGAACGCCAAGGTTTCAATGCGTTGTAACATCCCATTATACCGGCGCTCGCATGCTCTTTTGTCTTCCAGAATGTTTCCGTGGAATATTGATCGGAAGGATCTACATCCAACCAGCTATCACAAGCGGTTAAACTCATACAAGCGACAGCGACACATATCATCTTATATATTTTACGTCTCATATTATTATTCCTTATTATTTAAAATGTGACATTAACACCTGCCGTATAAGTCCGTACAGACGGATAGGCATACCAGTTGCTTCCCTTCAAGTTCTTCTCCGGATCAAAATCCTTCATCGGAGAGAACGTGAATAAGTTTTGCGCATTGACAAAGACCTTCAATCTCTTAACAACACCGCTTTTCAAGAAAGAGACCGGTACGTTATAAGAAAGTTGCAAGTTCTTCAAACGTAAATAAGAGGCGTTTCTCAACCAGAAATCATTTGTACGGAAATTCTCATTCAAGCATCCTTCATATGTAGTCAAGATAGGCAATGTAGCGCTGGTTCCCCGCTCGGGAGTCCAAGCATCCGTCAACCATTGTTCCGGCAAACCACAACCAAACCATAAAGGAGTAGCACCAATGCGGTCTCCATATGTATAGACATCAGTTACACCTTGGAAGAAAGCGCTCAGATCCCAATCCTTATATCCTAAGTTGATATTGAATCCATAAGTTATCTTAGGAATCACACCACCACGTATCTGGCGGTCATCTTCGGTAATTTTCCCATCTCCATTCGTATCCTCAAACTTCAGATATCCCGGTTTAGTAGCCGCGGTTTGATACGGACTATTCTTGATTTCCTCCTCAGATTGGAAAATACCGATAGCATGAAGCATATAATAAGAATCGATAGGCTTTCCTTCTTCCAAGATAAACATTCCATCAATGATTGTTTGCCCCTTCAAGCTAACGATCTTATTTTTGATAAAGGTCATATTTCCATTTACCTCGTAACGGAAGTCCCCGATATTGTTCCGATATCCCATATTCAACTCGAAACCTTTATTGCTCACCTCGCCGATATTACGGATCGGCCCATCCAGACCACCTACTTGATCCGGCAAAGTAACCTTACGCAAGATGTCGGAAGTACGTTTATCAAAGAACTCGAAAGAGAAATCCAAGTTTCCGTTTAATAAGCTAGCGTCAATACCGACATTCGTCATGGTCGTTGTCTCCCATGTAATGTTCGGATCGTTATAAGCGGTAATAGCCGCTCCGGATTGCATCGCTCCATTCAACGGGTAGTTATAATCCGTGATTGAACCATCATTTTTTATCACCTTCAAGTTCATTAGGTCCACGTAGCGGAACAAATCGATACGCTCGTTACCCAATTGTCCCCAAGAAGCTCTCAATTTCAGATTGTAGATCCAAGGAATATCTTTCATAAATTCTTCCTCGCTCAAACGTAAGGGGCACAGAGAAATAGGATATCTCAGAGGAAGATTTCGAATCAAGGCATTT
>OLRP01002858.1_pt1 | contig 11251 bp, 12 predicted proteins | sample 1672401 | NCBI WGS metagenome assembly OLRP01 (sample SAMEA3136682, study PRJEB25190) | human gut metagenome | reverse complement strand
GCACATATCAAAGGTTATCAGTATCTGCGTGATTCGATCATCATGTCGGTGAGCGATATGGAAATGCTCAATTCCATCACAAAGATCCTCTATCCGACGATCGCAAAAAAACACCAGACCACGCCAAGCCGTGTGGAGCGGGCGATCCGTCATGCGATCGAGGTAGCGTGGAGCAGAGGTAAGATGGATACGATCGAAGAATTATTTGGTTATACGGTCAGCAACGGTAAAGGCAAGCCGACCAACTCGGAGTTTATTGCTCTGATCGCGGATAAGATCCGCCTGGAATACAAGAATCGATGAAAACACAGATGGGACAAGATGGAAGCTTTATCAGAGAAAAAATATAAAAATTGTGCAAAATATACAGATAACACTTTTCAATAGAGAAAAAATGCGTTATAATGAAAAAAAGCGGTACCGATTAGGAGGAAAAGTTTATGAAAAATGTGTTATTTGTAGCATCAGAATGTGTACCTTTTATTAAGACAGGTGGACTGGCAGATGTAGTGGGATCGCTGCCGAAATGTTTTAATAAAGACGAGTTTGACGTACGCGTGATCATACCGAAGTATATGTGTATGAAAGAGGAATATAAAAATCAGTTAGAGTACATAACGCATTTCTATATGGATCTGTCCTGGCGAAGCCAGTATGTAGGTGTGCTTCATATGATGTATGAGGGCATCCATTATTATTTCATTGATAATGAATACTACCTGGCAGGACCAAGACCATATGGAAATATTTACGAAGATATCGAGAAGTTTGCCTTTTTCTCAAAGGCAGCACTCTCAGCACTGCCGCTGATCGGATTTAAACCGGATATCGTACACTGCCACGACTGGCAGACCGGTCTGATCCCGGTATTTTTGAAGGACAAGTTCCACGAGGGCGAGTTCTTCTGCAACATGAAATCGATCATGACGATCCACAACCTGAAATTCCAGGGTGTGTGGGATATGAAGACCGTAAAGGATATCACCGGACTTCCATCCTACTATTTTACACCGGACAAACTGGAAGCTTACGGCGATGCCAATTACCTGAAAGGCGGACTGGTTTACGCAGATGCGATCACGACCGTCAGCCGTACCTATGCAGAGGAGATCAAGACACCGTTCTATGGCGAGCATCTTGACGGACTGCTCAATGCAAGGGCACATGACCTGCGTGGTATTGTAAACGGCATTGATTATGATGAATACAATCCGGAGACGGATAGATATATAGTAAAAAATTATAACGCAAAGAATTTCCGCAAAGAAAAAGTAAAGAATAAGAGAGCACTTCAGGAAGAGCTTGGTCTGGAAAAAGACGACAAGAAGTTTATGATTGGTATCGTATCACGACTGACAGACCAGAAAGGATTCGACCTGATCGCCTATATGATGGATGAGATGTGCCAGCAGGATGTCCAGTTTGTGATCCTTGGAACCGGCGAAGAGAAGTATGAGAATATGTTCCGCCATTTCGCATGGAAATATCAGGGCAAAGTATCTGCAAACATCTTCTATTCTGAAGCGATGTCTCATAAGATATATGCATCTTGCGATGCATTCCTGATGCCGTCCCTGTTTGAGCCGTGCGGTCTCAGCCAGCTGATGAGTCTTCGTTACGGCACACTGCCAATCGTGCGTGAGACAGGCGGTCTGAAAGACACTGTGATTCCGTACAATGAGTATGAGGGAACCGGAACGGGATTCAGCTTTGCAAATTATAATGCACATGAGATGTTCAACACACTGAAGTACGCACAGTACATTTATTATGAGAAAAAGCGTGAGTGGAACAAGATGGTAGACCGTGCAATGGCAGCAGATTTCTCTTGGGCAAGTTCCGCAAAACAGTACGAAGAGATGTACAACTGGATGCTTGGATGCTGAACAAAAAGGATGTAAGAGATCGGAAAACGATCTTAAGAATCAAATAAAAGAAAAGCTTCTTCGAAACGAAATAGATCGAAGAAGCTTTTTTATGCCTTTCTTCTGTTTTAATCAGAGAGGTGCCTTTTGGAATGTTTCTTTTTTGGAATCAGTTTGGACCTTGTCTTGGAACGTTTTACAAATCTTCCGTCCGCACCATAGCGGTAATAATATTTGCCGATCTTTACGATCTTATTTTTGACCATATGGCCGCTCTTATCGACGTAATACTCGCCAAGCTGGGCATTTGTTGCCATGTATCCGGTCGAATAAAAGTAGTACCAGTATCCTGTGATGCTCTGCCAGGTTTTTGCAGAGTAGGTGCCATCCACATTCCGGTATTTTGTGCCCTGGGCGGTCTTGATAAATTTCGCTTTGTATTTTTTGCCGACTGCCACGCGGGAACCGTTTTTGTTGACATAGACATTGTGGTTGTCCACCCAGCGGCTTCTGGCCATCTTGCCATTTTTCATCAGATATTTGTTACCGATCCACTGGCTTGTCAGCATGGCACCGCTCTCCGAGAAGAAGTAGCGATCGCCTTTTAAATCCAGCCATCCGGTGTGGACCGTTCCGTCGGCATCAAAATAGTAAGTATAGCCTTTGATCTTGCGAAACACAGAAGTAAGATAGGTGCCGTCTTTTGTCTTGTAACGCAGTGTATTTTCCTCTGCATTGTAGTCCCAGTCGGCGTGGACGGTGTATGACGGAATCAGCAGAGCCGCACAGAGGACCGGGATGATGCAGGTATGTTTTAAATTGTGAAGTTTCAAAAAAACCCCTCCTTGTAAAATTCAGAAATTTTTTTCAGCCGAAGAAGACTCCCACTTCCTGACTGCAACAGGTTATTACTACAACAGTATCCCATAGAATCCGAATTCTGACAAGGAAGAGTTTTTAAAATTAAGAAAAACTTATGACAGACGCATGTTTCCTAACCCTGGGAAAGGACGGAGCGAACGTGCTGGATTTCTTCGGCGGTCGCCTTTGCGGCCGGTACATAGTACTGTTTGCTGCGGGCAAGCTGATAGATCTCTTCCTGAGAAGTTTCACACTGGTTGCGGAACTGCTTTAAAACCTGTTTCAGCTGCATATTTTCGGTCTGTGGGATCATTTCGCCATAGCGGACCAGTTCTCCGTTGATGCCGGCTAATGTGTCGGCTACCATTGTCTTTTCATCTAACATCTTTTCTTACCTCCTGTTACTGCAGAAATGTCATCAGCTGTTGTTTGCACTGCATCGCGGACTGTGCAGATTTCTGGAAAAACTGTTTCACAGCCGGATCGCCTGCTTCCTGTGCGTAGGCGGTCATTTTGCAGTGTGTGGTGTCAAACCCGCCGATCAGATGGCGGAGGTTCTGCAGGTCAAGTTCTGATAATTCGTTCATTTCGATTCCTCCTTGGATGGGTCGCATTTCAAATGCAGATGTTTTTGTGCCTCGGAAGTTAGTGTGTCCGGGAAATGTTTTTTTATACAAAAAGCAGACTACAGAAACCTGGCAGCATTTCAGGATAAACTGCGGTTCAGGCAGAAAAGCAACAGCAGGCTGTGCAGAAGCTGTGAAAAAAGCAGTCCGAGCAGATAGCCTTTGATACCGGAAAAAGGAATGGCAAACCAGACGAATAAAAATCTTATAAAAAGTGCAGCCATATTTGACAGGAAGACAAGAAAGGTCTTTCCAAGTCCGTTTAAAATACTGGCAAGCGTTGTGCCAAGATAGAGGAACGGACAGAGCCAGGAGAGGATCTGGATGTGAGTTCCGGCCTCGTTGCTGTCAAAAAGCAGGATTCCGCACAGATTTCCAAAGACCAGAAAGAAAATGGTACAGAGGATGCCAAGCAGCAGGCAGCTCTGGACGGTACGGACAGAAAGTCTTGCGATCGCTTTGCGGTCTTTTCCAGCCTGTGATTCGGAGACAGCCGGCAGCAGCATAACAGAGAGGGCGTTTGTGACTGCCGAAGGAAAAAGGACAAGCGGCAGAGCCATTCCGGTCAGTGTTCCGTAAGAAGAAAGTGCTGCAGATCTTGCAAGGCCAAAAGCCTGCAGTCGCAGCGGGATACAGATGGATTCAGCACTTTGCAGAAGACTTAAACAGACACGGTTTGTACTTAAGGGCAGCGAAAAAGTAAGGATTTCCCGGATACTGTGTGCGGAAAACGGACATGCTTTTTCAAAAGAAGACGGATGGTGGAGCAGAAACCGGGTTCCGGTATACAGAACCACGATGATCTCCGAGGTCAGCATACCATACATGGCAAGCACAGGGGTTACCTGGATTCCTTTTTCCACCATGATCTGCCAGAACAGGAACGAAGAGGCAACGCGGGCGGTCTGTTCGACCAGCTGGGAGATGGCAGGGACGGCGGCTTTTTTCAGTCCGGTATAATATCCGATGATGCAGGCATGCACACCGGCAAAAGGCAGTGCAAAGCTTAAAATTTTCAGAAGGGAGCTGCAGCGTGCCTCATGCAGCAGAGAGACGGCAACAAAATTCACATTCTGATAAAGAAAAAAAGAAGCAATCCCGGAAAACAGGACAGAGAGCATCATACCGCAAAGAAGGATGTCTCTGGCTCCTTTTTTGTCGTTCGATGCAAGCCTTGCAGAGACAAAGCGGGAAATGGCAGTCTGGATTCCGGATGAGGTCAGGGAAAACAGCAGGGTCTGGATCGGAAAAAGAAGAAGATAGATGCCGATTCCTTCCGCACCGATTGTCTTGGATAAGAATATTCTATAGAAGAAACCGATGATGCGGCTGACCATACCGGCACAGGTCAGGATGGCGGTGCTTTTCAGGAGCGGATGTTTCTGGATCATAAGCACAAAATTCCATTTTTTCTTATATATATTCGGAGGAAGTACTTGACAGAACGGAAATGCGGTGCTATATTCGAAACAAATCCCAGCGAAACACTCGGAATTAATCCAGAAAATGGTGCCGCGATCAGAAGAATTTCGGATTCCGGCATGAAACAATATGGGAGGGCAGCATGAAATTATCTACAAAAGGAAGATATGGACTGCGGGCGATGGTTGACCTGGCGGTATACAGTGAGAAAGAATCCGTATCCATCAGCTGCATTGCACAGCGTGAGAACATATCTGAGAGCTATCTGGAACAGCTTGCGGGAAAATTAAAAAAAGCAGGGTTGATCAAGAGCACGAGAGGTGCCCAGGGCGGTTACCGTCTGGCGAAACCTGCGGCCGAGATTTCAGTCGGAGATATACTGCGGGCTCTGGAAGGAGAGCTTGGAGCGGTGGACTGTCAGGGACTGAAGCCTGAGGGCGGATGTGAAAGTTCTGATTTCTGCGTGACGAAACTGGTCTGGCAGAGGATCAACGACAGCATTGCGAAAGCAGTAGATGAGATTACGCTTGAGGAGCTGATGGCAGAAGCAAAGAAAAGCCAGGAGCGGAAACGAGAGATGGAGCAGTCCGGTCAGTATATAAATTCGCAGGATAAAGCAGACACAAAGAGAAAGTGTTGAGATTGTGCCGCAAGCGGCATCAGGAGGTAAATATGAAGAAATTGATCTATTTGGACAATGCAGCAACAACAAAGACTTCAGAAGAGGTAGTAGCAGCTATGCTGCCGTACTTTACAGAATACTACGGAAACCCGTCCAGTGTTTACGAGTTTGCAAGCGAGAGCAAAAAAGCAGTTTCAAATGCAAGAAGAACGATCGCAGAGACTCTGGGAGCACAGGAAAATGAGATTTATTTCACAGCCGGTGGTTCCGAGGCAGATAACTGGGCACTGAAAGCAACGGCAGAAGCTTATCAGAGCAAAGGAAAACACATCATCACGACCAAGATCGAGCATCATGCGATCCTGCATACCGCAGAATATCTGGAAAAACGTGGTTTTGAGATCACTTACATCGGTGTGGATGAAAACGGTGTCGTAAAAGTGGATGAACTGGAAAAAGCAATCCGTCCGGATACGATTCTGATCTCCGTTATGTTTGCAAACAATGAGATCGGAACCATTCAGCCGATCAAAGAGATCGGTGAGATCGCAAAGAAACACGGCGTTCTGTTCCATACCGATGCGGTTCAGGCATACGGTCAGCTGCCGATCAATGTTGACGAGCTTCACATCGATATGTTAAGTTCCAGCGGACACAAACTGAACGGTCCGAAGGGAATCGGTTTCCTTTACATCCGCAAAGGCGTTAAGATCCGTTCTTTCGTACACGGCGGAGCACAGGAGCGTAAACGTCGTGCCGGTACGGAAAATGTTCCGGGTATTGTGGGGTACGGCAAGGCAGCAGAAATCGCAGCAAAGACCATGAAAGAGCGTACCGCAAAAGAGATCGAACTGAGAGATCATCTGATCGACCGTGTTTTGGCGGAAGTTCCTTATACCAGATTGAACGGACACAGAACCAACCGTCTGCCGAACAATGCAAACTTCAGTTTTCAGTTTGTAGAAGGTGAGTCCCTTCTGATCCTGCTGGACAACAACGGTATCTGTGCTTCCAGCGGATCTGCCTGTACATCCGGTTCTCTGGATCCGTCCCATGTACTGCTGGCGATCGGCCTGCCACACGAGATCGCACACGGTTCCCTGCGTCTGACACTGTCCGCAGAGACTACCATGGAGGACATTGATTTCGTTGTAGACTGTATCAAACAGATTATCGAAAGACTGCGAAGCATGTCTCCACTCTACGAAGATTTCGTGAAAAAGAATCAGAAATAATCCGGCAGCAAAAGACAGGATCAGATTGTACAGAGCACAGAAATAGTCAGAAAATAAGCCAGAATAAAGATAGAAAAACAAAACAGAAAATTGGAGGAAATTTTTATGTACAGCGAAAAAGTTATGGATCATTTTAATCATCCGCGTAATGTAGGCGAAATCGAAAATGCAAGTGGTGTCGGAACCGTCGGCAATGCAAAATGCGGCGATATTATGCGTATTTATCTGGACATTGACGATGACGGGATCATCCGCGATGTAAAATTTAAAACCTTTGGATGCGGAGCAGCCGTTGCAACCAGCAGCATGGCAACCGAACTGGTAAAAGGCAAAAATATCCAGGAAGCAATGCAGGTTACCAACAAAGCCGTTATGGAAGCTTTGGACGGACTGCCTCCTGTAAAAGTACACTGTTCTCTGCTTGCAGAAGAAGCCATCCATGCAGCACTGTGGGATTACGCAGAGAAACACCACATCAAGATCGAAGGACTGCAAAAGCCGAAGTCTGATATCCATGAAGGCGAAGAAGAAGAGGAAGAGGAGTACTAAGATCAGCATACAGCGTGCAGATTTTATGGTCAAAGGAGTAAGGCGGAAAAGATTATGAGTAAAAAAGTAGTGGTTGGAATGTCGGGCGGAGTCGATTCATCTGTGGCAGCGATGCTGCTGAAACAGCAGGGCTATGATGTAGTCGGTGTGACGATGCAGATCTGGCAGGATGAAGCCGAGGAAGTCCAGCAGGAAAACGGTGGATGCTGCGGGTTGAGTGCGGTGGATGATGCAAGAAGAGTGGCAGAAACGATCGGTATACCATATTATGTGATGAATTTTAAAGACGATTTTCGGAAAAATGTCATGGATTATTTTGCGGATTCTTATCTGAATGGACAGACGCCGAATCCATGTATCGCCTGCAACCGCTATGTCAAGTGGGAAGCACTTCTGGAGCGGAGTCTTCAGATTGGGGCAGATTATATTGCAACCGGTCATTATGCAAGGATCGAAAAGCTGCCAAATGGGCGTTATGCGATCCGCAATTCTGTGACAGCGGCAAAAGACCAGACCTATGCTCTTTATAACCTGACACAGAGACAGCTTGCCCACACACTCATGCCGGTTGGTGATTATGAGAAACCACAGATCCGCAAACTGGCAGAAGAAGCTTATCTGCCGGTGGCACACAAGGCGGACAGCCAGGATATCTGTTTCGTACCGAATGGCGATTACGCTTCCTTTATCGAAGAATATACCGGAAAGACCGTTCCGGAAGGCAATTTTGTGACACCGGACGGGAAAATCCTCGGAAGACACAAAGGGATCATCCATTATACGGTCGGACAGCGAAAAGGTCTGGGAATTTCACTTGGAGAGAGGGCTTTTGTCACAGAGATCCGACCACAGACAAACGAAGTGGTGATCGGAAACCGTGCCCAGGCCTGTCAGACGGTTCTTCGTGCCAACCATTTAAATTTCATGGCAAGGGAAGATATTCAGGAAGAAGATCATGTATTTGCAAAGATCCGCTACAATCACAAAGGGGCATACTGCCATGTAAAGCGGACCGGAGAAGATGAGATTACCTGTACCTTTGAAGAGCCACAGCACGCGATCACGCCGGGACAGGCAGTGGTGCTCTATGAAGACGGATACGTGCTGGGCGGCGGTACGATTATATAAGTTCAAAAGTCGGCTTTCGTTTGCGGAATATCGCATGATAACGGAAGCCGCATTTTTTTAATATCGAACAGGCACGATCAAAATCAGCCGCAATACGTTCTGGGGCATGTGCATCTGATCCGATGGTGACAATCTCGCCGCCAAGTTCGCGGTAACGTTTCAGGATATCTTCGTGCGGGTTCGGGTGTCCAAGTCCGGCTGCATAGCCTCCGGTATTGATCTCCATGCCAAGTCCTTTATCGATCAGAAGGCGGATGATCTCATCCAGCCAGTCACTGTATTCTTTATAAGAATAGAACTGATTTTTGTTTGGACCGTAGCGGACGACATAATCAATATGGCCGTAGACATCAAAGCAGGACATGGTATGCAAATTCTCAATGATCGATTCAAAATAAGAAATATAAGACTCTTTTTCGGTGCGTCCCTCAAAAAAAGCAGGATAGTAGGGATCCTGTCCGTTTACCACATGGGATGATCCAATCACAAAATCAAAATCCCAATTCTTTACAAGAGATTCGCAGCGCTCCTTCAGATAAGGCTGCACCGAGTTCGAGGCCGAATAATAATTCAATCTTGTGCTCATACTCTTCTTTGAGGGAGGTAAGCGTCTTGCAATAAGAAGGAATATCAGCTTCGAAGGCCATCCCTTCGTCAATATAGTCATAGTCCATGTGCTCTGTGAAACACATGGCAGACAGTCCAAGAGAGATACCCTTTTCGACCATATCCCGCATCGGGGCGTCGGAATCGGCGGAAAAAGAGGAATGAAGATGAAAATCGGATCTCATAAAATAAAAACTCCTTTCAAAATACGGCAAAATTCAGGAAAAAACACCTGATTTTTCTCTCTGTTACAAGTTTATGAGAATAAAACACAAATGTCCAGAGAAATTCGTTGAAATTATACTTGAACTTTTTACAGAAATTAGGTAGAATAGAAGAAAGTTGTGGAATCTTTAACAATAAAGACCGCAATCATACTATTTAACATAATAGGAGGAAATTAATCATGGCAGTAAAAGTAGCAATTAATGGTTTTGGACGTATCGGACGTCTTGCATTCAGACAGATGTTTGGCGCAGAAGGATATGAAGTAGTAGCTATCAACGATCTGACTTCCCCAAAAATGCTGGCACACCTGTTAAAATACGATTCATCACAGGGTAAATATGCACTGGCAGACACAGTATCAGCAGGTGAAGATTCCATCACAGTTGACGGAAAAGAGATCAAGATCTACGCTTTCCCGGATGCAAACAACTGCCCATGGGGCGAGCTGGGTGTTGACGTAGTTCTGGAGTGCTCTGGATTCTACACATCCAAAGAAAAGGCTCAGGCTCATATCAATGCAGGTGCTCGTAAAGTTGTTATCTCTGCACCAGCAGGCAATGACCTTCCGACTATCGTTTACAATGTAAACCATGAGACACTGAAAGCTGAGGATCAGATCATTTCTGCAGCTTCTTGTACAACAAACTGTCTGGCACCAATGGCTAAAGCTCTGAACGAACTGGCTCCGATCAAATCCGGTATCATGGTAACAATCCATGCTTACACAGGTGATCAGATGACTCTGGACGGACCTCAGAGAAAAGGCGATCTGAGAAGATCCCGTGCAGCAGCAGTAAACATCGTTCCGAACAGCACAGGTGCTGCAAAAGCTATCGGTCTGGTTATTCCGGAACTGAACGGCAAACTGATCGGTTCTGCACAGCGTGTACCGACCCCTACAGGTTCTACTACAATCCTGACAGCAGTTGTTGAAGGAACAGTAACTGTAGACGAAATCAACGCTAAGATGAAAGCATCTACTACAGAATCTTACGGATACAACGAAGACGAAATCGTATCCAGCGATATCGTTGGTATGAGATATGGTTCTCTGTTTGATGCTACTCAGACAATGGTTCTGCCTCTGGACAACGGTACAACAGAAGTACAGGTTGTTTCTTGGTATGACAACGAAAACTCTTACACATCTCAGATGGTAAGAACAATCAAATACTTCTCTGAATTAGCATAATCTGTTAAATCAGACAAAGAAGACCTATCTGGGTCCGGTCTTTTGGACCGGGCCCTTTTTATCTTAGTCGGAGAAGACTCTGCGGCTAAATAAGCGGCTCCGCAAGGATGCACATTAGAAAATCCGTATGTATGATACAAGGAGGAAATAAGAATGCTTAATAAAAAGTCAGTTGATGATATCAACGTAAAAGGCAAAAGAGTCCTGGTCCGCTGTGACTTTAACGTACCTCTGAAAGATGGCAAGATCACAGACGAAAACCGTCTCGTAGCAGCTCTGCCAACTATCAAAAAACTGATCGCGGACGGCGGAAAAGTAATCCTTTGCTCTCATCTGGGCAAACCAAAGGGAGAACCGAAACCGGAACTCTCTCTGGCACCGGTAGCAGTACGTCTCTCTGAACTGCTTGGTCAGGAAGTAAAATTTGCAGCTGATCCGGAAGTCGTAGGACCGAACGCAAAAGCAGCTGTAGAAGCTATGAAAGATGGAGAAGTTGTTCTGCTTGAAAACACTCGTTACCGTGCTGAAGAAACCAAGAATGGCGAAGCATTCAGTAAAGATCTGGCATCTCTGTGTGATGTGTTCGTAAACGATGCATTTGGTACTGCTCACCGAGCACACTGCTCTAACGTAGGTGTTACCGAATATGTAGATACCGCAGTTGTTGGATATCTGATGGAAAAAGAAATCGCATTCCTTGGAAATGCAGTAGAAAATCCGGAGAGACCATTTGTAGCTATCCTTGGTGGAGCGAAAGTTTCCAGCAAGATCTCTGTTATCAACAACCTTCTTGACAAAGTTGATACTCTGATCATCGGTGGTGGAATGTCCTATACATTCTCCAAAGCTCTTGGCGGACATATCGGTACTTCCCTTTGTGAAGATGATTACCTTCAGTATGCATTAGACATGCTTAA
>OLRP01002853.1_pt1 | contig 11275 bp, 10 predicted proteins | sample 1672401 | NCBI WGS metagenome assembly OLRP01 (sample SAMEA3136682, study PRJEB25190) | human gut metagenome | reverse complement strand
ATCTTATTATTAATGCTGAAGGTATCGGACATTCTACAGGAATGGCAAGAAGAATTGAAGCTGCAACAGGTATTGAGACAAGAGCTACTATTTTAGGATACATGCAGCGTGGAGGTTCACCAACATGTAAGGACAGAATGTATGCTTCTATTATGGGTTCTTATGCAGTTGATCTTTTAGTTGCAGGAAAGAGCAACAGACTTGTAGCTTATAAGGACGGAAGGTTCGTTGATTATGATATTGATGAGGCTCTTGCAATGAAGAAAGAGATTCCAGAGTACGAATATCAGATCGCTAAGAACTTATCCATCTAATTTGGAATCATTACGAAATACAGGAAAGAATTTAAAACTCCACGGATTTTGGTTCGTGGAGTTTTTATGACATATAAGAAAAAGATTTGTTTGGAGAAAAGTATGATCACAAGTACAAGCAATCAGCAGATGAAGAATCTGATGCTTCTGATGAAAAAGGCAAAAGCGAGAAACGAACAGGAACTCTTTGTCGTAGAGGGACGGAAAATGTTTCAGGAAGTTCCGGAAGAGTGGTTAAAACAGGTGTATGTGTCGGAGAGTTTTTTTGCAGAGAATGATAAAATGCTTGCAGGCTATACCTATGAGATCGTATCAGATTCTGTATTCAAAGCGGTATCAGATACGCAGACACCGCAGGGGATTCTCTGTCTGGTCAGAAAGCCACAGTATCGTCTGGAAGAACTGTTAAAAGGGGCAGACACGCATCTTCTGATTTTAGAGAGCATCCAGGACCCGGGAAATCTTGGGACGATGCTGCGCACCGGAGAGGGCGCAGGAATCAGCGGTGTGGTCATGAATCATACAACCGTCGATCTTTTCAATCCGAAAACAATCCGTTCAACGATGGGTTCTATTTACCGGATGCCGTTTTATTATGCGGAAGATATCCTGAAGGCAATCCGCAAGATCAAAGATGCCGGGATTAAAGTATACGCGGCGCATCTGGACGGGGAGAAGTCTTATGATGAAGAAGATTATGCTTTCTCCTGTGCATTCCTGATTGGAAATGAGGGGAACGGGCTGCGTGAAGAAACCTCGAAAATGGCAGATCACTATATCATTATTCCGATGAGCGGAGAGGTGGAGTCGTTAAATGCCGCAATAGCCGCTTCGGTATTGATGTTTGAAGTGAAGAGACAGAGAAGAAATTGATTCAGGCGATTGAGGAATATAAACGCAATTTTATTCATGAGAAATAAAAGAGAGGTGTGATGCTATGGCCTCAATGAGGGACATCAAAAGAAGAAAAGAAAGTATACAAAGCACTTCTCAGATTACAAAGGCAATGAAACTGGTTTCGACTGTAAAACTTCAAAAAGCGAAGGGAAGAGCAGAAGAAACACAGCCTTATTTTAACAAAATGTATGAGACGGTTTCGGGTATGCTTGCCAAATCCGGCACCGTGAGATATCCCGGAAAACGAGAGAAAAATCCGGATGAACCATGCAAAAAAGGTGTGATTGTAATTTCGTCAAACCGTGGACTGGCGGGTGGTTACAATTCCAATCTTGTCAAGTTAGTTACCAAAGGTGATTTTGGCCGAGAAAATACGATTATTTTTCCGGTTGGAAGAAAAGGCTTGGAAAGCCTTGTGAGACAGGGGTATACCTGTCAGGGGGATTTTTCCGAGGTGATTAACAATCCGTTGTTTGGAGATGCGGTAAGCATTGGAAAGACCGTGATTGGTGCGTTGGAAAATGGTGACATTGATGAAGTGTATTTAGCGTATACGGTATTTAAAAATACCGTGACACAAATCCCTACTTTGATTAAAATTCTTCCATTTGCAGAGGATGATATCAAGGAGAATGCACAGGAAGAGGATGAGAAGGATAAGGGTGCTGTGGCACAGATGAATTATGAGCCGGAGGAGGAAGAAACTCTGGGTTATATCATTCCTTTGTATGTAAACAGCCTAATCTTTGGTGCGCTCGTGGAAGCGGTGGCCAGTGAAAATGGTGCGCGTATGCAGGCGATGGATTCTGCAACAAGTAACGCAGAGGAGATGATTGATACCTTGGGATTGCAGTATAACCGTGCAAGACAGGCTGCAATTACTCAGGAATTGACAGAGATTGTTGCTGGTGCGTCAGCGATAAGTTAGGAGGTAGAAAATGGCAGAGAATAGTAAGACAAGTCTCGGCGTAATTACCCAGATTGTTGGAGCCGTACTGGATATTCGTTTTCAGGACGGAAACCTGCCTGAGATTAATGAAGCAATCCACATCAAACGACAGGATGGGGATAAGCTTGTAGTTGAGGTGGCACAGCATTTGGGTGATGATACCGTTCGCTGTATTGCCATGGGACCAACGGATGGTTTGGTCCGCGGCATGGAAGCAGTGGCAACGGGAGCTCCGATTTGTGTGCCGGTAGGTGAAGAAACATTAGGACGTATGTTTAATGTTCTAGGCGAGCCAATTGATGAAAAAGAGCCGCCAAAAGTAAAAGAGTATGATCCGATTCACAGAAAAGCACCTTCTTTTGAAGAGCAGTCTACCGAATCGGAGATTTTGGAAACCGGTATTAAAGTAATTGACCTTTTGTGCCCATATCAGAAGGGTGGTAAAATTGGTTTGTTTGGTGGTGCCGGTGTAGGTAAAACGGTACTCATTCAGGAGTTGATTACAAACATTGCTACAGAGCACGGTGGATATTCGGTATTTACCGGTGTTGGTGAGCGTACCCGTGAGGGAAATGATTTGTACTATGAAATGATTGAGTCCGGCGTAATTGATAAAACAACCATGGTGTTTGGACAGATGAATGAGCCGCCCGGAGCGAGAATGCGAGTAGGTCTTGCCGGACTTACGATGGCAGAATATTTCCGTGACAAAGGTGGAAAGGATGTGCTTTTGTTTATTGACAACATCTTCCGTTTTACACAGGCAGGTTCTGAGGTTTCAGCGCTTTTAGGACGTATGCCGAGTGCGGTAGGTTACCAGCCGACACTGCAGACAGAGATGGGTGCTCTTCAGGAGCGTATCACTTCTACAAAGAGCGGTTCCATCACATCCGTACAGGCCGTTTATGTGCCGGCGGATGACCTGACAGACCCGGCACCGGCTACGACATTCGCACATCTGGATGCTACGACTGTACTTTCCCGTTCCATCGTAGAGCTGGGAATTTATCCGGCAGTTGATCCGCTGGAGTCCACATCCCGTATTCTGGACCCGCGTATCGTAGGCGAGGAACACTATAAAACGGCACGAGGCGTGCAGGAGATCCTGCAGAAATACAAAGAACTTCAGGATATCATAGCCATCCTTGGTATGGACGAGCTTTCCGAGGACGACAAGCTGGTCGTGAGCCGTGCGAGAAAAGTACAGAGATTCCTGTCACAGCCGTTCTTTGTGGCAACACAGTTTACCGGTCTGGACGGACGTTATGTGCCGCTCTCTGAGACCATCCGCGGATTCCGCGAGATTCTCGAAGGCAAGCACGATGATGTTCCGGAAAGCTACTTCCTGAACGCAGGCTCGATCGATGATGTCACAGCCCGCATGAAATAGGGAGGTGTAAAATGGCAGCAGACAATCTTTTTGATCTGAAGATCATTACACCGGATCGTGTATTTTACAGTGGAAAAGCCAGTTTTCTGGAGCTGAATACCGTAGAAGGCGAGATTGGTATCTATAAGAACCATATTCCGATGACAACTGTTCTGGAGCCGGGGATCGCCACGATCACCGAAGAAGGCGGAAATAAAAAGGAAGCAGCACTGCACACCGGATTTATGGAAATCTTAGGTGACAGGATCACGATCCTTGCAGAGATCGCCGAGTGGCCGGATGAGATTGACCGCAACCGGGCACAGGAAGCAAAGATCCGTGCAGAACGCAGACTGCAGAATGATAAGTCCAACATCAATATCACGCGGGCAGAGCTGGCACTGCACAAGGCACTGGTCCGTATCGAACTGGCAGACCATGTAACAAAATAATAATAATGATAATAAGAAAACCGGCAGGATATGTTTATATCCGGGCCGGTTTTCTGCTGCCTGAAGTTTTCAGTACTTAACTTGAGATGAAAATGTTCTGCAAAAGCAAACGAAAAGAGTTTTTCTGTATATTCTTCCAGAGACGGGAAATAATGAAAACAGACGAAACTAAATTCGGGAAACAATGGAGGGATATAGGATGCAAAGATGGCTGAAACGGGCAGGACTGATTCTGTTTTTTGGCCTGTGGGCAGCGGCAGGACTGCAGATCTGGGCAAAGAAGCAGGAAAGCAGAGAGATGGAGGCAGTGGCAGCGTTCTCGAATATTGGAACAGACAACCGCAGCGGTATCGTGCAGTACTATGGAAAGCTGAAAAAAGAGAAGCAGGTGCAGATGCTGGAACGCCGGGAAGAATACCTGCGGCAGATCGCAGCCTCACTTGGTATTTCCAGTCAGATTCTGGTCTATCGTACCTACGGAGAGGACAGTCAGAGTGTCGTACTGCAAAAAGAAGGGGCAAACGCCGATACTGTGCTGCGTCTTGTCACCTGGAGAGAAAAAGGGGCGATCACCGGACAGAGCCTGTATGCAAACGTGACTATTCCCGGCGGCGGATTTGAAGAGGCACAGACTTTAAGAACGAAAATGCAGAACGTTCTGGATGAAACGATGGAAAGCAAACGAAGCAGTGTGGCAGTGCAAGGGTTTTATCTCGGAAATCTGTCAGAAGAGAAAAAAGAAGCGATCGCAGAACAGCTGCTGGAAGATATGCATGCCAGAACCGTGATCAAAAACCAGGATGGGAATTTGTATACGGTTTATGCCTACAGTCCCTGTTTTTCGGAGAGTGTAAGGCAGGGGACAACCCGGGTAAATCTGGCACTGACCATGTATTACAACAGCAGGACGCAGCAGACAGAAATATGTGCGGCAGTTCCGGCAATCGGAGTGAGCGGGGAAAGTGCTTGATTATTTGCAGAAGATTGCGTATGATAAAGCGTATAGTATCTTCTGACAACTGCAGCATGCATTGTCAGGCAAATAAAAATGCAGGAATCATGCGTGATCTTTGTGCTTTGCAGGCCGGGGATTACGAAGACAGGAGAGATTATGTATACAGACGGAATCATATTTGATGTGGACGGAACACTCTGGGACAGCACGCCGATCGTGGCTGAGGCCTGGACACAGGCAGTTCTGGAATGTGGTATCAAAGACCGCATCGTAACAGCGGGAGAATTAAAACAGTTATTTGGAAAGACCATGTCCGTGATCGCAGCATCCCTTTTTCCGGAGGCTTCAAAAGAAGTGCAGGAAATCATTCTGGAAAAATGCTGCGTTTATGAAGAAGAGGCACTGGAAGAAAATCAACAGGATATCTGCTATCCGGATGTCCGGGAAGTCATAAAACAGCTTGCAAAAACATATGATCTTTATATTGTCAGCAACTGTCAGTGCGGCTACATTGAACAGTTCTTAAGAAAGACACAGCTGGAGGCGTACATAAAAGATATCGAGTGTTTCGGAAATACCGGAAAGAACAAAGGTGAAAATATCCGCCTTCTGGTGAAAAGAAATAGCCTGAAAGCACCAGTTTATATCGGAGATACCAAAGGGGACTGCGACGCCTCCAAAGAAGCAGGCGTGCCGTTTATCTTTGCTTCTTATGGATTTGGAAACGTTACAGAATATGCAGCAAAGATCGGGGAAATGAAAGATCTGCTGACGCTGTTTTCAGGGCAGTAACACCGCATGAATCGCATGTGCGTTCGACTGAAAGCCATAACTTGACTATATGAGCTATATATGCTACCATATGTATAACAAATGTGCTGCAAAGAGAACAAGTGCTTTGCAGCATTTGTCTTAGTCGGAATATACGCTCCGACTCGAATTTTACTGTATATCGAAGAATATTCCTTTGGTAAGACAACAAAAGAGGGTGGCTTTATGGTTATAAAAATTGATTTTCAGAGCGAAGAAGCGTTGTATATGCAGCTGCGGAATCAGATCATTCTCGGGATCGCAACTTCTGTGATCCAGGAGGGAGATTCCCTGCCGTCCGTCCGGCAGCTGGCGGGCGATATCGGCATCAACATGCACACGGTCAACAAGGCATATTCTCTGCTGCGTCAGGAAGGATTTCTGACAATAGACCGGAGAAAGGGAGCCGTGATCGCACTGGATGTTGATAAAATGGAAGCAATAAATGAAATTAAGAAAAATCTCAGAGTTATTCTGGCAAAAGCACACTGCAAAAATATTTCAGCAGACGAAGTGCATGAGCTGGTTGATGAGATTTTCTCAGAATACGAGCCGTTATGATCAAATGATGTTGAGGTCCTAAGTTCAAATGTCTTATCTTGCAAGCAAGAACGACCTTTTGACCCTGGCATCATCAAGTCTGTAAAAAGAAAGACAGGAGGCGATAAGATTGCGTGAGCGTTTTACAGAAAATGCAGAAAAAGTATTAAAGCTGGCAAAAAAGGCAGCCAAAAATAATGGAAATGGATACATAGGATCCGAGCATCTGCTGCTTGGACTTTTAGAAGAAGGCGAAGGCACGGCGGCGATCCTTTTAAAAGAGTCCGGTGCAGACACCGTCAAGATTCGCACTTTAGTTGCAAATCTGATCACATCAGAGGGAGATACCCTGACAGAAGAGACCGACTATACGCCAAGGACCGAAATCATTCTTGAGAATGCCGTGCATGAGGCGGATTTCTTCCATATGGAAAAAGTGGGGACGGAGCATCTGCTTCTGGCACTTTTAAAAGATACGGAATGCGTGGCAACCAGACTGCTGCACACGATGGAGATCGATATCCGCAAACTTTACCTCAGCGTTCTTAGTGCGATGGGGATTGAGGAGTCCATGTACAAAGAGCTGGCACAAAAAGAAAAGGCAAGAAGGGACGGCGGTGCGACTCCGGTGCTGGATCAGTACAGCCGTGATCTGACAGAGATGGCAGCAGAGGGCGAGCTGGACCCGATCGTCGGCCGTGACGCAGAGATCGAGCGTATTTTGCAGATCTTAAGCCGCAGGACGAAGAACAATCCGTGCCTGATCGGTGAGCCGGGTGTCGGCAAGACGGCGATCGCAGAAGGGCTGGCACAGCGGATCGTGCTCGGAGCCGTTCCACCGATGCTTCAGAACAAACGCGTGGTCACACTGGATATGGCGAGCATGGTTGCTGGTTCCAAATACCGCGGCGAGTTTGAGGAACGCATCAAAAAAGTGATCCAGGAAGTGACGGACAGCCGCGATGTGCTACTGTTTATCGATGAGCTGCACACGATCATCGGGGCAGGCGGAGCAGAAGGAGCCATGGATGCCTCCAATATTTTAAAACCGTCCCTTTCCAGAGGAGAGATCCAGCTGATCGGTGCCACCACGATCGAGGAGTACCGAAAATACATCGAAAAAGATCCGGCACTGGAGCGACGTTTCCAGCCGGTTATGGTAGAAGAGCCGAGCGAGGAGGAGACGCTTGAAATCTTAAAAGGAATCCGTCCATACTATGAGGAACACCATGGTGTTCGGATCTCCGACGAAGCCCTGGATGCAGCAGTGAAACTTTCCAGACGTTATGTCAACGACCGTTTCCTTCCGGATAAGGCGATCGATCTGATGGATGAAGCAGCATCAAGAAAGCAGCTCAAAGGATATCAGGCACCGAAGCAGCTTGAAAAGCTTCAGCAGAGACTGGAGCAGATTTTAAAAGAAAAAGAAGAGAACATCGTTCTCGGAGATTTTGAAGAGGCTTCTAATCTTGGACAGGAACAGATCAGAGTAGAAGAAGAGCTGAAAAAAGAACAGAAAAAGATGGATCGCAAACGTTCCGGCAAGAAACTGACAGTTGGCGAGGAAGATGTAGCAGATGTGGTAGCCGTATGGACGAAAATACCGGTCAGCCGCCTGACAGAAAAAGAATCCGGTCGCCTCTTAAAGCTTGAATCTACACTGCATAAACGAGTTGTAGGTCAGGATGAGGCCGTAACTGCTGTTGCCAAAGCCATCAAACGAGGCCGTGTCGGACTGAAAGATCCGAAACGTCCAATCGGTTCTTTCCTGTTCCTTGGTCCGACCGGTGTCGGCAAGACCGAGCTTTCCAAAGCACTGGCAGAGACCGTTTTCGGAAGTGAAGACGCCATGATCCGCGTTGATATGTCTGAATACATGGAAAAACACAGTGTTTCAAAACTGGTAGGTTCCCCTCCTGGATATGTGGGATATGAAGAAGGTGGACAGCTTTCTGAGAAAGTCCGCAGAAATCCATATGCCGTGATCCTGTTTGACGAGATTGAAAAAGCACACCCGGATGTATTTAACATTTTGCTTCAGGTGCTGGACGACGGACACATCACCGATTCTCAGGGCAGACAGGTGGATTTCAAGAATACGATCCTCATCATGACCTCCAATGCCGGAGCACAGTCGATCATTTCCCCGAAAAAGCTGGGATTTGCATCGGTGGACGATGAGAAGCACAACTATGAATATATGAAAGGCAGTGTGATGGAAGAGGTACGCCGGATGTTCAAACCGGAGTTCTTAAACCGTATCGATGAGACGATCGTCTTCCATGCACTGAACCGTGAGAATATCACCAGGATCGCAGAGATCCTGCTGGAGCAGTTCGCAAAACGCTGCAAAGAGCAGATGGATATCACACTGAAGATATCAAGTGCTGCAAAAGAACTGATCGCAAAAGCAGGCTTTGATGAAAAATACGGTGCAAGACCGCTGAAACGTGCGATCCAGACGAAAGTAGAAGATGCACTGGCACAGGAGATCCTGGAGGGCAAGGTAAAAGCAGGGGATAAAGTACTGCTTGGCGTTTCTAAAGAAGAAATTAAATTTTCTGTGAAAAGTGAAAAAGCTCTGGATAAGTAAGTTCGATTATGGTAAAATAAGACAAAAGTCGAGGAAAAATCCCATAACTGTTGAACACTTTCACATGCGTTTGATTTGAATATCAGTAAATCCAGTCAGAATCATACATTGAGTTTTCGTGCATTTGACTTGAAAGAAAGCTGGTTTGACAGCGGGATAAAGCGACAAAAGAGAATACCAGGAGGGCATAGATATGTCAGTAGTAAGTGAATTGATACGCACAGAAGCAGATGGAACGATCAGTTTCGGTAATTATGAGCTGCCGGCCAAATCCAAAAAATCCGATTTTGAGCATGACGGCGATCTGTATAAAGTAAAAACTTTCAAGGAGATCACAAAGCTTGAGAGAAATGGCATGTTTGTTTACGAATCCGTACCGGGAACTGCAGTCAGCCATTTGAAAGCGACCGAGAATGGTATGAGCTTTACCGTAGAGTGCCCGACCGATGCACAGATTACCGTAGAGCTGGAAGAGGAGACAAGCTATCAGGTATTTGTCGATGATAAGGAAGTTGGCGAGATGAAGACAAACCTCGGCGGCAAACTGGTACTGAGCGTAGAGCTTGACAGCACAGAAAGTGCGGCAGTTCGCATCGAAAAAATGTAATAATCTGATTCTGACAGCAAGTGTTTTGAATTATGAAGAATCATTATAAAAATTGAGAATCTTCTCAGCATAAGAAAAGGGGGAGCGTCGGGACGGACGTTCCCTTTTTGCTGTGATGACGAGAAAAACAAAACAGAAATATCTGCCGGAAAGAATCGGCAGTGTTCTTTGAAGGAGGGAACATGGCAAAAAAATCAACAATTTTTTTCTGTCAGAACTGCGGTTATGAGTCTGCAAAATGGCTGGGACAGTGTCCGGCGTGCAAAGAGTGGAATACACTGGTCGAGGAGACCGTCGTGACCGGGAAGGCGGGAAAAAGCAGTAAAAAAGCAGAGAGCCTGGCGGCTAGGATACATGAGGCACAGCCGGTGAAATTATCCGGAATCAAGACAGAGAGCGAGATACGCACAGCGACCGGATTTGAAGAGCTGGATCGTGTGCTTGGCGGAGGCATTGTTGCCGGATCGCTGGTTCTGGTCGGCGGTGATCCGGGTATCGGAAAATCAACCATTCTTTTGCAGGTCTGCAAAAATCTCACAGAAAAAGGCAAAAAAGTATTGTATATATCGGGTGAAGAATCGCTTCAGCAGATTAAACTGCGAGCGTCCAGAATCGGAAGTTTCGGAGAGGAAATGCTGTTGCTCTGTGAGACCAGCCTTGAGACGATCCAGGGGGTGATCGAGCGTGTGCAGCCGGAAATTGTAGTGATCGATTCGATCCAGACGATGTATCAGGAAGACGTTTCCTCCGCACCGGGAAGTGTATCGCAGGTAAGAGAAGCTACTTCTGTATTTATGCAGATCGCAAAACGTATGGGAATCTCCATTTTTATTGTCGGACATGTGACAAAAGAAGGAGTTGTCGCAGGACCGAGAGTTCTGGAGCATATGGTGGACACGGTACTGTATTTCGAAGGAGACCGCCATGCAGCATACAGAATACTCCGCGGAGTCAAAAACCGATTTGGCTCCACCAACGAGATCGGTGTTTTTGAAATGTGCCAGAGCGGATTAAAAGAAGTCAAAAATCCATCGGAATATATGTTAAGCGGCAAGCCGCAGGGAGCATCCGGATCGATCGTTTCCTGCTCCATGGAAGGTACAAGGCCGATTCTTGTGGAAGTTCAGGCACTTGTGTGCCGCAGCAACCTTGCGATGCCAAGAAGAACGGCAGCCGGCACCGACTACAACCGAGTCGGGCTTCTGATGGCTGTGATCGAAAAACGCATCGGTATGCATTTATCAACCTGTGATGCCTATGTCAACATTGCGGGAGGCATCCGCATGAACGAGCCGGCGATCGACCTGGCGATCGTGCTTGCACTGATCTCCAGCTACAAAGACATTGCGATTGACGAAAAAACACTGGCATTCGGAGAAGTGGGCTTAAGCGGTGAGATCCGTGCCGTCAGCATGGCACAACAGAGAGTGGCAGAGGCCAGGAAACTAGGGTTTGAGACGATCATTCTGCCGGCAGTTTCCATGCCTTCAATTGGGAAAGTGGAGGGGATCCGCCTGCTTCCGGCGGCAAATTTAAGGGAAGCATTGAAATATCTGTAAAAGTTACAATGGGGGTGAAGATATTTTGTACAAAATCATGCTGCTAGATGACGAAGCGGAAGTCCGAGAAAGTATTTTGCTTCAGATTTCGAAGAGCAGTTGCATCAGCAGGAAATGTAGCATCTGCAACGCAGAGTACAGAAACTACTCGATTTTTCTTACGGAGAAGCAACGAAAGAAGATGGGCATTAAGAAAACTTATATGTAAAATAGAACGCCATGATGATTCG
>OLRP01002844.1_pt1 | contig 11292 bp, 8 predicted proteins | sample 1672401 | NCBI WGS metagenome assembly OLRP01 (sample SAMEA3136682, study PRJEB25190) | human gut metagenome | reverse complement strand
TCCTACAGCTGTACAGGAATATATCGTGAATGAGGTTCAGGATGTATACCGTCTACAGGGTGTGAAGATCAACGATAAGCACTTCGAGGTTATCGTTCGTCAGATGATGCGTAAGGTAGAGGTGGTTGATCCGGGAGATACTCGCTTCTTGGAGCAGCAGATTGTTGATAAGTTGGAGGTAATGGACGAGAACGATCGTATCTGGGGCAAGAAAGTTGTTACCGATCCGGGAGATTCTCAGACATTGCAGGCCGGACAGATCGTGACTGCACGTAAGTTGAGAGATGAGAATAGTATGTTGAAACGCCGTGATCTTAAGTTGGTCGAGGTACGTGACGCTATTCCGGCTACAGCCAACCAGATCCTTCAAGGTATCACACGTGCCGCTTTGCAGACGAACAGCTTTATGTCCGCCGCATCTTTCCAAGAGACGACGAAAGTATTGAACGAGGCTGCTATCAACGGGAAGGTAGATCGTTTGGAAGGTTTGAAAGAGAACGTTATCTGTGGTCACTTGATTCCTGCCGGTACCGGTCAGCGTGAGTTTGATAAGCTGATCGTAGGCGCAAAGGATGAGTTCGATCGTATCTTCGCTAATCGCAAGAACGTGGTTGATTTCAATGCCATGGACAAAGATGATGAAGAATAGGAACGTTTAATAAACTATAAAGAAAGGCCGGCAGAGCAATCTGTCGGCCTTTTTTGTTCTTCCTTATTTGCTTAATAAATGGATAAACTTTATTTTTGCGAGGTAACAAAGACCATAGATAAATACTGAGACATATAAGAAACATATAATAATCAATATCATGAAGAGAATTTTACTTTGTTTAATGGTGGCTTTATTTGCCACTGGTTGCTTATTCGCTAAAAACAACGATGAGAAAATGAATGTAATGTCTTATAACATCCGTTACGATAATTCGGGTGATAAGGATAATCAATGGAAATTCAGAAGAGATTTCGCTGCTGATTTAGTGAAATTCTATGAGGCGGATGTGTTCGGTGCGCAAGAGGTCTTGAATAATCAGCTGAATGATTTGCTTAATCGTTTACCGGAATACGCTTATGTGGGTGTTGGTCGTGAGGATGGCAAGACGAAAGGGGAGTACGCTCCGATTTTCTATCGTAAGGATCGTTTCTCCGTTGAGAAAAGCGGTAATTTCTGGTTAGCCGAAGATATAAATGCCATTGGTAAGAAAGGTTGGGACGCCGCATGCGAGCGCGTAGCTACTTGGGCGATCTTGAAAGATAAGAATACGGGAAAGAAATTCTTCTTCTTGAATACGCACTTGGATCATATGGGGAAAGTGGCTCGTCATGAAGGAGCTTCATTGGTGCTGGAGCAAGCGAAGAAATTATCCGAGAATTTGCCTATAATCGTGACTGGCGATTTCAATGCCGTGCCTTCTGATGAGCCGATACAAGTATTGACTAATCCGAGTGATCCTCGTCATTTGACTCATTCCCGCACGATCGCAGGGTTTATTTACGGCCCGGAATGGACATTCCATGATTTTGGAAAGATCCCTTACGACAAGCGTGAATGGATTGATTATATCTTCGTGAAAGGGAATATCAAGGTATTGCGTCATGGTGTATTGACTGAAACGTTGAATAACCTGTTCCCATCCGACCATTGCCCGGTAATCAGTACGTTGATACTCGAATAAAAAAGCTTTGTGTGTATGGGGAAAGTAGACGTATTGAAGGAAACTACCCCGCTTTCATCAGAAGATTGCTTCTTGGTCATGCAACGCCCGAAATCGGGGTTTAATTTTCCGTTACATGTACACATGGAGTTTGAGTTGAACTATCTGGAGAATGCCGCTGGCGCTATTCGGATAGTTGGCGATTCGGTCGAGGAAATCGATGATCTGGATTTGGTGTTGATCGCGGGAGGAACGAAGCATGCTTACTCGAACCATAAGTGTCCGTGTAATGGGATCTTTGAGATAACGATACAATTTCATAAATCGTTATTTGATAGCTTGATCAATAGACGGCATTTCAAGACCATGAAGGATATGTTTGATAACGCTTCCAGTGGTCTTGTTTTCAGCCGGGAAATGATACTTGGCATTCAAGATAAATTAAGAATGTTGTCGAACGATAACAAGCCGGATTCTTTCAAGAACCTGTTGCGTTTGGTCGAGATTCTTAAGATTCTATCTTTGGATAAAGCAGCCCGTCGGTTGAATGCCGTGAACACGGTAAAGAACTATAATAATAACGATACCGATCGTTTAGATAGTATCATGTTATATTTACACGAAAATTATCAAAAACGTATCACCTTGTCGGAAGTGGCTAAGTTAACAAATATGAGCGATGCCTCATTGATGCGTTTCTTGAAGAAGTGGACGGGAAAGACATTTATCGATAACTTGAATGAGATCCGGGTAGCCGAGGCGGTATGCCGTTTGACCGATACAAGTGACAGTATTTCTGAAATATGTTACAGGTGCGGTTTTAATAATCTATCGAATTTCAACCGGGTATTCAAACGGCGTAGGGGGAGTACCCCTACAGAGTACAGGGAGAAATATTCCCGTTCGAGGTTTATAATTTAAAACATGATTTAAAGCATGTTTACATTGATTTGTGTCAAGTGTTGATGATATAGTATTATTTATTGCACATATAGTATTTGGTGGTCTTTGCTAAAGCCCTTACTTTTGTAAAGTTCAAGTGAAAGAGATTAGCACTTAGACAAAACAAACCTTAACTAAAACGCCAAAACCAATTATATCAAACACAAAAGGTATTTTTACATTGGTCTAAAGAATTGAGAATTAAAAACACAACTAGAAAACGACTGCCTGAGAAGGTAGTCGTTTTTGCATTTATAGTCTTCAACCCCTTTGTAACCCGGAATAAATATGTATATTTGTCTTCGCAATTTTTAATCACCATAAATTTAAAAGAAGAAAGTATGGAAAACAACAAACCTGCCAATAACGAGATTCAGATCGAGTTATCTGAAGAGATGGCACAAGGAACTTACGCCAATTTGGCTATTATATCTCATTCAAGCTCTGAATTTATCCTAGATTTCATCCGGGTGGTTCCGGGAGCTCCTAAGGCACAAGTAAAAAGCCGCGTAATCTTAACTCCGGATAACGCTCAACGTTTGTTATTCGCTTTGCAAGACAATATCAAGAAATTTGGGGAGCAACTTCAAGCAGGAAATAATAATAACAAAACAGCTAATTTTGAGGACTTCGCAGGTCCGACAGGAGAGGCTTAATAGATTTGTTTTCAGCCATAGAAAGAGTACTTTTCTACAAGAGTAGGGGAGTACTCTTTTATTGTTGGGATGGCTCGTTTACATTGAAAAACCTTGATGCCTATTCTTAGATGCTTACAATGGGCATTCTAAGGTGTTAAGAATGCCTGTTATAAACACCTAAGAATGCCCATCGTAAAGAATACACTATCTCTCTATCCTAAAGATTAGATAATCCCATCAATATTTTTTTCAATACGGTTTGTGCGGAGATCTCACGGTTTGCCGCCTCGGGGATTACGATACTTTGCGGGCTCTCTATCACATCATCGGAAACGATCATATTGCGGCGAACCGGCAAGCAATGCATGAAATAAGCGTTATTCGTAAGCGCCATTTTCTCTGCGTCTACGGTCCAGCTACGATCAGTGCTGATTACTTGTCCGTAATTCGGATCTTTATAAGCGGACCAGTTCTTTGCGTAAATGAAATCCGCTCCTTCAAAAGCCTTCTTCTGATCGTATTCCACTTTAGCGTTGCCTACGAATCTAGGATCAAGCTCATAACCTTCCGGATGAGTGATAACAAACTCATAATCTGTAGCGTTCATCCATTCGGCAAAGCTGTTTGGAACGGCTTGCGGCAATGATTTCGGATGAGGAGCCCAAGTCATGACTACCTTCGGACGAGCTGTTTTCTTATATTCCTCTATCGTGATCAAGTCGGCGAAACTTTGCAACGGATGGCGTGTCGCCGCTTCCATGCTAAATACCGGCCGGCCGGAATGCTCGATGAACTGACTCAATATCTTTTCGTTATAATCATCTTCTTTATTCTCAAAGCGTGCGAAAGAACGGACCCCGATCACATCGCAGTAACAGCCCATTACAGGAACAGCTTCCAGCAAATGCTCCGGTTTATCACCATCCATGATAACACCTCGCTCTGTTTCCAGCTTCCATGCACCTTGGTTAACGTCCAAAACGATCGTGTTCATACCTAAGTTCATGGCAGCCTTTTGGGTGCTTAAGCGGGTACGTAGGCTTAAGTTGAAAAATATCATCAACAACGTCTTGTTTTTTCCCAGTTCACTAAACTGGAAACGATCTTTCTTGATCTCGAAAGCTTCATTAAGCGCTTGTTTCAAGTCACCTAAATCCTGTACGCAAGTGAAATGTCTCATATCTGTTACAATAATATTTTGTTAAAGGCAAAGATAATGACTACTTGTCAATTATCCTTTAGAAAGACCAAGGAATTGTTTAAGAGATCGTATCCGGAGGTGTTATGGGTAGTTTGAAACTGAAGGTAGAACCTTTCCCTTCCTCCGAGTTCACCCAAATGGTACCTCCCATGGCGGTAACCAGACCTTTACAGATTGAAAGTCCCAATCCGGTACCCGGTTCAAATTCGTTCAATTGCAGGAATCGCTCGAAGATGTGCCCTAGTTTGTCCTTCGGGATGCCGTTGCCTGTATCGGACACGTAAAATTGCACGCTGACCGGATACAACGATTGGTATCCGAAATGAATTTCTCCTTTCTCCGTATATCGGAGGGCGTTAGAAAGTAGTTTTTTCAAGATAAGCATAAGCTTATGTTTATCCGTGTGAAGAGATACGTTTGGAGAATCATCCAAGATTAACCGTACGTTTTCGGATATGCGGGGAGAGGCGTATTCGTATACATCGTGCATGATAGCGAGCGGATTTACATCCTCATATGACCAATTGATCGTATTGGACTCGATTCTGGACATCTCGAGTGTGTCATTGATTAATTCGAGCAAAGCCGTGTTATTTTCTTTAATCATGGAAATATACTGTTCACGCATTTCCGGATCATCTTCCAGTCCTAACATATCGGAGAAGCCGACGATGGCATTTAGCGGAGTCCGGATCTCGTGCGTCATATTTGCCAGAAACGTAGATTTCAATAGGGAAAGATCCTTGGATTTCTGATGATCCGCGATAGCTAGCTCGTCGTTTTCCTTTTCGATAATGCTACCTATAATGACATGTGGGGTGCCGCTTTCATCAATATCCATGCTTTTACCCGATATTTCATACATCTTATAAGTCCCGTCTTGATTCCTCAGGTGGAAGGTGACGTTGTGAGACGATAATTTCTCGTCCCGGATTTTATTGAACAGATAGAAGAAATCCAAACTATCCTCGGGCTTACGTACGGATGATAAAGCCCTGCATATAAACCTGTTTTTATCTAATAGAGTATTGGTCGTGCCGTAGAATTGAAAACAGCGGTTACAATGCTTTTTGTCGCAAGTGGAGAAACGGTCGAAGCTGAATGAGTAAGCGGCTAATTTACCGTCTTCCAACGCTTGCCGCATCAATATCCGGCTCTCGTTCAATTGTCCCATCAATAGTTTATTTTCCCTGTCAGTTTCTTTTTCTCCCTGCTGCGTAAGCCAAAGCGTATACCCGCTAAGCCCCTGTTCATCGGTATAGATGGGTTCTACTTTAAACGTGACGGGCTCTTCGCATATAATTGCGTCACCTTTTCTTAAAGATGACTTCAAGGAATCGGTTAGTACGATGTTATTAAATAGATGTTCTATAATAAAGTCATGCTTATCCGCCAAGGAAAAATGAGCGAACATCGCCTTATTCAAGTCTATCAGATTTCCTTCCGTATCATAGATAGCCCCTCCTAAAGGACAGGAATAGAATGTATTTGAAACTAAAGTGTTGAAAATATTTGAATCTATTACTGTTGACATTATTCGTTTAGATTTAAGTGTTGTTCAAGAAGAAAGAGACAGGCGAGTTCCTATATTCTCGTCTGCCCGTCTCCTTCTATGATGTATTTATAAGTCGTTAATTCAGGAAGCGCCATCGGTCCCCGGGCATGTAGCTTTTGGGTACTGATTCCGATCTCCGCCCCGAATCCGAATTGGGCCCCATCAGTAAAGGCGGTAGATACATTTGCGTATACGCAAGCGGCATCTACCAATTGCTGGAAGCGCCGGATAGTTTCCGGATCTTCGCTGATTATGCTTTCGCTATGTTTTGAACTGTAGCGGGCGATATGTGATAGAACCTCGTCTAAAGAGGATACGGTACGGATACTCATTTTGTAATCGAGGAACTCGGTACCGAAACTGTTTTCGTTAGCCTGTTGTAAAAGCGTCTCCGGATAATGTTCGGATAGAGCGGCATAAGCCGGTTCGTCCGCATAAATGATTACGTTGCTGTCCGGAAGCTTTTCACAGATATACGGAAGATCAGATAGACGTTCTCGGTGGATGATTAAGCAATCCAAGGCATTACATACGCTGACCCTCCGTGTCTTTGCGTTATTTACGATCTCACGTCCCTTGCCTTTATCTCCGGAGCGATCAAAATAGGTATGACAGATACCAGCGCCAGTCTCGATCACCGGAACTTTCGCATGTTCCCGGACAAAGTGAATCAAGGAACTGCTTCCACGAGGAATGATTAAGTCAACCAAGCCGACCGCTCCCAGTAATTCCGCCGTAGCCTCTCGATCCGGAGGTAGTAAAGTGCATACAGCCGGATTTATACCCTGACGCTCCAATACAGAATGGATGATGCGTACCAAGGCTCGGTTAGAGAAGTCCGCATCCGATCCACCCTTTAGTACGCAAACATTACCGCTTCGGAAACATAAGGAAAAAACATCGAAGGTAACATTCGGACGAGCCTCATAGATCACGCCGATCACCCCGAAAGGCACGGTTACTTTTCGGATAACCATTCCGTTCGGGCGGATAGTCTCACTCAAGACCTTATTTAATGGAGAAGGTAATGTCGATACATTCTCCATATCGGCGGCGATACCTTGTAGCCTTTCCTCTGTTAATTTCAGCCGGTCGTATTTCGGGTTCGCTGGGTCCATACGTTCCAGATCTTGGCGATTCGCGGCGAGTACCTCCTCCGTATGAGTCCGTAGAACCTGCGCTGTCTCCTTTAAGATCCCGATAATCGTTTGATCCGATAGCGTTATCAATTGTTTAGCCGCATCCGATGCCTGTCGCAGCATATCTTTTACATTCATACTTTTTAATCCAGATATAGATAATCATAATGTATAAGCGGTTTTAAATCCCGTTGCCCTATTTGCTTACGTGCTTCCTCGCTGTCATAGGCGGTACAGCCTACGCCGATTTGCACGCCTTCCTCATTCATTATCTTTACGATATCATCTTTTTCGAAATCACCCTCGATGCGGGTTACTCCAACCAATAATACGCTAGTCGCTTTCGGGGCGGTCAATGCCTCCTCGGCTCCTTTATTGATATGTATTTCCCCTTTGGCGAAACCCTCGGAGTGGGCGATCCATTTCTTTACGCTGCTGACGGGTTTCGAGGCCGGAATGAAACGGGTGCAGACCGTGTCGCTATCCACCGCCAATAACATCGGAAGGATATTATCCTTTTTGCCGTTGGCGATGATAACCGCAATACCTTCGTCCGCCACTTTTTGGGCGATATGACATTTCGTCAACATACCTCCCCGTCCAAAGGATGATTTGCTAGTCTGTACATATTCCGACAAATCTGTTTTCCCACATTCGATTTCCCGGATCACGGAACTATCCGGGTCCGACGGATTTCCATTGTAAATCCCGTCTATATTACTGAGAATCACCAAGGCATCCATTCCCATCATCGTAGCGATCAAGCCGGATAACTCATCATTATCCGTGAACATCAACTCGGTTACGGATATCGTATCATTCTCATTTACGATGGGGATCACCTTGTTTTCAAGCATTACCTCCATGCAATGCTTCTGGTTCAGGTAATGCGTACGACTCCCGAAATTCTCTTTTGTAGTAAGCACTTGCCCGCAAGTCATGCCATGCTCCCGGAATAACTCGTAATACCGGTTGATCAACTTGGCCTGTCCTACCGCCGAATACAGTTGCCGGGCTGATACGGGATCCAGCTTTTTGCCGGCCTTTATCTCGCTTCGTCCAGAAGCCACGGCACCGGAGGAGATCAAGACGATCTCCATACCTTGCCGGTGCAAGTCCGCTACTTGGTCAACCAACGCGGACATGCGGGTGATATCTAGCGTCCCATCCTTGCGGGTCAGGACATTGCTTCCTATTTTTACAGCGATCCTTTTCAAGAAAGTTATGATTTATTATTTATTATCTTTATCCCGGATCTCTACCCGTCGGATCTTTCCGCTGATTGTTTTCGGCAGTTCGTCCACGAATTCGACAACACGGGGATATTTGTAAGGAGCGGTGACACGTTTCACGTGATTTTGCAATTCTTTGACCAAGGCATCACCCGCTTTATCCTTATAATCCTTCGCCAATACGATCGTGGCCTTTACTACCTGTCCGCGGATCTCGTCGGGGACACCGGTGATAGCACATTCCACTACCGCAGGGTGAGTCATCAAGGCACTTTCCACCTCGAACGGCCCGATACGATAGCCTGAACTCTTGATCACGTCGTCCGCGCGGCCAACGAACCATAAGTAACCATCCTCGTCACGCCAAGCCACGTCTCCCGTGTAATACAGGCCATCGTGCCAAGCTTCCCGGGTACGTTCTGCGTCCCGGTAATATTCCTTGAATAACCCGATAGGCTTGCCATTTGTTGTGTGGATCACGATCTGTCCTTGCTCGCCATCCTCCGCACGGCTTCCGTCCGGACGCAATAAATCGACATCGTACTGCGGGTTGGGAACACCCATAGAGCCCGGTTTCGGCTCCATCCACGGGAAAGTGGCGACTGTCAGCGTAGTCTCTGTCTGGCCGAAGCCTTCCATCAATTTAATGCCGGTCAACTTATAGAACGTGTCGAACACGGCGGGGTTCAAGGCCTCGCCGGCGATCGTACAATATTGTAAAGATGATAAATCGTATTTAGTCATATCCTCACGAATTAAGAAACGGAAGATCGTAGGAGGAGCGCAAAGCGAGGTGATCCGGTAATCCTGTATCATCTGCAACATATCAGCAGGCGTGAATTTCTCGTGGTCGTAAACAAATACGGTCGCTCCGGCGATCCATTGCCCATATAGCTTACCCCAAACTGCCTTGCCCCAGCCCGTATCCGCGATCGTCAGGTGAAGGCTGTCCTTATGCAAGTTGTGCCAGAAACTACCGGTCACGATATGCCCCAGCGGATACGTAAAGTCGTGGGCCACCATTTTCGGGTTTCCAGTCGTACCGGAGGTGAAATACATCAAAGAGATATCGTCATTGCTATTTGGGTGAGACGGGCGGACGAAAGGAGCGGCGTTTTGGATACCCTGTTGGAAATCCTCGAAACCTTCCGGTATTTCCGGCCCTACGGATACAACACTTTTTACGGTCGGTGAGTCCGGCAAAGCCTCTATGATATGTTTCGTTATCACTTCCTCTCCGGCGCAAACGATCATCTTGATATCGGCGGCATTCGCACGATAAACGATATCTTTCTTGGTCAGTAAGTGTGTAGCCGGTATCACGACAGCCCCTAATTTATGCAATGCGATGATAGAGAACCAGAACTCATAACGACGTTTGAGTATCAGCATCACCATATCGCCATGTCCGATCCCCAAGGATTGGAAATAAGAAGCCGTCTGGTCCGTATACCGTTTCAAGTCGGCAAACGTAAAATCAATATGCTCTCCATGATCGTTTGTCCAACATAACGCTTTCTTATCCGGCTCTTCCTCCGCCCAAGCGTCTACCACATCATATCCGAAGTTGAAGTTCTCCGGAACCTTGATCTTGAAGTTTTTAATAAAATCCTCTTGCGACTCAAACGTCGTTTTATCTATAAATCTTTCTAACATAAACTGTTTTTGATTTATGATCTATGATTTGTGATTTATGGATGTCGATGCAAGAGGCTCCATAAATCATAAATCATAAATCAAAATTCATAAATCATAATATGACGGCCAAGAAACTGACCTTTTCCCCATCCAGCGCTTTCATACCGTGAGGAAGCTCTGAGTTAAAATAAATACTATCACCTTCTTCTAAGATAAGATCTTTATTGTTGATCTGTAGTAACAGACGTCCTTTTAATACCATATTGTATTCTTGCCCCGGATGGGAATTGAGATACATCGGCTCATCCTCTGGTTTGGGATGTACGGTTACCAAGAAGGGGTCCGCTTTACGTCCGACGAAACCGGCGGCCAATGATTGGTACTTATAGGCTTTCGTACGCTCTACGGCAACACCTTTTCCGTTACGAGTAATAAAGTACGTACTCATTTTAGGCTCGTCGCCAAACATCAACGTGGTTAATTCTACGCCATAAGCCTGTGAGATCTGGTGCAATACGCTAACGGAAATATCAACCGTGCCGCTTTCCAGCAGCAAATATTGCTCAGTCGTGAGGTTGCAGACCTTTGCCATTTCTTCCGGCGTAATCTCCAGTGCGTCCCGTAATCCGGCCAGACGCTCTGCGATTTGTTGTATCTGTTCGTTCATTTTGCTGAAGTTATTGTATTATGTCGCTCCAAAGATAGGAATAAAAAGCAAAAAGAAGGTGAAAGCCCTTGTTTTCTTTTCTAATTAACAGGTATGGATAGGATGGTTGAGGATTATAATGAATAGGCGCTTCATTTGCTTCCGGATGGAGAATGGTGATTTATATATATGGGCGATTATCATTTTGACATTTTGTAAACTCAAGTGCCGGAGAGTCGCATATTCCGGACGGAGGTACACCTTGTTGCTAAAAACGGGAAAAAATAACAGCAACTACTTGTTCCCTTGATTGTTATCGAAAAAAGGGTGTTTATTCTAGCTGAAGGAATTCATCCTAGTTCATATTTATTAGAGCGCAAGCCTTGTTTTTATCCGGATCGGAGCGTATTTACATACGGTTATATCGCTTCATGAGACTAAATGTATCGCTTTACGTCTCCTATTGTATGGGATAACGCCGCTAGTCGCATCACTTTACGCCGGTATCCGTGTGAAAAAGCAAGGCTTTTTGAGTGGAAAATGGCCTTCAAACGTGCTTTTTACCATCTTCTAGTATCTGATTGAGCCCTTTTTAAAAAGAGCCGGATCCCGCACCATAGCACGACCCAGCGCCACCCGCTGCCGCTGC
>OLRP01002835.1_pt1 | contig 11324 bp, 9 predicted proteins | sample 1672401 | NCBI WGS metagenome assembly OLRP01 (sample SAMEA3136682, study PRJEB25190) | human gut metagenome | reverse complement strand
CAGGGCTTCGCACCTTGAAAATTCAATATTTCAGCCAATAAAAAAGGCATAAACCTGTTCACACATCATCAGAAAACTGAGTCTCCGCCCTGTCAATATTTAAGAAAGAAACAGGATTTCCTGCTACAGCTGCACACGCCTCTTTCCTGTTGTATACGTCATAAGGAAGGGATGCAACCTTAGCTGCATTCTCCTTTGCAGGTCTGATGCATATAAATGGTTTTACTACTGCCATTTTTTTCTCCTTCTGATCCGTCCTTTTATTTCACTATGCGTACCCGTAAAACACCCTCAATGGCCTTTAATTTCTCCACAGTTGCCTCTTCTGGCTTGTGTTCCAGATCTAATAAGGTATACGCAAACTTATCACGGCTCTTATTAGTCATATCAGAAATGTTTACGCCCTGAGCTGCCAGTATTGCAGTGATCTGTCCAATCATATTTGGGATATTCATATGAAGAACGGCAATACGGCTTGCTGCCTGGCATACGCCCATATCGCAGGCCGGATAATTAACAGAATTCTTGATATTACCATTTTCCAGATAATCTCTCAGTTCTTTGACTGCCATGCATGCACAGTTGTCTTCGGATTCAGCTGTGGATGCTCCCAGATGTGGTGTTACCAGTGTATTTTTTGCGCCTGCAACGGTGGGGTTTGCAAAATCTGTGACATATTTTTTCACTTTTCCTATTTCCAGCGCGTCTATCAGAGCAGTTTCATCCACTAGAAGGTCTCTGGAGAAGTTTAACAGAACCACACCGTCTTTCATCATTGCGATACTGTCTTTGCTGATCATGCCCTTTGTGCTGTCAAGAAGCGGCACATGAAGGGTAATATAATCACACTCTTTGAAAATATCTTCCACATTGGCGATATGTTTGATCTCTCTGGAAAGCTTCCATGCGGTATCTACAGAAATATATGGATCATATCCGTATACTTCCATACCAAGATAAATCGCAGTGTTGGCAACCATTGCTCCGATGGCTCCCAGACCGATGACACCGAGTTTCTTTCCTTTGATCTCGCAGCCGGCAAACTGTTTTTTCTGTTTTTCTGCCAGTTTTCCAACATTTTCGTTATCTTTTTCCTGTTTTACCCATTCCACACCGCCTACGATATCACGGGATGCAAGGAGCATGCCGGCGATTACCATTTCTTTGACACCGTTTGCGTTGGCTCCCGGTGTATTGAATACGACGATACCCTGCTCTGCACAATCCTGTAACGGAATGTTGTTGACACCGGCTCCGGCACGGGCAATAGCCTGAATGTTTTCCGGTAATTTCATCTCATGCATCGAAGCACTTCTTACCAGAATCGCATCGGCTTTTTCTATTTCTTCAGTTTTTGTGTAATCATTTGTAAATCCATCCAGTCCCACTTTGGAGATCGGATTCAGACATTGATACTGAAACATCTTACAGATTCTCCTTCTCAAATTTTTTCATGAACTCTACTAATTTTTCCACCCCTTCAATCGGCATAGCATTGTAGATACTTGCCCGCATACCACCGACAGTTCTGTGTCCTTTTAGATTCTCCAGACCTGCTTCTTTCGCTTCTTTTACAAACTTTGCATCCAGATCCGGGTCTCCTGTTACGAAAGGAACGTTCATTAGAGAACGGGAAGCTTTTTCTACGGTTCCCTTGAACAGTTTACTTTCATCCAGATAATCATACAGGATCTTGGCTTTCTTTTCATTGCGCTCTTTCATTGCTTCCAAACCGCCCTGTTTTTTCAGCCATTTGAATACTTTACCACAGATATAGATGCAGTAACAGTTTGGTGTATTATAAAGAGAATTTGCATCAGCATGTGTCTTATATTTCATCATGGTCGGAGTTCCCGGCAATACATCGTCTGTAATCAGGTCATCTCTTACGATTGCGATGACCATACCGGCCGGTCCGATATTTTTCTGTACACCACCGTAGATGATTGCATATTTGCTTACATCTACCGGTTCAGACAGGAAACAGGAGGAAACATCTGCCACCAGATCTTTTCCTTTGGTATTTGGCAGTTTTTTGAATTTTGTTCCATAGATCGTGTTATTCTCACAGATGTATACATAATCTGCATCTTCGCTGATCGGAAGATCGGAACAGTCCGGGATATAAGAGAATGTCTTGTCTTCGGAAGTGGCAATCTTGTTTGCTTTTCCGTACTTCTGTGCTTCCTGCCATGCTTTTTTTGCCCACTGACCGGTTACGATATAATCGGCAACCTTGTTTTTCATCAGGTTCATCGGGATCATGGCAAACTGCAGAGATGCTCCGCCCTGAAGGAATAACACTTTATAGTTATCCGGAATGTGCATCAAGTCTCTCAGATCTTTTTCTGCTTCCTGAATAATCTGATCAAAAGCTTTGGAACGGTGACTCATCTCCATTACAGACATTCCTGTATCCTTATAATCTAACATCTCTGCCTGTGCTTCTTTCAGCACTTCTTCCGGCAGTACAGCAGGACCTGCTGAAAAATTGTAAACTCTACTCACCTTAGTTTCCTCCTCTTTCTCACATTTTCATAACTGTTCAGCACCTTCGCATATGCCAGCTAAACAGCTATCCTTTTTCTTCTTTCCCATTAGCACTTTAGTGTGCTAACATATGAAACACTATACACCTCTGATAAATTATTGTCAATATCAAAATTCTGTTAAATATATTTTTATAGCAATAAAGCAAACCAGATATATATTTTAATGTATCAGGTTTGCTTTATTTATTAATTCCTATTTTTCTTTCTTCGCAAGATCCTCAGCATCAAAGACTTCCTCGATCGGAGCTCCTGCAGGAACCATCGGGAATACTTTATCATCACAGTCGATCTGGCAGTCCAGCACAACAGTTGTGTTCAGTGCGATTGCTTTTTCGATCGCCGGACCCACTTCTTCTTTTTTGGTCACACGGATGCCAACTGCACCCATGGATTCTGCAAATTTTACAAAATCTACTTTGTCATCCAGTATGGTGCTTGAATAACGGTGATCGTAGAACAGAGTCTGCCACTGACGCACCATGCCCAGTACGTGATTGTTAATAACGATCTCTATAAGCGGCAGGTTATTTCTTGCTGCCGTAGCAACTTCGTTCATGTTCATACGGAAGCATCCGTCACCTGCGATATTGACTACCACTTTATCCGGACGACCGAATTTTGCACCGATTGCTGCTCCAAGACCATAACCCATGGTTCCCAGTCCGCCGGAAGTGATCAGAGTACGCGGTTCTTTGTATTTGTAATACTGGGCAGCCCACATCTGGTGCTGTCCCACATCGGTAACGACGATCGCATCACCTTTTGTCACACGATACAGTTCTTCGATGACATACGGTCCGGTCAGACCTTCCTGGTTATATTTCAGCGGATATTTTGCTTTCATATCTTCCACTTCTTTCACCCAGGCATCGTGATTCTTCGGATGGATCTTTTTGTTTAATTCTTTTAATACTTCTTTAACATCGCCGATGATACTGCAGTCTACTTTAATGTTTTTGTTGATCTCTGCGGCATCCACATCGATCTGGATGATCTTTGCATTCTGTGCAAATTTTGCAGTGTTACCGGTTACTCGGTCAGAAAAACGTGCTCCCACAGTGATCAGGAGATCACACTTTGTCACACCCAGGTTGGATGTTTTGGTTCCGTGCATACCAAGCATACCGGTATACAGTTCGTCTTCTCCGGAAAATGCGCCTTTTCCCATCAGAGAATCCGTTACCGGCGAATTGATGGTGTGTGCAAATTTGCGCAGTTCTTCTGCTGCTCCGGAAGTGATCGCGCCACCGCCCACGAAAATGAATGGTTTTTCTGCCTCGCTGATCAGTTTTGCTGCCTGATCCAGGTCAGATTCCAGCATCTCGGCAGTATACGGAGCGATCGGTGTCGGCTCCTGATAAGTATATTCTGTAACAGCTGCTGTCACATCTTTTGTCACATCTACAAGTACCGGACCCGGTCTTCCGCTCTGTGCAATGGTAAATGCACGTCGGATCGCAGGTGCAAGGTCATGGATATCTTTTACGATCATACTATATTTGGTGATTGGCATAACAACGCCGGCGATATCAACCTCCTGGAAGCTGTCACGTCCGAGAAGTCCTGTTGCCACGTTAGCTGTGATCGCTACCATCGGGATAGAATCCATATGGGCTGTCGCGATACCGGTTACCAGATTGGTTGCTCCCGGACCGGAGGTTGCCATACATACACCTACTCTTCCGGTAGCACGGGCATATCCGTCAGCAGCATGGGAAGCACCCTGCTCATGAGATGTGAGTACATGGTGGATCTCATCGCTGTGTTTATATAAAGCATCATAGACATTCAGAATCGTTCCTCCCGGATATCCGAATACGGTGTCTACGCCCTGTTCTTTCAGGCATTCAATAATAATTTCTGATCCTGTAAGCTGCATCAGTCTTTCCTCCTAAATTATTTCTTCGGTACTTCGAGAATGGCACCACGGTTACCGCTGGTTACCATAGCTGCATAACGTGCCAGATATCCGGTCGTTACTTTCGGCTCACGCGGCTGCCAGTTTGCTTTTCTCTTTGCCAGTTCCTCGTCAGATACCAGCAGTTCCAGACTGGTTTCCGGAATATTAATACGGATCATGTCGCCTTCTTCTACCAGTGCGATTGGTCCGCCTACGGCTGCTTCCGGTGATACGTGTCCGATAGAAGCTCCTCTGGATGCTCCGGAGAATCGTCCGTCTGTGATCAGTGCTACGGAAGATCCCAGTCCCATACCTGCGATTGCGGAAGTCGGGTTCAGCATTTCTCTCATGCCGGGACCACCTTTTGGTCCTTCGTAACGGATCACAACAACATCACCCGCAACAATTTTTCCGCCTTTGATGGCTGCAATAGCATCTTCTTCGCATTCAAATACACGAGCCGGTCCTTCGTGTACCATCATTTCTTCGCAGACAGCACTGCGTTTTACAACACCACCGTCCGGTGCCAGATTACCTGTCAGAACAGCAAGTCCTCCGGTCTGGCTGTATGGATTGTCTAACGGTCGGATAACTTCCGGATTCCGGTTAACGCAGTTTGCAATATTTTCTCCTACTGTTTTTCCGGTTACTGTCATGCAATCCAGATTCAGCAGGTTTTTCTTTGATAATTCATTCATGACAGCATACACACCGCCTGCTTCGTTCAGGTCTTCCATGTAAGTCGGTCCTGCCGGTGCCAGATGACACAGGTTTGGTGTTTTAGCACTTACTTCATTTGCCAGAGTGATATCGAAGTCAAATCCGATTTCATGTGCGATTGCCGGCAGATGCAGCATACTGTTAGTAGAACATCCCAGTGCCATATCTACAGTCAGTGCATTCATGACTGCTTCTTTTGTCATGATATCTCTCGGACGGATATTCTTTCTGTACATTTCCATAACCTGCATACCGGCATGTTTTGCCAGTTTGATACGTTCGGAATATACAGCCGGGATGGTTCCGTTTCCACGAAGTCCCATACCCAGTACCTCGGTCAGACAGTTCATACTGTTGGCTGTATACATACCGGAACAGGAACCGCAGGTCGGGCATACTTTATTTTCAAATTCTTCCACATCGTCTTCTGTCATAGTTCCGGCTGCGTAGGATCCTACTGCCTCGAACATACTGGACAGACTTCGTTTCTGACCGTGTACATGACCTGCAAGCATCGGACCACCGCTGACAAATACGGTCGGTACGTTCAGTCTGGCTGCTGCCATCAGAAGTCCCGGTACATTTTTATCACAGTTTGGCACCATAACCAGTGCATCGAACTGATGGGCCATCGCCATCGCTTCTGTGGAATCAGCGATCAGGTCACGGGTTACCAGGGAATATTTCATTCCAACGTGTCCCATTGCAATTCCGTCACATACTGCGATCGCCGGGAATACAACCGGTGTTCCACCAGCCATTGCAACGCCAAGTTTTACGGCGTTTACGATCTTGTCAAGGTTCATATGTCCCGGTACGATCTCGTTGTAAGAGCTTACGATTCCTACCAGTGGTTTGTCCATTTCTTCTTTTGTCATTCCAAGGGCATTGAACAGGGAACGGTGTGGTGCCTGCTGTGTGCCTTTTCTTACGGTATCACTTCTCATTTTTTAAGGTTCTCCTTTTTATTCTTTACGATATGGTTCTATATCTCTTCAAATTTATTTATGCGATGGCATCTGCGATCAGATCGCCCATCTCTTTAGTTCCCACAAGTTTGCAGCCCTCAGACATGATATCTCCGGTTCTGTAACCAGCTGTCAGAACTTTCTGTACTGCTGTTTCCACAGCATCTGCCTCTTTGTCAAGATCCAGAGAATATCTCAGCATCATGGCTGCAGAAAGGATAGTTGCGATCGGGTTTGCCTTGTTCTGACCTGCGATATCCGGTGCGGAACCGTGGCTCGGCTCATAGAGGCCAAGTTTTGTCTCATTTAAGCTTGCGGAAGAAAGCATTCCGATGGAACCGGTTACCATACTTGCCTCATCAGAGAGGATATCTCCGAACATGTTCTCTGTAAGGATGACATCAAACTGTTTCGGATCACGTACCAGCTGCATTGCACAGTTATCAACCAGCATATGCTCCAGTGTTACATCCGGATAGTCTTTTGCAACATCTTCCACAACGCTTCTCCAGAGTCTGGAAGAATCCAGAACGTTTGCCTTATCTACACTTGTAACTTTATTTCTTCTCTTACGTGCGATCTCAAATGCCTTGATGGCAATACGGCGGATCTCATTCTCATTATAGGAAAGAGTATCTACGGCTGTGCGGACTCCGTTCTCCTCGGTAGTCTTTCTGGCTCCGAAGTAAAGACCTCCTGTCAGCTCTCTTACGATAATCATGTCAAAACCATCTCCGATGATCTCATCACGAAGCGGGCATGCATCACGAAGCTCATTGTAAAGATATGCAGGACGAAGGTTTGCAAAAAGGTTCAGCGCTTTACGGATTGCAAGAAGTCCTGCCTCCGGACGTTTAGACGGCTCCAGTTTGTACCACGGGGATGTCTTGGCATCGCCGCCGATGGACCCCATCAGTACGGCGTCAGAAGCTTTTGCCTGAGCAATGGCTTCCTCTGTAAGAGGTACTCCGTGAGCATCAATGGATGCACCTCCTAAAAGAACTTCTGTGTATGAAAATTTATGGCTGTATTTCTCGCATACTCTGTCTAAAACTTTTTTGGCCTCGGCAACAATCTCCGGGCCGATTCCGTCTCCCGGAATCAGGGCAATTTTGTACTCCATTTTATCTACTCCTCCAATTTCCCCTGTGCTGTAAAATTTTAACGCACTGGTGTGGATAATTGTTATTATCATAACGCACTTTTCGACGGATTTCAACCTATTAAATAGATAAAGTTATCTCCGGAATGCAAAAAATAAACGGCAATTCCCTGTTTCTGCCGCCACAGAGACATACTTTCGCACACAGAAAAAAGAAAAACTGCCCTACCATTCCGGTACAGCAGTCTTTCTTTTTTTATCATATTCTGTTTTTCCTGATGATCTTCTCAGAATTTCCCGCTGGAACCACCGAAGGTATCACCGGAAGATGAGGTATGGGTGCTGGAACCACCGCTATTATCCTCATTTTTCGGTTTTGCGGATTTTGATACCGTACTGTAGAGGTAAAAATCATTACTTCTGGTCACATTCATACTGCCCTGCCGCACATAAGAAGCCGCCCGATCCTGTTTTCGCACAGTTTTCAGCTTTCTTCTCATATTTCCGGTCACCAGTAATCCTGCCACAAGCCCCACAGCAAGAGCGATCAGCAGGTTTATCCCAACCGCAAAAGACTCATCCGGAAGGTTTTCCACATCGTATGGCTCTGCCTCATCTGCCTGCGTGATAAAATCATCGCATTCCGTGGCAAACTTATGAAACGCTTCGTTATAATCACCGTCACTTAAATAAGGCTTCACCTGATCCATGATGTAGGACTGTCCGGCATCCGTAAACACTTCTATCGCATATCCGTGTGTTGCAATGGCCCAGTTACGGTCTCCCATATCCAACAGGAATAAAATACCGTCACCATTTTCCCCCTGCCCATATCCATGGTCAATAAAATAATCCTCCGCATACGCCTGGGCTGTTTTTCCCTCAAGACTGTTAACGGTAACAACCACAACATCTACCTGATCCCGCTCACTGATCTCATCCAGAGTACTGCTCAGGCTCTCCTGCTGCTCTGCATCCAGAAGTCCCGCCTGGTCATCCAGACGGCTTACGGTGCCTGCCCATACCGGAAAAGCACATGCCAGACACAAAAGGATCGATATCAAAAATACAGATATTCTTTTTTTCATGGCATCCACCTCCCTACAAAGCCCAGATCAGATACAGGATAATATAAGTGATCACACCCACGACCCCCGTTGTTCCCAGGAACCATCGTGCAAAAGCGTTCTTGTCTGTAGGCAGATTTCCCACAAATTTCCCTGTCTGACCATTCATGGCAAATATGTAATTATCACCCTTCCACTTCGTCTGCAGGATCCATACGGGATATAACGCATATTTCGTTGTCCCGTTATGAAGCCGGATACTGGTATTCTCCGGTACCACACTGGCGTATCCTCTCACCGTATCCCGGAATGCAGCCTCTGTGCTGCGGCGGATACGCTCATTGGCACGTTCCTCACACTCGCTGGCTGTCACATCATATTTATCTGCAAAATATCCAGCCAGATACGCAGTCTGAAAATCCACCGCTTCTTTGAAATCAAAAGGCTCTATAGACTCCATCAGATCATTTTCCATGCTGGCAGAACCATCCACCGGTACATGATCAAAACCAAGAGAACCACTTCTGTGTACTGCATAATAGCTGGTCTCCGTATAATCATAATCACTATCGCTCCAGAACCGGGTCTTTGTTGCACGGTAACGGATATCTGCGTCTGCGTCTGTGTCATACAGCCAAAACGGAACGTAGATGCCCTTAACCTCGCTGATATGATTCTCTGACTTAAATGCTTTCGGCAAAAGTCGCTTACCGGTAAGATGCTTTTTCAGCCTCTCCTTTGCCGCTTTCTTGTCCAGCTTAAACGGGATCACATAATCCGGCTTCAGTGCACCGGACAGCTGCCCGGTCATTACCACCGGACTTCCGCAAAACGGGCAGGCCGTTGCTGCCGTATTGGCATCTCCCACGATCTCACCGCCACAGGACTTGCACACATAGGTACGCAGCCCCTCACTCTCCCCGTCCTGCCACTCACTGCCGGCCTCATCCGACCAGCTCATATCCTCAGGCTGCTCTTCCTCCACAGTCTGGGCATATTCCGATAACGTACCAACATCAAACTCCGTATCACAAAACGGACACTTCATCTTCTGCACAGAACTGTCAAACTCTATGGAGCCACCACAGCACGGACACTTAAACTCCTGCATCTTCGCCATATATTCACCTCACTTCATCATTCTGTATCCAATAACCGGTAGGAGTTACCCTGCATTTTGCTCCTGACCATCTCTCTTTCTGATCTATACTGCATCCTCCGGTCCGAACGGATCACCGCACTCCGGGCAGAATTTCGGTGGATTCTCCGGATCTGCCGGTTCCCATCCGCACCTGCTGCAGCGATACTGCATCTTCTTCTCCGGTTTCTTCGCTCCGCAGTTCATACAGAACTTGCCTTTATTCACCGTACCGCAGGAACAGGTCCAGCTGTCCTCCACCGGACGCGATGCACCACACTCCGGACAGAATTTCCCCGAAGAAACCGCACCACAACTGCAGGTCCAGGAACCAGCCGCAGCCCCTGCTCCGTTCCCTGCCGGCGAAACCGGCTGCGCTGCCTGCTGCTGTACACTCTGCTGCTTCTGGCCCATCTCAAACAACTGCTGAGCATTCAGACCACCTGCATTAGCAGCCATACCCATGCCCATAAAGCCAGTCATAGCCCCTGCTGAATTAGAAGCCGCAGCCTTCATAGCATCCGCCTGGGCCCCGGTCAGAGTAGCCGCAGCCATAGCAGGATCACGCATCATAGCCGTACGCTGAGCCTGCTTGATCATCTCGGCATCCTCATCCGGCAATGTCACAGAACCAAGTGCCACACTGACCACCTTAAGCCCACGAAGCTCCTCCCACTTGGCAGAAAGCACCTCATTCATGGCATTCTCCAGCTCCGTATTATGAGTCACGATCTGATTCGGACGCATCTCCAGCTCCGAAAGTCTTCCGAAAGCAGGCTGCAGCGCACTGATAAACTCCGCCTTCAGCTGTCCGTCCAGCTCCTCTCTGGTATACTCCCGCTCCACATTTCCACACACATTCGTATAAAAAAGAAGGGGATCCGCGATCCTGTAGGAATAAACACCATGACATCTCACAGCCACATCCACATCCAGCCCGATCCTGGAATCCACAACCCGGAACGGGATCGGATTAGCAGTACCAAACTTGTTATCCACAAGCTCCTTGGTATTAAAATAATACACTCTCTGATCCTTACCCGTATCACCGCCAAAAGCAAACCTCTTCCCGATCGTATCAAAGGTCTTCCTGATTCCGTCACCCAGACTACCTGAAAAAATACTCGGCTCCGTAGAAGCATCATACGTATACTCTCCCGGATCCGCACAAACCTCAACAACCTTTCCCTGCTCCACAATCATCATACACTGACCATCCGCCACAGCGATCCCGCTGCCGCTGGAAATGATATTATCACTCCCATGCTTATTGGAAGACCTGGAAGAAGACCTCTTCGTCCCCTTCACAACCATCACTTCTTTATCCATAGCCTCACAGTAAAAAAACTCCTTCCACTGATCCGCCAACGTACCACCCGCTGCACCCACAGCCGCTCTGATAAGACCCATAAATCCAACCCCTTTCTGAAAATTCATTCTTATTTACAATTTTACGATATTCCAAAGCCATCGTCACTCTCATTTCTGATAGTAACATCATTATTACACGAATTTCACCAAAAATCCACTTATTTCTATACAATATTACAATTGTCATATTCCCATCACATCCACAATCCTAGCACATCCACACAGTCCGTCTGCGCTGGCATCAAAGGCTATTCTCCCATCACATCCGCAATTCTAGCACATCCGCAATTCTAGGCACATCCGCAACCCCAGGCTGACAGCGCAGCGCCTCAGCCGTTCCCCCCCCAACCAAACACAAACTCAGCCATTGCAGTCGTCCAGCGCAGCGCTGACGACCCACAACCAACCGTCAAACGACACTATTTCTCACCGGAAGCACCAGCCGGGGAAGGGGATGCTGGATGGCTCTGCTTCTGCAGGAGGGGGGGTGATTCTTGGACGGCGGG
>OLRP01002831.1_pt1 | contig 11338 bp, 10 predicted proteins | sample 1672401 | NCBI WGS metagenome assembly OLRP01 (sample SAMEA3136682, study PRJEB25190) | human gut metagenome | reverse complement strand
TAAACGCTGAAGGCATCTAAGCGTGAAGCCCCCCTCAAGATGAGATATCCCAACGTAAGTTGTAAGACCCCTTGAAGACGACAAGGTAGATAGGGCAGAGGTGGAAGTGCAGTAATGCATGGAGCTGACTGTTACTAATCGGTCGAGGGCATAACCAAGAAGGTAGGACAGGGTAAGAAAGAATGGATGGAGTAAGGATTTAAATTTGTATGTGGTTTTGAAGGTACATGTAAAAAGTAAGGGAACTGTAAACCGTAAGGGTTTGCAGTTTTTTTATTGCATAGCAAAATCCGTAGGAACTTTCTGTTAAATAAAAGGCACTACGAGCCTAGGCACATTCTTTATTAGTACATATTAAATAATAAAAATAGAATGCACAGTCTGAACTGCAGCATTCTTTTTCTATTATTGTTTAAGTCTGTTCTGATTACGCCAGTCTCTTGGCGATATTCCATAAATATTTTTAAATGCTCTGGAAAAATGTAATTGGTTGGGATAACCGACTGCATTACCTACATCTTTAATGGAAAGCTTTGTCAGTTTTAATAATTCAGCAGCTTTAATCATTCTATAATTCAACAAAAATTCCTGAGGAGATTTTCCAATTCCGTCTTTGAATATTTTTCCGAAATAACTGCGGTTTAATCCGCATACAGCAGCGATGTTTTCGACAGAAATATCGTTTTGGAAATTCTGCTCTATATAAGATAGGGCTTCATGGATATAAAAATCCTGAAGACGGCTGATTTTCGATGTCTGCATGATGGAAGAAGAACGAATAAGAGCATCAATTGCAAGATAGAGATGCCCGATCAGGTGAAATGGTGTAGCGTCTCCGTGACTTGCAATATAGAGAAGTTCTTCTTTCAGTATTTCACGCAGATCCTTAGAAGTAGCTTTATAAATCGGATTATCCAAACTAAGTCCGGAAAGTTCAATGGTTTCCTTTGCACGTAGTCCGTCAAATTCAATCCATGTATATTCCCATGGGAGTTTTTCATCAGAGATATAAGTATTGATCTGACCGGGGAAAATCATGAAGCCCTGGCCACTTTTTACGTGATAGGTCTGTGTTACACCGTGAGAATCATTTGCCATTAAAATTCCGGTGCCGGAGATAATGTAGTGAAAAAGAAAATGATTACGGACGGCAGGACCAAAACTATGCGCCGGTTCACATTGTTCGTAACCAAACTGATACAATCCAAGATCGACAAAATTCTCGCTTGGAAATACTGAAAACATAAGTTCTTTCATAATAATTCCTTTCTCATAGGTGCTCTGCCGTGAAAAAATGATGTTTAGCAGATGTTAAGTCAGTTGATATATATATTTATTCTACTGATTTAATAAATAGATTGCAACTAAAATATACCAAAATGCTATGCCTTTAGCAAAAAAGAAGAAAATAATAGCATTTTGGAATAAAACTTCAAATGCAATGATATTTTTAGTCGCATAATGGTATGTTATAATACAACTATAAAGAAAGTACTTGATATATCGAGCGGTAACTAAAAACGAATATACCTGTGAGGAAGGAGAAAAAATGAGAAGGAAAAGAGCAGCAATTGTTTTGGGAATGTCCTGTATTCTGATGGCATCAGCTGTATTACAGGGATGTCAGCAAAATCCAAAAAGCGGAAAAGTGGAAATTGAACTTGTTCAGTATAAACCAGAGGCGGTAGATATATTTGAACAGCTCGAAAAAGAATTTAATGAGACACATGATGATATCCATTTAAAAATATCTTCCCCAAATGATGCGACAACAATTTTGAAAACACGTTTTATCAGAGAAGATTATCCGGATATTATCGGAATCGGAGGAGATATCAATTATTCGTATTTTGTTGATTCAGGAATACTGGCTGACCTTTCAGATTATGAAGGACTTAGTGAGGTGAAACCTGCTTATCTGGATATTATTGAAGGATTGGAGTTTGTTCCGACAGAAGGAACATATGGGCTTCCGTATGTGGCAAATGCGGCAGGAGTGCTCTATAACAAAGATATGTTTGCGGAACATGGATGGGAGATTCCGCAGACCTGGGATGAATTTATTTCTCTTTGCGAGGAGATTCAGAATGAAGGAATCCAGCCACTTTATTTTGGATATAAAGATACCTGGACCTGCCTTGCACCTTGGAATGCACTTGCAGTCGGACTTGCACCATCCGATGTTTGTCAGCAGGTGAATAAGGGAGAAACAACCTTCTCCAAAGAATATCCGCAAGTGGCAGAAAAAATGCTTGAATTGTTAAATTATGGTGAAGATGGACCGTTTGGATACGGATACAACGATGCATGTACTGCATTTGCAAATGGTGAATCAGCGATGTATACAATCGGAAGCTATGCAATTCCGCAGATCAAATCTGTAAATCCGGATATGAATATCGGATCTTTTGTTATGCCGGCTAATGATTCTGAAGAGGACAATGTATTAAATTCAGGAGTAGACCTTCAGTTCTGCGTGATGGATGCATGTGAAAATAAAGAAGCGGCATATGAAGTCCTTGATTTTCTGATGGATCATGAAAATATCCAGGCATACTTAGATGCGCAGAATGCAGTGCCTTGTAAAGATGAAGATTTTGCACTGGCTCCGGAGCTGGAAGATATGAAACCATATATTCAGGATAACCGTATGGCGGATTACCAGGACCACTATTATCCGTCAGAAATGGCAGTCGATGCACAAATCCAGACATTTCTCATAAACCAGGATGTTGACGCATTCCTGAAAAAGTTTGACAAAGACTGGATCAGATATAACAGGGATATCATTCGTATGATGGAAGATTATGAAGCAGGCAAGTAGGAGGGATACAGATCATGAATAAATTGAAAAGGATGAATGGCAGAGAGCGGACATTTTTACTGATTACGATACCGATACTTGCGTTGTTTTTCTGCTTTAATACGCTGCCACTTATTAAAGGTGTTATTTATAGTTTTACAAATTTTCGAGGATATGGCGAGTTTGACTGGGTAGGTATTCGGAATTATACAGACTTATTTACTGATGCAAGAGTCGGGAAATCCTACCTGTTTACATTCAAGCTTGCAATTGTTGCAACAATAGTTGTAAATGTGTTAAGTCTTGTTTTAGCTCTTGGATTAAACAGTAAAATTAAATTTAAAAGTGCACTCAGAGGAATGTATTTCGTTCCAAATATTTTAGGAGCACTTGTAGTGGGCTATATTTTCAATTACTTTTTCACTTATATTCTTCCGGCAGTTGTAAAAATGATGGGCGGAAAAGGTGACAGTATCCTGGCAAGCTCAAAATGGGCATGGGTTGCGATCGTAATTGTATGTGCATGGCAGTCTGTTGCAATGAATACGATTATTTATATTTCCGGACTTCAGACGGTACCGGAGGATGTATACGAAGCAGGTTCTCTTGATGGAGCGACCGGATGGAAAAAATTCAAGAATCTGACATTTCCACTGATCCTTCCATTCTTTACCATCAATATGGTACTTTGTATGAAGAATTTTCTGATGGTATTTGATCAGATCATGGCTCTTACCAAAGGAGGTCCGGCGCAGAGTACAGAATCAATTTCATTTTTGATTTATAACAATGGTATGGCCGGAGGACAGTTTGGGTTCCAGAGTGCCAATGCAGTTGTGTTCTTTGTAGTGATCGTTGTGATCTCTGTATTACAGATGAACTTTTTGGGAAATAAGGAGGAACAGTTATAATGAAAGTAAAGGTGAAAGAAAGAGTAAACTGGCCAATCACAATTTTATTGATTCTGGGTCTTGTAACCGTTATTTTTCCTCTTTATCTTACAGTTGTGATTGCATTTAAGAAACCGTCGGAAATGACAAACAGTATTTCCGGAATCTTATCACTGCCAAAAAGCTGGAGCTTTTCTAACTTTGCAGAAGCAATGCGTGTAACAGATTTCTGGCATTCACTGGGCAACAGTGTGCTGATAACGATTGTAACGGTAGTTCTTTCCATTCTGATTCATTCTATGATCGGTTATGTGATCGGAAGAAGTAAAAGTACCAGTAAATTTTACAAAGTAGCCTATCTTTATATTGTAAGCGGTATGTTTGTTCCATTTGCAATTTTGATGATGCCACTTGTGAAGCAGACAGCACAGATGAGAATTGACAATATTTTCGGTGTTATTTTGTGTTATCTTGTATTTTATATGCCGATGAATGTGCTCTTATACTCCGGTTATCTGAAAAATATTCCGCTGGCACTGGAAGAGGCTGCACATGTAGACGGGGCAACAACCTGGAAAACTTACTGGAGCGTTATTTTCCCAATCATGAAACCGATGCATGCAACAGTAGCGGTACTTACAGCACTTGGTACATGGAATGATGTTATGACACCACTTGTAATTCTGGCAGGTAGTGATGTGAACACACTGCCACTTGCACAGATGACATTCCAGACACAATTTGGAACCAATTATAATCTTGCATTTGCATCCTATTTACTGGCACTGCTTCCGATTTTGATTTTCTATCTGATCTGTCAGAAACAGATTCTGAACGGTGTTGTAAATGGCGCAGTAAAATAAATTTGACAGAAGCTTAAGGAGAAGAATATGGGAATCATATACAACGAGAAAGCAAAAACATTTACATTACATACCCAAAATACAACGTATCAGATGCAAATTGATGCATATGGATTTTTACTGCATTTATATTATGGAAGAAAGACAGATGGAGTTATGGACTATCTTCTGACCTATGCAGACCGTGGCTTCTCAGGAAATCCGCATGATACAGGAAATGACAGAACATATTCCCTTGATGTGCTGCCACAGGAATTTCCGTGTCGACTGACAGGAGATTTCAGGAGTCCGGTGCTTGATCTTGTAAATGCAGATGGTTCTTTTGGATGCGATCTTAGATATCAGGGATATGAGATTTGTGATGGAAAATACAATTTGAAGGGACTTCCGGCAGTTTATGCTGCCGAAGAGGAAGCCCAGACTCTGATCATTTATATGAAAGATCAGGTGACAGGATTACAGGTAGAATTACTTTATGGAGTTCTTCCGGAGTATGATGTGATCACAAGAAGTGCAAAAGTGATCAATACAGAAGAAGATAAAATCAGACTGACAAAAGCCCAAGCAGCGTGTATCGATTTCGTTCATGGTGAATTTGACGTAATTTCATTTTACGGCCGCCATGCGATGGAAAGAAATATGCAAAGAACATCGGTAGGACATGGAGCTTTTGTAATTGGAAGCCGCAGAGGAACATCCAGCCATCAGTACAATCCGATGATGATACTGGCAGAAAAAGAAACGACGGAAGACGCAGGTACTTGTTATGGAATGTCCTTTGTATACAGCGGAGGATTTAAAGCAGAAGTAGAAAAGGATCAGTTCGGGCAGACAAGAATACAGATGGGACTGCAGGAAGAACAGTTTTCTTATCCACTGAAAAAAGGAGAGGAATTTGTGATCCCTGAAGTTATTTTAACTTGCAGCAATCAGGGACTTGAAAAGCTTTCCCAGAATCTGCAGAGATGTATCCGTAAAAATCTGTGTCGCGGAAAATATAAAGAAAAAGTAAGACCGGTACTGATCAACAGTTGGGAAGCATGCTATTTTGATTTTACGGGAGAAGATATCTATCATCTTGCCGAGCAGGCAAAGGATCTGGGAATCGATATGGTTGTACTGGATGATGGATGGTTTGGAAGCCGAAATGATGACAACAGTGGACTTGGCGACTGGAAGGTTAATGAAGAAAAGCTGCAGGGAAGTCTTGGTGACCTGATCAGCAGGATCAATGCGTTAGGTGTTAAATTCGGGCTCTGGTTTGAGCCGGAGATGGTAAATGAAGACAGTGATCTTTACCGTGAACATCCGGACTGGGCAATTCAGATTCCGGGAAGAAAACCGGTAAAAGGAAGAAACCAGCTGCTCCTTGATTTTTCGAGAAAAGAAGTTGTGGATGCTGTTTATGAGCAGATGTGTCAGGTGCTCGATCAGGGAAATATCGAATATGTAAAATGGGATATGAACCGAAGTATGGCAGAAGTATATTCTATGACAGCAGAAGAACAGGGCAGTGTGCAGTATGACTACATGCTTGGACTTTATGATTTCCTGGAGCGTATTATAAGCCGTTATCCAGACCTTCTGATCGAAGGCTGCAGTGGTGGTGGAGGCCGTTTTGACGCGGGAATGCTGTATTATACACCACAGATCTGGTGCAGTGACAATACCGATGCAGTGGATCGTGTAAGGATTCAATACGGAACATCCTTTGGGTATCCGGTATCTGCAGTTGGATCTCACGTATCTGCAGTTCCGAATCATCAGACAGGAAGAAAAACATCACTCCATACAAGAGGTGTCTGTGCCATGGCAGGAACCTTCGGCTATGAACTGGATCCGGCGAAAATGACAGATGAAGAGCGCAGAGAGATCAGGGAACAGATAGTAGAATACAAAAAATATGCACAGCTTGTACAAAATGGACTTTACTATCGACTGAGTAATCCATTCGCAGAAGAAATCGGTGCATGGGAATTTGCATCAGAAGATGGGAAAGAAGTACTTGTAAATGTAGTTATGCTTGAAATCCATGGAAACATGACAGTAAACTATGTAAAAATGAAAGGTCTGTGTGCTGGACAATTCTATAAAGATTCAAATACTGGAAAAATTTATCCGGCAGAGGCACTGATGGAAGTTGGAATTCCGATGCCGCTTGAATTTGGTGAGTACAAAGCATATCAGATTTATCTGGAAATGGTCGAGTAAAAATGAGAAAAACAAATGATATTTTTGAAAAGAGACTGGAGAAGCATATGGATGAGCTTCGCTGGCTCTATATGGAATTATATGATAATGAAGCAATGTTTGCAGAGCTCTGTGAACAGATGCAGAATTACTATCATGCAAGAAATGTGAAACTTCGAAAGAGAGATCTGGAGAAGGAAAAGGATCAGGCGTGGTATCGTAAAAAAAACATGCTGGGAATGATGCTGTATATTGATAATTTCGCCGGAAATTTAAGAGGAGTCAAAGGAAAGCTTAAGTATCTGGAAGAATGTGGTGTAAACTGTGTTCATCTGATGCCGTTTCTCGATTCGCCAAAGGGAAGATCCGATGGAGGCTATGCGGTTGCGGATTTCAGAAAAGTAAAGCCGGAACTTGGAACCATAGAAGACCTTGCAGATCTGGCTGAAGCCTGCCATGAAAAAGACATGAATCTGTGTATGGATTTTGTAATGAACCATACTTCCGAAGATCATGAATGGGCACAGAAGGCAAGAATGGGTGAAGGCGAATATATGAGCCGGTATTTTTTCGGTGACAATGAAAACTATGTCAGAGAATATGAGAAAACAGTGCCACAGGTATTTCCGGAAACTGCACCGGGGAATTTCACCTGGCTTCCTGAAATCGGACACTACGTGTTGACTACCTTTTATCCTTACCAGTGGGATTTGAATTATAAGAATCCGAGGGTGTTTAACGAAATGATGTATAATTTCCTTTTCCTGGTCAATCAGGGGATTGACATTCTGCGGATCGATGCAGTTCCTTATATCTGGAAGGAAATGGGGACAAGCTGCAGAAATCTTCCACAGGTACACACGATAGTCAGGATGATGCGTATGATCGGGGAGATTGTGTGTCCGTCGGTTGTATTATTAGGGGAAGTCGTGATGGAACCGGAAAAAGTAGTTCCTTATTTTGGTACCATAGAAAAGCCGGAATGTCATATGCTTTATAATGTAACCATGATGGCTACTACATGGAATACGGTTGCGACGAGAGATACCAGACTTTTACGGATGCAGCTTGATATTATGAACAACCTTCCGAAAGAGTATACTTTCTTAAATTACCTCAGATGTCATGATGATATTGGATGGGGATTGGATTTTCAGACTCTTTCTGGTTGGGGAATGCAGGAAGTCCCACACAAAAGATATCTGAATGACTTTTTCACAGGAAAAATCGCAGAAAGTGTGAGCCGCGGGGAACTTTATAATGAAGATCCGATAACAGGAGATGCCAGATTCTGTGCAACGACAGCTTCCATGTGTGGAATTGAAAGTGCCGGATTTGAACAAAATGAAGAAAAGAAAAAAAGAGCAGTCAGATTTGATCTGATGCTGCATGCATATATGATGGTGCAATCCGGAATTCCAATGCTTTACAGTGGAGATGAGATTGGTCAGGTAAATGATTATACTTATAAAAATGATCCGGAAAAACGGGTTGATTCCAGGTATATCCACAGAGGAAAATTTGACTGGAAGCTGGCAGACGGACGAAAGAGAAAAGGAACGGTACAAAAAGAACTGTTTGATGGAATTGGAAAACTTAGATCCATCCGAAGTAAGGAAAAAGTATTTGACGCATCGGCAAATGTCTGGACGCTTGATACCTGGGAAAATGGAATCCTTGGAGTTGTGCGGGAACTGGAGGGCGAGCAGATGACAGCACTTTTTAATTTCGCAGAAGAGGACCGGACAGCCTGGATCGAAGAAGAGGGAGAGTATATAGATTTATATACCGGTAAAAAAGTCAGCCTTCAGGCAATAAAAATGGAAGGTCATTCCTTTGTATTAGCAAAGAAATGCTAAAGTAAGATAGAAAAAGAGCAGGTAAGAAATTCTATCCTTTCTTACCTGCTTTTGTATACTTTATTGGTATTCTTGCATATCTTTCAGCATCTGGATAAGTTCCAAATCCTTTTCGGTAACACGGAAATTAGTGGTATAATTCCGTCCTTCCGGAGATTTGACGGAGATTTCGATGATGCTGTCTTTGCGACATGCATCTCCTTTTACTGCATGAATAAAAGGCATAAATTTAGGATGTTCCTGTTGAAAAGTGGAAAATGCGGATTTCAGTTTTGCAAGCATTCCAAGCTGTTGAAAGTTAAGCGCCATAAAATACTCCTTTATAATTCAATATATCCATTGAACCCTCCAAGGGTGTAATATGCTTTTTTATCTTCTGGTTTCAGATAAATGGAAAGAGCTTCCGGATTTTCTACAGCGTGTCCCTTTGCATTGCAGTCAGCGATCACACGTTCTGTGATAGCGGCTACAGTATATTCTGCACTCTGGTACTGAACATAGAATGCAGGATTTTTGGCAGGAACTTCTACTGGTACTTTGACTTCTTTTACAACTTCTTTTATCTCTACAACAGGAGTTGCTGTAGCCGGTGCTGATGATGTAGCTGTAGCAGTTACTGCTGATTCAAGTGTTCTTTTCTGTTTTTTCTTATCGATTCTTTTATTCATTATTATTACCCCTTTTTCAAATTGTACAACATCTATTATATTACTTTTATATGGAGAAGTCAAAATGGTATTTATCACAGATATTTTGCAGAAAATGAAAAAGGGTTGCGCATAATGGTGAGATATGAGTATAATGAGTATCGTGTAATTGGAGTATAACCGGGAGGAAAAGGTAGAATGAATAGAGCAGCATTATTTTTTGATATTGATGGGACCGTACTCAGTGAGATTACAAAAGAGATTCCCGCAAGTACGGTAGATGCACTTAAAAGGGCACACGACGCAGGACATTTTTTATTTATCAATACAGGAAGAACATACTGCAGTGTTCCGGTGGAACTGAAAAAACTTCCATTTGATGGATATTTGTGTGGATGTGGGATTTATTTTACATTTGATGAAGAAATTATTTTTGAAAAGCATCTGGATCCGGAGAGGGGCGATGAGATCGCTGATTATATGACAAAATGTCAGATTGATGGGATTTTTGAGGGAGCAGAAGATGTGTATTTCACTTCAAGAGTTTCAAGATTTGACAGATTGGAAAATACAAAAAAATACATGAATAACCGTGGACTTGGAATCGAGCGTTATATGGAGCAGAGAAGATGTCCATATGATAAAATCTTTATTTATACGGATGAAAAAAGTGATGTAAAAGCATTTTTTGAATTTATCAAAGATGATATGGAAGTAATCGACCGTGGAAGTAATACGTTTGAATGTATCCTGAAGGGCTATACAAAAGGAACTGCGATTGACTGGGTACTGGAGCATTTTGGAATGACGAGAGATCAGTCATATGTATTTGGAGACAGCAGCAATGATCTGGCAATGTTCCGGCATGCCGGGCATGCGATTGCGATGGGCGCGCATGACCAGGTGCTGGAACCTTATACAGAATTTGTTACAAAGACCGTTGAAGAAGATGGAATTGCTTATGCGATGAAGAAATATGGACTGATCGATTAGAGAATCCTCCGATAAAGTGACAGAGAAAAATTCCTAAGATGCAGTAGCTTTTATAAGGTCATCAAGAGAAGCAAAATGATAACCCATTTCTTCCCATTTGGTGAGAAGTTCATCTAAGATTTCAGCGTTTGTAGAGGACGTACTGTGGAGTAAAACGATGGCACCGGGATGGATCCTCCCAAGCAGCTTTTCAAAAGCCTCTTCGTGTGATGGCTGGTTATCCTGATACCAGTCGACGTAGGCGAGACTCCAGAAGAAGGTATGATAGCCAAGATCCTGTGCCATTTTCAGGTTGGCTTCGCTGTATTTGCCTTGTGGTGGACGATAAAATCTGGAAATTTCCTGTCCGGTGATCTGCTGATACAGTTTTTCAACTGTCTGGATTTCTTCAGAAAAGGATTCCATTGTAGAAATCTGTGACATGTCTTTGTGATGCCAGGTGTGGTTGCCGATGGTGTTACCGGCAGCGAGGATCTGTTTGATAAGTTCTGGATTGCTTTCCAGAAGTGTGCCGACGACGAAGAACGTTGCCGGAGCCTGATGTTTTGTAAGAGCTTCCAGAATAGCCGGTGTATTTCCATTTTCATAACCGGCATCGAAAGTAAGGTAGATTACCTTTTCTCCGGTGTCCTGTGCGTAAAAGGCATCAAATTTTTTCAACTCGTCAAATGTGGCATTGCCGACAGGGGGATCTCCATCAGTTTGGAAGCTGAGCCCCCAGTTGCCTTCAGAAGAGGTGGGAACAGCGGCTGAAAAGAAATGATCATGCAGAAATGCAGCGCCGGTTCCCACAAAGAAAGCCGCGAGGAAAAGAAAACAGATCCGTATAATATTTTTTGATTTTAATCTGGAAAACATAAAAGGAACTCCGATCGGATAGAAAACAGGTGATTGATAAAATATATGTGGAAATGGAAGGAAAAGAACCGAAATAGATAAAATAGCGGTCAGAAAATAAAGTGGACAAAAAGTGATTAAAAAATAAAAAAAAGGCTTGCATTTTTTCTGAGATGTGATATCATATTATTTGTCTTTAAGACGCGGGTGTAGTTCAATGGTAGAACACCAGCCTTCCAAGCTGGATACGTGGGTT
>OLRP01002825.1_pt1 | contig 11376 bp, 9 predicted proteins | sample 1672401 | NCBI WGS metagenome assembly OLRP01 (sample SAMEA3136682, study PRJEB25190) | human gut metagenome | reverse complement strand
AAATCCAGTCTCTTCATGTCTTTTACCGGGATGCAGCTGTCCGGACAGACCGGTACACAAAGTAGACACTGTTTACATTTATCTGCGATAAATTCTGGTTTTACTTCTGACCATTCCCCTGTGTTGAACTCTTTGGAGGTTCCTGCACCGGCAACGATCATACCTTCTGTCAGCTCTTCCCATGTTGCTTTTACACCTAATTTACTGATATCTGTAGCCATTAGTGCACCTCCTTAAATGCCATCTCAAGTGCTTTCATATTGCCGTCAATAACTTCCGGCTTGCTGGCGAATTTGTGCTTGAAGGATGCTTTCATTTCTCTTAAGAAAGTCTCCTCATCCATAATCCCTGCTACTTTTACAATTGCAGCAAGAAGTGGTGTGTTCGGGAAATATTTTCCCATTGCCTCCATTGAGACTTTGTGTGCGTCAATAATATAAACTTCTCCTTCGTATCCATGAAGATGCGGAATGATCTCCTCTTTTGTGCGCTGTGTATTTACAAGAATTGCTCCATCTTTTTTCAAACCGCTAGTCACATCCACGGATTCCAGTAAGGATTCATCTACTACAACTACATACTGTGGATCATAAATGTTTGAATGTACGCGAATTGGGTGGTCACTGATTCTGTCGTAAGCAGTGATTGGAGCTCCCATTCTTTCAGGTCCATATTCTGGAAATCCCTGTGCATTTTTTCCTGTTTTGAAAGCCACTTCTGCTAAAAGAAGGGCTGCTGTTTTGGCACCCTGACCGCCTCGGCCATGCCATCTGATTTCAAGAGTATCTTTCATATTTGTTATTCCTTCTTTACTATTTTTTCGTGTTAATGCATTAAAGTGCATTAATATTAATTATAAGTCAAAGATTTTGTAGTTTCAATAAGAGATTTAGGGAAATATAGAATATTTTGTTTATTTTCTCTGATGATTGTTGGTTAATTAAATGTGAAAATAAAAATACCTTAAAAACAGAGCTATATCTGCTTTAAAGGTATTTTTGTTTTAAGTAGTCATGTTATTAAATTTCCTGCATGTCATCGCGAAACAATGCCATTATGTTAGACATTCTGGCATCCATAAATTCTTCATCATCTAAATCTACAGGTCTTACAACCAATTTTTCATAAAGATATTCAATTCCGCCTCTTGCATACGAATTAAACAAATCCATATTTTTTGTATACTGATATTCAGTTTTCGGACTTGTGTCAAAAGCTTCTCTTACTTTTTCTTCTGCCAATGATTCTGCCTTAGTTATTGCATAGTCAGCCTTTAACCACTCGTTATGTATGTTAGTCAGGCTTACATTATCTCTAAACAAATTTTCAAAATAGTCATATACCATATCAACTGCAATTAAATCTTCACGTCCTTCTTCAATGGCAGTGATAACTGTTCCTTTTTCCTCGTTTGCAATAAACGTAAAAATACTTCTCTCGTTCTGTGCAACTTTTTCGCTTATGTTAAGGAGACTGTAGGCTGTTAAAGGAAGTATCGGAAAACAACCCTCTGCTACAATTTCCTTATAGTCTTTTTCGGTAAACATACTTTCAAAACATGGTATTTTGTATGACTTTTCTATAATTTCATTATTTACATCATTGTTGTAAATAAAATCTTTAAAACTTTCATCAGTCTTGTTAATTGCGTGCTTTATTATTTCAAATTATTCTGTGTCGATACAAGGAATCTGAGTTCCTTTAAACGCCCCTCAACACCTGTAAAGGCGTTAATCATTTCACTTGGCAAGGCACTTCCGTATTCTTTTATGCTTTTGTTAGCAGAAACAAATTTGTCCATGTATTGATTAAAGCTGTCATAAGAAATTGCATCAGCAAACTTTTCATATTGTTCTCTGACCTTATCTGCATTTTTTTCTTTTAAATCTTTTACGGAAAATTTAATTCGTTCCCCATCTATTAAATATTTATTACCTGCACAATTCCACACTGATGAATTGTCGTATGTTCCTATTTCTTTATCCAATAATATTTCCAGTAAAAGTCTTTCTTCAGGAAATACCGGTCTTATATCTGTTGTAATTCTTCTTCCTTTGTCACCACAACACTCGCATATTTTGTCATACAATGGAACTTTGCAGTTTTCACACCAGTATATATCTGATTTTTCAAGTTCTGTTCTATCCCCACAAACCGGACAAACACTACTCTTTGTTCTAATGTTGTCTTTCGTGCATATATATTTAAGCAATATTTCTTCCCCTGTTTTTATAATGTTATTTAAACGATTCCGGTGACACATTCAAATAAGAACATAATTCCAAAAATTCCGATGCTGTAAAAACCACATCGGTCTTAGATAATTTAAAGCCACTAACTCCCGTGTCTTTTGAAATCTGTTCTATTGAAATATTATTCTGTTTTATGTATTCAACTAATTTTTCCGAAACATTATCTTTCTTTTTCATTTATGCCACCATCTGTGTTCTATTAAAAAATAAATGCTCCTATCGTCGCGCTTATTTTTCTGCTCATACCTTATTATATTCTCTGTAGTCGAGAATTTCAATCTTTTGTTTCTCGTTTCAAAAGAATAGTTTGACGTAGTTATACGCATCATTTATTATAAGGAAAGAGGTGTTTTTTATAATGAAAAATGAAAATATTGCAAAGGTGCTTAAAGCGTACCGAAGAAGAAACAACTTAACAGTTCACCAGGTTTCTATTTTACTTGAAAACCAAAATATTAAGGCTGCCGACAAAACTATATATGGCTGGGAAAGTGGTCAGACGCAGCCTAATGCTGATACTTTGCTTACGTTGTGCGACATATATAATATTCACAACATTTTAGGAACTTTTGGTTATAATCGTGATTTAAATTTTAATATAACAAAGCATGAGGAAGAACTGGTTAAGCAATACAGACGCAATCCTAAATTGCAAAAAGCTGTAGACAAATTGTTAGATATTGAGTAATTGTTTTTCTTTTAATACGAGAATTTCAATGGGAAGATTTTAATCTGAATATACATCTTAATGCAAGATTTTCAATATTAAGATTTTAATGTAAATATAAAAATCTCAATATAGGTATTTTAGCAACAGAATATAAACATTTAAAAGAATTAAAACAACGTTTTAGTTCTTTTTTTTCGGCATATTGTGTAAATGGTGTTATAATATTTCTACAACGACTTTTCATATACACTATTCTTATAGTATTTATTTTCAAAATTTTTTATTATACTTGGAAAGGAAATTTTTATCATGAAACGAATAGATTTTGAGAATGGTTCTGTTACAGGAAATATTTTAGGTGCTGCATTACCTATGCTTGTGGCTCAGGTTTTAAGCCTCCTTTACAACATTGTTGACAGAATATATATTGCAAGAATTCCACATGTGGGAACTATAGCTCTTGGTGCTGTTGGACTTTGTTTTCCAATTGTTGTAATTATAACTGCATTTAGCAATCTTTTTGGAAGTGGCGGTGCACCTCTTTTTTCTATTAAACGTGGCATGGGTGACTCAGAGAGAGCTAGAACTGTTATGAATACCTCTTTTTCAATGCTATGTGTTAGTGCCTTTTTTATTATGACCCTTGGCATGGTTTTCGCAAAACCTCTATTAGTTATTTTTGGTGCTTCAGAAATCGCCCTAAAATATGCTTATCCATATATGATGATTTATCTTATTGGTACTTTACCATCAATGATTTCAACAGGTATGAATCCTTTTATTAATGCCCAAGGTTATGCCACTACCGGTATGTTGTCAGTTGCCGTTGGTGCTATATCCAACTTAATATTAGATCCTATTTTTATATTCGTTTTTGACATGGGTATTAAAGGTGCTGCCATTGCAACTGTGATTTCACAGATTTTCTCTGCTTTATTTGTACTTTATTTTCTTGAGAAAAAAGCTGAACTTAAAGTTAGATTTTTAAAAAGAAATGAATTTAGGAACTCCATTGACTACGCAAAAAACATCATCAGTCTTGGTACAGCAGGTTTTATTATGCAATTAACCAACAGTCTTGTTTCTATTTGTTGCAATCATGTGTTGTCAATTGTTGGTGGAGACGTTTACATTTCCGTTATGACAATTGTGTCAAGTCTCCGTCAGATGATTGAAACACCTATTTATGCAATTAATGAGGGAACTTCTCCTATTATTAGTTATAATTATGGTGCAAAAAGACCAAAGCGTGTCAAAAAAGCTGGTGCTGTTTTAATGACTCTTGTAATTGCATACACAATTGTTTTATGGAGTGTTATTATCATTGCACCCAAATATCTGATACTTTTATTTACATCAGACACTAATTTAATGGCAGATGCAATACCTGCTTTAAAAATGTATTTTGCTGCATTTATTTTTATGGATTTACAATATATAGGTCAGACAATATTTAAGTCTCTTAACAAAAAGAAACAGGCGATTTTCTTTTCTTTATTAAGGAAAGTCATTATCGTAGTTCCTTTAACTTACATACTTCCTTTTATGATGAAGCTTGGTCCACAGGGTGTTTTCATTGCGGAGCCAATCTCCAACGTAATCGGCGGTAGCATCTGTTTCACAACAATGCTACTTACAGTATTGCCTGAACTGAAAAAAATGGAAGCCAATTAATTTTGACTTCCATTTTTAAATTTATATTTAATGCTATATTATTTATATATATCTCTCTAATTCTATATGCATATCTATTTTATTTGTTTTTATAAATTCTTATACTATTTTTACTCTTGTTTAGCCTCTACCTTTTTCATTTCTGACTTATGCATTCTTCTTGCCAAATAAACAAAAGGTGTATCAAGTAAACTTGTCGCAATAAAAATAACATAACTTGATATTACAATATTAATAATAGTTTTAACGCTATGTATTCCCCAGAAGGCAGCCAAATTAAATAATAAGTTATTTAAAAACTGAGAAACTAATGTTGAACCATTGTTTCTTAACCAAAGAAATTTGTACCTTGAGCCAAATTTCTTTTCAGTCCAATCCCACCATTTGTGATATGCCCACACATCAAATTCCTGTACAATTGCGTATACAAGCATGCTGGCAATCATTAATCTTGGTGTATTTGAGAATATTGTTTTCATTGCAGGCATTGCAAAATCTGATTTTGCAGGTGTGTAAAGTAACCACCACTGTGACAAAACTACAAAAAGTATTGATGTAGCTATACCTATATGTACTGCTGTTTTTGCTTCTTTCTTTCCATATATTTCACTGATAATATCAGTTACAAGGAAAGTTGATGCAAATAGTACATTTCCCAAAGTCATTTCCATTCCAAATGCAATAACTACAATTAAAACTTCAAGATTTGCTGCAATTGTTGCTATTGATGTAAAACAATATAAGCCCTGTTTTCCAAACACCTTTAAAAAAATTAGTGTGCTTCCATAAATAATTAAAACTGAAAGTAATAATAAAACTTCATTAGACATAATACTTATCCTCCTCTTTTTTGTAATTTACAGCTATCGCATTAATTTCTCTGCTAGCCGGTATAATGTCTTTATTTTTTCTGCGATTTCATCTTTTACGTATTTGCAATTGATTTTTCACAGTAAAAAACTAATTTGTTTTTTTCTTTCTCAACTATATCTACTCTTTGTTCTCTCCCACTCCGAAATCAGTGTTATTTAACAAAATATCCACTCTTTTATTATCCTTATACTTAGGACCTTTCTCCTCAATTCCTTTAACCAATACATTTTCCCTTAAATTATAGTCAAAGGTTTCAAGACCTAATTTAATAATGCTTTCTACACCAAGGTCCTCGAAACTTTTCTTAAAATCCTTAACATCATCTTTATGCATGTCATGACATTCAAAATGAATTGTTTTAATGTTTTTCTCTAAACAAATCTTCTTTATTAAAGAAATTGTCTTTTCATCTAAATCAACAAAACTACCTGAATTAATAACTTCTAATTCATTATAAAGTCCTGTAACCTGCTCTAAAGCTTCTTTGTTAATCTTGTAGTTTGCTTCAATATCCAAACTGCTGTCTAAATGATAATCGCAAAATCTGCACTTACGCCATTTGCAGCCATCACCTACCAACATAACAATCTCTCTTGGGATATTCTACGCACCGAGCGCGTGTCCGTTCGCAACATTTTTCCTATTGCGCGAGTGTACATCTATAGTGGAACTTTTTCCTTTCCCACGAGTGCGCATCTATAGTGGAACTTTTTTTGTTTAATAATAAATTCTGAGAGAATTTCTTATTACAGAAAAAAGAGCGCCACTAGGGCACTCTTTTTAAACCACATATGTGATTGTTTCCCTAGTTTTTTTTATAGACAGGATGGTTTCGAACTGTCTTATTTAATTAGTGTGAGATTATAATCTTCTACTATTCTTCTGTAACTTCAATTGTTTCAGAAACTTCTAATGTTTCATTTCCTTCTGCATCTTCAGAAACAGCTAACACTTCTTCATCTTCTGAAACTGATAACACTTCTTCATCTTCAGGAACCTGATTCTTATCAGTGCTTAATTTTACTGAACGATATCTTTCAATACCTGTACCGGCTGGAATTAACTTACCAATAAGTACGTTTTCCTTAATACCAACAAGTGGATCAACCTTACCACTAATAGCAGCTTCTGTAAGAACTCTTGTTGTTTCCTGGAATGAAGCAGCTGACAAGAATGAATTTGTAGCAAGTGAAGCCTTTGTGATACCAAGCATAATCTGTGTACCTGTTGCCGGTTCCTTGCCCTGTGCTTCAAGTTCTTCGTTTACTTCATTGAAATTAAGAACTTCAACAGTTGTTCCAGGTAAGAATTCTGAATCTCCTGCTGTATCAACCTTAATCTTCTTAAGCATCTGACGTACAATAACTTCAACGTGCTTATCGTTGATTTCTACACCTTGTAAACGGTAAACTCTCTGTACTTCACGAATCATGTAATCCTGTACTGCACGAAGTCCCTTAATCTTTAAGAGATCGTGTGGGTTGATACTACCTTCTGTAAGTTCATCACCTGCTTCAAGCATTGTACCATCAAGGATCTTAATTCTTGAACCATAAGGAATAAGATATGCCTTTGATTCTCCTGTTTCTTCGTTTGTTACAACAACTTCACGTTTCTTTCTTGTTTCTTTAATTTCAGCTCTACCACCGAACTCAGCAATAATTGCAAGTCCCTTTGGTTTTCTAGCTTCAAATAATTCTTCTACTCTAGGAAGACCCTGTGTAATATCATCACCGGCAACACCACCAGAGTGGAATGTTCTCATAGTAAGCTGTGTACCAGGTTCACCGATTGACTGAGCAGCAATAATACCAACTGCTTCACCAACCTGTACTCTCTGGCCTGTAGCCATGTTTGCACCATAACATTTAGCACAAACACCTACATGTGACTTACATGTAAGAATTGTTCTAATCTTAACTTTATCAACACCTGTAGCAATAATAGCTGCTGCTCTCTTAGGTGTAATCATATGATTTGCTTTAACAATTACATTTCCATCTGCATCATACATTGTTTCTGCTGCAGTTCTGCCTGTAATTCTTTCTTCAAGGCTTTCGATAACTTCGCTACCGTCCATTAATGACTCAATTTCCATATATGGAATTGCCTTGCCTTCACAACAATCAACATCACGAATAATTAAATCCTGTGATACGTCTACAAGTCTTCTTGTAAGGTATCCTGAATCGGCTGTTCTTAAGGCTGTATCTGACATACCCTTTCTAGCACCATGGGCTGAAATAAAGTATTCCAATACATCAAGTCCTTCACGGAAGTTTGACTTAATAGGAAGTTCGATAGTCTTACCTGTTGTATCAGCCATCAAACCACGCATACCGGCAAGCTGTTTAATCTGCTTGTCAGAACCACGGGCTCCTGAGTCAGCCATCATAAAGATGTTGTTGTATTTATCAAGCCCACCAAGAAGAGCTGATGTAATCTGGTTATCGGCTTCCTGCCATGTTTCGATTACTTCTTTGTATCTTTCCTCATCTGTTAAGAAACCTCTGCGGAAATGCTTTGTAATCTTATCTACTGTCTTTTCAGCTTCTGCTAAGATAGTCTTCTTAGCTTCAGGTACTGTCATATCTGAAATAGATACTGTCATGGCTGCTCTTGTTGAGAACTTGTAACCCATAGCCTTGATGTTATCAAGAACTTCTGCAGTCTTTGTAGCACCATGATTGTTGATTACTTTTTCAAGAATCTGCTTTAAGCCTTTCTTTCCTACGTGGAAATCAACTTCGAACTTAAGGTAATCTTCATCAGTTTCTCTCTTAACAAAGCCTAAATCCTGTGGAAGAATTTCATTGAATAAGCAACGTCCAAGTGTTGTTGAAATAACGCCTTCAACTTCTTCTCCCTTACCGTTAAATACTTTTCTCTTAACTCTAATCTTCTGGTGAAGAGAAATATCACCATTTTCATAAGCTAAAATAGCCTGGTTTTCATCACTAAAGTAATGTCCTAAAACGTCAATAGGTTCACATACTACAATTCTGTCTCCAGCGTCATATCTGATATAATCATGTGTACCTAACTTACCTGCATCTAATGCTTCCTTAATTTCTTCTTCTGAACCGTAAAGCTTATCACCTGCCTGGGCAGCGATTTCTTCATCCCTAGAATGATCAACCATCTTATCCATTGTTAAATAGTAAATTCCAAGTACCATATCCTGTGAAGGAACTGCTACAGGAGCACCATCTGATGGTTTCAACAAGTTGTTAGGTGAAAGAAGTAAGAATCTACATTCTGCCTGTGCTTCTACTGAAAGTGGAAGATGGACAGCCATCTGGTCACCATCAAAGTCGGCATTGAAGGCTGTACATACTAATGGATGTAACTTAATAGCTCTACCTTCTACTAATACAGGTTCGAACGCCTGAATACCTAATCTATGAAGTGTAGGGGCTCTGTTTAACATAACAGGATGTTCTTTAATTACTTCTTCAAGTACATCCCAAACTTCTGTCTGAAGTCTTTCTACCATCTTCTTAGCAGCCTTAATGTTATGTGCTGTACCCTGTTCTACTAATTCTTTCATAACGAATGGCTTGAATAATTCGATAGCCATTTCTTTTGGTAGACCACACTGGTAAATCTTAAGTTCAGGTCCTACTACAATAACCGAACGTCCTGAATAGTCAACACGCTTACCAAGTAAGTTCTGACGGAAACGTCCCTGCTTACCTTTAAGCATATCTGAAAGTGACTTAAGAGGTCTGTTACCAGGTCCTGTAACCGCTCTACCACGTCTACCATTATCAATCAAAGCATCAACAGCTTCCTGAAGCATTCTCTTTTCATTTCTGATAATAATTTCAGGTGCGCCTAACTCAAGAAGTCTCTTAAGACGGTTGTTTCTGTTGATAATTCTTCTGTATAAGTCATTTAAGTCAGATGTAGCAAATCTACCACCCTCTAACTGAACCATAGGTCTGATATCTGGAGGAATTACAGGAATTACATCCATAATCATCCATTCAGGCTTGTTTCCTGAGCTTCTAAATGCCTCAAACACTTCAAGTCTCTTAACAATCTTAGCCTTCTTCTGACCTGTAGCTTCAAATAATTCAGCTTTTAATTCTTCAGCTTCTTTTTCAACATCGATGCTCTGAAGCAATTCTTTAACTGCTTCAGCACCCATGCCTACTCTAAACTTTCCACCAAATTCTTCATAAGCTTCTCTATATTCTTTTTCTGATAAAACCTGCTTATATTCTAATGTTGTATCCATTGGATCAAGCACTATATATGAAGCAAAGTATAATACCTTCTCTAAAATTCTTGGTGAAATGTCAAGGATAAGTCCCATTCTTGAAGGGATTCCTTTAAAGTACCAAATATGTGATACAGGAGTTGCCAAAACAACACAACCCATACGTTCACGACGAACGCTTGATTTTGTCACTTCAACACCACATCTATCGCAGACTACACCTTTATATCTGATTTTCTTATATTTACCACAATGACATTCCCAGTCCTTATTAGGTCCGAAAATCTTTTCACAGAATAAACCGTCCTTTTCAGGCTTTAATGTTCTGTAGTTAATTGTTTCCGGTTTTGTTACTTCGCCTAAAACTTCTTTGTCGCCTACTTTTCTAGTAGCCCACTTTCTGATTGTTTCCGGTGAAGCAAGACCGATTTTAATTTTATCGAATGCAAGCTGTTCACTTACGTTTACATCTGCCATGATCAAATCTCCCTTCTATTAATTTTCCTGACCGTCTTCAAATACTGTTCCATCAGCATTAACTGTCTGAAGTTCTTCTCCAACAAATTCCTGTGTATGATATCCAGCCTTAGCAAAATCCTGGCTGTCTTCTTTATTCTGACTATAATTCTTGCTGTCGTTATTTAAGATAGCATTAAAGCTTGTTTCACCATAATCAATGCTTTCTTTTAATTCAACAACATTATTATCTTTGTCTAATACGTTAATATCAAGTGCTAATGCCTGAAGTTCTTTTACAAGTACCTTGAATGATTCAGGAACACCCGGCTGAGGGATGTTTTCACCCTTAATAATTGCTTCGTAAGTCTTAACACGTCCTACAACGTCATCTGACTTAAATGTTAAGATTTCCTGTAATGTGTATGATGCACCGTAAGCTTCAAGTGCCCAAACTTCCATTTCACCGAATCTCTGTCCACCGAACTGAGCTTTACCACCAAGTGGCTGCTGAGTTACTAATGAGTAAGGACCAGTTGAACGAGCATGAATCTTATCATCTACTAAGTGGTGAAGTTTCAAGTAATGCATGAAACCGATTGTTACAGGGTTATCGAAATATTCACCTGTTCTACCGTCTCTAAGTCTAACTTTACCATCTCTAGCAATTGGAACGCCCTTCCATTCTTCTCTATGATCAAGGTGTTCTTCTAAATACTGCATAACTTCCGGTTTTAATACGTCTTTGTACTTAGCAACAAAGTCTTCCCATTCTGTATTTGCATAATCGTTTGCAAGTTCAAGAGTATCCATAATGTCATACTCGTCTGCACCGTCAAATACAGGAGTTGCAATGTTAAATCCTAATACTTTAGCTGCAAGGCTTAAGTGGATTTCCAATACCTGTCCAATGTTCATACGTGAAGGTACACCTAATGGGTTAAGTACAATATCAAGTGGTCTACCATTTGGTAAGAATGGCATATCTTCAACTGGTAATACTCTTGAAACTACACCCTTGTTACCATGACGACCAGCCATCTTATCACCTACAGAGATTTTTCTCTTCTGTGCAATATAAATACGAACTGATTCGTTTACGCCTGGAGCTAATTCGTCTCCGTTTTCTCTCTTGAATACCTTAGCATCAACAACGATACCTGTTTCACCATGACCCTTTCTTCATGTCTTGGAAATCCTATGTCACAAAATTCCTGCAGTTCTTC
>OLRP01002823.1_pt1 | contig 11385 bp, 8 predicted proteins | sample 1672401 | NCBI WGS metagenome assembly OLRP01 (sample SAMEA3136682, study PRJEB25190) | human gut metagenome | reverse complement strand
GGGCGTTCGCGGCCTGCTCCTCGGAGACAGCGGGCTTTTCCATGGCGGCTGCCACCAGCGTGTTGAGGTCTTTTTCCTCCACCGGGTCGCTGGTGATGCTGATCCAGCCGTCCTCATCCGGCTCAGAGCGGAACGCCACCGCATTCTCGGCGCTGACCGGCTGCGGGTGCAATACATCAAGTCCCTGTTCTAAAAATTTCCTAAAATGTGCCTCGTATTCTTCTGCATTTACCTGAGATGTTTTGGTTTCTGCTCCATCAACCATTGCCTGATAAAAATCATCTAAACTCATTGATTTTCCCAAATCATCTAAATATTCTTTTCCATCAAGTTCATAATGAAAAAAAACACATTCAATATCTCTGTCCTTAAAATGCTCTTCTGTTAAATCTGCAGTTGAACAACAACTAATAATATAATCCTTCATATCATACTTTCCTTTCAAACTAGCAAACACTAAGCCATATTTTAGACATTATAACATTTATAGAATTTTTAAGCAATCCGCCATAAATAATGGATATTAATAATTTGTATTATTTTACTATATAAACTTTACTCCACTTGCCATATTTTTTATTTTTGCCTATTACTTTAATAGCTCTTACTTTTATGTAATACTTTTTACTTTTTGCCAATCCACTAAATGTGTAACTTGTTTTCCTACTTAATTTTGTTTTAGTTTTTTTCTTTTTAAATTTCTTGTTGTCGCTTATTTTAATCTCATATTTATTTGCATTTCCTACTTTATTAAATAGTAAACAAATTTTAGTTTTATTTTTATTTTTCTGTTTCTTTTTATATGCTTTTTTGATTTTCACTTTTACCGGTGCTTTTACTGTTACGTTTCCGGTTGTAGGACAAGCCTGAGAATCTGTTCTCTCTGAAATGCCAGTTTCATTTTTTGATGTTTGAGAATTGTCTAAAACTCCATTATCTGTTGTTTGAGTTGCATTTGTTGTTATTTCATTACTTGTTATTACATCTTCTTCTGAATTCTTTTCTGTAGTTGAGGTTTCATCTCCTACAAAATTAATGGCTACTGACATCCTTACATTATAATAAAAATATTCCATTATAAAAGAATATGTTTCCCCTGCTTTTAAATAATATTCTATGGTGACATTTTTACAGTCTTCTGCATTTTCTTCTGCCATTGCAACGTAATTTTTGCAATTTTTTGTGTAGTCTTTGTCTTTGTACAAACGCAAGGTTCCTGTATTAAGTCCTGTTGTATATAGCTTATAATAACCTGATTTTTCGGGAGTAAACTCTAATAATGTTGTATACTCGTCTAAATCTTCCAACTTTTCTCCTTGGTTCATTGTATATTTGTACTCTATTACCTTTGTCTGGCAATATACTTTTTCAAAGAACTTTTCATTTTTATACACCAATGCTGAATATTCACGGCAATCGGCATATCCATCACATTTTGCCTTAAATTTCTTATCTGTGCCTAAACATATATTGTCGTCTTTTTCATCCTCATCAACGTCCCCTTTATACCATAAATATGTCATGTTTTTTGGATTCTTTATTTCCTCACCAATAATATTATATAGCACCGGTTCAAACTGTATTTCCTGATCATGTAATCCATAGTTATCAATATCTTTGGTACAGCCATATGTCTCATCCATATCCATTTGTTTAACTATTACATTACATGCAATTGAGTGAAAATTACTCTCCTGTAAATCAAAATAATACATCTCCCCTCCAATTAACTTCTTACTTATGCAACAGTTTAAACGAAATACCTTGCTACTATTCCCGCCACTTTGTATTTGTGTTCCATTTGAATCATACAAACGAACATAAGTAGCTGAACTACCTACTGTATAGAAAGTGTATATGGCTGTTTCCTTTGGGACAAAAGAATATCTGTACATACAGTTTTCCGGTCCTATAAGCTTCACTTCCATATCTTCTTTAAGCTCACCCTTATTTACAATAGTGATTTCCTGATCGTCATCATAAATATTACTATCAAGCCAACTGCTACCTGCTTTTACAGCATACAAATCTCCACTTCCCAAAGATGATACTGTAAGGGTTAATGCTAAAAATAAGGCAGTTATTCCTTTTCTCACATATCCTTTTTTGTAGTTTCTTTCTTTGATTAAACCTTTATTGTGGCTTAATTCTAATAGTTTGTCCTTAAGTTTTCTCATTTTATATAATCTCCTTCTTTTTACGGCTTTCGCCTTTCTCATATATTTTGTAACATTTTATTATGTTTTAGTCAATGCACTTTTTGTATAAAAATATTTTTTATTTATATTTACGCCCTAAGCACGTGTTTCTTTAGCAATATTTTTCCTTTCGTGCCAGAATGTATCTCCAGTAGAACGTTTATATGTAATAAGAAATTACATATAAAAAGCAGACAATCTTTCTCACTAAATGTAAGACTTTAAAGTTTGTCGTAATACTTATACGAATTTCATATTACCACGATCAATTACATATATAGTCCATTTTTTAATGAGTTTCATTGTCTGCTTTTCAATAAAGCTACTGTGCTTTTATTTATTTATATACCTAAATTATTCCTGCTGCTGTATTGCATCATAACCTGTCTCACCTGTACGGATTTTCTGTGCGCTTCTTACTTCATAAGTAAAAATCTTTCCATCTCCATAGTCTCCTGTGTAGGCAGCTTTCTGAATGGCTCTTACTGTTAAGTCTGCCCAATCTTCAGATGATACAATTACATCGACTTTAACTTTAGGTCTTACTTTTGTTTCAAGTTTCATGCCTTTAACCCAGTTATCAGCACCTCTCTGTGCGCCGTAACCTTCAACTTTTGTTACTGTAACACCATTTACCTGAATGTTATCTAATGCTGCAATAACATCCTCTGCTTTTTCTTCTCTGACAATTGCTTCTACCTTAATAATCATTTTACACATCTCCTTACTTTTTTATTCCTGACGCTGAATGGCATCATAGCCTGTTTCACCTGTTCTTATTTTTACAGCTTTTTCTACAGGATAGCAGAAAATCTTACCGTCTCCGTACTCTCCTGTGTAAGCAGCTTTTTTTATGGCATCTATAGTTTTATCTGCCCATTCTTCAGATGAAACAACTATTTCAAATTTAATTTTAGGTTGCATTTGAGGTTCAACTTCCATACCTCTTACAATTTCTTTGTAGCCTCGCTGTAATCCACAGCCCATAACCTGTGAAACAGTAAGACCATTTACTTCTATGTCCATCAAAGCGTTTTTTACATCTTCAAACTTTTCTTCTCTGACAATGGCATCTATTTTCATTATCATGATTTAATCCTCCTAATAATCAACTATTTCCAATATAAATATTTCTACTCCACAATTTACTGGTCCATACCGTTGAAACTTGGATATGCACTTTCTCCATGCTGGGAAATATCAAGTCCTAATTTTTCTTCACGGTCTGTTACTCTAAGAGGTGTAAATATTCTTACAATTCCAACACATATAAGTGTACCCACTACAGCTATTGCTATTGTAATGAGAATTCCTTCAATCTGTGCTGCAAACAATCTCCACTCACCATATACAAGACCGTCCCATTTTGCTACTGAATTAATAGAACTTTTACCGAAAATTCCTGTTGCGATACCGCCCCAGATACCACCAATGCCATGGCAGCCAAATGCATCAAGCGCATCGTCAATTTTTAATTTTTTCTTTACTAAAATAACGCCATAATAACATATTGGGCTAACTAATGCTCCAATAATAAATGATGCCCAAATTGGTACAAATCCAGCTCCTGGTGTAATGGCAACCAAACCAAGTACCAAACCTGTTGATGCACCAACCAAAGTTGTTTTCTTATCATTTACCATATCAATAAACATCCATGACAAAAGGGCTGCTGCCGATGATATTGCCGAAGTCATAAATGCATGGGCTGCAAGCCCATCTGCTTTTAAAGCACTACCTGCATTGAATCCAAACCATCCAAACCAAAGAATTGTAGCTCCTAATACAACAAACGGTATGTTGTGGATTCTATATGTCATTCGCTCGTAACCTTTTCTTCTTCCAAGAACAATTGCGAGTACAAGGGCTGTTACACCTGAACTAATATGTACAACGTCACCTCCTGCAAAGTCTACTGAACCTAATTCAGCAAGAAGTCCGCCCTGGCCCCATACCATATGAGCCAATGGATAATAAATCACCAAAGACCATAATGCTATAAAAATAAACAAAGCCTTGAATCTCATTCTGCCTACTACTGCTCCTGTTATAAGAGCTGGTGTAATAATGGCAAACATCATCTGAAATGCACAAAATACAAGATTTGGTATTGAATCTGCATACGGTCCTACATTCCAACCTATACCTTCTAATCCAAACCATCTAAAGTCACCAATAATGCCTCCATGATTTCCGCCAAATGCCAATGAATAACCGAACAAAGCCCACATAACTGTTGCCATCATGGTGTTGACCACATTTTTTCTCCTAACTAAACCTCCATAAAAGAATGCCAGCCCCGGTGTCATAAAAAACACCAACGCAGAGCAAATGAGTATAAACCCTGTGTCTCCTGAGTTCATAACAAGTACCTCCATTTCCTATACATATTTTCCTAATCTCCAATTAAGACATTTTACTTAAAAAGGGGGGATAAAATGTCCCAAAAAGCAAAACAAGGACGTGCGACAAATAATTGTCGAACGTCCTTGTTCATTGCAAAGTTTATCATTTGAATATAAAAAACACAAGTAAATTTAGTGTTTTGTTAATTTTATTAACTTTTTTCTTTATTTATTAAACATTTACAATATTTTATAAGTTTTGCTTATTTTGCGTAGGCTGCTTCCCAGTTAAATGTAACCTTGTTAATTGTATAACTCTTTCCTAAATCAACTACAAACCACTAATCATCTGAGGATTTTGAAGACCATCTTGTGCTTGTATCATTATCTACAATCTTGTCTCCACCAACAGTTGCATTTTCCGCTGATGAAACCTGAACATTTTTACCTAAAGCAATATTTGTATCCTTTGATACAGGTGTACCGTCAACTGTAATTGTTGATGATGCCATTGCTGATGTCAATGACGTTTTACACGGCAGGCAAAAAAAAACTCCTTCGATTAATAGTTCTAACCTACTAATCAAAGGAGTTCCATGTTTATTGATTATAATTTTAAAATCCCATTTTGCTTTTACTTATTCTACAAACAAATTTTATCTGTAATTCACTTGTATTGTCAGGATTTCCGCAATATAGCGATGCACCTGATTCAAATGTAAAGAATATGTACTTATTCCTGCTCATACAAATTCCCTCAAGCATACATGGCAAGGTTTCTGTTTTTACAGGACTGCCAAGTCCACCAGCCTTGCTTACTTTTTTCTTGTATGTAATTAAGGATGAGTTCTTTAATCTGCCATAAGACTGAGCAAATATAAATCTTCTATTTGTTTTACTTATTTTCTGAACAATTAGTCCCTGACTGTTAGCCGGAACATAATAACTGAACTTTCTTGTGAACGTTAATTTTTTCTTTTTAATTTTAACTTTGTAGCCCTGCATTGTTGCATAGTTTGTATTAGCACTTTTACCTGCCCAAAAATAAGTCCCGTCAAAAATTGCAAAGTCTGCATCTCCTGAGAATCTCACACGATAGCCAGGTTTTAATACTTTTCCATGCTTTGCTTTCTTTATCTTGCTGTAACTGTACACAGCTCCATAATCAGGTGTTGATATGTTATTTAAGGAAACAACAAGTCTTCCTTTTACATTGGTAATTGCGCCAACATGATCATAATTAGGCAAGACAATATTTTTTACAAATTTTCCGGTGTACTTACTGTAAACAACCAGTATTGAACGCTTTGCCAAATGCTTATGATACATGGAAACTATTACATATTTTCCAAGAACACAGGTCCCCTGGGGTACATAGTCTGATAAATATTTTAATTTGTATTTATTCTTGTCACCGGCAGTTACTTTTGCCAGATAATTGTCGTAAATTGTCTGATTTGCTGCTCTTCTTTTCTTTTCTGAATTAGTGTAATCCCACTTTAACTTCTTTGCTCTTGCATAAGCCTTTCCTTTTGAGTTTGCATATACAAGCAGTGTTAATTTACTGTCATTTGTAAAAGCACCGTCACCAATTGAAACAATAGTTTTGTAAAGTGTTATCTTTTTAACCTTTGAGCAATTTTTAAATGCGTATTTACCAATGGTTTTAATGTTACTTGACATTGTAAAACTTGTCATGTTTTTACAGCCATAAAACGCGTATGTATTAATAGTTGTTGTAGTGCTTGGAAGCGATACTTTTTTTAAAGATGAGCAACCATAAAAAGCTCTTGCGCCAACTGTTACTGTTGTTGATGATATTGAAACAGTCTCAACGCTGTTAGCGTTCTTTAAAATATTTGAAGGAATTGTTTTCATACCCTTCTTAAAAGTAACTGAGGTAACATTAGATTTTGAACCTAAAATCTGATTTCCATATGTAACGGAACTTGGAATTGTCAGTTTTTTAAGTGCCGAACATGATGCAAATGCCTTGTAACCTATTGTCTTCAATGTGCCTGGTAATGTAACTGTTTTTAAAGCATCACAACCCTTAAATGCATATTGATAAATTGTTGCAATTTTGCTGTTGTCTGCAAATTTTAATGTTTTAATATACTTGCAGTCTTCAAATACATATTCATTAATAGTTGTTACTTTTGCAGGAATTGTAAGAGTTGTTATTGTCTTGTCCTCTTTGTCTCCCACATACTCTACAAGCACACCCTTTTTTACTCTATATAAACCGTCAATTATTTCACTACTTTGTGTTGTAACAGGCTCTGTTGGTGTTTCTGTTTCTGATGGTGTTTCCGTTGGTGTCTCTGTAGGTAAATCAGATGATGTTTCATCTGTAGCTGTTTCAACTGTCTCTCCGCCACTTCCTGTAGGGACCACTTCTCCTAAGTCACCGCTACCTGTATTTTCATTTTGACCTGTAGTAACTTCAATGCTACCGGCTTCTATTTCTGTTACCGTATTAGCTGTCCCTGTGGAAGCTTTTACATCTATAGAAAATAATTTTAAGCCAAACCCACATTGTGTAATCATTGCAATAGCCAAAACAAGGGCTATTTTCCTTATCATTTTTTTAGTCATAGTTTTTCCCTTCTTATGTTCCCAATTTTCCAAACATACCCATTCTACCCTAAAATTATGATGAAAAATAGCCCTTTTCTGCTATCCTATAAAATTATACTAATTTTATACAATATTTTTCTTATGACACCTGTTCAAACTGGCTATTATACAGGTCAGCATAGAATCCTTTTTGCTCCATTAACTGCTGATGATTTCCACTTTCAATTATATCGCCGTCTTTTAAAACAAGAATTATATCAGCGTTCTTAATTGTTGAAAGTCTGTGAGCTATAACAAAAGAAGTTCTGCCTTTTGTTAATTTGTCCATTGCTTCCTGTATTTTAATTTCTGTTCTTGTATCAACAGAGCTTGTAGCCTCATCCAAAATCATCATTGGAGCATCCTCAACCATTGCCCTTGCAATTGTAAGAAGCTGCTTTTGTCCCGCTGACATATTTAACTTTTCATCAAGTATTGTGTCATAACCTTTTGGTAAGGACTTAATAAAATGACTTAACCCTGCTGCCTTACATACTTTATCAAGCTGTTCATCAGTAACATTTTCTTTTCCATAAGCAAGATTTTCTCTGATAGATCCCTCAAAAGTCCATGTATCCTGTAATACCATGCCAAATAAATCATGTATATTCTCTCTTGTTAAATCCTTAGTTGAAATGCCATCGATTTTTATGTCGCCTGAATCAACTTCATAAAATCTCATTAAAAGATTTACTAATGTACTCTTTCCTGCACCTGTAGGGCCTACAATGGCAACCTTCTGTCCCGGTTTAACATGTTCATTAAAATCATGTATGATAACTTTATCCTTTGTATAGCCAAACTTAACATGGTCAAATTCCACATCACCTTTAATGCTTTTTGGCAGACTTTCAACCTTATGGCTTTCATCTTCCATTTCTTCAGACTCAAGGAATTCGAAAACTCTTCCTGAAGCTGCTGCTGTGGACTGAAGCTGTGTAGCCGCCTGTGCCATTTGCGCCAAAGGATTTGTAAATAATCTTACATAAATCATGAAGGCAACAATTGTACCGAAAGTTGTATAGTCGTTCATTACCAAATATGCACCCATTACACAAACTGCAACATAAGCAAAATTTCCTATAAATGCCATAATCGGTTGCATTAAGCCTGAAAAAAACTGTGACTTCCAATCGCTTTCGCACATTTTTTCATTTAATTTAATAAACTTCTCTTTTTCCTTTGCTTCTCCATTAAATAATTTTACAATGTTATGACCTGAGTAAACCTCCTCAATGTGACCATTCATTGCCCCTAACCATTTTTGCTTAGCTGCAAAGTATTTCTGTGAATGGCCCATTATTAAGAACATTAAAATAAATCCAATTACTGATGCAAGAATTGCTGTTATTGCCATAACCACATTAGTATATACCATCATCACAATTGAACCTACAAACATGGTAACTGCAGAAACCAGTGTGGTAATACTACTTTGCATTGTTGTACCAATTGTATCCACATCATTTGTTACTCTTGATAACACATCACCTGTTGTGGTTTTATGAAAATAACCAATTGGCAGATTGTTAATTTTTTTAGAAATATTTGTTCTAAGTCCCTTGTTTAATTTCTGGGTGACAATAGTCATTATCAGCGATGTAATGTAACTTAGAACTGTTCCCACCAAATACAAAACTATCAAGAAAACACAAATTGACACTATACCGTCAATGTCCATTTTTCCTGTTAGACCTGCTGAGATTTTATTTGTAATGTCGCTTATTTTGTTTGGGCCGATTAATTTTGTAACTACACCTAACATGTCGCATATAACCGCAATAATCATTACTGCCCAATATGGTTTACAATATTTCACTAATTTTCCAAGAGATTGGAAGGTGTTACCTGTTGGTTTTTCGTAAGTCATTCTTCTACCATGCATTTTACACTTCCTCCTTTTCCAATTCTTCTTTTGATAACTGTGAGTACGCTATTTCCTGATAAAGTGGACAATTCTTCATTAATTCACTGTGAGTTCCGTTGCCAACAATTGCTCCATCTTCTATAACTAAAATTCTGTCTGCGTCTTTTATTGTACCAATTCTCTGAGCAACAATAATATTTGTTGTATCTGCAATTTCCTTCTTAATTGTTTCTCTTAGAACTCTGTCAGTTTTATAATCAAGGGCTGAGAATGAATCGTCAAATACAAGTATTTCAGGCTGCTTTGCAATGGCTCTTGCTATTGATAAACGCTGTTTCTGACCACCGGATAAGTTTCCGCCTCCCTGAGCAACCATACCGTCGTATTCACCCGGCTGATTTTCCACAAATTCTTTTGCCTGGGCTATTTCAACAGCCTTTTCTATATCATCCATATTAACTTCTGCTTCACCGTAACCTACGTTACTCTCAATTGTTCCTGAGAACAAATATGCTTTCTGTGGTACAAATCCTATTTTGTCTCTTAATGCTTTCTCTGAATAATCTTTTACGTTTACTCCATCTACCAATATCTGTCCTTCAGTTGCATCATAAATTCTAGGTATTAAGTTAATAATTGTACTTTTTCCTGAACCTGTTGCACCAATTAAAGCCACCGTCTCTCCTCTGTGTGCCTTAAAATTAATATTGTGAATTACATTGTCTGCTGCGTCAGGATATGCAAATGAAACATTCTTAAACTCAACTTCACCTTTTAATGATTCTTCACCCTGTTCTCTTACGCCATCTTTCATTGAAACTTCTGTATCAAGCACTTCATTAATACGTTTTGCTGCAACTGTTGCTCTTGGTAACAAAATAAAAATCATTACCAATAACAGAAATGCCATAAGTACCTGCATTGCATAAGATGTAAACACAACCATGTCTGAGAAGAGACCAACTCTTTCCTTTATGGCAGCCATGCCTGTAAGTGTAACATTGTTTATTAATATTGCTCCAATCCAGTAAATACCTAAAGTTAAACCATTCATGGCAAGATTAAGTCCCGGATTCATAATTGACATTACCAAATATGCCTGTAAATTGTTTTTTGTTAATCTGTTATTTGCCTTGTCGAACTTTTCTTCCTGATAATCTTCAGCATTGTAAGCTCTCACAACCATAAGACCTGTCAGGTTTTCTCTTGTAACTCTGTTTAAATCATCAGTAAGCCACTGAATTCTCTTAAACTTAGGTAATGCAAAAATTACCACAAACAATAAAATAAAAATTACAAAAGCAACTATAGCCAATGTAAGCGCTGTCCACTCAAAGTTCTTTGAACTGATTTTGACTACTGCCATTACCGCCATAATTGGAGCTTTAATCATAACCTGTAAACCTAAAGCTATAACAAACTGTATCTGTGTAATATCGTTAGTTGTTCTTGTAATAAGACTGGCAGTTGAAAAGCTGTTAATCTCCTTATCTGTGTAAGACATTACCTTATCGTAAACATCTTCCCTTAATCTCTTTGAAAAATTAGCGGCTATCTTTGCTGCAAAAAATCCAACAACTATTGCTGATGCCAATGAACCTAGGGCACAGCCCATCATCTTTCCTCCAGCCGTAAATATATCTGACATTTCACTGCCCTTTGTCTGTACAAGCACTGTTATGTCCGACATATAATCAGGCAACTTCAAGTCCAGCTGAACCTGCAAAACAATAAACGCAATGCTTACAATAACCATTGCCAATTCTTTTGCCTTCATATGTTTAAGTAAACGAACCATAATTCCTCCTTATTATTCCTTAATAATATACCAACTAATAGGACATATTATTTTATTCTGTTTTATTCTAATGTACCAATATATTTTAGCACTCCACACTCTTTGGTGATAGTTTGTTTTCAAACAATACTATTCCTAAAAAAAAGAAATGTCAACAACATTCATTAAAAGTTTACATTTCTTTTTCATTTGCTATTTATTTTCAAGAAGTCGGTTAAGATTATCCCACATTTTCCCGGATACTCTTTTTACAACTTCTCTCTCTTCATCAGTAACACCTTTCATTATCTCATTTTCTGTTTCTTTCATTATCTTATCCAATTCTTCCAAAATCGGCATTGCCTTTTCCTGTAAAACATAATGTATCACTCTTTTGTCTTTTTCATCGTGAATTGCCTTCACATACCCATGATTACAGAGATTTTCCATTGCTGTGGATATGTGCCCCTTGTTCATTTTTGATACAAACTGAATATCCTTTGCTGTATTATTTTCTCCACAACTTTTCAAATAACCTATTATTCTTACATCTGCTTTTTTTATATTATATTTTTTTGC
>OLRP01002818.1_pt1 | contig 11402 bp, 11 predicted proteins | sample 1672401 | NCBI WGS metagenome assembly OLRP01 (sample SAMEA3136682, study PRJEB25190) | human gut metagenome | reverse complement strand
AGGACATTAAAATATATGTTTTGTGCAATATTTAATTTTCAAACACGCTCTAATTTTTTTCTAAAATCCCGTTTTCCATCTTTCCTGTTTTCTTTATGAATATATATGACTCGATTCGTGTTACAATAAACATATTCTTTCGGCACGAACTTTAAAATAGCCTTTTCTATAATCTTCATTTTTTCTCTTTGAGCATCAGCAAAACAATCTTTATGATTTTCTGGTTTCAAATGACAGGTAATAACCTTATAATCATCCGTTGCACTAAGGTTAAGCAAGTTTGCGACATCATCTTCCTGTGCTTCTGACAGCGAACCATTTAACATTCGGTATTCCAAATCTCTATGATATTTTTTTTCAATATTTCTGTCTGTCACAATTTGAGTCAGAACATATAATAAAAGCGGCATTAAACTATCTAATGTTATAAAATCCAGTTCTCTTAATGATTCATTCACTTCTGAAACCACCAAATAATACGTGCACTGGTTTAAAATATTGATTTTTCTAATATACTCAACATTTTTTCTTTTTTGACGCATATATTCATATCTCGAAATAATATTTGGAACATACTTTTCATTATCATCTATGATTATTAAATCACTTTTATCTGACGTACTTGAATATATGTAGTGTAAATCTTCATTATACAAAGCAATTGGATTTTCAAATATCCTCCCTGCTTTATCAAGCAGATTCTCTAATGATCTGGACTCACTGGTTTCTTCTAGAAAAAGGCGATTAAATTCATCACGTGTCATTTTAGAGTATACTGCTTTCGCAATTTCTATATTAAATACCTGCAACAGCAAATATTTAATGATCTGCCAATAGCTAAGATCCTGCGGAATTTCTAAAACCGGAATACTATGCTCACTGCAAAAACGCAATAAAGTTTCAAACAGTTTATTTTGCTGTGCTGTGTTCTGAATTCTTTTCACAACAAATCCGCTTACCTGCTTTTTATTTAATTCTTCCAAATGACTTAGCATCATACGCTCATCCAGCTTTTTATAAACCATCAGAGAGGTCAGAAGAAGTTCTCCCCCCCCCCAGAAATTTTTCCATATCCGGCACTGCAATAATCCAAGTCCCTTTTATTTCTCTATTGATTTCTGAATTGTCACTAATTAATTTCATCCCTGGAAATTTGTGTGAGTCGATAAAGTCTTTTATTGTGTATCCCATTGGTGTTATACCTCCGTATTTTATTAATATCTAATACACATAGTTGGCTCTCTTGCATTTCACTCTTCATTCATATTCGATGTCAATGATATAGCATTATAGCAAAAAATAATATCATTTTCTACCTTAAGCAATCTTTACACATCAAAAAAGGATGCAGGGTTGACTCCCTGCATCCTTCATTAAAATTATAGTGTTACACCTATCTTACACCCCGTAAAAGCAGAACTGAGTGAAACTCATATACCTCGCAAAGTGCCTGAATCTAAGGACTTCTACGAATTTACTCGATATAGACAACTCACGACTTCCACATGATCACAAAACGGAAACATATCAACCGGCCAGGCCTCCTGCATCTGATAGCCTTTTTTCTTTAAAATACGAAGATCTCTTGCCAGCGTTTCCGGATTACAGGAAACATAAACCACCTTTTTCGGTGCCAGTTTTGCAAGGCAATCCAGAAATACTTCACTGCTGCCACTACGCGGCGGATCCATGAAAACAACATCCAGCTGCTGATCTTCTGCAGCCATTTTCAACATAAATTCTCCGGCATCTTCGCAGTAGAAAGTGATATTTTTTGTCTGATTTCGCTTTGCATTTTTAATGGCATCACGGACAGCTTCTTTATTAAGTTCTACGCCGGTCACCTGTTTTGCCTTTGATGCTGCGATCAGACCGATTGTACCGATCCCACAGTACGCATCGAGCACGGTTTCTTTTCCGGTCAGCCCCGCCGCTTCGATTGCTTTCTGATAGAGGATCTCCGTCTGTACCGGATTGACCTGATAGAACGACTGTGCAGAAATGCGGAACGTGCAGCCACAGAGTTTATCTTCGATAAATCCTTTTCCATAGAGAACGACATCTCGTGTTCCAAGTACCATGCTGGTTCCCCGGTCGTTGATATTCTGAACGACCGTCGTAATCTCCGGATGAACTTTTCGCAGTGCTTTGACAAAATTGTTCTTGGATGGAAATACCGGCGATGCCGTGACGAGCACGACCATGATCTCTCCGGTAGAAAATCCGTGCCGGATCAGCACATGACGCAAAAGCCCATACTGTGTATCTTCATCGTACGTTTTGATTTTAAAAGATTTCAGAAGTCCTCGGATCGTGACGATGATCTCATCTGCTTTCTGATCCTCGATCATGCAGGAATCCACCGGAACAACCTTGTGTGTGCCTTTCTGGTAAACACCGGAAATCGCATTGCCTCTGCGGTCACGGTCAAACACAGCATGCACTTTATTGCGGTAATGATACGGATCTTTCATTCCGATGATCGGATGTACTTTTCCAAAAGAATCCAGAAGGATCCGCACACGTTTCTCTTTGTGCTTCAGCTGTTCTGCATAAGGCATTCCCTGAAATTCACATCCGCCGCATTTTTTCGCCACCGGACAGACTGCTGCTTTTTTTGTTTTGTTTTTTTCCATGAATGATTATTTGCAGAGTTCTGCAACCACCTGGTTGATGACTTTTCCGTCTGCTTTTCCTTTCATATCTGCCATTACATTTTTCATGATCATGCCTTTATTTTTTGTAGCAACGACCTCGGCAAATTTTTCCTGAATGTAAGCTTTAACCTCTTCTGCACTCATCTGAGCCGGTGCATATTCTTTGATCACATCGTAACGGAACTGATATTCTGCTTTAAGGTCCTGCCGGGAGTCCGGACAGGTATCGATCTGTTCTTTTGCTGTTTTCAGCTCTTTCAGAATTACCTGATCAACCATGCTTTCCGGAATATCATCTCTGCATCCGGCATCGATCGCTGCTTTTTTTACTGCAGAAACCAGAGAAGAAATTGCTTCCTTGCGTTCTTTATCTTTTGCCTTCATAGCTGCTACCATGTCTTTTCTTAATGCTTCTAACTGCATTTTTAAATCCTCCCATCATTCCTGGATAAAACTTTTTATCCCATTATCATTTTTGCTCATTATAGCACTTCTCTTTCTTTCCTGTAAAGTTTTCACTGTTTTTTTTCTGATTTTGTGCTATAATAATTCCACTGATGACAGGGTCAAAAGACGATCAGGTACTTTATCTCTGGCATTACCATTCTCAAACCGAAAAGAAAGGTGGAATTTATATGATCATTGCTATTATCTCTATCGCCGTCCTTGCGGCTGTGATCGTTTCCTGCGTGGTTGCTGTGGTTGCCGGTGTAATCGGCAGCAAATCTCACGATGAAGACGATGCCTAGAACACAACGACCAGCAACATTTTAAACTGCTCTTTTCATAAAACTTCTCCCTCTACCGACACTGTAAGCACCTGCCATGGTATAAACTTACCACTTTTTTTCATTGCTGTCACAGCTGCATTTTGAATTCCGCCGCAGCATGGCACTTCCATCCTTATGATTGTCACACTTTTCACATCATTCTGTTCCAGGATTGCCGTAAGTTTCTCACTGTAATCAACCGGATCCAGTTTCGGACATCCGATCAGCGTGATTTTTCCCTTCTGGATCTCTTTTGCAAAATTTGCGTATGCAAACGCAGTACAGTCTGCTGCGATTAAAAGATCTGCCCCGTCAAAATAAGGGGCATTGACCGGCGTAAGCTGAATCTGGATCGGCCACTGCCTGTTCTTTTTTCTCTTATTTGCTTCCACAGCTGCTTCGTCATATGCCGCTGCTTCCCGCTCAACAAACGTGATCGCTCCGGTTGGGCAGGTCGGCAGACAGTCTCCCAGTCCGTCACAATAATCATCCCGCAATAATTTTGCCTTTCCATTTACCATACCAATCGCATTTTCATGACAGGCTTTCGCACATAAACCACATCCATTGCATTTTTCTTCGTTTATCTTAATAATTTTTCTTATCATTTATCTATATTCCTCCTAATAATCACACCTGAAATCTTTTTTTCACTGCCGGGCAGACAGCAATTTTTTTCAATCACTGTCCATACCTTCACAGTGCCCCTTGCTTTTCTGTTTTCCGTGTAGTATGATGCTGAACAAAGCCAGCAGATTTTCTGTCAAACCATTTTTTCCGGTCTAAAATCTCTGCCTGACTTTGACCTGATCCTAACATAACATCTGAGAAAAATCGGTGGTTATAACCACTGAATCACAATCAAAATACCGTTAAATATCAACAGTACTATTTTTCCGCATACTGTTGTTTTGACCTGACAGGAGACTTTATGAACTTTTTAGAACTGCCTCTGTTTCAGAGCCTTTCCGATCAGGAACTGGAACAAATGAAGACTTCCGGCTGTCTGCGGACGGCTTCTTACAAAAAGAATGATATTATATTTTCTACCGGTTCCACTGTTTCTGAAATCGGCATTGTTTTATCCGGAAGCGTAAATGTAGAAAACATTGATTTCTGGGGAAATAAGAGCATTCTGGGAAATATGAATGAAGGACATATTTTTGCAGAAACCTATGCCCTGTGCCGGGAACCGATGATGGTAGATGCCGTTGCCGCCAGCAACTGCGAAATTCTTTTTTTGAATCTGAAAGTTTTACAGGAAAAAAACTGCACTTCTTCCTGGTATTCGAAAATACAACGCAGCCTTCTTGCAATGTGCAGCCGCAAAAATTTGATGCTCTCAGAACGGATTTTCTGCACTTCTTCAAAAACAGTTCGCAGCCGACTGCTGACCTATCTGTCCGCACAGTCCCGGAAACACGGCAACCATCGTTTTCAGATTCCGTTCGACCGGCAGCAAATGGCAGACTACCTGAATCTGGATCGCAGTGCCCTGTCAAAAGAACTTTCTCGTATGAAAAAAGAAGGGATCTTAGATTTTCACAAAAACGAATTTGTTTTAAAAAATGAGATGCTCTGAATTTTTCACACATCAAAATGTATGATATTGGGGCAAAAGTCCCCAACTATATTGGAGGAATTGAATATGTGTACCGCAGCAACTTATAAAACAAAAGATTTTTATTTCGGACGTACTTTAGACTATGAATTTTCCTATGGTGATGAGATCATCATTACACCACGAAACTATCCTTTCGTTTTCCGCCACACAAAAACACTGGAAAATCACTATGCACTGATTGGCATGGCGTGCTGTGCCGACAATTATCCGCTCTATTACGATGCCATCAACGAAAAAGGACTTGGCATGGCAGGACTGAATTTTGTCGGAAATGCTCATTACCAGCCGCTTTCTGATTCAGAAGAAAATATCGCATCTTTTGAATTTATTCCATGGATTTTAGGACAGTGTGCCACCGTAAAAGAAGTAAGGAGCTTTCTTGGCCGCATGAATTTATGTGACACACCGTTCAGCAACCAGTTTCCATCATCCAGCCTGCACTGGCTGATCGCTGACCGCAGCGAAAGCATCACCGTAGAATGTGTTGCAGATGGCATGAAAATTTATGACAACCCGGTCGGTGTACTGACCAACAATCCACCGTTCGACATGCAGCTGTTTCAGCTCAACAATTATATGCAGCTTTCCGCCAAATCACCGGAGAATCATTTCTCCGATAAATTAAACCTGAACACTTACAGCCGCGGCATGGGTGCACTCGGACTTCCGGGAGACCTCTCCTCTCAGTCACGTTTTATCCGTGTGGCATTCACCAAAATGCACGCTATTTCTGATGAAAGCGAAGCTTCCAGTGTAAGTCAGTTTTTCCATATTTTAGGTTCCGTGGAACAGAGCAGAGGCTGCTGCGAAGTTGCCGAAGGAAAATATGAAATCACGATCTACACCTCCTGCTGCAATGCCGATAAAGGGATTTATTATTACACGACGTATGATAATCATCAGATCAGTGCCGTTGATATGCATAAAGAAAACCTGGAAGCAAAAGAACTGATTCGCTATTCCCCGATAAAAGAAGAGCAGATATATTTTCAGAACGGCAAATAAAATTTACGGTGGAGATTTTCTTAATGTGCACCTCTGCAATCCGCCGGAGGCTATTTCTTCTTTCAATACAGTAAAAAAGAAAAGATATGAAATGTAGATTGTGCCAGACAGCAAAAAGACAGAGGTACAGTGACGGTAGCAAGTTTCCGTCGTGAGATTTGTGTCTAGTTTCCGCCGCCGAGCGGTGTCTGAGCAGCGAAGCTGCGAGTTCCAGCGAACGGCGGATCATAGACGGCACAAATCGAACAGGAAACGATGCGTGTCACGTGCCCTGTCTTTTTGCGTCCGGCACTCTATAACATTTTCCTTTCATTTTCTGCACTGAAAAAGAAAAACCTATAACTTTCAGCTCAGCTCAAACATTCCATGATAAAGCTGATAATATTTCCCTTTCTGTTCCAACAGTTCTGCATGATCCCCTCTCTCGACGATCTTCCCCTGCTCCAGTACCATGATCGCATTGGCATTTCGCACAGTACTTAATCGATGTGCGATAACAAACACGGTCCTTCCTTCCATCAGCTGATCCATGCCTTTTTCGATCAGTTCTTCGGTTCGTGTATCAACAGAGGATGTCGCCTCATCAAGAATCAGAACCGGCGGATCGGCTACTGCTGCCCTTGCGATCGCCAGAAGCTGCCGCTGTCCCTGGGAAAGATTTGCCCCATCTGCCGTCACCATGGTATCATAACCATCTGGCAGTCGTCTGATAAAAGAGTGTGCATTTGCAATGCGTGCCGCCCTCTCGATCTCTTCCTGCGTTGCATCCAGTTTTCCAAAGCGGATGTTATCCGCTACGGTTCCGGTAAACAGATGCGTATCCTGAAGCACGATGCCAAGAGAGTGTCGCAGTGCATCTTTCTTTATCTTTCGCACATCAATTCCATCGTAAACCACCGTTCCTCCCTGCACATCATAAAAGCGGTTGATCAGGTTGGTGATCGTGGTTTTTCCGGCTCCGGTCGATCCGACAAAAGCAATTTTCTGTCCCGGTTTTGCATACAGGCTGATATTCTTCAGGATCATATGCTCTTTCGTATAACCAAAATCAACATTTTCAAAACGGACATCACCGCGAAGCATCGTCAGTTCTCCATCTTTTGAACGCCATGCCCATTTTCCAGTCTTTTCCTGACATTCTTTCAGGATGCCGTTTTCTTTTCTGACATTGACAAGCGTCACATCCCCTTCGTCCACTTCCGGCTCCAGATTCATCACATCAAACACCCGCTCTGCTCCGGCAAGTGCGGAGAGCAGGAAATTGCTCTGCTGTGTAAACTGATTGATCGGGAGTGCCGCCTGACGCACAAACACCAGATAACTTGCAAGACTTCCGACATCCGCCATCCCACGCATCGCCAGAATTCCTCCGAGAACTGCCACGATTGCATAATTAATATAAGATATACTTACGACTACCGGAACCATCGTTGCCGCATAAGACTGTGCACCGGTTCCTTCTTTTCGCAGTTTTTCATTTTTCTCCAGAAATTCCTGAAGACTTGCCTGTTCATGATTAAAGACTTTGACTACTTTCTGACCGCTGACCATTTCTTCAATATAGCCGTCCAGCTCACCAAGGCTCTGCTGCTGTTTCGCATAAAAAACCTTACTTTTTGCTCCGCTGAATTTCATATACCAGAACATGATACCATAGCAGACCGTCACGATCAGCGACAGTTTCCAGTTCAGGATATACAGGATCACAAGGGTTCCGATCATCTGGATAAAACTCTGGATTGCCATCGCAAAACTGTTATTGAGAGCATCTGCGATCGTATCAATATCGTTTGTGAACAGACTCATGATATCGCCGTGTCGCTTCTGGTCAAAAAAGCGAAGCGGCAGTGTCTGCATATGTGCAAACAAATCTCTTCGAATATCAAAAACAACCTGCTGGGCAGCTTTTACCATCGTCTGAGAATAGCCCCAGGCTGCCAGTGCTCCGATGGCAAAAATGCCGGCTGCCACAAGCACTCCGATGGCAAGTGAATGCAGATCCCCGTTTGCAAGATTATTGACAACCGGACGTATCATGTAAGTTCCAAGAAGGTTTGCAAGGGCACTTACCGTTACCAGAATACTGACGATCAGAAGCATAAATTTATGCCGTCCAAGATAAGAAACAAAAATCCGCAGTGTGTGCTGCATATTTTCCGGCCGTTTAACATTCTTCGTTTTCGATGCCATCGCTGTTTCCTCCTTTCATCTGAGAAGCATAAATTTCCTGATAAATTGCATCCTCCTTAAGAAGCTGTTCATGCGTTCCGATATTATGGATCTTACCGTCATCCAGGATCACGATCCGATCCGTATGGATCACAGAAGAAATTCTCTGTGCAATGATGATCTTTGTCACATCGCCAAGTTTTGCCAGCTCTTTGCGGATCTTCTTTTCCGTCGCCGTATCGACTGCACTGGTAGAATCATCAAAGATCAGGATCTTCGCATTGGCAAGAAGTGCTCTTGCGATACAGAGTCTCTGTTTCTGCCCGCCGGACAGGTTATTTCCTCCCTGCACAAGCATGGTGTCCAGTCCGTCCGGAAAACGCTCCAGGAACTCATCCGCACATGCCACACGGCATGCATGCCAGATTTTTTCGTCATCTGCATCCGGATCGCCCCATTTCAGGTTATCACGTATCGTTCCGGAAAAAAGCTCATTTTTCTGCAGAATAATTCCGACTGCCGCCCGCAGTGCATGAAGATCATATGCTTTTACATCCACACCGCCAACTCTCACCGTGCCGCAGGTCGCATCATAAAGTCTCGGGATCAGCTGCACGAGCGTCGTTTTGGCGGCTCCGGTTCCACCGACCACACCGATCGTCTGCCCGGCCTTGATGTGCAGATCAACATCTGACAGTGCATACGCTTTCGCATCTTTGTGATATTTAAAAGATACCTGTTCAAAATCCACGCTTCCATCTTTGACCTTCTGTACCCCGTTTTCCGGAGACTTCAGAACAATCCTCTCATCCAGCACTTCTGCGATACGATGTGCACTGGCAAGAGATCTCGTCAACAGCAGAAAAACATTTGCGATCATCATCAGAGCGTTGACAACCTGCATGACATAACTTAAAAATCCGGTCAGATCACCAACCTTAAGACTACCGCTTAAGATCATATTTCCGCCAAACCACATGATCAGTACGATCGCACTGTACATGACAACCTGAAATGCCGGAAGATTCAGAACCGCATAGTGAAAAGTCTGTTCACTTGAAACACTCAGATCTGTATTTACTGCATCAAATTTTTCTTCTTCGTACTCTCCGCGGACAAACGCCTTGACCGCACGGATCGCTGTCACACCCTCCTGCACAACATGGTTCAGACGGTCAACGATTGTCTGAAGCTTTGTATACATAGGAGCCACTTTCCGGACGATCAGAAATAAAACAATGCCAAGAACCGGCGTACACACCAGAAAAACAATGGCAAGTTTCGGATTCATCCAGAAAGAAAGACCGATGCCGAGGATCAGAAGCGACGGACCTCTCGTCACCGGACGGAAGCCGGAATTGATCAGATTCTGCAGAACCGTGACATCCGTGGTCATTCGCGTGATCAGAGACGAGGTATCAAAATGATCCAGATTTGAGAAAGAATACTGCATCACTTTTGCATATTCTGCCTCCCTGATCTTCGCTCCCCATCCATAAGAAGCCCTCGCTGCAAACCGTGCATACAGAAGCCCCGTCACCAGAGCCAGAAGTGCACAGATCCCCATTTGAAAGCCCTTGGAATAAATGTAGGCAAGATCGTGATTTGCCACCCCGACATCGATCAGATCCGCGATCATGATCGGAATGACAAGCTCAAACGCTGTCTCGATCATTACCATCAAAGCACCAAGCATCATATCTTTTTTATATGACCCGATATATCCTGCCAGCCGCTTTATATCATTCATATTTTATTTTCACTCCTTTTTCAGAAACCCTGAGCAATCTCAGTCTTTGATGCAAAGCGGACATTCACAATCCTCTTTCGCACTCTGTCAGTTGGTCAGTTCCTTCAAAAGCTCCAGATCCTCTGCCTTTATTCTCAGATTCGTCTCAATCTTTTCGCCATCCGGTGTGGTAACCGTGATCGCCATGATGCTGCCCTCCTTTAAAGCCCGTTTGGAAACTGCATTGCAGAATGCCGGGAATTTCGGGTGGTTTCTTTTAAATATATTCCATGCATTCATAATCTTCATCATATTTCCTATATTATTCAGTGCCATTTGTTTTACCTCCTAATATTCATTTTTACATCTGCTAAGTTTAAAGTACTTTCTCAAACTGTGCAAGACACAATTACCACAAATTGAGCCACATAATCACTCCCGTACAGGCAGGAACGACATTTAGACCTTTTGACCCTGGCATCATTATATGATGTGGGTGTCAAAAGTCCCCAACTATGATGCCTATGGATTGTTCCGTGCGTTGCACTCCCACAATCCTTTCTACGCTCCGCTTCGGTCGGTGCTAAACATGTGCCACTGGCACATAGCACCCCAGTATTCGCATATCGTGGGATTATCATCCCACTTTTATGCTCATATCGGGGCGGGTCCCAAGGTCTTTCATCCACCTATGAGCAAGCTCATGTGGATTTAGACCTTTTGACCCTGGCATCATTATATAATTTTCACATGAAAAAAATATTCTATTTATATGTTCGCCTGACTAAACGTTCAAAACTGAGCAACTCTCGTGCATGATCTGGCGTTTCTTCCCCGCTTTTTTTGCTGTTATTCGTTCAAACTCATTCAGAAACAGCAGATTTCATACATTTTCAGCAAAAAGTTCAGAAAGTTTTTATTGATTTTGCCGGGTAAATATGTATAATGATGATAGAGAAGTGGGCATCATTTCTTTAACTTTAAGTATAAAAGAAAAGAGGTTAATCAGATGGCAAAAATTGATTTAAGCAAGTATGGCATCACTGGAACTACTGAGATCGTGTACAATCCATCTTATGAGATGTTGTTCGAAGAAGAGACAAAACCTACTCTGGAAGGCTTTGAAAAAGGCCAGGAAAGTGAACTGGGTGCTGTCAACGTTATGACTGGTATCTACACAGGTCGTTCTCCGAAAGACAAATTTATCGTAAAAGATGAGAATTCCAAAGACACTGTATGGTGGACAACAGATGAATATAAAAACGACAACCATCCGGCTACTCAGGAAGCATGGGATGCTGTAAAAGCACTGGCTATCAAAGAACTGTCTAACAAGAGACTGTTCGTAGTAGATGCTTTCTGCGGTGCCAACAAAGACACCCGTATGGCAATCCGTTTCATCGTTGAGGTTGCTTGGCAGGCTCACTTTGTAACAAATATGTTCATCA
>OLRP01002817.1_pt1 | contig 11410 bp, 10 predicted proteins | sample 1672401 | NCBI WGS metagenome assembly OLRP01 (sample SAMEA3136682, study PRJEB25190) | human gut metagenome | reverse complement strand
GCGCTGCACACGCGCGAGAAGACTATCGACGTGCTGGAAAGCGATTACGTGCGGTTCGCCCGTGCGCGCGGGTTGAGCACCTGGGGCGCCCTGCGCCACCACGGCCTGCGCAACCTCGCGCTGCCCGCGCTCACGTTGCAATTCGCGTCCATATCCGAGATATTCGGCGGATCGGTGCTGGTGGAGCAGGTATTCTCGTATCCGGGTCTGGGGCAGGCGGCCGTCACGGCCGGCCTCGGCGGCGACGCGGCGCTGTTGGTGGGCATCGCGCTATTCTCCGCCGCCTTCGTGTTCACCGGCAACCTGATAGCCAGCACGCTGTACGGCGTGGTGGATCCTCGCATGCGCAAGGGGGCTGCTCATGGCTGACGAGCGCGTTGAAACCTGCTTAACCTGCGAGTCCGCCGTCGGGTTCGGCAGTTCCCAGTCGCTCGGCAGTCCTGGCTCGCACGAAACGCCCACAGGGCGTTTCGGCTCGATGGGTGCGGCGCCGCGGAGCGAAGCGCAGCAAGTCCCCGAAGGGGAAACTCGCTTGGTGGGAACTGCCGAGCCCAACGGCTCCAAGGATGCCGCGCCGCCCCTTCTGCATGCTCCTCGCGCGGCTCGGGTGGGGAATAGGAGGTTGACGCTGGCGGCGTTTTTGGGTGCTTTGGCGGCGCTGGCGGCTGTGGTGGTCGCGGGGCTCGTCGTCGCGGATGCGGCTACGGCAACCGACTTCTCGATGAAGAACCTCGCTCCCAGCTTCGCCCATCCTTTCGGCACCGACTGGATGGGGCGCGACATGCTGCTGCGCACGCTGGCGGGGCTGTCCACCAGCGTGCTGGTGGGTCTTCTGGCCGCGGGCGTGTCGTCCATCATCGCGCTGGTCATGGGCGCGGTGGCGGCGCTGGGCGGGAAGAAGGCCGATGCCGCGGTCACCTGGCTCATCGACCTCATGCTGGGCATCCCCCATATCGTGCTGCTCATCCTCATCTCGTTCGCGTTGGGGAAGGGCTTCTGGGGCGTCACCATCGGCGTGGCCGTGACGCACTGGCCCAGCCTCGCGCGCGTCGTGCGCGCCGAGATCCTGCAGTGCAAGCAGTCGACGTTCGTGGCTGCGGCGCGGCGGCTGGGGCAGACTCCTCTGCGCATCGCGGCGAAGCACATGGTTCCTTACGTGCTGCCCCAGTTCATCGTGGGGTTGATTCTGCTGTTCCCGCACGCCATCCTGCACGAGGCCGCCGTGACGTTCCTCGGCTTCGGTCTGCCGCCCGAGCAACCCGCCATCGGCGTGATCCTCAGCGAGTCGATGGCGTACCTGTCGGCCGGCATGTGGTGGCTCGCCGTGTTCCCGGGTCTCGCGCTCATCGCGACCGTGCTGCTGTTCGACCTGGCGGGATCCAGCCTGCGCAAGCTCGTCGACCCGCACAGCGCGCAGGAATAGGAGGCCGTCATGGACGAAGCGAACCGCAAGAACCCGCTTGAAACGGACGGCAGGAACCCGCTGCCGGAGCATCTGGCCGCTCGCGAGCGCGCGCTGTACGAGGCCGCTGCCGAGCTGGAGCGCCTGACCGACCAGCTGTTCGGTGCGGAAGGCGCCGGCCGCGACTGCGCGATAGCGTCCGAGGATCCGATCGACGGCCTCGCGCCCGACGTCGTGCCGCACGAGGCTCTTTCGCACAAAGACGCGCAGGTGCACCACCATCATACGCACGCGCCCGTTTCCCGCCACGAGCACGGCCACCACCTGCTGCAGGTGGAGGACCTCAGCGTGGGGTTCCGCATGTACGACGAGGACGCCCCCTTCTTTCGCGCGAAGCAGCGCGAGGTCGAGGTCATCCATTCTTTAAGCATCTCCGTGCATGCAGGCGAGATCGTGGCCGTGGTAGGCGCGTCGGGTTCCGGCAAGACGCTTTTGGCCGATGCCGTGTTGGGGCTGTTCGAGCCGAACGCCACGGTGCGCGGCCGCGTCTGGTTCGACGGCGCGCAGCAGGATGCGGCGTCGCTTTCCGCGCTGCGCGGCCACGGCATCTCGCTGGTGCCGCAGAGCGTGAACAACCTCGACCCGCTCATGAAGGTGGGCCGTCAGGTGGAGGGCTTCGCGCGCGCACACGAGTCGCGCGCCGAGCGTCGTCGTCGGCGCGCGCAACTGTTCGAGCGCTACGGACTGCCCGAGGACACGGCGGGGAAGTATCCGCACGAGCTGTCGGGCGGCATGGCGCGCCGCGTTCTTTTGTGCTGCGCGCTCATGGACGACCCGCGCGTCATCGTGGCCGACGAGCCCACGCCCGGCCTCGACCTGGATCTGGCCGTGCGCGCGCTCGACGACTTCCGCGCCTTCGCCGACGCGGGCGGCGGCGTGATGCTCATCACGCACGACATCGAGCTGGCCCTGCGCGTGGCCGACCGCGTGGCGGTGTTCCGCGACGGCACGGTGGTGGAGGAGACGGCAGTTGCGAACTTCGCGTCTCCCGACCTGCTGCAGCACCCGTTCAGCCGCGAGTTGTGGCATGCGCTTCCCGAGCACGGCTTCGAGGCGCCGGGCGGGTCGACGGAAGGGGGTTCCCATGCTTGAGGCGCGCGGCATAACCTATGCGTACCCCGGCGCGCGCACGCCGCTGTACCGCGACTTCGACTTGGCCGTCGGCCCTGACGAGCGCGTCGCCCTCAGCGCGCCGTCCGGTTTCGGCAAGACCACGCTGTGCCGTATGCTGGCCGGATACGATCGTCCGCAGAAAGGCGAGATCCTCGTGGACGGCGCCCCGCTGCCGAAGCGCGGCACGTGTCCCGTGCAGCTGATCCTGCAGCATCCCGAAACCGCCGTCGACCCGCGCATGCGCATGAGTCAAACGCTGGCCGAAGCAGGAGAGGTGCCTCAGCGCTTGCTGGACGACCTGGGCATCCAGAAACGGTGGCTCGCGCGTTTCCCGCACGAGCTGTCGGGCGGCGAGCTGCAGCGCTTCTGCATCGCCCGCGCGCTGGCGGCGAACCCGCGCTACCTTGTGGCTGACGAGGTGTCCACCATGCTGGACGCCGTCACTCAGGCGCAGATCTGGCGTTTTCTCGTGGAGGAAACGCAGGCTCGCGGCATCGGCCTCGTGTTCGTGTCCCATTCGCACGCGCTCACCGAGCGCATCGCCACCCGCGTGGTGGATTTGGTGGCTCGCTAACGTTCTGTTCGGATAAAAGGTTATTTCTATCCGAAAACATACTTGCCGAGATATATTCGAGTTTGACTATAATCGTTGAAAAGAATAGTATGGGTGCAGTTCGGATACGAGGGGGCTGTGCGTCTCGTCATGGGTTCGAACGTCGAAGATCGAGAGAACGAGGGAAGGTACTCAATGAAGAAGCACATTCGCATCATGCTCGCGTCCGTGTGCGCGTTTGCCATGGTAGGGGCGTTCGCCCTGATCGGCTGCTCGTCGAATACCGAGCAACAAGCCGGCGAGACGCAGAAGCCCGCCGAAGAGCAGGCCAAGTCGGAGAGCCACGAGGCCGTGGAGCTGCAGCTGTTCGCCGCGAACTCGCTGTCGAAGGCCATGGACGCCGTACAGGAGCTGTACACGCAGGATCATACCTGGGTGACGTTCAAGGACACGCAGTATCTGTCTTCGGGCGAGCTGAACGAGCAGCTTGCCGGCGGCGCGTACGCCGACGTGCTGATCTCCGCCTCCAAGGGCAAGATGGACGATGCCGTGGAGAAGGGCTATGTCGACGAGGCGACTCGCTTCGACATGTTCAAGAACGACCTCGTGATGGTTGCCGGCGAGGATTCCGAGCTTGCCGCCAAGTACGCTGATCAGAGCTTCACGCTGGACGACCTTGCCACCGGCGATTACACAGTGGCTGTGGGCGATGCCTCTGTGCCGGCCGGCAACTACACCAATCAGGCGCTTTCCACCGTCGGTTGCTTCATCGACGCCGACGGCAAGACCGGCAAGGACAGCGCCGGCACCGACGGCTCCTACGATGGAACGCCGCTCGAGGGCAAGGTGAACTTGCAGAGTTCCGTGGGCAACGTGTGCAAGCAGGCGCAGTCCGGAGCCGTGGACGTGGCGTTCGTGTACAGCTCCGACGTGTACCGCTTCGGCGGCGTGAAGGTTATCGGCGTCGTCCCGGACGACACGCACAAGAACATCATCTACCCGGCTGCCATCTGCAAGGACTCCACGCAGGCCGAGGCTGCAAACGAGTTCATCGAGTGGGCTACCACCAACGCCGATGCCAAGAAGCTTTGGCAGGAGTGGGGCTTCGAGCTGGTTTCCTAGACTAGGCGCACATACGGTATAGTGACAAGGAAAGGATGGGATCGTACACGCCCATCCTTTCCGTGCGACAAGGACGATCTTATGGACAACACTCTAATCGACCGCATCGTTGGCGTCTTCTCTCGCGCTGCGATGCCGATCGTCTCATGCGCTTTGGCAATGGCGATCGCTTTCATCCCCGGCACCGCCCTTGCTGGCGCCGATGAAGAAGGCGATCTCGACGCGCCGAATGCGGCAGCGGGTGGCACATCGGCGCAATCGGCGCAGGAGGACACGGCGATCGACGATGCCGTGAACATCGCCGCCGATGGGAAATCGGCTTCGGTCGAAGGCAGCCCCTTCGCGCTCGAGGATTTCTCGCGTTCCCAGGTGGGCAGCAACAGCGACGTGAACGGCGTCTATGCAGGTTACCGCTATTTCGTCTCGGACGAGTCGGGTAGTCTCGCGGTTGTCGCCGCCGACGAGCTCACCGTGGTCCACGTGCCGCCCGAGACTGCGCAGGCTGTGGGATTCGACGCCGAATCGTCCGAGAGCCGAGGTTTCCTCAAGCAGTTGCTCGTGGCTCTCGACGCGCAGAATTCGAAGGGCGGCGCGACGCTGTCCGCCGAGGGAGAGTGGGCGTTCACCGGAGAGCCTGAGTTCGAGCGGGACGGCGTGGTCTACAAGTTCGACCAGGAGCTCAAGCCCGGCGAGTTCTACGTCTGCGTCGTCGGTGCAGACGGCTCCGACGTGACGCAAGCGTCGTATCCCTCCTATGTGCGGCTCACCCATGCCGACTTCGCCACGCTCGCGTCTGCCGACCAGGTGAGCGTGATCGGGGCCCCCGAGGGCTTCGAGGCGTTGGCGTCGTTCTTGAAGGGCATCGACTACAGTCCGTTGTGGGTGACGCTGAAGACGACGCTCACGGCTATCGTGTTCATCTTCGTCCTGGGGCTTTTGGCCGCGTACTTCAGCCTGCGCATCCCCGCGCGGGCGCAGGATATCGCCGATTCCATCTTCACCATCCCCATGGTACTGCCGCCCACGGTGTGCGGCTTTCTGCTGCTGCTGGCGTTCGGCAAGAACACCGCGGTGGGGCAGTGGTTCATCGACATCGGCTTCCCGCTGATATTCAGCTGGCAGGCCACCGTGCTGGCGGCCGTGGTGGTGGCGTTCCCGCTGATGTACCGCAGCGCGCGCGGCGCGTTCGAGAACCTCGATCCGAACATGCTGGACGCGGCCCGCACGTTGGGCTGGAGCAACGCGAAGATATTCTTCAAGCTGATGCTGCCGCTGTCGTGGTCGTCCATCGCGGCGGGCACCGTGCTGTCGTTCGCGCGCGCCCTCGGCGAGTTCGGTGCGACGCTGTTTCTGGCCGGCAACTACCTGGGAATCACGCGTACCATCCCCATCGCCATCTACTTCGAGTGGATGAACGGCAACACCGACGTGGCCATTTTCTGGACGGTTGTCATCATGGCGTTCAGCTTCGTGGTCATCCTGTTCATCAATCTGTGGAGCAGGCGCACCACGAGCTATCGCAGGGGGATGGAAGCGTAATGGGCCCTGTCATCCTGAGCGCAGCGCGCAGCGCGGAGTCGAAGGATCCCGCGCGGCGCAAGCCGAGTGTCTTTGGGAAGGAATTGCCGAAATGAGTCTCGAAGTCAACATACGCAAGTCGTTCTCGTCGTTCACGTTGGACGTGGCGTTCGAGGCAGGGGACGAGACGCTGGGGTTTTTGGGCGCATCGGGATGCGGGAAGAGCCTTACCATGCGATGCATCGCCGGCATCGAGACGCCTGACGAGGGACGCATCGTGGTGAACGATCGGGTGTTCTTCGATTCCGAGCGGAAGATCAACCTCACGCCGCAGCAGCGCAAGACGGCGCTGCTGTTCCAGAGCTACATGCTGTTCCCGAATCTGACGGTGGCCGAGAACGTGGCCGCGGGCATCGGGCGCGAGGCGTCGAAGGCCGACCGCGACGCGCTGGTGGCCGCAGAGCTCAAGCGTTTCGGGCTGGAAGGGTTCGACCGGCGCTATCCGGCTCAGCTGTCGGGCGGCCAGCAGCAGCGTGTGGCGCTGGCCCGCATGCTGGCGGCGCGTCCGGGCATCCTCATGCTGGACGAGCCGTTCTCGGCTCTCGACGCGCACTTGAAGAGCGTGCTGGAGCAGAACCTCGTCAGCCTGTTCGACGCGTTCCACGGCACGGTGCTGTATGTCAGCCACGACATCGACGAGGCGCTGCGATTCTGCGATCGTATCGCCGTGGTGGAGGCGGGGCGTATCACCGAGACGGGCACGGGCGACGACCTGGTGAACCGTCCGCAGTCGCTGGCGGGCGTGAAGCTGTCGGGCTGCAAGAACGCCACGGCTGCCGTGCGGACGGGCGAGCATCGCGTGCGCCTGCCGAAGTGGGGCATCGAGGCCGCGACGAGCGCGGCGGTGCCCGAGGACGTGAAGGCGCTCGGCGTGCGCGCGTTCTTCCTGCAACGCGTCGACGGCCCTGGCGAGAACTGCTACCGCGTGCGCGTGGACCGCGTCAGCGACTCGCGCTTCGAGCGCACGGTGCTGCTGGGCTTTCTCGACCGCGACGAGAGCGAGGCTCCCACGGTGTCGCGCACGGACGACGAGATGAAGTATCTGCACCAGCACCTGTTCTGGCGCGTCGACAAGCTGGCCGTGCCCGTCGACGAGCTGCCGCACGAGGGCGAGGAGCTGTGGATCCGCATTCCTCCCGACAAGGTGTACCTGGTATCGCGCTAGAGACGCCCTCGCGCGCAGGTAACGGTGGCGAGGAGCGGCTCGGTGACCCACGCTCTAACGCGCTTCGCCCGTGTATTCAGCGCGCGCCGATCCTTTCGCGATATTGCGCCATGCGGTGATCCGAGGATGCCCTATACTGTATCCTCAGACGAGAAGGGAGTGCGTCCTGTGAAAGACAGCCATGGTCGTACCATCGACTATTTACGCATATCGCTCACCGACCGCTGCAATTTCCGCTGCATCTACTGCATGCCCGAGGAAGGCGTGCAATCGCTCGCGCACGAGGATATCCTGCGCATCGAGGAGATCGAGGAGGCGGTGCGCGTGGCGGCGGGCATGGGCATCCGCAGCATCCGCCTGACGGGCGGCGAGCCTCTCGTGCGCCTCGGCGTGGTGGATCTCGTGCGCGCTATCGCGCATACGCCCGGCATCGAGAACGTGTCGATGACCACGAACGGCGTGCTGTTGCCGAAGATGGCGGCCGACCTCAAGGAAGCGGGCTTGTCGCGCGTGAACATCTCGCTCGACACGCTCGATCCCGCGCAGTTCAGGCAGATCACGCGCCGCGGCGAGCTGCAGCAGACGCTCGACGGCATCGATGCGGCGCTTGCGGCCGGGTTCAACCCCGTGAAGATCAACGCGGTGGCCGTGCGCAGCCTCGACCAGGACTACCTCGCGTTCGCGAAGCTGTCCATCGATCGCCCGCTGCACGTGCGGTTCATCGAGTACATGCCCGTGGGCGAGAGCTCCGGCAGCCATGGCTGCGGCTGGGGCAAGGACGACGTCGTGCCCAGCGAGGAGCTGTTCGAGATCATCAACGAGCGCGCCCGCGCCGCAGGGATGGACGAGCTGGTGCCGGCCGGCAACGACCGCCCGCTCGGGTGGGGGCCCGCGCGCTACTTCGAGTTCCCGAACGCGCAGGGCACGGTGGGCTTCATCAGCCCGCTGTCGCGTCACTTCTGCAGCGAATGCAACCGCCTGCGGCTGACGGCCGACGGCAAGCTGCGCCCGTGCCTGTTCTCGGACGACGAGTACGACGTGCGCACTGCGTTGCGCGCCGGAGACGACCAGGCGGTGCGCGCCGTGTTCGCCGAGGCTTTGGGGGCGAAGCCCGACGAGCACCACGACAAAGTAGGCACCGAACGCGGCATGTCGCAAATCGGCGGCTAAGAGGTTCCGCTTGCCTACGGCAAGCGGAACCTGCCGACGCTGCGGGGTGGGCTCGCATTCTCTAAAACCTGTAACATTTTTGTTGCAGGTTTTATTGATTTGCATCCTTTTCACGCTATTCACTTACTATACTTAGCTGAATAACGCACAAGGAGGCCGTATGAGAATTTTGAGCATCACCGTCGGCGGATTTAGGAATATCGAGAAAACGACGTTCGAGCTGGGAGGAATCGTCGGCCTGGTTTCTGCGAACAATTATGGGAAGACTAACGTGCTCGATGCTATCTCCTTTGCAATCGATTTTATGCAGGCGAGCCTTCGCGAACGTTCGAACATGATGGGGGTTGTGGGATGCATGCCGCTTTCTCCTAAGCTCGCTGACGATTGCTTCACGTTTGCCATCGAATTGGAGGATCCTGATCTGGGCGAATACCGTTTTGTGCGCTACGGATTCTCTTTTGCTTGGGCGAAAGACGATGGCGGAGGTCGTTCTATCGTCGATGAAACCCTTGAGATCAACTCCAAACGCGGTGGTTTATGGTCGAGTTATTTGAAAAGGTCCGAGGGGAAGTTTCGAGCAAGCCATGATACCCGCTATTTCCGCTCGATGAACCTTGAAGGCTCGCAACTTGCGATCGATGTTCTCACATCCATTGACGACATCGACATCAATCCTGCCATCAGGCTGATCAAGCAGGTGTCATGCGGCGTATGCGATTCTCTTGACGCTGCGGGCCGATACAGTTCGGTGCCGTTCGAGTTCGTCGATTCGTCTTCCGAAGAACAGGGCGTCATGTTTGACGATGACGATCTTCCTCGTGCGCTCTATCGGCTTAAGCTTGCCGATCCGGAACGATTCGAAACCTTTCGATATGCAGTGCTTGCATTGTTTCCCGATTTCGAGGACATCTCCGTGAACGCTTACGAGGTTCGTCAGGAGACAAAGGACCGTCTCGGCTTCTTTGGCGCGACTGTCTCTCCTGAAGGGGCGGATGGCCTTCGAAGCGATGGCGTTCCTTTCCATATCAGAGATGAGCTGTACAAAGTGAGCGTTTCCAGCAGGCATTTGAATCAGCCGGTGAATATCTCGATGATGTCCACGGGAACGAAGCGCATGATCTGGCTTATTGCCAACGTTGTCATTGCGGGTAGACAGGGCGCGAGCTTGATCGGTGTCGAAGAGATCGAAACGAGTATCCATCCTCGCATGATTCAAGAGTTGTTGGAGATCATTGACGAGAATCTTGGAAATACAGGAATGATCGTCACCAGCCATTCTCCGTATTTGATCCAGTATTTGAAGCCGAGATGCCTGTACGTCGGCGTGCCGAATGAGGAAGGAATCGCTTCGTTCAAGAAAGTGCGCGACCAGGCTATGCCCTCTCTTATGAAGGCAGCGCGAGAGCGTGGATTCGGATTCGGCGAGTATCTTTTCAGCTTGATGTCCTCCGACGAGGATGGAGCGTTGGTTTTGTCCTCTTATTTGGAGGATTGACATGACCGGTAGTGTTCGGACGTTCGAGCGGGGCATCGCGCTTATCGTGGAGGGCGCGACCGAAAAGATGTTCTATCAAGTGTATGGAGCGATGCTGCGATGCTTGTCCACCTGCTCATATGGATAAAGAGCTGCTGGACGGGGATGTGTGCTTCGTGATTCGAGGCTGCTCACACGGAGAGCGGCTCGTCATGTTTCATAGCATGGACACGATAACCCAGATGCCCAACGCGGGAGCTTGGTTCAATCGAGCTTGCAAAGGGAAGTTCCCGGCTGTTCCGTGGAGTGTTTTTCTTTGCTATGACGCCGACGAGTATAATCATCCCGTCTCCAAGTTTCGTGAAGGCGACTGGGCTCGGTTGCGTGAGGAAATCGAGGAAGGTGCAGAAAACGTTTTCGATTTGGCCGCCGAAGCTGATATCGAAGATGTTCTTATGTGCGATTATGCAGGCGTTCTTGCCTGGTTGCTTCTTGCGCCTGACACTCCGGTTCCTTCAGGCAGGAACGGCAAGAATAAGCTTCGCAGACTGTTTCAGTTGTCGGGAAGACGTGGCGCCTATCATGCAGGAGAGCGTTCTCGAGGGTTCGTTGAATCGCTCGATATGGCGCAGATCGAAGCGCAGGTCCCTTTCGATCTGGGCGAGCTGAGACGCCGCGTGTTCGAACCTGTCATATTTGACCTATGAAAACGTACAGGTTTTAGATTTTAATTAAGATCGACCAGGCAATATTCTGAAATGAAAGACAGACCTGTTAGTTTTACATGACGTTTGATGTGGAGAGTAAGATAGTGAACGACATCTGGACCATTCAGGCCGCCCTTGATTGGACGGTGGGCTACCTCGAGCGCAAGGGCGACGAGAACCCGCGGCTGTCCGCGCAGTGGCTGCTGTCCGAGGCGACCGGCCTTTCCCGCATCGAGCTGTACGCGAATTTCGAGCAGCCGCTGTCGATGGAGGAGCGCGATGTGCTGCGCGCCTACGTCACGCGCCGCGGCAAGGGCGAGCCTCTGCAGTACATCACGGGCGAGGTCGGTTTTCGCCATATCACGGTGAAGGTTCGCCCCGGCGTGCTGATCCCGCGCCCCGAGACCGAGGTGCTGGTCAGCGATGCCTTGGCCTTGCTGCCGCCGGTGCCGAAACGGGTGGCGCAGCATGCATGGTCGGAAGACGACCTTCCCCCTGCCACTTGGCCGGAAGGCGAAGCCGGGGAGCAACGCCCCGAGCGAACGGCCGACCAGGGCGTCGCCGAGGATGGATCGACGCCGGGCGTCGCCCCGGGTGAACCCGTTCCCGAGCCCCCCGAGCTGCTCGTGGCCGACCTCTGCACCGGTTCCGGCTGCATCGCCTGCTCCGTCGCCTGCGAGCATCCGCTCGCGCGCGTGGTGGCCACGGACATCGCGCCCGAGGCCGTCGCGCTCGCCCGCGACAACGTGGCTGCCCTCGATCTGGGCGATCGCGTCGAGGTGCTGTCGTGCGATCTGGGCGAGGGCGTCGATCCTACGCTCATGGGCGCGTTCGACCTGGTCGTGTCCAATCCGCCGTACGTGCCCACGGCCGTCATGGACGACATCCCCCGCGAGGTGGCCGAATTCGAGCCTGCGCTCGCGCTCGACGGCGGCGCCGACGGGCTCGACGTGCTGCGCCGCCTGCTTCCCTGGTGCCGCCGCGCCCTCAAGGAGGGCGGCGGCTTCGCCTTCGAGCTGCACGAGACCTGCCTGGACGAGGCCGCCCGCCTCGCCGAAGAAGCCGG
>OLRP01002807.1_pt1 | contig 11442 bp, 8 predicted proteins | sample 1672401 | NCBI WGS metagenome assembly OLRP01 (sample SAMEA3136682, study PRJEB25190) | human gut metagenome | reverse complement strand
CAGCCCACTGGGCTGTTTCGTTCGCTGCGGAACTCGCTCGGTCAAGGCACCCCGTGTCTGCGCCGATCTCGGCCATAGCCGCAACAATGTCATCCCCGGTTACGTCAAGGGCGTCCTTTTCTATGAGAGCGAACTTCTCGCGCCAGGGGTGCAGGGTGTCGGCGAGGACGGCGGGCAGGTCGGGGTCGCGCTCGATGGCGACGACGCTGGCGGCGTGCTTCAGGAGCGCGATGGTGAGCGTGCCGATGCCGGGGCCCACTTCCAAAACGCGGTCGGCCTCGTCCACCTCGGCCAGGGCGATGATCTTCTTCAGCACGTCGTCGTTCACGAGAAAGTTCTGGCCGAGCGTGTACTTGGTGCCGATGCCGTGGGCCTCGAGCACCGCGCGGGTGGCACTCGGCGTAGAGAGCGGCGACAGGCGCCCGTCGCCGCCGGCATAGCTATCGGTGGCCGCCACGGCCGTTGCCCTTCTTCTTGGTGTTCTTCTTCCCGTAGGCCGGGCCGCCGCCCTTGCCGGAGGACTTGCGCGGGCCGCGGGAGCCCGACTTCGGGGCATCCTGCTTAGGGGCGGGCGCCTTCTGGCTTACGGACAGCTTCGCGCGATCCTTCGGGCGGTGCTCGGCAGCTTCGGTCGCCCCGTCGTTGTCCTCCTCCTCTTCGACTTCCTCGATTTCTTCCACGCCCTCCACTTCCACAACCTCATAGTCGTCATCGAACTCGAGGCCCAGGGCGCCGAAGCCGCCCACGGGGGGCAGCGGGTACTCCTCGGCGTCGGCCGTGATCTCGCCGTCAGCGCGGATCTTCCCCACCCAGTTGAGCACGAGCTCTACGGCAAAGCCGGCCACGGACAGCGCCGAGCGCACCGTGCCGATGAGCGGCTCGAAGCCGTGGGGATCGCCGCCGGCTCCTACCACGTGGATGACCGCAGGGCGCTTGGGCCGCGTGCGCAGGTCGGTGAAGTAGTAGGGCTGCAGGCGGTCGAGCAGCGCCTTCATCTGAGCCGGCACGCTGGCGAAGTACACCGGGCACACCACGATGAGCTCATCGGCCGCATCCAGGTGCTTGCGCACCTCGTTCATGTCGTCGTCGATGATGCAGTGGTGGAACAGAGCACCGGATTCCGCCACCGTCTCTTGAGGCAGCAGCGGATCGCCCTCCTCGAACACGTGGATGGGCTCCTCGGCGACGGCGCGGCACTCATCGCAGCCGATACACGGCCGCACCTCGGTGGACGACACCGACACGATGGACACCCCGTCCTCCGGGCACTCCTCGATGCAGGCATTGAATAGCTCGTCGGCCAGCACGGCACTGCGCCCATCGGCCCGACACGACCCGTGCAAAATCACTCTATGCATTGCTGCTGCCTTTCTGCCACGGGGTGGGCTTGCGGTTGAGGAGGCGCTGTGCGTTCTCGTAGAGCTGGGCGAGCAGGGCGGCACGGGCCTCGGGGGTGTCGGCGCCGCGCACCTCGCAGAGCACGTCGGCGGTGTAGATGGTGTGGGCCGGGCCGCAGTCGGTGCCGCGCAGAGGCTCGGGGGTCATATAGGGCGAATCCGTCTCGGTGAGCAGGCGATCGGCCGGTACCAGCTTGGCGGCCTCGCGCACCTCGTCGGCGCGCTTGAAGGTAAGCGGGCCCCCGAAGGCGATGTAGCAGCCGGCCTCCACCCAACGCGCCACCTCAGCGGCATCCAGGTTGAAGCAGTGCAGAAGCGTTCCCGCCTCGGGAAAGCCCTCCTCTTCCAGAATGGCGAAGCCGTCGTCGTGAGCCTCGCGCATATGCAGCGCGATGGGCAGTCCCGCTTCCTTGGCCAGGCGAATCTGAGCGCGGAAGACCTCGCGCTGCACATCGCGCGGCGACAGGTCGTAGTGGTAGTCGAGCCCGATCTCCCCCACCGCGCTCACGCGGCGGTCGCGCAAACGCTCGCGCAGGGCGGCCTTAAGCTCCGGCGCCCACTCCTTGGCGTTGTGCGGGTGCACGCCGGCCGCGATGCGCACGTGGGGCACCGCCGGAGCGGCGACAATGCCGGCCGTGCCATCATCCTCTTCTTCCATGACCTTCAGATCGCGAGCGGCCTCCATGAGCCAGAGAGGCAGGACGTCGAAGGTGGCGAAGCCGTCCTCGGCCGGATCGACGATGGTCTCCACGAAGGCGACGCCGTGAGCGCCGGCGCGGGCCAACTCGCAGGCCGGATCGGCGAGCATCTGCAGATGCGCATGGGTGTCGGCCACCGGGCCTTCCAGCACCGGCGAGGGCATCACACGCCACTTCCCCCCTTTGCGCTTCTGCCGAAACAGCGCGTCATAAAAAACGGGATCTTGGTCTCTCATGATCGCCTACAGCTCGGGCAGATTATCCACATCCAGGCGCGGGAAGAGGGGGTCGCCCACCTCCACGGCGACGCTAGCGGGCAGCTGGCCCCAGGCCGTGGCCTCCTGGATGTCGGTGACGCCGGCGATCTCTCCCAGGCCCAGGCGACGGAACACCTCGGCCGAGGTGTTCGGCATGAACGGCGCCATGTACAGGGCGATGATGCGGATGGCCTCCAAGCAGTTGTAGATGACCCCGGCCAGCTCATCGGCGCGCGCGGGATCCTTCGCCAACGTCCAGGGGGCGCTCTCCTCCACGTACAGGTTCACGCGGCTCGCCAACTTCTGCACGGCCGCCGCAGCCCCGGTGAAGTCCACCTCGGCCATGCAGCCGTCGTATTCCGCGTACAGGCTGTCGGCGATCTCGCGCAGCGGGTTGTCCTCGGAACCGGCGGGCGCCTCGGGCACGCGGCCCTCGAAGTACTTCGTGGTCATGTTCGTCACGCGAGAGACGAGGTTGCCCCAGGTATTGGCCAAGTCAGCGTTGTACACCTGCACCATGCGCTCCATGGAGATGGAGCCGTCGTGGCCGAACTGCACGTCGCTCATGAAGTAGTAGCGGTAGGCGTCCACGCCGAACACGCGCACCAGATCGGCCGGCATAAGACCATTGCCCTTCGACTTCGACATCTTCTCGCCCTTGGTGAGCAGAAAACCGTGGCCGAACACCGTGTGCGTGATGGGCATGCCGGCGGCCATGAGCATGGCCGGCCAGATGACGCAGTGGAAGCGGGTGATGTCCTTGCCCACGAAATGGTACTGAATGGGCCAGCGGCGATCGAACTCGGATGTGCGCTCGGGGTCGCCGTAGCCGATGCCCGTGAGGTACGCGATGAGCGCGTCAGCCCACACGTAGAACACGTGGCCCTCATCCCACGGCACGGGGATGCCCCAGTCGAAGCTGGAGCGGGAGATGGACAGATCCTGCAAGCCGCCCTTCACGAAGGAGACGATCTCGTTGCGACGGCTGACCGGTCGGATGAAGTCGGGGTGCTCGTCATAGAAGGCGAGGAGCTTGTCCTGGAACTCGGAGAGCTTGAAGAACCAGTTCTCCTCGCCCGAGGACTCGTAGCGCACCGGGCGCTTGCAGTCGGGGCACACGAATTCGCCGTCCTCGTTCTTCTCCAGATCGCTCTCGGCGTAATAGGTCTCCTCGTGCACGCAGTACCAGCCCTCGTAGGCGCTCTTGTACAGCCAGCCCGCGTCGTAGAGCCCCTGCCAGAACTTCTGCACGGCACGGGTCTGGCGATCCTCGGTGGTGCGCACGAAGTTGGTGTAGTCGATATCCAGCGTCTTCCACGCATCGGTGAAGGCCGGGGCCAGCGAGTCGCACCAGGCTTGCGGGGTCATGCCGTTCTTTTCGGCAGTCTCGGCGATCTTCTGGCCGTGCTCGTCGGTGCCGGTGACGAACGACACGTCGTAGCCGTTCATGCGCTCGTAGCGCGCGATGGTGTCGGCGGCCACCGTGGTGTAGGCGGTGCCCAGATGCGGCGCGGCGTTGATGTAGTAGATGGGCGTGGTGACGCCGAAGGTTCCCTTAGGCATAGCGGGTAAGACTCCTTTTCCGGGCGCAGGCGGCCGATGACACCGCCGCTCCCCTTTAGGGTTGTTGCGTGCAGGCTATCTTAACACAGGGAAGGGCCGCACGATCCTTCGACTCCGCGCTGCGCCGTAGGCGCGTGATGGCGCGGGGCCGTAAGGAACGCCAGGGCAGCAAAGGTGGCGGGGGACGCAAGCGCCGCAAGGATCAGGCGCGTCCGAGGATTCCGCCCAGCGTGGCCGCCAGGTCCTTTATGCTGATGGGCTTGGAGAGATGGTCGTCGGCTCCAGCGCGCTTCGATTCCTGAACATCTTCGGTGAACGCATTGGCCGAGAGCACGACAATGGGCAATGCGCGCAAATCATCCCGCGCGCTCTCGCGGATACGGCGCGTGGCCTCCAGACCGTTCATGACAGGCATCTGGATATCCATGAGCACCACGTCGAAATGCCCCGGCTCGCTCGCATCCAGCGCATCGAGGGCCTCCTGGCCGTTGGCCGCCGTCTCGGCCGCTGCGCCGAGGGACTCCAGCAGCGCCACGGCGATCTCGCTGTTAAGCTCGTTGTCCTCCACAAGCAGCACGCGCACGCCGCTCAAGTCGGCGCCCCTCGGCGCGGGCGCATCCCCCTGCGAAGCATCGCGCGCATCGTCGGCGTCGTCGCTTTCCCCAAGGACGCCTTTCGCATCCCTTTCCACATAGCGCATGCTCACCCGCACCGTGAACACCGTGCCGCGACCCGGCTCGCTTTCCACATCAATCGTGCCGCCCATCAGCGAGACGACGGACTGGGCGATGGAAAGCCCCAGCCCCGTGCCCTCCACGGACTCGGTGCGCGAGTCGTGCTCGCGCGCGAAGGGCTCGAAGACGTGCGCCAGAAACTCCGGCGCCATGCCGCAGCCGGTGTCGGCGAAGACGAACTCGTAGTCGCTCGTCCCCTCGACGCGAGAGGCGTGCTCGACAACCCGCAGCGACACCGAGCCGCCCGCCGGCGTGAACTTCACCGCATTGCCGAGCATGTTCATGAACACCTGCTGCAAGCGAAGCCCGTCGCCCTCTACCAGCGGATGGGCGAGCCCTTCGAATTCAATCGCGAAGGCGATGCCCGATTCTTCGCAGCGCTGCGAGAACATCGTCTCCATCTCGAGAGCCAACGCTCGCAGATCCACCTCTCCCACGGTAAGCACCAGGCGCCCGTTCTCGATCATGGAAAGATCGAGAACCTCGTTGATCAGCGCGAGCAAATGGTTGCTCGACAGCGTGATCTTCGCCAGGCAGTCGTCCACTTTCTCCGGATGCCCCTCGTTCATGCGCGCGAGCTCCGTCATGCCGATGATGGCGTTCATCGGCGTGCGGATATCGTGGCTCATGCGCGAGAGGAAGTCGCTCTTGGCGTTGTTGGCGGCAACCGCCGCGCGATAGGAGTCCTCCATGGCCAGCTGGAGCTGCTTCTCGCGCTGCTTGAGCGCCGTGACGTCCTGGGTCGTGTAGAGAAGCCGCGTCGGCATCCCCGCCGCATCGCGCTGCACGCAGATGAGGTTGATGTCCTCCCATTTGACGTCTCCCCCGCGATTCATCTGGTACTCGAAGCGGATCTCGTCGGAGCCGGGCGGCATGAGATCGATGATCGTGTGCTTGTCGTAGAGCTTGGCCACCTCCGCCTTGGCCTCGTCGCCCACGACCAGGCCCTGCAGGCGCTCTATCATGGCGGTGTAGGAGCCTTCCAACTCGTAGGGGTCGCTCGGCGTGACCGGGCCGCTCATGTAGCGGAAGCGATCGGCATCCAAATCCATGAGCACCAGCCGCTCGGTCAGCTTAGCCACCCCGCGCTGCACGTCCTCCCGATCGCGCATCGAGCGGGTGAGCGAGCGGTGGCGGCGGTTGTTGTAGAAGATAATGCCGGCAATGACGAGGACGAATACCACCACGATGACGAACAGGGCGTTCCAGCCGCCTTCATTGGCCTCGTTGATCATCTGTTCGGTAGCGGCGGCCGGGAACGTCTCCAGCATCATCCAGCCGAGACCCGGCACCTCGCGGATGCACACCGAGCCCGTGCCGCGCTCAGCCTTGTAGCTGTACGTGACCGTCTCGTGATTGGCAAAAGCGCGCTCCAGATCGCGGGCGCCGGAGGTGGCAGAGGGGTCGGCCTGCGCCTCTTGGATAAGGTTCCTGCCAACATAGGAGGAATCCGTGGCGGCCACCACCTCCCCGGTAGGCAAGCACAGCATCACCTGGGACGCGTAGCCGAAGAAATCGCCCGACAGAAGATCGGCGAGCCGGTTCTCGCTGTAGTGGGCCAGAAGCAAGCCCACGACCGGACCGTCCGCACCCTCGCGAACCGGTGCGAAGAAGTACACGAGGTTCTCATGGGTCATGCGGGTGTTGAATACGGCCTCGATGCCAGATTCGCCCGCCATGGCCCGCTTGAAGTAAGAGCGATCCGACACGTTCACCGGCTCGTGCTGGGGCGAGTGCTGCATGCCGTCGACATCAACGAAGTCGATGGTGTCGAAAGGCGAGGTCTCCTCCACGCTGATGAGCCATTCCTCGCTGGTGACGATGTCGGTCACATCCGCCGACTCCGAGGCAAGGGCGGCGATAGTCTCGATGTCTTTCTGCGTGTTCTCCATGAGGGTGGAGACCAGCACGCAGGATTGGGCCGTGGCATCGGAGACGTACTGGTTCGCCTGGGCGACGATGCGGTTGCTCGTCTGCTGCATGAAGGTGGACAGCGTGACGACGACCGCGATGAACACGAGAACGAAAGCAGCTATGGAGAGCCAGTACTTTTCCCCTCGTCTTCCACAGCGTCCTCTCTCGTCGCGGCACAGGTAATTACACATGATACGCGAAAGAGGTCTGGTGGTAGATTACAAGTTGGCAGCGGCGGCGGAAGAGGCGACGTCGGCGAGGGTGAGCCCGGAGAGATAATCGCCGATCGCCGCTTGAAGGCCGCCCCACACGCGACGAGACGGGCAGTCCTCGGCGCGCTCACAGGCAGAGAGCGACCCCATGCAGTCGAGCAACTCCAAGCCGTCCTCGGAGGCGGCGACGATGTCGGCCAGCGTGATGGCACTTGCATCGCGGGAAAGACGGTAGCCGCCCTGGTTCCCGCGCGTCACGTCGAGCAATCCCGCGCTGGCGAGAGGCGCGACGACCTGCTCGAGATACTTCTTGGAAAGGCCCTGGCGGTCGGCGATATCCTTCAGGGCCACCCGGCCCTCCCCCTGACTTTGGGCCAGATCGATCATGAAACGCATGCCGTAGCGGGTCTTCGTCGAAATCTTCACCGGGTCGCCTTTCTGGGAAATCATCGTGAATATGGTAACAATCATAAGAGGTTCTTGACAATCTCCGCAAGCGGTTTATATTAAACTCTAGCAAATTACTAGACTTAGATGGAGGCGCACGGCAGCAGTTCCGAGTCCCGCCGGGCGTTCCCATCCCAGACGCGGAAGCAGGAGCACCATGAGGCAGATCTACCTTGACCATGCGTCCACGACGCCCGTCCGTCCCGAAGTGGTGGAGGCCATGACCCCCTACTTCACCGAGCATTTCGGCAATCCCTCCTCTATTTACCCCTTGGGCCAGGAGGCCTCCGACGCCGTGGCCGCAGCCCGCGAGAGCCTGGCCGCCCTCATCGGCGCCGCCCCGCGCGAGATCTTCTTCACGAGCGGCGGAACCGAATCGGACAACTGGGCTATCAAGGGCTTCGCCCGGGCCAACGCCGCCAAAGGGCGCCACATCATCACGAGCGCCATCGAGCACCACGCCGTGCTGCACACCTGCCAGGCGTTGGAGCGCGAGGGCTTCGAGGTGACCTACCTGCCCGTGGACGAGCACGGCCTCGTGAGCGTGGAGGATTTCAAGGCGGCCATCCGCCCGGACACCATCCTGGTCTCCATCATGTTCGCCAACAACGAGATCGGCACCATCGAGCCTGTTCGCCAGCTGGCGGAGGCTGCCCACGAAGCGAACGTCGTCTTCCACACCGACGCGGTGCAGGCCTTCGGCCACGAGCCCATCGACGTGAACGAGCTGGGCATCGATATGCTGTCGGCGTCCTCCCACAAGATTTACGGGCCCAAGGGCGTCGGGCTTTTGTACGTGCGCCGTGGCGTGAAGCTTCAGAACCTTCTCGATGGCGGCCAGCAGGAGCGCGGGCGCCGCGGTTCCACGGAGAACGTGCCCGGCATCGTCGGCTTCGCGCGCGCCGCCGAATTGGCGGTCGACGAGCTTGCCCCCGAGCATAACCGCCAGCTCGCCCTGCGCGACCATGCCATCCGGCGCATCCTCGCGGAGATCCCCTCGGCCAAGCTCAACGGCAGCTGGGAGAGCCGCCTGGCCAACAACGTGAACTTCTCCTTCGAGTTCATCGAGGGCGAGGGCATGTTGTTGCAGCTGGCCGCCCGGGGCATCTGCGTGTCCTCCGGGAGCGCCTGCACCTCCGGCTCGCTGGATCCGAGCCATGTGCTTCTGGCCATCGGCCTTCCCCACGAGATCGCCCACGGATCGCTGCGCCTGACGCTCGGCCGCGACACCACCCTGGAAGACGTCGACTTCGCCGTGGACTCGCTTAAGGCGATGCTGCAGAACCTGCGCATGATGAGCCCCCTGTACGAGGATTTCCAGCAGGGCAAGGTGGAATCGGTCATCGAGCGCTTCAAGGCCGACGGCTTCCCCTACGCGAACTAGCATCATTTACCATCCCCCTCAGCAGAAAGAGAGACACCCTCATGGCTATGAACTACTCCGACAAAGTGATGGAGCACTTCACCAACCCCCAGAACGTCGGCGAGATCGAGAATGCGAGCGGCTGCGGCACCGTGGGCAACGCGGTGTGCGGCGACATCATGCGCGTGTACCTCGACATCGACGAGAACAATGTCATTCAGGACGCGAAGTTCAAGACCTTCGGCTGCGGCGCCGCCATCGCCACGAGCTCTATGGCGACCGTGCTCGTGAAGGGCAAGACGGTGCAGGAGGCCCTTAAGGTCACGAACAAGGCCGTCATGGAGGCCCTGGACGGGCTGCCCCCGGTGAAGGTGCACTGCTCGCTTCTGGCCGAGGAGGCCATCCATGCGGCGCTGTGGGACTACGCCGAGAAGAACGGCATCGTCATCGAGGGCCTGGAGAAGCCCGTGAGCGACATCTCCGAGCACGACCACGGCCACGACGACGAGGACGACGAATAAGCCATCACCGCCTTTCCTCAAAGTATGGATCCGGCTCGGAGGCCCAAGAGCTTCCGAGCCTTTCTTTCCAGACCGGCACGTGCCGGGAAGTCGCTCGACTCTAGGCCGCAACGGCGATGACGTTCATGCCGTCGCCCGCGCAGGTTTGCAGCACCACCGACTCGCCGTAGCCGGTCACCCGCGAGGCGATGGTCTTCCACGTGGCCGTCTCCTCCACTTGAAACACCTCCCTTACCGTATAGGCACGCTGCGCCCCCGACCGGTCGCACACAACGACGGCATCGCCCGAGGACAGTGAGCGCACCGGCGCGAACGAGCCGGGATTGTGCCCGACGAAATAGCCCCAGCTGCCGTCGTCCACCGCATCCGACCCCAGCCAAAGGCCGCCTCCGGAACTCGGCGTCGTGCCGCCGCGCACATCGCGGTAGGGAATGGCGGTACCGCCCACCACCAGCGTGCCGGGGGCGATGGAGTCGGCAGCGCCCGAACCCTCGTCGGATGGCACCTCCCCGGAAGCAGCAGAGCCGCCTTCTGCCGATGCCCCTTCCGAGGGCTCGGACCCAGGTGCACTCGGCTGAGAGGCGAGTCCCCCGCCTTCCGCCGCACTTCCGGACCCCTTCGACGCCTCCTGGCCGCCGCGCTGCTCGTCCGCCCGATCCGCCTCTTCCGAACACGCACCCGCAGCCTCGCCCGATGAGGCACCTGGGCCCTCGGCAGAAAGATGAGCGTCCTGCGCCCCGGCGGCTTCGGCCGGCGTTTGCTCCCCTGCTTCCGTGGCAGCTTCCCACTCTACCGCTTCCGAAGCCCTATAGGCCGCGAGCGCCCGCTGCACTTCGGCGCGATGGGAACGGGCCAAGGCCCCCGCTTTCTCTTCCAACTTCTTGCCCACCAGCGGCCCCCAGACATCCCCAGACTGTACGCCCCCTTCGGGCACGGATCCCTCGCTCCCCCAAGCTACCGCGCCAAGCCCCAGGCCGGCACCCAAGGTAAGTGCCAGCGCTCCTGCCACCATGGCCTTCTTTTTGCGTCCAACAACCTCTCCCATGCTCTCACCAGGCCTTTCGCTCTCAAAACCGAATATTTGTTCGCATTGTAATGTAATACAAGCCCAATGAAAAGCCCTTTTAGTACAAAAGTTCGCTTTAATTTCGCAGTGCCGAATCCCGACGCTAGCGCAGCTTGGCGCGGCGCTCTTTCCAGTCGGGCATGAAAGTGTCCATGAGGGCGTGAAAACGAGGGCCGTGGCCGCGTTCCAGCAGATGGCACAGCTCGTGGACGACCACGTATTCCAAGCACTCCGGCGGGTACAGGGCCAGGCGCACGTTGATGCAAATGCGGCCCGTCGAAGGCTGGCAGCTGCCCCAGCGGCTCGTCATGTTGCGATAGGCGATCTTGCCCGCCTTCACACCCATGATGGGCTCCCACGCCTCGATGAGCGCGGGCACGCAGGCCGCGACGACCGTCTTCCACTGGGCCACCTCCGCAGGGGTGGCGGACGCCGCCTCGACGCGAGGCGATTGCGCGATCTCCCGCTGCTGACGCTCGATCCAGTCGCGCTTCTCCCCCACAAACTTCCGAATAGTGGCAAGCGGCAAGCGCAGGGGCGCCGACACCTCGATACGCCCGTCGGGCGGCTTCACGCGCAGGTGCATGTTCTTGATGGCCTTGCGCGTAAGCCAAACTTCCAAACCGTCGATAAAGACGAGCTCGGGGGGCCTCGTTTTTGCTGGGCGTTTTCTCGTTGCTGCCATGAGATTCTTCGGCTCACTTCGCTCGCTCAGAATGACACCGGGTTCATCGCGCGGCCTGCATGGCCAGCTCGTAGGCGTCGTTGCGGGGAATGCCGAACTCGGCGGCGAGACGCTTGGCGACCTCCTTGGTGCGCAGACCCTCCGCCACCAGCCCGGCAGCACGCACGGCGGCCGACGCTGCGGCCTCCTCGGCCCCAGCGGCCGCCTCCGCCTCACCCGGCGCGTCTATCACGAGCGCGATCTCGCCGCGAACGCCGCCGGGCTCCTTAGCACGGGCCGCAAAAAGCTCACGTAGCTCGGCCGCCGTTCCCCGCGCCACCTCCTCGTGCAGCTTCGTCAGCTCGCGACAGACCGCCACCGTGCGCCACGGCAGCACCTCGGCAATGGCAGCCAGCGCTGCAACCAGCCGGTTCGGGCTCTCGTAGAACAGCAGCGCCGCATCGAGCGCGCGCAGGCTCTCCACCACGGCGCGACGTTCGGCGTCCTTGCGCGGGAAGAAGCCACCGAAATAGAAGCGCGGGTTCGCACTGCCGCTGGCCACGTACGCCGTGGCCACGGCCGTGGCGCCCGGCAGCACCTCCACCG